>Ga0123342_1000701_pt1 | contig 54631 bp, 26 predicted proteins | sample Turbeawhitnodule_FD_89960 | JGI IMG/M metagenome (GOLD analysis project Ga0123342, IMG submission 89960) | Root nodule microbial communities of legume samples collected from Mexico - Turtle bean Mexico white nodule | ecosystem: Host-associated > Plants > Roots > Nodule | place: Mexico: Nepantla...
TATTATTTTTTTTAATAATATATTTTTTTCATGTGATGACAGATAATTGTTGTTGTTTGAGTTGTCTGCGTATGTTTAACATGAAATTTTTTATAAAAAGTAATATATATATATATATATATAATTGAGTAAGTACTTTTATAAGAATTTTAGTTTAACAAATGAATAGTAAAAAATTTCAATGCACAAAATTTTAAAAATTATATGTATTTTTGCATTATAAGCATTTTTGTGTTCATATCTCTGTTGTTGTATCAATGTCGCAAAATGAAGCAACACCCAGTAGATGTTTGTACTCTGATCAAGGACCCTAAAGAACAAGTATTACCAGCAAGTCAGCAACACACATTGAAGCATGATTTATACAATTTTGTTCAATCAGCTTCACTTAGACTCCCGGTAATGGATATTGAGTAGTAAGAGCTTCAACTTTTCGACGCAAGCCTGAAAACTTATCTCCCAAAGGAAATTCAGGAGACAATACAAACTTCTAAAAGTCTTGGAGTTTCGTTCCTGACACCAAACTTTTTGGCTTTAAGACTTATTTGCACACCCTCATGAATGAGGTCTGCAATCTGAACAAATTCTTTCTCACCAAGTCCTCTTGTGGTCATTGCAGGAGCCCCAATGCGAATGCCCCCCAGGAACTAAGGCACTCTTATCACCTTTTAAAATTAGCACATGTCAGTAAGAATGGGGCATTTGTATCATGGAGAACAAGCATAGATGTCAAAATGATGCATGCAAGAAACAAGAGTCTTACCAGGCACTGAATTTTTGTTGAGGGTAATGGAAGCCATGTCAAGAATTTTCTCCACTCGAGCACCATCAATACCCTGAAAGATGTGATGTTACTTAAAAAGAAATATGTCCAAGGTACTAAGAGAATCATACATCAACATACAAAAACATTTAAAGTGTCTTTCCACGTAGAAAAACATGTCAGAAATTTACATTGAAATTAAGGAGTATGAGAAATTTTGGCCTTCCTACCTTATTTCCATAGTGGATAAGGTATCTTCTCCATAAGAGCACAGGATCCATGCACCTGAGTTAGAATAGTTAAAAGAAAAGTAATAAGGGACATTACTAATTTACCTATAGACCAGGAAAAACAGCATTGTTAATGGCAGACTCCAGATCAACCCCATGCATACAATCTTTCTTGAAGAATATCATACCACCTCTTGGACCTCTTAAAGACTGGGAAAAAATATTTAACAAATTAAGTGACAGGTGCATCAAGTATAACAAAGAAAGGTATTTACTTTAAAGCTTCAAGTAAGCGATGCATGAAGTTTGTACAAAAATATACAAGTTCTCTTAAATTCATTTCAAATGCAAAGGTACATAAGTGTGACATAAATATCTCAAGGCAAACCTTGTGGGTTGTGGTGGTCACAATATCACAATACTCAAAGGGATTAGCGAGTACAGATGCAGCAACGAGCCCACTTATATGAGCCATATCCATCATAAGAAAAACACCTATTTCATCTGCAATCTTCTCATGTATAAAAGGTGTAATTAGCTTTCTGTTAAGAAGAAAACCATATATAAATAGAGGCTGAGCAATATATAATTCCAGAAAATGCATGAATAGAAACTATACTTTTCTCATGGGAGGTAGTCAATGTCCCGGGGATAAGCACTAGCACCAGCAGCAATAATGATTTTGCAGTGTATACTGCAAAATTAGCTGGAGAACCAGATAATGGTTGAACATTAACACCCCACTTATTTCCATCTACACCAAATGCAGCCACTGCCCTTTCTTGACATAGGGTTTCAAGCTCATCAATGTACTCATTGCCACCATAATACCTTAAATGTATAACGAGGTTTCAATCTATGAAATTGCAGGAGTGGAAAAGGAAATATGCATTCCATAGTATTCTTACAATTCAATATTTACTTTAAACCTCTGAAAAACTGTTTTATGAAATTTCCAATTCTTTGAAAACGAATAACCATACACATTTTCAATATTCTCATTTCCTAAAAACAAAACCAGGATACCATTTGCAATTGCATGGTCTAGGAAGCTACTCCCATCACCTAACATTTGCAATTGCATGTGATTTCGATGGATAAAAGAGATCATTATTAGTCATAAATTCAAGTAACGGTATAAAAATCAGAGTGAAGGTACAGAACACCAAATCAGAAAAATGATATAGAAACAAATATTTTAAACTCAAGAACTACTCTATTATTGCAAGAGAGATTTGGTCAACCATAAGTCAAGCATCTCATGCACAGTTGTTGACATTGTTACAAACATATTACTTGATGTTCACCCACAAACAGAGTGTCGTTTTTAAAAACAACTGTCACACATCTAGAATAAGTGCAGAAGGAAGAACAAGAAACAGAAATGATCAAACACTCACAGATACAAAAAAAAATGGAATATATCTAGCAGGTAGCAACCCTTTACATCAAAAAGGCAAAAATAATACTAGCCCTTCGCACAGGACAAGTTTCCAATAAAGAATTTAACTAGAATGCACAAGCAATAAGTAAATTTTAACAGTAGGACTCAATTACATATTGATATTATTGCATGTGGCTGCGTTGTAAGTATATCCAATATAATTTCTAATTAATTCACAATATAACTGAGAGCGCATAAAAATCAAACTCTTGAATCGGATGGTAAATTACCAATTACCTCCAATTTGAGGCACCGCGAAAGACAAAGATGACGTGCTCCCAGTGACTAAACCTCCTTCAACATGAGATGCTTTGCATGGCTTCACATTGAAGAACTTTAATTGAGGCACAAACCCGTTATTATTCCCATACCCTTTTGCAGGGAAAATCACCTCCTTGTTCCAAACAGGTTGTTGCAAAGAACCCATCATTGCACTCGCTTGCATCTTTGTCTTCTGAACTTACACCCTACATGGGTAAACAAAATCAAGATTACTAAAACAGCATGCTACAGAAATTGCCATAGGAAAAGAATGGAAATAATACATCAAAACATGACTCGGTATTGTTTAGTTGAAAACTGGGGCAGTACCAAATAAAGCTGAAACCAAAATCAACCACCCATCAATCAATGAATTGCATAGTGACGTTGGATAACCACAGCCAAAAAATCGATACAAAAAGGAAGGTCCTAAACATTATCGTGAGGGTTGAAAAGGTACAAAAGCAGAGTGGCACAAAACAGAGGCAATAGTAAAATGGCGATAATAAGTAGAGGGATTGAATGTAGCATGGAATGGGAGAAGAGGGAATAAGAGGGAGCAACCTTATGGCGATGAAGAAGAGAGTGGTGAGAGGAGTCTGTGAAAATACGCGGCGAAAAGAGAGAAAGAATGCGTATTTGGCTTTAGAAAAGGGACGGAACCGAAATGCGACAAATAGACTCTTTCTTCGGGCACTTCCTTATCTTCTTATCTCACCTCCATACATTTTCGAATTTTTTCGAATTTCTAAAAAATTCTCAAGTCAAAAATTCGTTTTTCAAAATTTATAATTAGTTTTTGAATTACATAATTTAGAAGTTTTTTTTTAAATAATTTTTTGAATTACATAATTTGAAAACTATTCTATAGAGGTGATATAGGAATAATAAAATTGTATTTTCATATTGTGTATGAAAGTGATAGAACGTCCATCAAATATATTTGACTCGATCCCGCAAACATTATCGAGTTGGTCACTATTAAATATAAAAATATAAATATCAATAAAATTGTATTAAGTTTGACCTAATTAGGGTTACAGCAATGATGTCTTGACAAGTCAAATGCGTTTAAGAGAGTATAAGGTTATAATAATTGATTGATTTGGATTTGTGGCAAGAGTAAGATAATAGCAATTATGATATGAGTAATATTTGTTGAGCGTTCTGTATATTTTCTTCCTCTAGATTCTTATTTCCTTATGCACTTTTATCTGCTTCGTTGTGTGTGTCTATATCTATTAATCAATGAAACTTTGGGTTGGCTCTGTGGTTTGGTTTTTGATATCGGTTATTCTCAAATTTGGAAAATACTACCTAATGCCCTTAAAGAATTAAATAAGGAAAGTGTAGCAATACACTCCTTTTTTATTTACAAACAAATTTCCCTATGTCAGTGTCAGCAAGACCCTTGAATACTTAGTCCTTAATGACATCCTACGCAAAGTTTTAGCTAGATAACTTATGCTTAATGGTGATTTATGTGTTGTCCCTAAGTAAGGATGAAAATGTGGGACAAACAGGCTTACAGTCCACTAGCAAAAGTGCATTCGGTAATTCAACCCGTTGATCTGAGAGGCTGGCCCGTTGACCTTTAAAAAAAAACAAGTGTTTTATCTAAATTGAATTATTGATGTTTGATGTTTAAAATGAGAGAATATTGATGTTTGATATTTTATATCAATAGCAAACATAAGTTTATTTTTTTATTCAATTTTTTTATAATTATTGAATTTTTATATTCAATTGTTCAGTAGGAATGAAAAAAATAGTAAATATTTTGATTAAATCCTTTATATTCAATTTTTTTATAATTATTAGATTTGTATATTCAATTTTTTAATAACAAAATGTAACAAATATTTTTATTGATTTTTCTTTAAAAAAAAAAACTTACACCAGCTGATGACTCGCAGACCTACGGACTAACCCTTATACAGGACATGATAAAAAATCAATCCACATTCATTACTCAGAACAGACCACAAGTGAAACAAACTTATGTGAAACGGATAAATCCGCATTGTAATAACTAACCAGATTACCTAAGTGAAATAACGAAATAACTGTTCTCTCTAGTTTCCAGATTATGAATTATAGATTGCTTTAGTATATATTCTAGTTATTGTAGATGAAAAAAGTTTGGAGGATGTAAGAATATGAGTGATATGGTAGAAGAGGAAATTAAAATAATACGTGTTGGTTGACTCAGAATTATGACATAACACATGTGAGAACCAATGATCAGATGAGAACTTATTTACTTTTCAAACTCTTTGTTTGTTAAACATAACTTTTCAAACTCTTATTTGTCATGCCTGGCCCAAACAAGAAAAGTTTCATTTTTTTTTCTATTTTGTACCTGGCTACAAATTAGAGGCCACAGAAAGAAAACCTCGAAACAGAAAAGTTGTTAACTAACCCAGTCACCCATTTATTTCTTTTATTTAGGTGGAACAATATATAATATAGACAAAATTATCAAACTTTACACTTACTACAAATGTTGTTAAAGTTTAATTATTTTTTCATTTAAAAAAAAATCAAGGAACTTAACATTATCTTCTTCGACTATACAACTTTTAGTATCTGATAATTACACAACTATAAAATTAGTATATTAGCAATTTTAATTTAGAAATACATAGCAACTACAAGGACCAAATTAAAACATTTATTACATATTAAATTTTAAAATATTGAGAAAAAAATTTAAACTATCAATTTTAAATATATTTTAAGAAGATGTGATATAATATAATATTATAATTATTTAGAGACTAGAATATTTTTTTGGTATTTATATATATGGCTACTACCTGATTTATTATATTTTGTTTTCTAACTTGATTTTAATAAAATTGGGTGTTAAATTAATTTCAATAAAATTAGTTGTTAAATTAGTTTACATATAATTGATTGTTAAATTAGTTTTTATATATTTGATTATTAAACTAATTTTTATTCATTGGTAATTAAATTGATTTGTGAATGAAAATTTAAATTTGTATTTAAAGTTAGCTAGGTTTTAATTACTTATTATTATTATTTTACAAACTAATAAATTAGTTTTTAAAATATTTTTTTTAATGATGATTATTCTATTTCATTGGTATATAAGTTGGTTGTAAAAGGTTTTCTACTTTTTTTCTTGGATATCAAGTGAGATCTTCCTAATTTTATTATTTTGTTTGTTTGATATTTTTTACCTTAAAAAAATGTATTATTAATTTAGTTTACATCTAAGGTCACATTAGCTTGAGAGTGCAAATTTAAATTAAATATATATGACTAGTCACTATATGGACGATTTAAATTCCAGCACATGGAGGAAATTGTTGGAGATCCCATATCGTGTAAAAATTATAGTCTTTCATAATATATAAGTAGGTGCAAACCTCACCTCATTGAGTCGGTTTTATGAGGTTAAGTTAGGCTTAAAGCTCACTTCTTAATATGATATTAGAGTCATTTTAATATGATATTAGAGTCATTTCGAATCTATTCTAGCGAGTATTTGTTGGATTTATCAGGCCGTTATCGGATAATAAGTTTGATCGATCATATCATATATATATTTATTTATATATATTTTTTGTATCATATATAATTTATTATCTGATAATTGTAATTATTTTCTGCGTTTTTTGTTTGTACTATTTTTCAGAGAAAATTAAAACATACGATGGACAATTCTCTGATAGTAAATGCTCCATTTCCATAACTGGACTGGAATATGAATACACAAAACATCTATATTAGTATACCTATTACGCTTATTTTTATTATTTCATCAACTATGACACATGCGAATTCTTTCATGGTTGAAAAAAAGAGTCTCTTAATAAAACAAAACAAATTTATGTATATTTATAGTTTAATAGAAACACGCAGTTAACTTGATATTTTTTTTATAGACTAGTATCTTTGTATCATACACATAATTTTAAATTTATGTAATAAGAAAACTAAAATAAAGGTAGTGGAAAGAATAAAAAATGTGAGGAAAATGTATAGTATTGATATGGTGGTAAAAACCTTTCTTCTCTTGTACCAAAATGTCTCATTGAGTTTTAATAAGAACTAAACAGAAAATAAAATACTGAAATGTATTTTTCAAATGAATATATAATTTGACGAATATAATTTTAAAATAGAAAATATTATTTTTACAACTGCATTCCTAAAGATACCAATTTATAATTATAATTTGGCAAAAAATTACTTCAATTTAGAATTTTTTTTTTCTTTTCAGTTGTAATCTCGTGCAAGTTGTGAAAATACTAAGGCTGTTAAAATAAATGTGAAAAGCATGAGGCATGAAAGGATACAAATATGAACTCTAATTCATCTCTTCCTCATATACTTTGGTTTTTCCTTTTGCATTTACAAGATGTGTTTTGAAGTGATTATAACATAAATACAACATATCCATTCATACACAGAGGAGAAATACCTTTTGTTAGGTTATAGACTTGGATTCAATTTAATGGATGGTTGATCGTTACTCGAACTTTGACTGGATAACCTCTCAATGGCCTACGCTAAAGGCTGGGGGCATGTAGAGTGATGGGCCTGGACCTGATGTATGATATATGAATTGTGATTCAATCTTTAATGGCAGAGGACGTTCATACATTAAGTATCATGTGTTAATTAGACTTAATCACCATTAATGGCTCAATAAAGACATAATCGGATTGTGTAGGATATGACCAATATATATCAGAGGAAACATCAACAAGGGGATCTATCTTTCACACACTTATCCTAGACCACTTGAAGAGGTTCTAGGACTAGGTTACAACTCTGTCTACATAAAGGATCATTTAATACACAACACAGGGGAGGAGCTCCTCTCGTTTTCGAAGGTTGAATCACTAGAGCTTGCAGGGAGACCACTACTAAGAGTTCATCCAGATTTCAACCTACCTCGAGTTGGCTAGAACACTTTGATACACCGATTGATTATATTTTAAAAATTCCTTGATTATATATTTTGTAAACAATGATTACAACGAGGTTAGAATCTATAAACTCATGCATATTATCCAAATCTCTTATGACTACTGATTTCCACTCAAAACTATTAAATGTAGTGTGGGGAATTTTGGATGGTGCATTGATGAACACAAGATCTTACGTGGTCTTAGCAGCTTTCAAGCAATGTTCAATATCTTCTGCAATCCTCTTTGCATCAATGGATGCTCCAAGAAGACCACGATTAGTGAAACCCACTGCATACAGTCCATTCTTTCCTTTCCATCCATTTGGGAAATCTTTCCGAGGCAATCCATCCTTCTCACAAAACATCTCACTCTCCTGCTCACAGCAAATATTTCAAAATCCCAATCATTGTACCTTAATTGCACTACCATTTCATTCATATTAAGGATTGTTTAGTGAGGTGTTTTATTTATATGATTTGTATAAAGATTAGATAACTGAAATAGTTATGTTTATTCATTTCTTTTTACTGATGAAAAATAATCACCACATAAAAAAAAGTTAGCTAGTGTTGAAGGAAGCACCTTCAACCAAGTGGGTACATTGCTTTTGTAACCAGTCGCCATAATGATTGCATCGAAATTCTCTGTTTTTCCATCCACAAACTCCACCTTCTGTTGTGCTAGTTGTTTAATTCCGGGACAAACCTATACATATGGTTGGAATCAATAAAAGAGAAACAAAATTGGGAAAAGGAAAATTTGTTTGACTATGACAAGAACCAAAGTAGATAAAATAATTTGGATTTGATTTGGACAGGGAAGATTATCTAGCCTTAATTTTTCCACTTCTTATGTGAACAAGTGTGCCAACATCCAAAACTGGGGTCTTGTCGTACAAGTTCTTGAGCTCTAGAGGGCCAATTTTGGGACGGTGAAGTCCAAATTGAGCTGTGTCCCCAAGAATGAGGTGTGACATTAGAAGTAAAAATTTATCCACCAGGCGTATAGGGAACCACTTAAGCAAGCACATTGATAAACCAAAAGTTGATTTCCCAAACATTTGCTGAGGTAAGATATGCACCTGTGGTGAAAACAAAGTATCTTAAAAGTTGATTAAGAAACCTTTTAGGAAAATTAGAGACACAAGAGTAAACAACATACTATGAATTAAAGATTTTGGGTTGCTGACCCTGTAAACACAGTAATAATATGAGTGTAGAGAGTTGTTTAATTATAAATTTTCATAAACAATAAGTTTGTTTACTTTTATGATGGATGTTTATCAGATGATAAGTGTGAAGTTTACTAACCGTATCTCTAACCACAAGGGATGGAAGAGCATTGTGGTTGCAGAGATCTAAGCAAACTTCCATGCCTGAATTCCCACATCCAACCACCAAAACCTTCTTCCCACAAAACATACTTCCACTTTTGTATGAGCTAGTGTGTAAGATAGGCCCTTCAAAATCACTCATTCCTTCAATTTGTGGCAGGAACTCCTCAGCATTCTCTCCAGTGGCTACTATGAGCCACTCACAAACATATTCTGTCTCCTCTTTTTTGATGTCTTGAGTCTTGACCCTCCAACAGCCACATCTGTGATCATATTTGGCACTAACCACTGTCTTGCTTAAAGTGGGTTTGATGTCAAAATGGTTGGCATAGGCCTTCAAGTAGGCCAAGAATTGTTGCTTGGTTGGATAAGAGGGAAGGTGTTGGGGGAATGGCATTAGAGGGAGTTGGCAGAATTGCTTAGGGAGATGAAGGCATAGACGGTCATAAGTCTTCAGCTCCCACATTGAAGCTATGCAATCAGCCCTTTCAAGGTTTAGGCTTGGAATGCCTTTCTGTTTAAGACATGCTGCTGCAGCAAGCCCAGAGGGTCCAGCACCCACTATCACTGGTCCTGTCACAACAACCACCCTTCTCATTTTACCCATCTTTACCTCAACATAATCATGGACCCTTTTTCCTTCCACTTCCTTCAAGTACTCCATCAAAACCATAAAAGGGTGAGAGGGGAGAAAGTGTTGTAATTTCCACAATTTGAAGTCTCAATAAGCTTCAAAGGCTGCACATAAAATCAAGGTCTTAAATTGCAATTGCAGTTTTGTCGCAATCCTTGGTATTGTGAAAAGTTGTGGACAAATGTAGCCACAATTGTGATCACAATGTGGTCGCTGGACACCTAAAAAATCTTGATGTTGCGGCTGAAATCAGAGCCTTGAGTCAAACAAAAGCATGTTAATGCTTTGTGTGAAGATGAAAGTCACATGAGCTAGAGTATGGTTTGATTGATGAGAAGATGAAATGAGGGTGTGATTTGATTTGCTTGAATAAACTGAGTTTGAAGTTTGGTTTTGTTGAATGGATTTGAGAAAGCAGGAAGCAAACAAATAGACACAAGTTAAAGGGATTTTGTATTGGTTTGGATTTGATGTATACATGTATGTATGTATGTATATATATTTGTTTTAGTGACTGCTGATTAGTGGTAAAGGAGTTTGGTTTATAAGTGGACATGTCCATGCTAATTTAAAGCTAATAAGAAACCAACTCTCATCTTCCAATAAAACCAAATACACAAACACATATTCGGAGTGGACAAAATTTTGGTCTTATTAAGCACAAACATTCACTCAGATCCTGCAGCCTTAACTCATTATAATACAAACACATTTTTTATTATAATTTTCAATTATAAACATTCCTCTCTCAATTCATCATCCAATTGCTCATAAAAATTAGAATTATTTATATACAGATGTTTGAAAATCACACGACTAAAAATTATAATATTTTATTTTTTATAAATAAGTGTAAATTTTAATTTTATGAAATTAAATTAAACTTAAAATTATATTTATATCACATATAGCGACCCGAGCAAGGTTTAAGTTTTAAGAAAACTTTTTCTTTAATATAAAACAAACTTTATTTAATATATGTTAATTTTAATTATAAAAAAAAAGAGTAGTTTTTTATTTTTCTCTTTTAAAAATGTGATGATGACTCTAAATATACCTGCCAAAGCTGGATTGCATGTGGTGGATTAAAGCGACAACCAACTTGAAACTAATACCTTCAAATTGTATAGCTTAAGAGACGTATAATATTGATTTACAAATTTTAAGATTATGATGTAATAAGAAATTACCTTTAAATATAAAATTTAACATAATTATCACACAAAATTGCTATGCATAACAACTACTGTAAAAACAAAAAAAAAACTCAAAATTGTACAGAAATATAGAGCTATGATAAGAAGATTATTCCAACTAGAATTATGATAGTGACAGTGGATAATGAAGTGATTTTGATTATGGGAGGACGGTGGAAGAAAAAAGACTGCAGAATGAGACGCCCATTAAATGTACTGGATTCAAAGATGATTACATGTGAAGCACTTTTAGGTCAGAAGACCCAATTAATATATGAATATATATATATATAGAGATAATAGAAAAATTAAATTTATTATTTTAATATTTAAAAATTAATATTATTAACTTCTAAAACGAAGAAGAAAAATTATGGTTTCACAACTTATTTTTACATGTAACAAATTTACAATGTTTTTATAATAATAATATAATGATAGTAACATTTGAATTAATAAATAATATTTTTAACGAGTAATTAACAGTAGTTACTTGTAAAATGATTATATAAATAATATTAATTAGAAATTGAAATTAAGTTTGACGAAAACTAAAAAATAAAAACATATCTAGTCCTGGTTTACATGATGAGAGTATTTACTTTTTTTTATTGTAGAAAACACTTAATTACTAAGGGTTTGAACTCGAAAAATTTACAAAATAGACAGTAAAACTAAGAAGTAGAAGAAGTAATTAACTAATCCTCAAACAACAGTGTTCCTGGTACCTAACTCTGGTAATCTTATGGCACGCCTTGGTCCCAGTTAAGCCATTTTAGGCCTTGAAAAAAATTAGAAGAATATGAATTGAGAAATTTCGAACTTGTATTTTTCTGTATTCTTTTCTTTATATATATTTATATATATATATATAATAACTATAACTATTAAGAATGACTTAAGTCTAACTCAATTTCATAAAATCCGTGTAAAAACAGTTTATAAGGTGATGTTTTCGTATCTATATATTATAAATTGTATTAATTTTTAATTAATTTAGAATTTCTAACATATTTCCTTTACGTTGAGATTAACAACTTATATATGAGATTATATGATAACAAGTAGTACGATAAGCTCAATAAAACACTCGTTAGTATAAACTCAAAATAGTTCTGATAAATGAAAAAATGAATTTTTAAGTTTAACTCAAACTTACAAAACTGGTTTAAAGTGGGTTTTGGATACAGTGTCCTAGTCTCTAATCTTCTTTAGTGAATGTGGAATCTGAAATAACTGGTTAAATAGTTGAATGAAAGCATATATGATAGAAGCAGAGGGCCATGGTTGAAGGATTTTCCCAAACACAGTAATCTAGAATACAATAGATGGTCCAGATCGCACGTGATACCAGAGAAAAACAACCACGACTCTGCTTTCTTATTGTGCAGTGCAGGTATACGCATGCATGGTGCACATATGCTCTCAAATCTGGACCATGCATTTCGTATATGCATACTTCCTACCTTTGATATTCGTGGTCCAAAAAGATTTATTGTAATGACCGTATAATTGGGTACTGCAGGACCATTTCCATTAGTTTAGATGATTAAGCAACACATGACCAATGATAATCTTCAGCCTGACTTTTTGGCCATTAGATTCACTTCTACTTTCTGCGGAAGATGAGAAACCCTTCAAACTTTAATATGTAGGACCATAACATATATATATATAAGCCCTAATATTGTATTGTCGACTGCATACAAACTGAAAAATCATAGATCTCTCATCTTATTTGGTTAAAACAAAACCATTAAAAAATCATGCTTTCAGTCTGCTAAAAAACGTGACAAGGCTTTCATTTTTCAATTTTGTTACACCAGTCCTTATAATGATATCATTATATCAGAAATATAAAAGTGTTTTTTCTTATCTTTCTGACATCTGTTATAATGAGATTTGAATTAAAAGTTTCGACAAAGAAACCAAACTTCTACCTAAACTAGCTCTAGTGAGTCCCTCACCCTGGTGTGTTTTCTTTCTCACTTCTATTATCTTAATTAATAACATCTTTAGTTTCTTTAATTAGTCTTAGATCTTACATTATAAAAGTTTGGAGAAATTACAAAAGTCGAGACTCATGAACGGTGCACATGTTGTTAGAATTTGGAAAAGAAAAGAAAATGGGTGTAATATTAGAAGAAGCATGAATTGAGAGATGAGTGCCGACATAGGGGATTTGAATTTGAAGTCTGACACGTACGGAGAATGAGAAGCTTTGGGACGTAAGGTTGCTTTCATGGAAGTAACGCACAATGATTGCATCATTTATGATGGAGATATGGCGGCTTAAGCAATTATAGAGAAGAGAAGAGAAGAGAATAGAAGAAGGTTTGGTTAATGGTTGTAGGTATAACTAGGGCCTAAGAGAGGGTTGTTCTAAGTTGGAAATATGTTTTGGGTTTGAATTAATTGGTGATATAATATGCAAAAGGAAAGTTATTAAGATGATGAAAAAGAAAAGAGTGAATGAATAGGGTGCGGTCCATAGCTAGAGGAAGAGATAGAAACCTGCAGAATCTATGGAGACAACACATGCATAGAAATGCTGAACAGCTAAATGGAAGAGAAGGTTATTGGGATGGAAACGATCTTTGTCTGTGCTCAACTTTATTACGTAGATGAAAAGGGCAAGTCATGCAGGCTAGTGTGGAGTGCGTGAGAGCGTGAGCATGTGCATGAGCATGACGACTCATCACAACCATTTCAGAGACTTCCACAACACCAAAACTATGACTATATACTTTTGGTATAACACACACCAATTCTTTTGCACTACCCTCCCACAACAACAATAAATTATTTCATTCACCAATAACTAAAGGTTGAGTAATGGATCTCATCAAAATCAAACAAATATAATAGATATACTTAAGTAGATGTTATACTTGTAATAGTTAAAATGGAGCGTGAAAGAAGAAGATAAATAAAAGTATAAAACCCTAACTTATATGGGGAAAAACTCAATAAGAATCTTAGTTTCAAAATTCATAACACTAAAAACAAACGTTAAGAAATAAAGGTAACTTGCTTCTCTCTTATGAAGAGAAATTTGATAAGGCAATTACTATGGCAGCCATTGTAGAAGCCCGTTCATTCATTTATTTGGTGTCCAAAAAATTCTTAATACAAATTTACAAGATTATCAAGATAAAATAATTGTTACTGCTTTATCAAATATTCGTTTCCCGGTTCCTGAAAAAAAAATGTCCTCAAACTTGTGGCAAAAGCAGTCGACCTAATTCAAATATTTTATACACAAGTTTCTAGTCTATTCGTTATCAATAAGTAAATTCATATATATAATTGAAAAAGATGTTACAACCCTCATAAAAAAAAAATAGATTATCATTATGGATGAAATTTAGTTTTGCACAAATATCAGAGTGATTCAACATTAAATCATGGATATTTCATATAAAAAAATTTAATTTAAAATTTTAAGACAATATATATGTGAATTTTTTCTAATATATATATATATATATTACATAGATATGATAGTAAAAACATACATTTTACATTTAATTTAACAGTATTATTATATTATTATAAACAATGTTAGATGTATGTTTTTTTATTGTTTATGGTGTCAACAAAACATTTCTCTTCATACCTTTAAAAAAAATTCTATAATAACTACATCAATTTATATAGAGAGAGTTAGTAGATAGTACAACTTAATTAGTTTGCATGATACTTTTTTTTTTAAAGTTTTTCTTTAAATTGAGTGTTTGTCATTAATTTTTTACGTTCTTGTGAATAAATTGATCTAGTGTGTTGTATGCAATAATTGTGCAATAAATGTCATAGATAAGTTGCATAATGTCTTTGCTTGGGTTTCCACATGGGTTATTATTATTAATAATAATACAATATCGGTTAAAATAAAATAAAAAAACTCCATCTTCGATTAATATATTAATTAGAATTTAATTAAGTTAAAATTTTCAAAATTAAACGAAAAAAACATGTTAATATATTTGGATTACTTTAGTATCTTGGTCAACGGTAAATATTTCAAGTACTCTTACTTATGGAAAATGATTTAAAAAATATCTCATTGAATCTAATCTTTATTTTAAAAAATAGTGATAATTTAAAAATTACGAAAAGTAGATTATCCTTTGTTTTAGTAATTAATTAGGAGAAAAATATATTAATAATTTGAAAAACAGTGTCTCGGAGTAATTGAAACACTATCATGATATAGAAGTTATCTTTTGTTGTTATTGAATTTGTTTTGCTCTCTTTCTTAGTGTATTTTTTTCCTATTATTCATGTTTCTAAAATGAAATTGATGAGAAGTTGAATTGGTAGATTGGCACATAGCAATCCAATAGTTGTGAGAATGATGTTGTATCCTATTATTTCTTTGCTACTTTTTGCCATTTGGTGTACTTCCCAAATATATAAAGAGTATGATCTTTTTCTTGAAGAGGGTGATGGTAGGTTTAAATGGACCACCACTTTGAATTTGTAATGTTCAATCATTAACTACACCAATCTTCTCTCCACATGTTTCGGATTCCAAACCAAAGATGTTACAATTAATTTCCACTTTGGTGAACTCTCTCTTTCTGTCTACCTCCATCACCTAAGGGACCCTTCAAATGTGATTTCTGATTATCATTCATAACAAAAGGTTACATTAAAATAGTAGAGTAGAGTAGTGTAGTAGAGTAGGACAAAACAAACTAAACGGGAACTAAACGGGTTAGTGCATATTGTAACCAAATGAATGCCTCATATGTCAAACTAAAATTCATCCACAATAATAAACATGTTCTCGTACCATTAATATATTCTTACATAGTTTAATCGCTTAAGAGTTAAGATTAAGGACAATTTAAATACATATTTTTCGTTTAACTCATCAAGACGTCTTTTAAGGATAAAACAATAATGGAGCACCGATCTTCAAAACAAATAATAACTCAGATGCGATGATTGACCATAATAATATTAATTATCTCTTAAATTTGAGGTCCGAAAAAACTCTAATTAACACTACAAGAAAATCATCAAATAGAAACCAATTTTTAGAAATCAAAATAATTAGTTGCAATAATAACTAAATTAGAGATCATTTTAGAAACTAAAACAAAAATTGGTTTCTAAATTAGTTTATATTATTGTTAAATAGTTTCTAAATTGGTATCTAATTAGCAACCAAGATTTTAACTACCAATTATTTAGTTTCTAAATTTAGTCTCTAAAACTTTGGTTGCTAATTAGATACCAATTTAGAAACTATTTAACAATAATAAAAATTAATTTAAAAACCAATTTTTGTTTTAGTTTTCAAAATAGTCTCTAATTTAGTTACTATTGCAACTAATTATTTTGGTCTCTAAAAATTGATTTCTATTTCATGATTTGCTTGTAGTGTAATTTTGCTACCAATATATAAAGTATATATAGCTCTACCTATATGTAGCGTGACACATTTTTGTCAAATCAATTACCTGCAATCAAGATAACATTTTAGAATGGGGTTAAGCTTTAAATTAAGTCCACCCATCACAAGTCTATATTCATTGTCTTAAATTTTCTAATCATATGATTCTCATTGCATGCTTCTGTAATAAAGGTAGATTGGCATAGATACTTTTCAACAGATGAAATAAAAGGAACAATTTATCATCCTACCCTCTATATTTTAATGTAATAGTACTACTGTGTGTAGCATTGCAATGAGAACATATCTACAAACTAGCCACAATAATGCACACTCCTAGATACTATTCTCAGGCAAACTCTCATTCAATATTTTGTCATTAATGCATCATTAACTCATGTGAAACTTAACACAGATTTATCTTGGGTGAGGTTTCATTCAAGTTTTGGGAATAATAAATTTTGATTGAGAAAATAGAAGTTCTTCAAGAATGCAAATCATATATAGCTCTATAATTATGAGGTCGAAGAACAATTATTGACTTACGCATGAGGTTAGGTTTAGCCATAAGGTTGGAGAGTCATCAGGTCATGTACTGAATCCAATTATGTTGGTGAAACGGTTTTAATGTCGATTAATTTCTTAAATTAATAAAAAAGATCTTATTTATTTTTTATGAAAATGACATAACGTTGATTATGGAGATTATTGATATATGTGAAATTGTAAATTTGGATGAGAATATAACTCAAAACAGTATCAGATACAAAGAAAGAGAAGAACATTGTTGATCTTATCAAAGAACAACAACTCAACTGAAAACTACTATCGGTCTAAAACTAATATTTCCTTGTTCTGATGCGAGATACATGAGAGAAAAAATGGGTTCCCCCAATTTCTGTGCATCTGTTTGTAAGAGGAGAGTAGCTAGATCCATAGAAGTGAGTGGAATTGAAGTGAAGTTACATTGACCCCATATACTTGGAATGTCAATGGATACCACACGAGTGGAGTCTTCTATATATATGAATAAGACCAGAAGCACACCCATGCAACACACTCATTGTTATGCATAATTTATTGAGTCATCATTTGCATTCATATGTCACTTGGATTTTTGACCCCAGTTTCCCTTCTTCTCTTGATCAATGTAGATAGGAGATAAAATGGATAAAAGGGAACCACCTTACATAGTGATGAACCTTTGAATCTGTACTTTTAAAAAAGTGTCATCTTTTCTCAGAGTGTGTCATTTCTTTTTCCTGTTATTCTTATCAATTGAACCATGTGACTATATCAAAACCACATGCATAGCATTCTCCTATAACCATCTTAAAAGGGAGAATTGCTTTGGGGGGAATATTTTGTCATAGACAAAGAGATTTTGACAAACACCAATATAAGTCAAATTAAATTTTATATCAGTGATTACAATGGATAGAATATGGTTTTTTTTATTAACTACTGAAATGTTTTAAATCTTGGTAATCAAATGGTTTCAAAAGCATAAAAAAAAAAAAACTTTAACACGTTTCCTTAATATAAATGGAGTACGGAGTTGTAATTGGAGGTGTAGCAGCGAGAGAGGATATTTTAGTATTACTTTCTATTTGTATGGGGTGTATTTAAGAATAATGAGGGTACAGGAAGCAAATGCCTAAATAAAATATGCTTTGGGCTTATGGGAATTGGGAAGAGACTGTTTTTTCCTGCACCTCCATATGTTCTTCACCCACCTTCATAAATATTTTATATTTCAAAAATATTCTTCTGTAATATTTTAGATTATGTAATTCAAAAGTCTTTTTCCAAATTCGTAATTAGCTTATGAATTATGTAATCCGAAAGCCTTTTTTCATATGTATGATTAGGTTCTGAATTACACAATCTGGAAGTTTAAATTAACTTATGGATTATATAATCTGGAAACCTCTTTTCAAATGCATGTCTAAATTACATAATCCAGAAGCTACTCTCAAATCCAGACTTTTTTATTATATAATCTAAAATACCAATTTTTAAAAATATATTCAGGATTACATAATTCATAAGTTATTTCCAATTTCAAGATTAACTTCCAAATTATATAATTCAAAATATGGAGATGACATAAGAGGATAAAAAAATATTTTCATGTTTTGTATAGAGTGACAGAAGAACATAGGAAGATACGGGAAATAAGAAATGAAAAATGAAGGTACAGGAAGAAAAAGTCTTGGAAGAAAGTGAAGCGTGCAAGTAAATTGAATGGTCTAAGACTCTTTTTTTGTTGTACTTCACTCTATAGTAGGTCTGTTTTATTGCAACAATCTACTGCAAAGGTATACCAATCTAAAAATAAATTAAAAAATATTAAATATAAATTAATATAATAACCAGGTCATAATAGGCACTTCTTCTACTTAAGTTTAAGTACCAAAAGACAAACTTTTATTTTTGCATCTTGTTTTTACTTATACACCCTTCTTCCACTTCCTAATCTATTTTAATATTTAAGCCTTCTTGGGATGACTTCATATTTGTGTTGATTAATTTTTTTTTAACTGTTTGTATTAACTCACAATTTCAATAATGATATTTGGGGAAAATCGTTACAATTCTTGAAGTATTTTCTAATATTTTTTTAATGTTTATATGCTTTAAAATTTAATTTCTGGAATATAAAATGTTTAAAAAGTATATTTTTAATTTAGTTAATTAAATCTGTTCAATAATTTTGAAAAATATATATTTTATACTGATAGAAGAATTAAATCTAGAAACTATGTTTTTAAGCTATAAAAAATGTAGTAGAAACATACAAATATTACAATTCCCTAAAACATTACAATTATTGTCCCATTGGACCCATTAAGGATCGGCCCATAGCTAAAATAGGCCTTGTTGAACACGAAAAGCGATACTAACAAAAAAAAACTGATATATTTATAATTATTAATAAAAAACATTTTAGTGTATACAATTTATTTTAATTTTATCTTTATTAATATAATTTATTTTTTTGAATTTAGTAACTATTTTAAAATTCAATTAAATACAACATAAAATTATAAATTGTTTATTTTATAATTATTTTTTATGAATATTATTTTAGTAAATTTAATAATATTTTTTATTTTAATAACTATTATAAAAAAAATCAATATTTATTATCATAAAGAAACCACTAGTGTGTATATATTATTATTTTTTGACAAGCTTCTTTATTAACCACTTTTAAGAGACAAAACCTAAAATAGAAAGAAGAAAAATTAGATGAAATTCTCTATAAACTAAAATTAATTTATGTATAAAATTAAAAAAAATATAGAAAACATATACAAAAGAGAGATAAAAAAAAATGGTCTCCCAAAAGTAAAGTAATCATAGTGAAACTTGTCCAAAATTAACATATATCATATTTCTTAGAAAATATATTCTAAAGAAATAGTAGAGTAGGCATTAGCATTTAATTCATTAGCCTTTTCTTCACTGCAAAAATTAGTTTGTTGGAAAGTTGTATACTTGGTGTAATCAATATACTTTTTTTAATAGACAGTAATCAATATTTTATTTGGTCAAAGTTTTGGCTTCAAGTCGATGTTATTGTAATAGTATAGTTAATGTTTTGAGGGAATTTATGTCATATTTATACAACAATAGGTTGTTGTGGGCTATAATACATAGTTTTTTTATAAGAACTGTAATATTGTTTAAATATCTTTATTTAATTAATTATTTTTACTGATTAAAAAAAAGTAAAATGAACGTAACAATCATGTAAGATTACTATATGCTGATAAAAAAAATGTAAGATTACTATATGAAAACGGTAAACACATATATATTTATATTGTTACAAAGTGACGAAAAAGACCAAAACAAAGTAAAATAGGATATGATAAAATAAAATAAAAATATCATATTACATGATTTTTACGATGAAGTGAATTAAAAGTATTCACTATAATATTTGTAAAGTTATTACACAGTAAAATACAATGAGTTATAACTTTTCGTTCTTGAAGATTTTTACGTATTTTATATTTTACTTTCTCTTTAATTATCAAACTAATGAAAAATGAGAAGTTTTTTAATTCCATTTTATTTTCTACACCTGAACTAAAATAATATATTAAAAAGTAGTCAATGAATTTAGCATAATTTTAAGTAAAAATATTTTAAAAATAAAACTACATTCTTTATAAGTTAAAATTAGTTTATCCATAAATTAAAGTAAAAAAATTAAATAAAAATACTTTTAAAATTAATTTATACATAAACTTATTTTCAACTATAAAGAAGTTAATTTTTTTTTCTCTCCTTAAAAGAATTTTGTATTTCACCTTAAAAGAAAGCACTAAAAGGAAACTAGTTTATGATGTAGTGGTAAGTGTACGACGACAAAAGAAGAGACAACGATGAACGATAATCAAAATTTCGTTCCATTTTTCTATATTGAGAAAAACAAAAAAATACATAAATTAAGAGAGAGAGAAAAACTCCGTTTCCATGTTTTAAGAATCCAAACAATGATTTATGATGATATTTTACTTGGTTTCTTGCACTAATCTTAACGTTATCATATTAATATATTAACGTTATCATAATAATCCAAACAAGACTTCCCTGAATTTACTATATTAATTTAACCCAAAAAAATAGCACCTAATGGCTAGCTATTATAATAAGTTTTATAACAACTCACGTCACCAAATGAGTTAAACTCCTTAATATTATTATCCCATACTTAAAGAGAAAAACTATATTATAATTGTCCGTGATTCAATGATATCTTTAATATAATTTTAAACAGTTTTTACTTCTAATATTTTTTTATAGAACATACAATTAAGTAGTATTAAGTTTTGTTTTGTAAATTATAAAATTTGATTTTAGTCCAAACTCTTAATAATTTTAAACTACCTAATAATTTTTAAATAAAAGGCATCTAATGAGGAGAAAGAAAGCAAAAGCAAAGGTTTATCGTTACTTCTGTTTCCGCTAATTGAGCTAATAAAAAGTCTTCTTCATATTTCACCTTTATATACATTATTAAAAACTATTAAATAAAAATTAATTCTAAAAATAAAAAATTATTAGTTTCTATAGTAACTATATTAGATATTATTTTAGAAACTAAAAAAAATTATTAATATTTAAATTAGTTTCTATTATTGATAAATATGTTTTAAATTGGTATCTAATTTCACTAAAAAAAATCATGAAATAAAAACTAATTTTAAAGGTAAAAAATAATTAGTTCTTATAGTGATAAAATTAGAGACCAATTTAGAGACTAAATAAATTTTCTGTTTCTAAATTAGTTTATACTATTTTTAGATGGTTTATAAATTGGTATCTAATTAACAAGTAATGTTTTTATTACCAAATTTAGAATCTAAATAATTGATAGTTAAATAGGTAATTAGATACCAATTTAGAAATTATTTCATAATAACCAATTTATAAACCAGTTTTTTTTTACTTTATAAAATAATCTCTAATTTAGTTATTATTGTAACTAATTTATTTTGGTATCTAAATATTGGTTTTTATTTAATGATTTTATTATAGTTATTAAATACTTAAGTTAACTACCAATTATTTAGATTCTAAAGTTGGTATCTAAAATATTGATATTTAACTAATCAATTTAAAAATTATTTATCAATAATAAAAATTAATTTAGATATAAAAAAATAATCTCTAAAATAATATTTAATTTTATCAATATAATAATTTATTTTATTTTATTTAAATTAATTTTTATTTAATAATTAACTCGAAATCACACTTAAATACAAATATCTTCATTTATTTTAAGAAACAATGCAATTTCCAAAACAAAATACATTGTGAATATTCACATCTAAGTGCATGTCATAATGGTCCTTTGATGATTGATCAACGAAATGAATATTGAACAACAAGAGTTAAATTTTAGAAACAAGAGAAATCATCCATGGACAGAAACATTAAAGAACAAGACAAAGACATGCAACCTAAGACCTCACTTCAGCCCAGAGTTAAGGAACTCAGAGCACATTTCCATCAAGAATTTATCCACAATTTGAAGATACATGGGGCATGTAAGTCTAGAATAGTAATGCAGAACCTCCTCAATGTCAAGTACATAATCAACATCACTCTTCTCCAACATCTCCATTTCTCTAAGCTTCTTTTCCATTCTCAAGTAATTTCCATTTCCCCTCCTACCCCTCATCACATTCAACGATGAATCCTTCTCTTTCATCCTTTCATTGGTTAACCCTTTGGTCTTTTTCTTCACACATTCCTCGGTTTTCTCAGTCTCATCATTCATCTTCTGCTCACGCCTTGCATTGTTCAACCCAATGAACCTTTCATCGGGAACCTCTTTGCCTTTCTTCTTCTTCTCTTTTTCTGAATCCCATTGCTTGGTGAAGTCACTGTAGAACTTTTCCAAGTCTTCGAAACACGGGTTGTTATTGTCCAAGCCCGAGACATGATTCTGTGGAGGCGTTTTGGGAAGCTTTTGGTACCCCGGAGAGAAACAAGACTTGAAGTTCTGAATAGTCTTGTGCAAGAACTTGATGGTGTTGGAAATGGAGCTTCCTAGCTGCATTGGTGATGTGATGACAGTGATAGTATTGATTCTGTGTATGAGTAAGATTTTATGATGTTGTGTACTTTGGTGCATGAAGGGACACACAGATGGAGAAGTTGGTGTGAGTGAATGATCTGAGAGGGAAGTGTTTTGGCTATAAAGATGATAGAAGAAGAGGAGCCATGAAAGATTCTTTAGCTTTTTGTTTTGAATGATGAATGCAATTCCCCTTTCTGGCATCGGCTTCCTTTGCTTTTTGCTCTTTTGTCTTCACACGCTCCCTTTATTGCCATTGTTTACTTTCTGCTACCTACAGGGCCCCACAATCCTCCAAAACCCTAATTATTTTTCTATGTGGAATATAGTCACTCGTTCGTTTTCATCATAAACAGGTTTTTTTAAGTTTTGTTGCTTTTGCTTTTTGAGGAAAGGAGCGGTTGTTGTTGACTTGTGTGCCTCTCAAACAATTCTGTCATACATTTTATAGCAGCTTTTCTCCTAATCTGTGAACACTCTCACGTTGATTGCCAAATTTCAATAAATTATAGTTGAATTCTTCTTTATTTAGAGCAATGTTTATCCCGAATCCAAACATTTTTTGAAATATCATTAGTGTTGATTTTTCTTGGATTGTGAGGTTGCATTTAAGGAATGAAAAACCTTTTGGATAAAGGAAGAGGATAAAGTTTCAATCAAGAGAGAGATTCAGAAAAAAGAAAGAGTTTTGTAGAATCGTTCATCAAATATATTTTGCTGAGCGAAAAGTGGCACCGAATGAAACTTTATCAGTGAGTGGAAAATGAACAGTGAGTTAGAACTCTCACCATCTACTACTCAATCATTTTAGCTCCCAAGTTCCCTCTCAGATTTACAATTTACTTTTTTATCACTGAAATTCTTAATAATTTTGAAACATGTTTGAGTTTCTTCTTTTTGATAAATTAGTTTGGGTTGCAGCACCAAAGAAACCATTATTTCTTTAGCATCATGCTCTCTGTCTAAATGAATAAATAGATTGTCTGTAGATAATTTATATTTAAAAATATTAATATTTAATCATAATAAATAAAAAGGTATTGAATAATTAGTCTTTTCAATAATAAATTAAATCAATATCAATATCCAATAAAAAAAATAAAAGTATATTTTCAGTATATATCAAATAACACACTAATAAAAAGATAAATTATATAACTACACTAAATATTCTGAATTTGAGATCTCTCCTTGTTTTGTCTGGAACAGTTTATTGTTCAAAACTTCATTCCAACTCCTTTCCATTATCTTCTTCATTTCTTCATGGAATACAAAAGAGTAGCTAAACTTTTGACTATATACAAGAGTTTAGTTCATTTGTTTCCAATAAATTTTGAAAACAAGACTTAGTTATATTACTAAAGATGTTTCATGCATTAATATAATTTTTTCTATCATTCCTCAACAATAAGTATTCATAAGAACATGTGATCATTTCATTTATAGACATAATTTATTAAATAAAGTTTCATGACAATTTAAACCGGATTCAATTTAATCATTTATGTAATCAATTATTTTAAGTGAAATGAGTATTCAATATAATTAACTATTATTTATGATAGTCTATTGTTTATTCAAGATAATTTATTAATTGTCTCTTAAAAAATCGATTATTCTTGCGCTCATGACTTAAAATAAATTTCAGAAGCATGAAGTAATCAATTTTTTATAGAATATAAATTATTAATTTATTTTTTATGCCCTTTATCAATATTTTTTTGAATGATTCGTGAAAGTATATTAAAAAAAAATCATTAAACATTCTTAAACACTTAAAAACATTTTTTTTTTCCATTTGAAACATGAATATACGCTAATTTTACTACAACTTAATTAACATGTGATTATTCAAGTTGAACAAAAAAGAAAATGAAAACTCCTTCGTATTTGATTTCTAAGATAGCAAGCAATTAGAATTTAAGAATTGGTGTCAGAGTTTTAAAAAATACATTAAAATGAAGGAATTGATTTAGTTTAAGCATGATTGAAAACAAAATAGCCTCGAAGAATAGAAAAGAACATTACCTTACCTTTTTGTGCTTTAAATAAAGTTTTAAGGTTGCAAGTGATGGTTGGAGACTAGACAATAAAGTCTCTTTTTTAAATTACAATCCTGTTCTTGTGCTAAATGGGAGTTAGAAGGCCAAGTTTCCTTTATGTAGTGGCTAATAAACAATACTTATTTGATTTTTAAGTTGAAATTTATTGGGTGTTACATATTCATTTAAATATTACTCGATAGAATTTTTACTTCGAAAAATCTGGAAAACTATTATCAATCAAATTATCAAAATACAAATAAAAATTTATTATCAATCAAATTATCAAAATACAAATAAAAATTTACTACCAGATAATCGAGAAAGCTGATGTCGAATGATTTAGAAAGCTGAATAATTCTATTAATCCAAACACAGTTCATAAATTTAAAATTAATTGTAATTAAACAAGTTTAGTTGTAAATCTTGATTAAGGCACTATTGAAACTTCTTTTTGACCCTTGAATAGTTCATGACAATCAAGACTCATTCAAAAGATATAAATACTAGAAGAAGTCAAACGTCAAAGATAATTTTTCTCTCTCAACTCACTTGCATAATGTACTCATACAAACTTAATCGTCATAGTGTTTTTACAAGTTCTTCTCACTTATTCGACAAAAAAAAAAAAAACCAATTAGAAATCACTAAATCGTGAAAATCTGAAGCAAAAGATAAAAGATATAACCCCATACAACGTACCAAATAATAACAACCCTTTCAATTGACAAAACCATTTTGTAATTGCATTGCATGAAAATGAAGCATGTCTATGTATATACCTGCCCTGCATTTCACACCCAATTAAAGCCCCTATGAACCTATTACACATAAATAAATAAATTATTATGTTCAAGCATCTCCTCCAAATATTCACCTACCTCTCTCAATTAATCTTAAGATTATTTCATTCACATTCTTTCTTTTCATCAATCTCACTCAACACGCAGCCTTATAATTAAATGTTTAAATTTCTTAAAAAAAAAAAAAGTAATATCTAAAAGAACAAATTAATTTAAATATTCAATTAGAGTGCCACCAAATGTTGGATCAGTTATCTTAAACATAAATTATTTTATAGGAGCTTTCATATATTTTTTCTTATTTTTTGTTTTAATTTCTTTATAAACTAATTTTAATTTATTTTATTTTTTCTATTTTTTTAAACTGAAGTCAATAAGGACAAGTTCTAATCTTTATTCTTTTAAACTAAAAATGTACATCACAAGCAGAACTTTTAATTTTTCTCTAAGTTTTATTATTGATGAATGTGTTATAAATAGAATATTGTTTTTATCAATGTTGTAACGAAATCATGCATGTGAAGCATGACTTGAGTTAAAAAAAAGAAAAAAAAAAAGAGTAAAAGTCGTGTTTTTCACGGATGAGTTCATTTTAAAAAAAAGTTGAAGTTGTGAATTCAAGAAAATAAAAAAAAAAGTGCAAAAATCAACAAATTTATTCATTCATTTATGCAAGAAATTGTATCAGAATAGTAAATTTTCCAAACGAATTACATAAAAAAAAAAAAATAACATTCATATAGTAACTTGAGTCTACTGCATTCAAATAATACACATAGATGGAAGCTGCACCATTTCAAGAGTTCATTATAGTGATTTTATAGTTGATAGCTGCAAAACTAAAAGTGTTTTTCTTATTGAAATGGCATGCACATTCTGTGTGAGGAGGCAGAAGAGACAGGAAAATATGGGTGCAGCAAAGGTGCAGAGTTAGTTACTCGTTGGTGGTGCCCTTATTAAAGCCAAAGGCAGTGTTTTGGTCAGTTCTGTTTTGTCATCTTGTTTAAGAGTCAAGATAGCCATTATATAATATACAGATACAACCCTGCATCACTCTGACCATACCCCTTCTCTTTTTCTGTCTTCCAGAACCAGACATCCTCAACAAGCGGAATGTATATGCCCCCCAAAAACTTTCAAATTTTTTAAACCTCTCCTATTTTTCATTTTCATTTCAATTCCATAAAGTGCCCACTAATTTGCAATCACTCACTGCTTACAAATTCCTGTACTACAACACTCACAGTATGAGGGACCACAATGTGTTTAATTTAAAGGAACAAATTTTACCTGTAATCCTCACAATTTTTGAAAGAGAGTGAAGAGGGTATTTAGTTATCTCTCTACAGATTTTATGGGTGCTATGTAACATGCACAATCACTTTTTTAGTAAATCACGCGAGTGAAAATAGGTGGGTGTAGTACTTACAGTACATAATTCAAAACTTGTATATGAATGAATGTATTAAGACTATAGTATTCGGCATTATGAATCTTTTGATGCAGCACGAAAAACTATCAAAACTGAGATAAAATATTTCAATACATTTTTTTCGCGTAAAGAATAACAACTTTTATGTTAGGACAACTTATTATGACTGATCCGATCTCATAACAGATATTTTGATAAGTTCAACAAACTTTCGTTAGAATATATTTGAAATGATTCTAATACTATATTAAGAAGTAAACTTAAAATCTAACTCAACTTCAATAAATCGACTTATAAAATAAGATTTGCACTCACTTATATATTATGAAATGTTCTAAATCTCTAATCGAAGGTGAGATTCCAACAAAGATATAAGCGAGTGAGAATATTTGGTTGCTTAAAGAAAATAACAAAATTGATAGTGTGTGGTGAAGTGCATGTTATAAACGCCATACCCGTGAAGAGAGAATTATTTTTGAAATTGTTGAGAGTTGGTGAGTTAGAGATCGAAAATTTTGAAGTAGTAAGTGGTTTTGTGTAAGAAGAAAGGAAGGACAGTGACAAGAATGTTTGAGGTAGCCCAAAGGCAAGATAGGGATTAAACGACAAAGAGTATAGAAGGAGGTAGGGCAGCCCAATTATGTTGAGAAGAGGCCCATGTTCAGAAACCGACACCCAATGCAGCTGATTAATTGGCCCTTTTTACGGCCAAAAATTAATTGCATGTATTTGGTTGTGTGCATTGATAAGGAGATTTGGGGCTCAAGAACCCAAAAAATGCGATCATTAATGAGAGTAGCAACCAAACCAAGGCATAACGGATTCACCACTACCAGACATTCTTTAATCTGCTTTCCATTTGAGGCAAATGGACACAAACCCACCCCTACGCCCATTGCCAATGCCACCTAAGTAAATCAGACCACCTAGATTGCCACAAAAACAACTTGCATTTCACACCACACCACCCTTTTTTTCTTTCTCCTTCCAAAAAACATACTTATCAGCAAAACAAAACAAAACAAAATCCTCTTCCTTTTGTTTTCTCTCATGTGTGATGTGTGTGACATGTTTTGCATAGCTACTACCATAGGTTGGAGTAATTGGGTAATGATACCATTAAGTAGAGTAGGGGATGCAGTCCCCACAACTAATTGAAAGATAGAAACGTTTTGGTTTTATATTATTCTTTCTGCAAACCCTCATAACAGTTTTGCCCCAGACTTTCTCATTCCACTGTGCCTTCTCTTTCGTTTCAGTTTTTAAGCTGCTACACCCATTCTTTTGACACCGACGTTACGCCCCCAAATTGATCTTTCACCTTCAAATCACAGTATAATGGAATGGGAAGTGTACGTATCCACCCTCTGACAACCACATGACCAATCCTTTCTTTTTCTTCTTTTTTTTTTTTCAACTTCAAATTCTTTATTTTCCACTTCTTTCTAAATTATACTAAAGTTTTACTTTGTTCTGGTTACCCTTGTTTTCCATTACTTTGTTGAAGCTGCAGTCCATAGTCCCATCATGACCCAAACATATCTTTGCCTGTCATTGATATATGTACATGAACAGTCCAAGATCCTTCCTTACAACAATTATTTTTCAGATCTCTCAATTTTGAACAAAATAGTCAAGACAAACGACATGATCTCCTTCTGGGACAGTGTTTGATGTTAAAGGGGTGTGTGCTTGTTCTGTCTTGTCTTGCTTGCTCAAACCAATACAATTTGGTCCATAACAATTCATTCATAGACATGAATTTGGTTAATGATACAAACTTCTAATGTTTTCACCTAACAATTATATAGCTTGTCTCTTCTGTAGGTACCAATCCCCTACAAAATCGACAAACTTTTGTGTTTCCCTTTCTCATTATTTTTGGATCACAAATTATGTATATTAATTCTTTTATATAAATAAAAGAGAGATTAAACGGAAAAAACCAAAAATGAGAAAGATGAAAGGAAATAAAAAATGTATTGTAGGACCAATTATTTTTTTGACTGGATGCTTTGAAGGATTTCTATATTATGTTGTCCCAGCATGGTGACAAATTCATTACTAAAATTATTGAACAAATGTTTTTTTTCTTTGACCGGAGTGATATATAGGACATTTGAAAAGAATTGAAAGAACGTTTTTCGCGGCTATTGGCTAATAACTTTTTTGTCATGGAACAAGTGACAAATAAAATTGCGGTTCAGCCATATCTGCACCTTGGTCTCCAAGTTCATAATTCTTAATTAGAAACACATGATGTTCAAACAAGAAAAGGGGACCTAAAAATATTTGCATCATGTGAATTCCCATTATGTTTCTGGCGTATTAATTGTAGATTATTCTCGTAGAAATACGGCCAACATTGCTTTTGTCGGAATTATTTCTCTCCCTTTTTGCTATTGAAGAACAAGGATGCATCCTACCATCTAGCCTCTATATCAAAGAATTATTTTTTTATCAACAAAAAATAAATAAATAATAAAAATATTTCAGAGATACCTCAATCCCTATACAATAAATCTAAAAACAACACCACACACTAAACCCTCAAGAATAATGTGTCTTGCTTAATTAATATGTAGAAAAACATATTAGTCTACCCTTCACAGTTATCTACGATCAAACTTTCAATTGTATCATTGTAAAGATTTCATTATGATTTATACTTCCATTCTTAAAAATCTTCTTATTTCTTTATTTTCACATTTCTCCAAATACTACTACCCACACATAACGAGATATTATTGACAACTTCATTTTTTTTTTAATCATCATGAATTGTGGGAAATGCTTTTTTTTGGTTCATGTAGAATAGAAAATCTTTGTGAACTATTCTTTAATGGTCTTATTTATTCAATTAACGATATTAAACATTCTTCGCTGTTAAGCAGATAAAGTATATTTACTTTTAATGGCAGTGCTTTCTTCGTTACCATAACATACTGTGATAAGTATTATTTGGTGTAAATATGGGATTATTCGTTACGTTTAGCTTTATAACAGACGATTGATTAAATATTCCTTTTTAAATAGCACAGGTGTGTTAGAGAATATGTTTTGTGGTCACAAGTCATAGGTACATAAAGTTGATCCATAGAGTATTTTGTTGACTTAATCCAATGCAGATCTCACTCACTCCGTGAACTCCCATCACATGTGCAACTTTTTTCTAATGATAACCTCCTAATTCCATTGGAAAGATGATAGTATCTCTTCCTTTTCTCCGATGTAGCATTATGGAGGAAAGTACCTCAGCTTAGAAAGGAAGATAGTCTTTTTGTGTTCTTTTGGCGCATCCATGAAAAGAATTTGAAAAAGGTCGAATTCATGAAGAACACGGGAGAGTAAGACAGCTTTTACTTTGGTTCTTTCAATTCAAATCAAAAGAAGAACCCCATCGCATCGCCATCTCTTTCAAGCTCCAGGCTCACAAGTCCAAACCTAGAGGAGAGGGAGAGGACTCATCCAACGCCCCTTGTTTCCCCATTTCCATTGTGCACTCTTATCCATTGCCATAAATAAAGCTGCCACACACCCCAAAAAACAAGAGAAGTGCCCTTTTTTTAGGTCTTTTCACAATCTCACCACCACCTTTGCTACCACAGTTCCATAATTGTCACTATATCCACACATGAACACCCCAAACCAACCAACACACTCTCCCTATGCTTATCTTGTGTCTTTAATTATGTGATCAAGGCTTGGTTTTCAAACGAATAATGCTAGTATATGTTCAAATGTGGAATTTTACTACCATTTGGATAGATTACTTTTTAACATTTCCACAGATAAAAAAGAATCTTGAACAGTAACAGTAAAAGTATGAAAAATAGATGTCATATGAAGAGTGTTGAGTAATTAAACTGGGTGGGAAAAGATGGAATATCATCATATCATATCATACATGCAAAGAGAGTTAGAAGGACTGAACTAATTAAATTTTCCTTGGAAACTAACTAACACAAATAACAGAGAGAAAGAAGATAAGATAGAGGTTATTTTCTTTCTCCCTCTTATTTATTGTTTTACTCTCTCTAATATCAAAACCAGTCAGAGAACAGAGCCTCCCAAATCTCCGTGAAGACTTGGACAATGATCTTATGATGATGATACGAATTCAGAGAGAGGAAACACTGCAAGAGATTCTCCAAATCCGCTGGCGAAAATATCTGCTTCTCCACGATCATCTCCAGCATCGAAGTCCTGAAGTCACTGTAAGGGTCGCTCGAGCGCTTCACCACCGCGAACGTGTCCTTCACCTTCCCGTGCAGCGGGAGAACACCCATGTCGGAGCTCCGGTCATTTTTCCGGCCACGGCGCCGGGACATGGAGGAGTCCGAGGAGAGGCTCTTGGAGGAGAAAAGGGTGTCGGTTTCATCGTCTTCGTCGCTGCTGTACCACCAGTAGCCGCCAAAGTTGGTGTCTTTGGAGCATGAATTGAAAGGGAAAAAGTCCCTTCTCTTCTGGGCACGTCTCTTCTTCTTCTTCTTCTTCTTGGTCCTGACCCTTTTCGTTGAATCCGAAGCCTTTGTTTTGTGGTGTTCGTGGATTGTGCTGAGGGAAACGCTCGGAGAAGTGGGGGGGCAGGACATGACACCGAGGTTAAGGTTAAGGTTGTTGTTGGTGGTGGTGGTGGCGTTGTTAGCCCAGAGAAAAGGTGATGAAAAATGTGAGATTTTGCGTCTAGAGAGAGAATGAGAATCGTTAAAGGACAGAATGCAAGTGTCGCTGATTGTTTTGGGCCTACAAGTGGGAGGACATGGTGTGGTTTTGGGGGAGGATGGTTCAGTGGAGCTGGGTGGTGCAAAAACTGCTTTTTCCATTACATCCGCTATGTGACGGGTTCTGCAGGAAGCGAAGGAGGATCTGAACATGCGAGAGATTCGAAGTTTGAGACCTGTTTGGTTTTCCATGGCGAAAGACAGTGTGAGATGAGAGAGAAGTTTGAAGGAGAGAGTAGAGAGAGGGAAGGTATAAATGCATGAAGAGTGGAAGGGAAGAGTTATTAATAATGATTTGAAATGAAAGGAATTTAATTAATTAATAAATGAATGAAAATAATAAAGGACAGAAATGCTACTTTATGCTTTGTCCTTGTGTTGCAGAGAGTGGATGAATGAGAGAATTTGAGTTTAGTTTAATAAATACTTGTAACAGTTGTAATTGACCTTAGACCTTCAACTCCCCACTCTCTCCCTTTTCAAAATATTGCCAAAATAACATAATAATACAACAAATCCTAATTAATATCACTTATATTACATTAAATAAAAATTACTAGTAACAGTGGAAGGAATTTGGATCTTATTTACATTTTTAATATATAAAAAAATTAGTGGATTTAAAAAAAATGCAAAAACTGAAGAATTTGAACTCTGAAAGAATGGGTGAAACTCTGAAAATGGTAGAAAGCTTGGTAGATACGACAGAGTAAAAGGTCGTGCATGCTTTTCTTTCTTCTCCTTCCGTCTTCATCAAGCTCAGAAGCAGCATTCTCCCACAAGCTAACCCAATCTCAACAATTTATAATATATTACAAATATAAATTAATTATTTTTTAATGACATGTGAACTTGATTATGCAATAATTTATATATAATTAATTTTTTTCAATTTAAATTTATATTTTTAAGTTTTGAGAAATTGTTAATATAATTAAAATATTTCAAATGACTTATGTCATGACAATAATATTCATGAATATTATTTAGTAATTCTTTAGTGACAAAGATTTGAAGGACGATTCTACCTTACATATCAATTTTTTACGTAATATAATAGAACATTATAACTGCACAAGAGGAGCTCTTATATATACTTATGAATGTTGTCACACTACTTATAGAACATATGGATACCATTCATATAGAGACAACACTTGTTTCAACATTCAAGTTTAGAAAGTTTGTACATATATATGGATTTTTGAGTCTATTCACAAAAAAGTAAAACAAAACAAAAAGAGAAGAAAACAAGGAAAAAAAAGAAGAAAGTATATGTTTTATTTGATAAATTTAACTTAAACAGATAATTTTAGTTTGAAGTATAAAATATATAAATAATTCAATCTAAATTCCATTTAAATGTTTACTTTTTTAGTAGTAAATAAATTAAATTTATAAACATAGTCTAACATTCTTGACAAACATGTTTCGATTTTTCCAAAATATTAAAGTTTTAAAAGCATTATATATTAGATATTTTAAGCATAAACTTTTAATTTATATATATATATATTAAAATATTTGAATTTGTGGAAAAACTTATCCTAACCCGTGAGTGAGTAGCTTTATCGGATTGGAAGGTCATGCAAGTAAATCACAGTGGTCAGTGGATTCAAATCATTATTTCATCACATATTTTTATTTTGTTAATTTAATAAAAATACGATATTAGGAGTAATTATGCTAAGAATATCTCATCTAAAAAATAGTATTCATTAATATATAGTTTAAGACCTAATTTATTAAATGAAAACCTACTTGATAACCCATCAACCTATATTATAATGAAAGAATATTATATTAAATATAAAATATTTATTAAGACTAGTATATATCGGAGATGTTGTAAGAATTTTGTATTCTTTATCATTTATGAAGATGGCGAGATTACCTAAATTTTATTTTAAATAATACTGATCAATAACTACTACTTCATAATTAATATAATTAAAAGTTGTTACAACTAATAAATAATAATAATTAATAGAATTGGAATGAATAACATGGCACTAAAATAATCTGATTTTTTTGTAAGTTTTCCTTATCCCACAATGGCTCATTTTGTTCACGACATTCCATTAGAAATCGTTAGCTAATTACTACTTGATCGTAATTAGACATGACCAATAGCAGAAGAGGTGGTAGCATTTGGTTATTGCTACTTTCCAATGGTTTTTTTTTTTTTTTTTTTTAACTGTAGGAAAAAAAATGTTACTGTTACTTTCTTTTCAACTGAAAGTATATGTCATTTGAAAACTTATTAAGTAAATTTTATCTAACTCAATATTTTATAAAGTGATATTTTCACTTACTTATATAAGAAATATTTTAATTTTTAGTTGATATACATTTTTAACACATCCTCATAGTCTATTATCGGACCAGTAATAAATTGTTTGATAAGTTAAACAAACCATTATTACTAACATATCATATTAATTTTGTATATCTTGGTAGAAAAAGAAGAGAGAAAAAAAAGATAAGGTTCATTTCAAATTTTTTATTTCTCCTTATTTTATTTTATAAATATAATTATATATTAAAATAACTTCTACCTCCAAAAGATACGACAAACCAACATCTTTGATGTATTGAAACAATGTGTAAGGAGAATGAAGATTAATGTGAAAATTTAAACTTCAACTAGATATTATCTACTTTAAAATTTTCAACTTTTATCATAGTTTTATGTTTAAAAGATATCTTACCGGAATTAAAAAAATATATTTGAATTGTTACTAATATGAAACTATTTAGACATAACAAAACAATTAAAAATATAATTTTTATTTGAAATATATTTAAGGTTGAACATATTAAGTAAATACATCATATATTATTATTAACATATTACTTTTTGTAATGTACTATTAAAATTGCGCATCTTTTACTCTTTTAATTATTAAATATGTTGACGTATAAAAATTCAAATTTATAAGTTTATTGATAATTAAATTTATATCTTGTCTAATAAGAATTTGATTCCAAAAGACTTCAAAGTAAATAAATATATTATATATAATTATATAGACAATACAGGTATTACATAGTAATATAAATGCATTATAATTAATAATGAATTTATCTAAACTGTTTTTAATATAATTGTATTGCATACATACATACTTATAAATTTTTTTTATAACAAGCGAATATATCAAACTTATACATTATCCATGTAAAAAAATTAAATTTATATAATGATATTTATTAGCAAGTTATTGGTACGACGAAAATTATCAACAAAATTGATAATTACTTCGTGTCTATATAATATGATTACAAAGAAAATATTTAGAATGCATTTTTTTTAGTCAACTTTTTTTATCTGTTGAAACAAACGTAATACGATGAAAGTGTAGATGGCGTTGCTTAAATACAATTATTTTTTCGGCAATATTCCTCGATAAAAGTACTCTAAAGTAATGGAACCAATTATTATTGAAATGGATTTATTATTATTATTATTGTTATATTAATTGGGTAATTGTACTAATTGAGTTAAAAAACAATTTAAGAAGTGCAGGATATGTTTGCTCTGGGATATATATAGAAACAGGGGACCACAGTGAACAACGTTAATTATACTTATACTGTTTCTTAGTTGATGGCGCTTAATCATGTTTGAAATTCAAATAGTAGAAAACGAAAGCTGGTGGCATCTCCTAGTAATACACAATAACAGAAATAAAAATTAATAACAAAGTCCTACATTACCATAGCCTTTTCAATAACCCTTTAAGAATCTTTACCTAAACTTCCTTCCAATCTTCATAGTCCCGTGATCTATGCTTACTCTAATATAAAATTAAACATTTACTTCTTATGAATATCAAACACTTCTCTTAAATAGCATGTCGACGTCCGATACTTATATCGGATACCGACACTCGTATGACACTTGTAGGACACGTATTCATGAAGTATCTAATTCAAGAAGTATTTGTTGCTTTTCTAACAATTTTAATACAGTTCTAATACAATTTTAAAAATGAAAAATACATTAATTTTCTAAAAACTCAAACTTATTATATAATTTTTTTATGATTATAAAAATAAGAAACAAATTCTTATGAAACAGTCATGAAAAACATTTTTCTGCTCCAAAATATATTCTGAAACATACTTGTGCACATAAATCTTTATTATCAATTTATATAATTCATAATTATGTAATATATAGATCTGTGTACCTGTGTCTTACATTTTAGATATTATACATATTTTTGTGTCCGTATCAGTGTAGTCCGTATGATAAATAGTTTACTTGATAACAAACTACCTAACCATTATCTCCTACTTCTTTTTTCTTTTATGAAAAACAACCAACTTTGATAGGTTTATGTACACATGACTATTAAACTTTAAGATTGATTTTTTTTAATAATAAATAAATAAAATATTTCAGAGTATTTCAACTTTTATAACATCTCAAAACCTTTAACAATTAGTAGCTATATAAAAAAAAAAACAAATAGTGCGGAACTTTTAAGCTATAAACCTAATCTCGCACACAAATTACAATGGACCAACTTAAACCTTAAACACTTGAATAGATAGCATATTGAAAAGCTCTTCAAATCTCATTCTATTAATATTCATCTGGATTCAAATTGGGTGTTCTTGGGAATAATATGGTTTAGGATATTGGGTGATAACCGAAGGAAGTGGTACAAGAGGTCTCAGTGAGCATTAACCAGTAAAACCTAGTACCTATATTTATAGCATTCAACTGAGAGAAAACTGAGATGAGAGGATCCCTTTGAACCACTTAGTTCTTGAAGAATGAGTCTACACGAAATCATTTGAATCAAAATGCAGTTTCCATTTGCGACATATAGCTGTAACCAGTGCATTAACCCTAAACCAAGAAAGTGGGTTGAATAAAATATGGAGTCCAGAGTAGACACCAATCATGTATGTATTCGCGGTTTGATTTTGACCCTTCTTCTTTTTTATCATTATTTTTTATTGGATTTTGAAAATGAGTGTAAGACGGTGGGGGATCTCCTAGTATATGTTTTTGTTTATATTTCTCAGTTCTCTGAATATAGAAAGCTTCAAAAGTTGATGGTGCAGAGAGAGAAGAATGTGGGAAATTTGATTTTCGATATGTGAGATATGGGAGTGGAGGACAAAGGTAGTATTGTCACCTTATCAATGTTCCCTTCTTAATGGATCTCATTAACCATTTTTGTCACCATGCTCGCGTCTTTCTCCACTCGTCTGCTAGTTACAAGACAACTTTGAGATTTCAACTCTTTGCCACATCAACAACTTCTGTCTTTCCCACTAAACCATCTTAATCTACTATCACAAATTATTACACTGTAATCCCAATCCCCCAGAATCTGCTTAATAGATCAGTTGTATACACATATATTTAAATCTATGTGGATATTTAGTGCATATTGAGAAATATTTTATGTTATGTAAATGTGTAGGCTCGAGAGTTTAGATAATACGTAAAATTGCTGACGTGTCAATGATTTTTTAGTTGTTTAAGTCTTTTTTTTTCAAATGTTGATGTTTGGTCGGATGTAAAAGATACATCGAGTTCAAGTAAGTACTTTAGTTTAAGAGCAAGTTTTGGTAAAAATGAGAAAAACGTACCTTATTCTTCTACTGATGATTCTATTTATAACATTTGTTTATGGACCCTGGTCATAATGGGTTGGACATTAGTTACTAACTGACGTGCATCATGGTTCCGTAGGAATGTGTATCTTTCAATTAATCTGTTTTAACTGATTTGTAAGAGATATTTTTGTATATTCCAGGATACACCTTGACTTACTGTTATTTATTGCATGCTTTAAGATGTTTTTTATCTAGACGATCGATCACCAAGACTAAAAGTGATTCATCGAGTACCGACCGGTACATGTTGTTTCAAGAAGTTAGTGTAATTTTTCACTCTCGTAATAAGTTTACAAACACTTTACAGAGTAAAAAATATCATTACAATTTCACCTAATCTTGACATGATAGGCAAGTGCATGCTAATACACCAGACAAATTCAAAATGCAAAAAGAAATCAGTGCATGCCATTATTATTTGTTATTGTCAACAATCTATATAAGTGTACTTGAAAAAGTGGTAAAAAATCATGAATCCATGACAGTTTGAAATGATTAAATGATTTCTGTAATTAGAAGGGAAGCATAATGAAATGCATTAACCATAAGTACTGAAAAATGTGTTTGGAATGATGAGGAGAAGGACTTTTGTGTGTGTGTGAAGAGCATCTGAAAGTCTTGGAAGGTTCCAAACGCATAAGGACACATGGAAAGGAGAAGCTCTTGCGCTTTACTAGTTGAAAAGCCCCACCAAGGGGTAACAGACAGTGTGGGATAGTTACAGTCAGCTTTTGAAATTCACATGAAGTTAATGACAAGAAGATACAATTACTATTACATGGATTTCTTGCCACACTATTCCTCTGTTTCCTCTGCTTATGATGATTATATATAAAAGGGTCTGAACCCCATTTTTGTTAGCTTATGGCTTGTCAATGAACGCATGGGGAGGTGTTATAGTTTGACATTTGGATCATGACGTATGGTTCATGCTTTTCTTCTTTTTTTCTTCTTTTCCCTTAAATACCACATGTACCACTTAGATTGGTGCAACCATAGGATATTTGTACAGGAGATTAGGTTGGAATTTCAAATCCTTAACGTTAAGTTTGCATCAAACAGGTTCCTCTTGCAGAATCAGACAACAGCATTGGACCCAAATAATGCCGTGAGAAAAGTCACCAAAAAAGTGTTTCAAGTTTTGAATTGAACCAATGGGATATGTTTTGAATTGAGTAAATTGTGGCACTAGCAGAAGCTAAAACATGTGCATTTGGAGTAATTTCATGGACTGGGAAATTTGATTTGGTGGTACGGTATTTGGCCTATGACTAAGATTAATGTCAACCCTAAGTTTTTTTTTGGTACGTGTGTGTGGTGTGATGTGAGGAACAGAGTACCTGATTTTATGAAGGATTCAGCACCCGTGACTCAACTCATACATATTTTTGCTTATTCTTTTACCATCACTTCACTTTAGTTTCTCTCTTGTTGCAAAATATATATGTACACACACTTTTTTTTATCACTCAATACATCAAACTAGTCCATAACTCCACGGAGATGGTTACAGGACCACGCTGCTTTGTTTCATCAATATTGAAATAGAGAAGACAGGTCAAGTCTCAATAATTAAACATTGTTTAAAAAACTACAAAACCTGTCCCTTTTTGAAAATATATTATTTATTAATATTGGTCAGTTTCAAAATTTGAATAGTTTTTTTTTAAGGTAGAATATTCGAGAGTATATCTGTTTACAGTGAAAAATATATTTTATAAGTTTTAATTTTTTTAAAATATTTTTTACTATTATTTTGAGTAATTTTATTAAATATCTATATAATAAACTCTTAAGATAGATAAGTTAGATTATATTTCTAATAAGAGATCACACTAACTAACACTGCCTAATAAATATATTTTCACATAACTTTAAAATCCTACTAACATCTTCTATTTTTTCTAACCAATGCCCTTAACAAAATTCTTACATTCATAATTATGGAGCATCTTAATAAAAGCAAATAGAAAATAGATTAAAAATATATATTGAATGTAAGGATTAAAATAAGCAAATAAAATATCAATTAACAATTTTTACCTTTTTATATTTATTTTCGATCAAGCTCGCTAACAATTTTATTTCTTTTCAAAAAAAATATCTTTATTCTACTTTCTTCTAATGGGTACATAACCACATTTATTTTTCCTAAGTGGTGTGAGATTCACACATATTTTTTTTTATTGACTTGTTTAATAAATAAGTTAAAAATCTTCTATCTCGAAGTTTTTACATGAAGTAAGTTAGGTCACCTTGAAAAAAGTGACTTTGGACCACTACAATTAGATTCATTCTACTCCTCTATAGATTTTTCATCTTTATAATTTTAAGAGTTTTAATTTAGTTATATTTAATTAGAGATGACACTGTTAATCGTCACACAATCAGTTCGTAGTAAAAATAAATAAAAAATGTAACGTGAATTAGACATTTAAACTTATTCGTCCACATAAGTATTTCTTTCATAATCCGTAATCAACGTGATCCAAGTTTGGAGTGGCTATTCTAGTAATCCATATTTTCTTTTAATCTTTTTCTACGGTATAAAATTGTTTGGGTTGAATATAACTAAATATTTTAATTAATTATTTTGTTAATATAATATATTTTCATATTTACTTGTAGGAGATAGTAAAAAATTAATCTTTGAGTTTTTCTTTTAATTATTATAGTTGCAACAATTCGTTATTTTTATAAAATACTCAAAATAGAATTAAAAATTACAAAGAACTTATTTCTAATTTTTTCAATCAATTTTCAATTTATGCGGGTCGACCCGTGAAAAAAAGCCCAATTGTGCATGATATGTCAAACATATTAAGTCACAATCTTATGACCCACCATAATCTATTTTTTTTAATCAAATAATGTGGAAGAGTCATGATGAACAACCATAATATCAATGTTAACTATTTAAATTAGATTACATTTTGAGTAGACAAACATTAAATTTATATTTCTTTTGTCTTTAACAATTTTTTCAAGTAAACATTTTTCAGTAAAGTTAAATTATAAATATATCCATAAGTTGATTCTGACATGTGAGAATACAAATATTTTGACCTTAATTTTTATTTATTTAATCATTTCAGTTATCCTTACTCGTCAACCGTCTGGTGGATGTTTGGATTCGAAAAAAGAGAATAAATAAAAAGAAAGAGAATGAAAAATGAGATTATCTTGATTAAAAGGAATAGTGAGAAAGTGAAAGAAAATTAAGAAAAAATTATTAAAATTTGTGTATGATTATATTATATTAGTTATTATAATAAAGTTTATTTTTATTATCATTACTTATATTTAATATTTATTACTATTATTATTGTATTAATTTATTTTATATTATGTTATATAATTAATTATATCATTCATAATTAAATATTTATCAATTATGTTATAATATAAGTGATTATATGTTTATGTTATATGAAATATATGATTGAATTTCCGCTATGCATACAAAAATAAGATTATATGTGTAATATTTTCTTTCTTTAGATGGTTTTCCACAACCGTTTATTTTTTTATTTATTTCAGCTCAGGAACAGTATTTCCTCCGAATATAACAGTGTAGCAAAGTAGGGATGTAATGAATAGTGTCCTTCGTCTCAGTTAACACTAAATGTACCAAGATGTCTTTAACTTGCAAAGGACACTCACCAAATCTTTTTATCAGAATAAAAATCTTAATATGTTAACTTTTTCTTATGTACCCCGTTCAACACTTACAAGTTTTGGCAACAGTTAAAATTGACCAAAACGATCGAAATCATTATAAAAAGATTAACGAGATTAATCAATAATTAAATACTAGATAATACATTTTTAATTATGATCCAAATTCTTAATCCGATTCAATAACAAAAGATTTATGATAATTATATAGATAGACACAGATCCAAAGAATCAGGTACATCATCATTCAGTACTAATAGCATCAAATACTGAACAAAAAGTTTTTATTTTAATGTCGAAGTACCTTTTGTAGTTACCATTCGAATCCAAAGTTCACAGAAAGAAGGTGAAAGGAATACGCAGAAATCATGAAATCATTTGAACTCGATCTATAAGAAAAATAATCGTTTTCTTACGAGAACATTTTAAGACAATTTCATCTTATGTTAAACTTAACCTCTCGGTCGTTCGCCCAAGTCCTAGAAGGTCTCGTCATTCCTGTCGTTCGGCCATGTCCCCGAGGGCCTTGTCATCTCGGTCGTTCGGCCATCTTTCCGTAGGTTTCGACCACTCGGTCGTTCGGCCTCGCCCAGTACCCAACTTCGTCTTCTACCAGTTTATGGCTATGTTACTGCTTAAGGAAAATGTTACCCCAGGTTATCATATAGACGCGATGATGTACCCTAGCTTTAAGTTTTTGAGTTAAGTGGGGAGCCGCTTAACTTTGTTTTAACTGCTAAATGCTTAATTAGGAGGTCTTTGTATAAGGGTTGGAACACCCCTAAAGTGTTTCATTTTATTCTATTTATTCGTTGCTGATAAAAAAAAAAAAACGATCAAACCAATAGTTATGTTTAGAATTTGTTTAAATAAATTAAGAAGTTAGATATTATCATCCACACTACAAAGGATAAAGCAAACACAATAAAAGCAGAGATACATGAATTTACCAAGAACCCTCCCCTAAGCAACATCCATGTCCGTCTCCTTCACTCTGTTCCTTTCAGTATTATTTTTATTATCCTCAAAAAGAGTTTCCATTTCTTCTAAGGTTTTTCCCTTGGTCTCGGGCATAAACACATAAAAGAAAGCCGTAGCCAACACCATAATCCCCGCCAGCACAAAAAACATCCCTCCAAACGTTATTTTATCCGAAATACTCAAGAACGTCATGGACACCACCCCACTCACCAACCGGTTCACCGAAATCGCAAGGCTCGACCCTTGGGCCCTAAGCCTGGAAGGAAATATCTCCGACGAGTACACCCACGTGATGGGCCCAAGCCCAATAGAGAAAAACGAAACATCAGCGCACACGGCCACGATGCTCAGCACAACGGCCCAAAGAGGCTTGGAAGTGGAGTGTTGGAGAATCATGGAGCCCAGGCCCAACGCAGACAGCGACAGGGCCATCCCAGTGGTGCCCAACAGCAAAAGAGGCCTCCTCCCAAACCTGTCCAAGTAGAGGGCGGAAAGCAAAACAAAGGAACTCTTGGCAATTCCCATGATGACGTTAACCCCAAAAAGCTGTTTCTTCCGGTGAATTCCAGCAGCTTTGAATACCTCCGGGCAGTAGTATATGACGGCGTCGTTTCCGGAGGCCTGCATGAAAAAGTTAATCCCAACGGCGGTAACCAGCATCCGCCTGATGGGCCCAGTGGGCCGTACCAATAGCTCTTTCCAAACGCCCTGCCCACGCCAATTCTCCGGGCCTGGGTCTGCAGCTTTTGTTATCTGGTGAAGCCGTAATTCAGCTTCCTCCGGAGTAGTTGAGATTCTGAGAAGAACGCGTTTGGCGTGGGGGATTCTTCCTTTCATGACGAGCCACCGAGGGGATTCCGGCATGGCGATGACGCCTAAAGCGATTGCGATTGCGGGCAGCGCTGCCAGTCCCAGCATTAGTCTCCAAGAAATGTGTTGAGGGAGGGAAGAGAGGAAGTAGTTGACGATGTAGCCGAGGAGGATCCCTACGGTGATGAACACTTCCGGGAGCGATGTCAGGAAGCCACGTGTCATCGCCGGTGAGAGCTCTGCGGTGTAGAGAGGGGCAATCATGAGGGCGTAACCCACGCCAATGCCTGCCACCATTCGGCCGCACAAGATGAAGGCGAAGGAAGGTCCCAGACCCATCAAGATGGCGCCCACCAGAAACGTCACCGAGGATAAGACGATTGTGTAGCGTCTTCCAATGTAATCCGAGGTTTTTCCTGATGCCAGTGATCCGATTAGAGAGAAGACGTTGAGTGTGCCCACCAGCACTTCCTCTTGCACCGCCGATATTTTTAGGTTTTCTCTTATGAGCAAGGCGGCGCCACTCATAACCCCAATGTCTGCGTATCCAATCAGAGCTCTATCAGTGAAAGAAAATGAGGGAAAAAGAGATTGAATGATTCGGTGACCCACCGTAGCCCAGGAGAATGGAGGTGGCGGAACCCAGAAGAGCCGAGACTACCGTGAAGGTGTTGAGGCGAGTGGGAGAGGTTTGTTTGGCGTTGCCGTTCTCCATTAGTTGTTTGTGACTGTGAATGTGAGCTTCCACAAAACGAACAAGAGAAAAGAAAGAGATGAGAGAAAACCAACACCACATATACCAAATTAACAAAATTATTAATCAATTTAAATACAAACAAAGACAATCACTTTCATGCAACATCAAAATAATAATACTTAAATGAGCTTAATATCTTTTTTTTATACCATAAATACATACTCTTTTTTTATGTCTATTCATATCACTAATTTTGAAATGATGTTAACAAATAAAAGGGTTGTTGAAAGTTGGGATTAAGGGAAGGATTCTTTTTCATGGCATCTGTAAAAATACTATGACACATTAAGGAAGATCTCGATATTTGACACAGTATATTTAATGTGTAATAATGATTTTTCGAAAACTGTAACTATTTATAATTTTATCATATTTTTTTATTATTAGGTCAAATTAAAATTTTAAATTATAATTAAGAGTGTATTATATAATATTTAATTATTATTTTATCTTTTTTCTTCTATTAAACTTAAAGAAATTTGTTTGTATCAGTCGACTTTTACTAGATATATGGAGACTTCTATCAATATTTAGGACAAAATATAAGCTATTTGAAATTTATTTATATTTAAACTTATTTTCTTACATTTGAAATATAATGTAAAGTTGTATTTATGTGTCGGTAGGTATTAGTCTTACCCGTTTAAGAGTGTTTTTATTTATGTTTAAACCTGAATAACTGTATTGTTACAGCATCTTCTATGTTGGATAGTCTCTTGTCAATGCTCAAAGTCGAGAGAGCCATGTCCTGTTTAGGTATCGCTCAAATCTGTATGTTAGTCTTGAAATCGACTTAGTATTTAGAGACACATCCATTAAATTTAATATATATCTTTAATTTTTTAGGCTACTTCTCCTCTAATCAAGGAACTTTATAATTCACGTAATAGAAACTAATTAAGAATTAATTGTGACCAATAAGGATTCTAACTCACACAAATGTTTGGTAGAATATTCAAACAATTTATATTTATGACCTTCTTGCTTATAAATTATTGGGTATGAAGCCAGGATCAATTGGGTTGAACTGACTAGATACATGTTTAGTAAGTGTGCTTAATTATTATGTTCATTTATTATCTCTATTTAAAGATATCATTGTACTTGTAATTGGTGTGCAAGAGGATATAATGTAAATCTAATAGTTGTTTGGGTGGATGTAGGTTGCAGTTGGCGACCGAACTGCGTTAAATCTTGTGTCGTTTATTTTTCTGCAGTTGATTCGTGATTATGTGTGTTATTTCCGCATGCGTTTTTCCCATCATAAATAACAATACTTTATTTTGCTTATCAATAATGACTTATCTATATTTGTTCCATTTTCATTTTGCACAGACTATTACTCATTACTTGTAATCTTTTATGCAGTTCCAATTGAAATATTGTTGAAACTGTGATTACATATGAAAATTAAACGCAACAAAATTGTAAAATGATAAATCCAATATAATAATAGTTTAAATTCATAAAAGAAATGAATATAAGTAAAGATTTAATTTAATTAAACATACTTGACAATATAATTTAGATAAAATCACTTATTGAAATAAAAAAAAATATACTAACGAGTTTATTAATTAGTTTCACCTGTTTTAAATTAAAAACTAATTTATTAAAAATTAGATCACCAGCTTTATCAGTCAAATTTGAAATAAAGAATGTACTTAAAACAAACAAACAAAAATCTTAAAAGAGTTAATAATTACATTTAATAATTTATTAACTTATATATATTCAAAAAATATTAATAGCAATTTAAAATAATATAAAAGAAATAGTTTTGAAGCATTAATGAGATATTAATGAACAGGCAAGGAAACTTCATTTTCATTGAATGATAGGATAGGAATCCATCGGTGTCGGTTTCGTTTCATAAAGATGGATCGGCCCATTAACTTTTTTTTATTTTTAGTTTTTTAAATTTTGTATTATATATATTAAAAATTATTTAATTATATAAATATTTGTATGCTTTTAATTAATTAATAAATTAAATTAAAATAATAATTATTTTACATATTAAATTACTTTATTATAATTAATAACTAATTTTTTATGTATTAATGATTTACATTACATTAGTATATTTTGCATTATTTAAATAATAAAATAAAAATAATAATTTTTTTATTTGAAAAACGTGAGTCAACTTTCCTGACCTAGTTTAACAAACTATTTATTTACATTTTTTTATAAAAAAAAATATAAACCATATAAGAAAATAATGGTATTAAACATAATGAAGCTGGTTAATAAAGTAATAATTAGCGTATTCATAATTATCCTTCCTGCATACTTATAATGATATGTTATGATACCAACATAATGTATCAAACTTTTTTTTAATTAATTAAAAAAAAACACTTGAGATATTAATGTATCAATTCTTACAACCTTTTCCAACATGCTTCTAATTACATCTCATAACAATGCATTTACCATCTTTCCACAAAACATACCTCTTTTTCTTTTTCTAATAATAAGCCCAAATTTGAGTTTTCACCATTTATGATATAAAATATATTTTACTATGTTAGCTAGTAACCAAATATATATTTCAAAATATTTTTAAAAATCATGTTTAATTTAATTTGATTTTTTTTTTAAATATAACAAATTTAATGTTATGCATATATCTGATGATAAACACCAAACTGTGCAAGGTGTTTCTTAAACATATTACATGCATGACAAACTGATGCATATCTATCATAACTAAGACCGTTAATTCATAAAAGAACCACATTCTCGTTGATTGATAATAACAGCACATTAAGTACTTGACTTCTTTAAGAAAATTTCTCCACAACAAAAATTTAAGTTAATTTAATAAAATTTTGTTTGTTTTAATAAGATTTTTACCAATTATAAAATTTCCAAAATATTTTGATACATTGACATAAGATCATATATACAATTAATCAAGTAATTTTTTTTTTCACAAAAGTTGTATAATTTGCTTTCGTTATTATCATAATAGTAAAAAAATATTACTAGTATGGATAAGTCATTGTTCAACAATTTTAATAAAAAAAAAATTAAAAAAATAGTGTAATCTAGTAACAAATTTAATTATAATGGTTTTAAGGTTATACTTATAACCAACTCATTGGCCATATCACAATTAAAAATGGAAAGACCTTTCATCTTCATCAATTCTTCAAATATATTAACTAGACTCATGGTTGAACATACCATATTCAATTCCATTAGATGTTTGTGAATGTTTTCTCCTTCAAGTTCATGAAATTTGAAAAATAAAGGTATCAATCCGAATTTAAGTTCACAATTAATTTCTTCTTATAGTAGTAGTTATGGAAATTGAATACATGAGGGTTAATATCCAATGTCTAGATTGACCAATTATTCCAAAGTTATTCCTTTGCTAATTTTCACTTTCTTCAAACGAGAATGCTTAGTTTTAGAACTAGATAAAGTTGTATCAAGAATTATATAACTTCAATCCCTTTTTGTAATCTCTTTGCATGTTCTTTCAACTCGAGGTTTAGAGGATGTAATATATATGGTATGTTCTTGCTCATACACCTCTGGAACAAATTTTTATAATACTCAACAACCAAACAACGTACAATAGTAAAATAATTTTGAAAAACACAAATATATATGTATATATAATGAAAGAATATCAATTTATAAGATTCAATGGCATGTGCTTTTCGATAACGACGCCAATTTGATAAACTTGGTGTGACAAAAATGTTTTATCAAATTGAGATCATATATCTAACAACAATTAGAGTGTTGTATTGGTTCCATTGTCAGGACTAATACAAAACTTCAATTGCGACTAGATATAAATCTCCACTCTTCAAGAGTTATAACACTCATATTAGGATTTCAGTGCAAAACAAAAACATTTTAGTTAATAACCCTAAATCCTAAACACATAAGTATGCCAACTTCAATTGTTTTAAGCATTTTAGGACTCACCAAGAGATAAGTTGGGTAGGTTGATTTGTCTAATAAGTGAATCAAGTAGGTTAACTAGAGTCCAATGAGGTCTAACCAGTTTTAGGCATGTGAATGTTGTCTTTTAAGGATTTCTTTTGAAATTCAAATTTATTATGTTGTCTATTTAAGAACTATTTTGGGAACCATTGTTGTTTAGTCTTTGTTTCTAAAAAAATCATCTTCTAGTTTTGGACTTAGTATTTTTCATTGTCATGAACAATCTAAAATAATTTTTTTTTTTTTTTAAATTAAATATTTTTCACCATCCAAATTACATTATAAAAAGGTGTGTGAATTATAAAAATTAACTTGTCCACCAACCATCTTAACCATAAAATTAACCTTATGTATAAAGAAATTATAAATCATTGTTAATTTGATACAAAGTATAATATACAAACTTAGTTTTGTTAATTGACCATTTTAACCATTATAATAAAATTGGATACAAACCAATATATTGCCAAAAAAAACACTACAAAAAAACTTCCCATATTCCATTTTTTTAAAAAAAAAGATCATATATGAACTCCACAAACTAACTCATTCAATTTGTGATGCATCCAATTTTGTCACCCAATCCTAGCTACACCACTCCATATTCAATACACCCCCATAGAGTCATTGTAATAATCCAAAATATTGAATCACACAATACTACCAAATTTCTTTTATTGCTCTCATTATTTTTTATTTTTTTAACTTTATTATCTTATTCTTTTGTTCTTCAAACACATTTCATAAACAATATCAAGGTCCCCCATCACGAACATCTCTCTAACAAAAATAATCACAATACACAATCTTCTGCATAACATCATAATTCCCAACACTTTCAGATTTGCATAATTTTTTTATGTCATTTCTTTTATTTATACAAACATTGTCCATATTATTGTATATAGCCAAAAATACACCAAAACAACACAAAGCTCACAATTAACATGCATTTCTTTTATCACATCATAATTAATATACCTTTCAAGTATAATTTAACAAGATCTTAACAAAGTTGATAAAAAGAACAAGCCAAATTAAAATTCTTATGCTAAGAATATTTTACCCTATATACAATCCATGAAAATCTTACTAACATAATTAAATGTAGATAGAATCGAAGATTGACTAAAAAGTAGGAAGTAAAAAAAAAAGAGAGTGAAGATGGAATAGAAAATTGACAGGAAGAAGACAAAGTCTCTTAATCGAAATCAGTATTATAAGATTTCCTTTGTAAGGTAAGGTTGGTGTCTCAAACTGCAACTACAACCAAACAAGATGACTTCTCTCTCTGTCTTTCCCTCACTCCCATTGCTTCAAAACCCTAACTTCACTAATCCCCGTCTCTCTAATTTCATCAATTTCCCTTTCAATTCCACGCGTTCTTTCGCCCCACTCTCTCGCCGTGATTTCCTATGCAGAGCGTTCAGGGATTCCAGCGAGGACACCAAAGCGGTCCTCAAGTCCGACGACAGCGGCGGTGGAGACGGAGGCGGAGACGGTGGGGGTGACCGGGACGCGGAGAAAAAAGAAGGGCCTTTGCCGGAGTGGTTGAATTTCACTACTGATGACGCCAAAACGGTGCTTGCTGCTATCGCAATTTCCCTTGCGTTTCGCACCTTCGTGGCGGAGCCTAGGTACATTCCCTCGCTGTCAATGTACCCTACATTTGATGTTGGCGATCGACTTGTTGCTGAAAAGGTAGCCTTTTTGTACCTTTACCTTCTTCTAATTTCAAAAGGGTGTTCAATTGTTCATGAACTTGCTATTAGCTGTGTATTTTCGATTAGGACTGAAACTTTGACGATATTCAGCTCGGATTTCGCACTATTTACGGCAAGGAGAATGCTATTTGGAGATAAAGTGTACTGGTAATTAATGATTAAAGAAATCAATTGTTTAAACTTGAAAGTGTAATTAAACTCGAAGTTTGTGAAACATGTATTTGATCTTGATCACAATCTGAAATATAATTTTTTAAACGACGAATGCAAGTACACTTTATCCTCTGAAATTGTACTATTCTCACTTTAGAAGAGTGGGTTTAGTTGAAACATGATGAGACTGGCTCAATGTTGAAATTAACTACTCCACCAATGAAAAGGAAAAAATCTTGTGTGTGTGGATATGGCTATTCCCTTTTAATAGATTTTATCATCATCATCTGATTAGGCTTTCTGCTATGATTTATGGTGTGTCTGTATGTGAAGAGCTGAATATTCATCTTCATGACAACTTCAGCTATTTGTTGGAAATTATAAGAATTTGGCGTTTTTCTATAATGTGTGGAGAGTCTGTAAGGCTCTGGAAACATAAGAGTTGTAGTTTGTTTACTTCCTTTTTAAGACACTACTTTTCAAACCATTAACTGAATTTTTTTTTCATGAAATGTTTATAAGTGTCTTACCTTTGTGGGTTCTAGTGATTGAAATGTTGATTCTCGGAAATTTTTTGTAAAGTTTTTAACCATGTAAAACATGGATCTAAAAATTTCTTGTTGTGAGACATATACTAGCTTATGGGGATTACGGTAGACTTAATTGGTAAATTCCCAGTTTCTTTTTGTTTTGCTTAAACAGATTATTTACCAACTTAGAAATTTGTAGATAATAGTTTTTTATTTTTTTACTTGTTTGTACGTATTTGTTCTGATGACAAGTGTTTAATGTTGAATTTGACTACTTCGCAAAATATATATGTACATGTAGGCTTGGATACTTGTGTTGTGAGGCAAAGTGTCAAATTTAGCTATAATAGATTTTAACATCAAGGTTCAGCTAGACTTACTTCGGTCATGATGCATCTCCATTGTAAAGATACATCTTCATTTTTCAGGTTTCTTACTATTTTAGAAAACCATGTGCAAGTGACATAGTGATATTTAAAAGTCCTCCAGTTCTTCAAGAAGTTGGATATAGTGACGACGATGTTTTTATAAAGCGTGTGGTTGCAAAGGAAGGTGATATTGTGGAGGTAAGATCTTTTGAGAAGAGCATTGATAGTCTTATTTTGTGATGGTATTGTCTTTTGAGGATGTTACATTCATAGTCATGTTATCATTTGTTTGTCCATACCTTCACTTTTCCACTTGGTTGGTTAGATAGTGGCTACTGGTTGTTATATGTAATTGGAACTTCAAAGTCTGCATGAATAGCATTTAGTAGCCATTTATAATTTAAGCTAGATTAATGGGGTGCTTGATTCAGCAGCTTAGGCTGAAATGTGAGCAATTGAATTATTTGCAGGTCCGTAAAGGGCATCTTGTAGTTAATGGGGTTGAGAGGAATGAAGACTACATTCTTGAACCACCTGCATATGAGATGAAACCCACAGTAAGTTATATATTTTAACGTTTTGGTTCTGTTGTCTTTCTCTCCTCTATTGATCCTAAGGAACTACATAATTTGTTTTGTTTTGCAGCGAGTACCAGAAAACTACGTTTTTGTGATGGGTGACAACCGGAATAACAGCTATGATTCCCATGTGTGGTAATGATGTTTTTTAAGTATCCTGTCATACATTCATTCTTTTTACTATTATTTTCATATTTGATAATAATGTTGTGAATGGAATGTGATTTTGTTAGGGGTCCCCTGCCATCGAAGAACATCATAGGCAGATCAGTATTTCGGTATTGGCCACCAAATAGAATTGCTGGCACAGTTTCTAAGGATAGTTGCAGTGTTGAAACCACGCCGGAGAGTACAGAGACTGCTCTACCTTCTCAATGACCACACTTGCCATCCATTAGTGTGGATAATGTAAAATATGCCAATTTTTGAGGTTAGTCTTAATCTTAGAAAAGAAAGAGAACGTTGCTAAGTTGGAAAAACATATTTATGCAAATGCTCATAATTTAGATGCAAACAAGATTTATTTAAACATAGTGCATCACAAACGTAACAAAAGAGCTTTCTAGGAATTTACTTTTCCTCTAGAGAACGATTGATTTGTATTACATTATAAAATGGCTTTATTATTTAAGAAATGATAAATTGTTTACGATTGTTATTGAATCTTTGAGGAATGATTGATTATTTTGGAAGAAAGGCGTTGTGTGTATAATATAGCTGATTTGATTGTTACCAAGTAAAATTTATAAAGCTTATTTAGGATTTTAAAGTTATGGAATGTAGAATTCAAACTAACATCGTATTATTACCAGAGTGGACTTGAATTAAAAAGGTCCCTTGATACACTTTTTTGGAAGTTTAAAGAGGTAAGAAAAGGAGAGACTATTTAGGCCAATTTAACTAAATAAACCTCATAAAATAAACACAAAAAAGGCTTTTAAAGCAAAAAATTGATTTATATTTAATAGGTTATAGCAAATCTATGTGGTTATGTACATTTGATTAAGTATTCATCACCCTCTTTTATCTTCTTTTTTTCATCATATGCATTTATCTTTGATGTTTTTCATTCCAATTGTCTTGTTCAATTGTGCTCTTGCTAAGTTTCTTCTCCATTACTTAAGTTTGATAACTCTTGGCCAACTTGTTTACACCCAAATCTCACCCATAATTTCCTTGTCCGATCTCAAAAAAAATTCCAAAAAGAGAACCAAGAATCACCTCAATCTGTAAAATAATATTCACAATTTTACTCCAAAAAACTCCTAGAAAATTTTAACCTCATCCTAAGGTATAAAAGCCTCCCTAAGGTAGCCCAGAAGAAACACCGTCCTCCCTTAGAGCTAGCCAAAATTAAAAACAACCCATAAAGCATAAACCCCTTCTTGAATCATGAATAGTTTGCAAAAAATTGTCAATTCGTAAAGCATGATTATAATAGGATAGAGCTTATGTGATGGTTAAACGATGATTAAGACATTAACTAAAACCAGGAATAATATTTATAGAGAAGCAAGGTAAATTAAGCGCAAAGTAACCAAAAAGGCAACACAAAACTAGTTGGAATAGTAAATATATCCAACTGCTTTAGAAAATACAAGGAGATGAGACTGTTTGAAAGGAACTTAATTTTATTACAGACTTGATTGGTATCATCACATACTATTCATTGCATAATAATAAAATTAGGTTAAGTTAAATATGATCAATGAAAGGGTCATCGGATAGGAGCGAAAGACTAAAACTAAATATAATCACAGATAAATCATCTGAACTATGCTTATGATCATCACATGACCCTTCCTATATAATTATAACGCAACAACTAGATCAACTATCGGTAGAGAGCCCCTCAGCCTTGAGAGTTCGAGACTGATCGGTTTTGGGTCGATCTGACATGCTCCTATAAGTGGCCCAATTGCATTCCTACTGGGTAGCGTATCTGACTCGGATAGGTATTTGCCTAACTTATAAGATATAGTAGCCTCTACAATTCAAAAGCTAATAAATGCAAATGCAAAACTAAATACTCCCTACATTTTTCAGTAAATAATTTCTAATACAATAATACAAAAATTATAAAGAATACAAACAGAACAATAAAATTATTAATGCATTGTAGAAAAAAAAACAATGAATGTAGACGGACATAAAATGAGCTGGCGAAAACGGAAAAACTTCATATTTGCCGTCGTTGGGGATCATAATATCATAGTTGAAAAGAGCAAATTAAGTATTTCTATTGCCAAAACATGATAGTAGAACTATAGTCTCATACATCCAAGGAAGAAAAAAGCAGCATTAGCATGCTCTTAGGCAGCCACTGCGAATGTTTAGAGAAACAAGCCTTCATTGGTATCATCACAGACGATTCATTGCATAATAATAAAATTGAAATTGGAAAATATGGATAGATTAAAATTGCCAATTACAGTACATCAATTTTACCATCTTAGATTAAATATTCCATCCTACAATGATCAGCAAAACACAAGAAAATAGAGCTGACAAAGTGAAACAGATGGATGAAGTGAATGTTAGAGACTCGTACATCCCTAAAGAACTCAGAGACACTGCTAAAAGGGCTGACGAAAAGTCTCACATCTTCAAGGAACAAAACCTCAGTAACAACATGCCAAAACACCAATCGGACAAGAGAACAATTGAAAAGCAAACAATGTAACTAATCAAGAATTTAAAAAATGAGATTAAGTTAAATATGATCAACGAAAGGGTCATTAGATAGGAGCGAAAGACTAAAACTAAATAAATATAATCACAGATAAATCATCTGAACTATGCTTATGATCATCATATGACCCTTCGTATATAATTATAACACAACAACTTGATCAACTATGGGTAGAAATCCCTCAGCCTTGAGACCGTCCCGAGACTGATATGTTTTGGGCCGATATGACATGCTCCCATAGGTGGTCCAGTTGCATTCGTATTGGGTAGCGTACCCGCCCGGGTAGGTATTTGATCGACCAGGTCTGGAAGACATTGGGCCTAAGTCCAATTCTAGAGTTTAACCAAGATTCTTGGAACACTGTTGATGAATCCCCATGGAGATATCATTATGTAATAACAATAAATTGGATAAATGTAAACATACAGAGTAATTTTACTGGCTATATGTAAACAGCTCTATCAAAAGCAAGTTTTTTACTGTCTATATGTAATAATTTTGCTTTAACATTAAATTACCGTATATGCAATATCAGTAAACATTTTAAATCTAGAGTTACATAATTACTGATACAAAAATAAGTCATGTATATCATTCTTCATTTAAGAATCCCACAATTGTGATTCAGCCTAAAACTGCTGCTTAACTTAGAAAATATAGTAGCTTCCACAATTCAAAAGCTGTGATAAATTCAGAAGCAAAATCAAATTCTCTCAACATTATTCTGAACGACAGTACAACCATACTCTCAGACATCCAAGGAAGGAAATAGCAGCATTAGCTCTCAAACCCGGGAAAGGCGAAAGCTCTTAGGCGGCCACTGCGAATGTTCAGAGAAACAAGCCTTTGGATTTATCATCATCGAGTTGTTGAAGAACAACCAAATACTACTTAACAACAATCTACACTTGACATCACAATTTCAAAAA
>Ga0123342_1000702_pt1 | contig 54598 bp, 17 predicted proteins | sample Turbeawhitnodule_FD_89960 | JGI IMG/M metagenome (GOLD analysis project Ga0123342, IMG submission 89960) | Root nodule microbial communities of legume samples collected from Mexico - Turtle bean Mexico white nodule | ecosystem: Host-associated > Plants > Roots > Nodule | place: Mexico: Nepantla...
AACTAATTATTTTGGTTTCTAAAAATTAGTTTTTATTTAATGATTTTCTTTTAGTATATATATATATATATATATATATATATTATTTTTTTTTATTTTTTTTATTTTTTTTTATTTTTTTGGTGATTTGGAAACATAATCTTTGCGGTATACAAAATAGGTGATAGAAATTAAGGTTGCATAAGTTATATATTTTTCTAATTTCTATAATATACTTGTTTCATGCTTTTGGTTTTGATTTTTTTATAAAAAAAAATCAATTTTATTTCTAAGTGATAATTTTTAGTCCTTATATTAGAAGATGCTTACTTTAACATTATTTAAGAAACATAAGTAAATAGCGACAAAAGCTAAAATCATAAAATAAAACTTTATGGGAATTACATTTATAACTTAAATTAAAAGGATAGAAATTAAGAATGATGTGCCTTTTTATTAAAGAAAGCGAATATTAAGAAATTAAACTATATTATTATAAAAAGGTCAAATATAATATAATATAGAAGTAAATTTCAATAAGGTTAAATATTTTTTATGTATTAATTATCATTTTTTGGTGATGCTAAATATTAAATTACATGAAAATCTTAAAAAAAAAACTTTAAAAGCAGGTTAATATTTTATTTTCTCCCCTGGAAGATAGGAATAGATTAACAATGAGAATCTGTAGCAATTTACTTTTAAATATCAAATCAAAATGAATGTTATAATGCAATATATTAATATATTGTAAATGAAGGAATCCTTAAATTAATCTGTAGTAATGAAAGTATATGTAATGGATATAAAAAACGCAAGGTATATTCATACATTTGATTGAAATGTTTAATAGTTTTAGAGCATAAATAATCGATTCTTAAACAACGAGGATTGGATCATAATTGTAATCACGTTAATTTGTCCTTTAGAATAGGTTGGTGATGCACAATGCAATCACCACCCAAATAATACAGAATTTTTCCAGAAATCATTTGATGGGATTGACGATTGCAGAATAAATTAATATATAGAATCTCCTTCTCAATGATGATGTATTCTCAGATACAAATACCATACATTTAATTAATCACTAAAATGTCTTTTTTCCATATTTTCTCTAAATTAATTACTTCCTCCCTTCATTTTTTAAGTACTAAAAATAGAAATAATAAAACTCAATAAATAAAATAATTAATGTGAGCTATTAACATTGTCTTGAATGATCATGCTAACTTACATAATTTCCAACCTTTTAAGTATAAAGCTTTTTGACCAAAACTTTTTGGACATAAATGAGATTGTTGTCCCTTTTTTTATTTATTGTATTTATTTTTGGTCGACTTTAAAATCAATTTTATCTTAGTGTATATTTAATAATACAATATTTTAGTGTTTAAATTCGGTATACATAAATAACATTTATCTCTTAAATTTTATCGCTAATCACATATTGAACTTATTTTTAAAGATAAAATGTTTAATGTTATATTTTAATTCTATTGATACATTAAATATGATATATAATAAACGAATATATACATATATATATATATATATATATATATATATATATATATACATTCCGCATTAAAATATAATTATAAAAGTATAGCTTTTAAAAATTAAATATTTTTTTTATTCATAAAGCCTTTTTACAATATACCATCAAGTATGATCGATTTGTTGTTTGTTTTTATGATAACTATTTTCAAAAACATCCAAAGAATAATTTATCATAACAAATTTTTTGAAGTTAATTATACATTTCTATCAAATCTTGGTTTCTTAAAATTTACAAAAGTTCAACACATGTTGTATATTGTATGCATATTCTACTTCATATTATATTTAATCAATAAAGTAATGAATATTAGTAGGCAGTGTGAGATTATTTATCGTTGTATTAAACCTAACAGTCAGCATAATGTATTTTATCTATTTGTCAAAAAAGAAAAAAAAAAGTGACTCATTAATTCAAGAATTTGACATACCTGTCTATCGAATATTTTTGGCCAAAACTAGAACAATCAATCATATCAGACATTTTCTCCTGCTCACAAACCTTTTTTTCCACATGAATTAGAGCAATTATCTATCAAAATCCAAAGAACAATCTTGTAAATAAAGCATTTATTATACTCATGTTACTTCATGGTAATTCTTGAGTTGGAAGCATGCACAGAGATTATACAGAAATGGAGGATCCACTCAAACTTGTTGCATGCATGAATGGTCTAGAAGCTACCTCATCGATCATCTCAGCCAGTGAACAAGAGGGGGATAAAGTAATTGCCAGGTTGGACTTTCTCAACGATCCTATCTATCTGCTTTTCTAAAGTTTCTACTCATACCACTCACTCACTACTACTCCCTACTCAGTATAAATAGCTATGCAGAACTTCTCGTTCTCTATATATCAGTCAAGTATAGAATATAATTAAGCATTGTACAATCTTGTTCTTGTGATTTTTCCATAATATCATATGGACAATATTATCTACACTTTGGTTTTTATATTTATTCTATCTTTGAAGGCTGATACTGTTTGTTCTAGAGAGAGACAATGGGTGAGGTCTGGGAAGAATAATATAGCTGATCTTGTGACAAACTTGCCTGGCCAACCTCCTGTAGATTTCCAGCACTACGCTGGATATGTCACAGTCAATCAAACCAATGGAAGAGCACTCTTTTACTGGTTCTTTGAGGCCATCACCAAGCCTCAACACAAACCATTGGTTCTGTGGCTTAATGGAGGTAAGCTCATATATGTTTGGTTCTGTGTTACCTCATTCTATTCCACTGTTTACAAATAATTGGCGGGTAAGTGACATCACAAACAGCATAATATTTGGTTTGAAGAGTGGGAGAGAAACACGTGATACAATAAACAAACAAGCAACTAAAACTCAAATTTGCATTGTGCAAGGAATTACCTAAACACTGTTCTTTTGAGGTTGTTTCTTTACATGTACATTCTCTGAATGAAAAAAATTGCAGGACCTGGGTGTTCTTCTGTTGGATATGGAGCAACACAGGAGATTGGACCATTTTTAGTGGACACCGATGGCAAGAGCCTTATGTTTAATAACTTCTCATGGAACAAAGGTATGAACAAAAATACATCATAATCACCTTAGTTTCTACTTTCTGTGTTAATATACAATATTAATATAAAAGTATATATGTTGAAGCACAGACTATAGTGCTCCATTATTTGTCCCTACATGTCATTGTTGTTAATTGATGCTTAGAATTGTTGACGTGAAAACGCAGAGGCCAACATGTTATTCCTGGAATCTCCTGTTGGGGTTGGCTTTTCCTATTCAAATACAACCAGCGAATATGCACAATTGGGAGATGACTTCACAGGTATTAACTTGTTATGTCAATTGCAACTGTAGCTGCTTTTTTCTTAATGAAGGTTACATTTTCTATTCTTCCTAACTAGCTAGCTTAATTAATTACTCTGATAAAATTAACCGTTCTCTATATATCCACTGTTTGAAACAGCTAATGATGCTTACACTTTTCTGCACAATTGGTTCCTCAAATTTCCCTCATATAGAACAAGGACATTTTACATAGCTGGAGAAAGCTATGCAGGTAATGAAATTAATTAACAGATCAATGAATTCAATAAGAAGTCATTTTTAGTCTTACAAAGTGACCATGCAACGTTGCAGGGAAGTATGTACCGGAGCTGGCTGAACTCATCCAAGACAGAAACAAGGATCCTTCCCTTCACATTGATCTCAAGGGAATTTTGGTAGTTTTCCATAATTTTAATAGCTAATACCTACTAAACAGTTGGTTTTGCCTCATTTTTGACGAAAAATGATTTTAGAAGAATCATGGTTGAAAGAATTGATTTCAAGAGGGATATAATTGAGATTAAAAACATTGGTTTGTGTTTGAGAAAGTTGCTTTATTACAAAGAACAAAACTTCATGCAGAGTTAACCATAAATACTTTTGATATTAATTAACATTGAATCTTTATTTCGTTATTATTTGCATAAATTTTATATCATGCAGGTTATCAAAATAAAGCCTTATTTTGCTTGATAATATGCTTGAGAATATTTAAAAAAAACACTTTGGTATTATTCTCAAATTCTGTTTATTTAAAGAGTTTTTTCTTTGTTTAGAAGAAACGACAAACAATGAAAGAATTATTATTTATTTTTTTTCAAAAATTTTGCGTAAACTCCAGTAAATAAAACTGAGAGTATAAAGAAATCCTGCTTTATAACCAAGAATATTTCCATTATCTATGCTTTAGTTTATCGATATGATATGTTGAAATGAATGGATCTATTACGCAAGTCACATCATGTTCTATATGAGCATCTTTGCAAAGATAATAGTCATCAAAACGAGTTTCATCTCTGGTACTGATTCATTGAGTGGATTGACTCCTTTCATTAATCTGATGCTAGAAAGACACAGTAGATGGAAAAATAGCATTTAAGTGGTAATTTTTGTTGCAGCTGGGGAACCCTGAAACATCTGATGCTGAGGACTGGTCAGGCATGGTTGATTATGCTTGGAGCCATGCAGTGATATCTGATGAAACATACAAGACAATCAAAGCAAGCTGTGACTTCAATAGCAGTGATCCATGGAGCAATAAAGATTGCAGTGAAGGAGTGGATGAAGTTCTCAAACAGTACAATGAAATTGATATCTACAGCCTCTACACCTCAGTATGCTTCGCCAGTACAGCACGTTCAAATTATCAATCCATGCAAATGGTCATGCTTCGCTCATCTAAAATGGTCAGTCATCAAACAAAACATTATCACACTCTTTACAAAACATGCAGTGGAATTAGGAAACTTTACTTTTAACAAAAGTTGTCTTTAAAAAATATTAAAACGAATATTAATGACCATTTCATTACCAAAATACATTCTAACGAATATCTATTACTTAATATTATAAAGATAAAGAAAGAAAAGTAGAAATTGTTGAAGATGGACAGAAATGATCATGGGAGGATAAGTTAAAATTTTATATTATATAAAAATGGATATAGGAAAGTTTTCTTGTTTAAGGTTGTGAGTGGAAGCTAAGGTTAATGTTTTTATATAGATTATTCGTGATTTATAAATGACTTTTTTTTTTCTTTCGGACTGTGGATCAAGTAATTTAGAGTTACGTGGTATCTTTTTTTTTTTTCCCTCAAATTGCTAACAGCAATATAATAAATAATAATATAATGTAATAAAAGGAGAAAAGTTTAAAAAAAGTATTGATGAAATATTTATTCTATCATATGAAGTGCTTATATATTATAATTCATTTATACTATTTGTGAACAGTGTTATATACAAGGTATATGCTGTTACTGACACACATGTGGATTTGGTTAATTGACAGATGCCAAGAATCATGGGTGGTTATGACCCATGTTTGGATGACTATGCTAAAACTTTTTACAATAAACCAGATGTTCAGAAGGCACTCCATGCCAGTGATGGTCACAATCTGAGGAATTGGAGTATTTGCAAGTACTTTCATGTTGGCTTTCTTTTGGCCATGTTAAAACTGTATTTGACCAAATATAGTTTGAACAACTTAATTTACTAATTAACAACTCTTTTAATGGTAAATCTATATCAGTGACAACATATTCAAGGGCTGGAAACAATCAAAGACTTCTGTTATCCCAATCTACAATAAGCTGATTTCAGCAGGACTAAGGATTTGGATTTACAGGTAAATAATACTATTCATGATTTCAACCTTGTAATTCAAAGGTTGTGTGCTGCCATGTTTTCTCAAGGTTTCCTTGTTTGCATATTGATGAGTTTTCAGTGGAGACACCGATGGTAGGGTGCCAGTGTTGTCGACAAGATACAGCTTAAGTATTCTAGATTTGCCTATCACTAAGAAATGGAGGCCTTGGTACCATGAAAAGGAGGTAAGAGGCATATTGCTTCCTTTGTTCTGGTACTTTTGTTTTTGGTATGTTTAATAGTGTATGTATAAATGATTTGAATTCCTTTGGAACAGGTAAGTGGGTGGTATCAGGAATACGAAGGGCTAACGTTTGCGACATTTCGGGGAGCTGGGCATGCAGTGCCATGTTTCAAACCAAGCAACTCCCTCGCATTCTTCTCCTCCTTTCTTAATGCATATTCACCACCCTCTACTAAATAATAACATACATCCTCATCTTTCTCAAATACCTACAAATAATATATAATTAATGAATAAAACACTGTTACTGCTTTCTATTCACCGGATAATACTTTTCTTTTACTTTTTCAATCTTACAGCTCAAACTAACTAAGCTGTTATAAGTAAAAAGAGACCCGCAAATGTATTCTTATTCGATCTAGTTAATCACTAAATAATATCATCATTCGGACATGCATTAATTATGGGAATATGAGCCTCAAACAACACTTCAAAGAGCCCCTACGCGTAGAGGGGTATGTTATGCAAAAATTGGAATAACTTTTTAACCAAGTTGTTGAAAATTTTGCATATCTCGATTTACCAAGTTGATTTTGTAACTATTAGTTATATCAGAGTCTATCCACTTATAAGGTGTATATAACTCCACGTGATATAGGTTTTTGAGGATTTAAACATAAAATGACAGGTTATAAAGGGCTCGTTCACGTACCACTCCACTGTATGTTTGTTTCCGATTAGTAAAATTGATTCCAACCCACGACATCGACATGGACATCAATCTAATCATTCATTCAATCCTTTATTAAGCCGAAAATGATAGCTTCAGACCTCTTAAGTATATACAACTTGTAAATTTATAATTAAATAATATAAAAAAATATATTAAAATAATAATATTAAAAGTTGTAATATGATTATAAAAAAAAATAGTTATAAATATATTATTAGTTGCGTGAGAATATGGAGGGTGACGTGATGGAAACGCAATCCAGTTGATTGAAACGCGGAGAAGCGAAGCAATTCTCCACTGTGGAGATGGAGCATCATATGATTCCATCACATCACATCACAACAAACATCGCTGCGTGTTAAATGAATATCACTGGATGTGTGTTAAAAGGACAAGGAATACTAACAATATTGTACATGAAATTTTGTAAAATTGTGTCATCATTAATCTAAGCAGAGTTATCTACTTCAACTTCCTACCCACATATATATTTCTACTGTATTAATTTGTTTGAAAAATCCCATATGAGTATTAAGATAAGATAGATATAATTTGGAGCATTGGGTGTCAAATTATCACTACTCTAATTTGTTATATAAGTTCAAATATGAAGAAGCAATTCAAAACACTTTACTTTATTTCACTGGCAAAATTTGTAGCACTAAGTAAGCACGGGGTGTAGTGTAAGATGCTTTCAACTTGATAGTTTGTTCAATCCAATTACAATGGTGTAAGTATTAAAATAAAATTTTAAGGTGATAACATATTTAAAAAGTTGAAATGTTATAAATATATATTGAATAGAGATAATCTAGAAAACACATAAAGAGGATAAGAATAGGAGATTGAGGCCTTATTAATTAGAATAGAATAAGGGTTCCGATACAGGAAAAACTCACATAAGGGGGTGTGAATTGAAGGAAATTCAGATTTTGGATACAATCGCTTTCTGAGTCAAAGCCAGAGACGTGCACGCAACTGGGTACAAACTCTTTCTTATCTCTGCGTAAACTTCACCCACCCACTTCCTTCGGGCTAACTCCTCCCCCAGGCGCATCGCAGCCTCCACCGTCCTCTCCTCGCTATCGTGCGCAGAATCTACAATCCCCGCCTTCACTGCCTCCGCCGCCTTCATCTTTGCACCGCCCAGCACCAAGTCGCGCAGCACTGCTGGCGACTTCAATTTTGACCTCATCACGGCGGTGAAGTACTCCGGCAGAGGAAGCCCGAGGTCCACCTCCGGCATATAGAGCACGCCGCGGTCGCCACGCATCAGAACGTAGTCGTGGCTAATCGCGAGGATAAACCCGGCGGCGGAGGCATGGCCGTTGACGGCGGCGATGGTGGGCATGGGGAGGGAGAGGAGCGCGGCGATGACGGGCTTGAGGGAGTCGACGAGGAACTGGAGGCGATCGGAGGCGGCAGCGGAGGAGGAGGCAGCGCGGGCCCAGGCGAGATCGAAGCCGTTGGAGAAGAATTTGCCGTTGGCGGTGGTGAGGAGGACGGAGCCGGGGGTGGCGTGAGAGGCGAGACGAGAAAGGGCAGAAGCGAGAGAATCGATTAGGGTTTGATTGAGACGGTGCTCGGGGTCGTCGCCGGCGAGGGTGAGCACCCACACGTTGCCACGCTTCTCGAGGCTACACATTTTTTTTTGCCTAGGCTCCTCTGTGCCTCTCTAACATTAATATTACCATTTAAAGGAAACTGGTTAACCTACTTCAATATTAAATTAAAATAATTAAACAAATTTATTCCGTACCTGATAAAAAATTGACAAATAATTTTATTGTATAATGCTATTTTTTTAAAAATCTCCAAAACACAACAGGTTCCTTTTTTTAGTTTATAATTATTTGTGTTTATAAGAGTAGAAAGGACAAAAAAAATGTGCACATAAATATAGATAATAATTAATTTTATAATTATAAAATATTTTGTCATTATTACAGACAAAAAAAAAGTAATAGCCTTTCGTTTGATTTAAGTAGGAGGTAGAAACAAAGTAATATTAGTGCAGTAACTCCTAATAAGCTAGATTTAATACTTTTGTTTTTTAATTACATTCCTATTTTTTTTCTTTTAAAGCCTAAATTAAATATAATTTTAATACCTAATTCTAATTTTTCATTAATCAATTTGTTATTTTAATCAAATTTTGCATCCAATCGTGCCAATTTCATTGACCAAATCAACTAAATTCCCTCTATCATTATATGTTGAAAATTACACACTTCACGGAAAATTTATTTTTTATCTAGTTTTTTTTTTCAGATTTTTTTATCTCTACTACGCGTCTAAAGGAGATATGTTCCCCGTATTCCGGAGCACGACTGACAAGACCTATCCATAACCACCCTAAACCCAAAGGATAGAAAAGCTCATTAGGCAATCTTATAAATACTGTGCTCATTTCCTTACTAAACCACATTTAGAATCTCATACTTACTTGAGTGTCGGAGTGCCTTCGCAGGTACCCTCTCCCGCCCGACCGAAGGAGACACCAAGAAGGAACGACCGACAAAAGGAGAAGAAGATCAACACGTCAGCAGTTACACTACGTCAACCGACCATGCCTGGCCCCATCTCTCCACTCAGGTATATTATTTTCTTATAACAAGAAATAAATTACAATGAAAAATAGCTTACTCGGATAAATTAATAAATGTATTATGATAAAACTAAATATTCACACAAATGTACTAAAAAACGGTATACAATCACAATTTTAAGGCCACTAAACTAAACTCTGCAAACTTGGACTCAACTATATAAACCCACAATATAAATAAATAAATAAATACAAAGTAGATTGTTGTATTTGGAGTTATAATTCATATTCTCAATACAAATTATTAAAATGAAATAAATATTAATTAGTATAAAAAATATGTTGTTGTGATTAGTAAAATCTAAATATGTCCTACTTTTTTGTTATTAATGGATTTGAGGTTTACAGTTAATACTTATTTCTTGGGCCTTATCCGAAATTAAAACGCATATGGAAATCTGAATTTCAAATTGTCATTCTTATTCGCACACCCATATTTGCTATTTGCCCCACTTTAATTGTTTTTTTCTTTTGACGAAATTACTCTTTATTGAATTGTGTTTCCATTAATCATGACGCATTTTTTTATTTAATATTAGTGTTTTTTAAAACATGATTTAAAATACTCTCCACTTTGATCTTTAGATAAAGTAATTATTAATTTAAATTTATCTCCCTGATCAAACTACATTTATCTAAAACAAAAGCCTTATAATATTGATAGACTATATCTTTAAATATATATTACAAAAATCATGGATGATAGTTGCTCGAGATGAAAATAATTTATTTTATATAGATAAAATTTTTATATCAATTTCTTAGTGAACTCTCTACTCAATTTTGTCCTTCTTTTGTGGAAGAACTTCTTTACCGTAATATGCTAAAACATTTTGTGTCATCAAGACAAAGTAAAAATAATAAAAAAATAGTAATTTTAACGTTTGACAAATATGAACGAGACAAATGTCAAAAGATTTTTCAACATAACAACAAAACACACAAAAGATTTTTCAAGATAATATATATATATGGATGGAGAGAAAAGTCAGAATCCCTAATTAATAGGAATAGGTCATAAAAGATATAAAAAAAAAACAAGAAAATTAAGAATATAAACGGTGGAGATGTGATGCAAACGATTTACCACAATGAGGCAAGAACAAGTTGACATTTTTGGTTTGGTTTTGGAAAGGAAGAAAAAGGTTAAAATTTATACTGAATAGGGTACTGCACCATTAAACATGAATTTGTTCTTAACAGCCAATAACATGGCGATACATTACAGACATGTTTGAATTTCAACGAAAGAGAAAACACGACAACAATGTTTGGTGCTTTCTAAGCAGCCAATGCCATGGCGATACATTAGCCCCAAAAAAACATGATGAACATCATTTCATGGTGAAGATTTGGCTTAATCCTATTATCTAATCTTTGCGTGCCATCAATTAAATCAAATACCTGATTATGACTACGAATAATGATACGTCATTAGATAGAAAAGTAAAACCCAAATCTTTCTCTCTCTCCTTTCATATAATATATACAATATATAATATCTTTTGCCTATTATTTGGCCTCATACGGTCCACATATTTTATTTTCTTTATTTTCTTTAACTGCAAAAGTTTTTTCTAAGTGTTGTGTTCTGATTGAGTAGTGTGTGGATTGACTTATTCAATCTCATCATGTAACAATATTCCACGTTGATTCGGACATAAGTTAATTATTAATAGTATCTATAGACAAGTTACCAAAATATCCTATCTAGATACTTCTGTCTAAACTATTTAATATGTGAACATAATGAATTACTATATAACCTCGATGAATTTGGATTTTCATGGCTTCTCGTTTTGTTCTAAGAGTTGGCTGCCTTTTATTTCATATGATCAAGACATGTTTTAAAGGATTACAAAGAGCTTCTTATGCAGGAATGATCTTACACAAATTTGCATTGGTAAGTAAAGAATAATTTGCTTGTCAAAATCTTGAAGAGGTTTTAGTGATTTATGGGATCAAAAAATATGGAGAGAGTCTTTAAAACTTTTTCGTATAACTGTGTTTATTTATGGTTGGAAAGTCTTAAAGTAAATCTTAAATCCTAAATCTTAAATCTAAATCTTAAATTCTAAACTCTAGACTCTAAATTTTATAACTAATTCAACCTTATAAAATTGGTAAAATAAAATTTATATTTGTTTATCTAATATAAATTGATCTTAGTAATGTGAGATCTTCAATACACTTTCTTTATGTCGAGATCAATCAATTTGTGTGTGTGACTATTTATTAGGTAATTCAATAATGGGTGATGCGATATATCTCACAAATTCTCGTTAAAATATAAATGACTTTGATATTAACTTTAAAAATTGACTTTAAATCTAATTTAATCTTAAAAAATAATATTTTTTTTTATCAGCAAAGAATAAATAAAATAAAATGAGGTACTTCAAGGGTACTCAAACCCTTATACAAAAAACGAAAACAAGTTTCCTTACACCACCTAAGGATCCACAAAACCTTACATGACAAAACTCAAATCACTTATAAAATACAAGATATAGAATCCACAAAAACATCATCCCAAAGTATGTAAAATAATATTTACACCTACTTATATTGATTTTATCATGTGGGATTTTCAACAAGAAGTTCAAAAAATATTTTACATATTATGTTTTTAAAAAAATTATATATTTATCACTTATTTTTATCAGATTTGACATGGAATATATGTGTGAGTTAGTTCTTCTGAACTCTTGTGAAATAACATTTTTATATGATTACATTTGAATTATTTTAAGAAAAAAATGTGTATTCCATCTGTCATTTGTTTTCATACATCATTGTTGTATGATTTACTTAGATGATGCGAAATAAGATTGTGTTTTGAGACGTCAATTTAGGTTTTGATAATATATATTTTGAACTTGATAAAAGTCAAATCAAGATTGTTAATTGTGTTCCTTTTCTTTATCAGTGTGGGGACTTGAATTTATCTATACCTAACCCTTTGAAACAACATTGCCAAAATCTTATATTCAACTTAGAGTACCCCTCTGTCGATTAATAATTTTTCTTATGAAATAATGCGCTTAATAATATGTTATAGATACTAAAGGGATTTAAAACTGTTGAATTGTCTAATTCCAACAACTTTGACAGTTGACATTCTACTTTTGGACGTGCTGTGTTTAGGGTTTATAACAATCTTTTTATCTTTCTTTTCCTATAACCTTTTTCTTTCTTTAAGTATCAAATGCCCAAGAAGATGACGAAATAACTTCTTATCAGATATCATACAAAACCATTTCTTTTTCAATTGGAAACTTTTCATAGTAGTTATAAATCCATATCAACCTAGATTCTTTTTTCTCTTTTCTTCTACTCCCTAGATCCATCTAATCTTCCCATATACAAAATGATCTTTCACATAACCTTACTTTATATATTTCTGATTTCCACCCAAGGTATATCCTTACTAAGAACTAAAGATTATTGTTTCTATTTTTTATCAGCAAAGCAAAGATTATTGTTTGTGTGATTGTTATTTAATGTTACTTGTGGTAGGATTGCATGACTGAGACTATGACTCGGCACTCAGTCAAAGCCGATCGATATCACAAAAACCATTACGTCTAAACAGGATTAATGAGTCTAATCAACGATCAAATACTAGATAATGTATTATTAAGCATAACAGAATTCCTTAATCTCACCTAATAACAGAGAGCACATGATAATAATATAAATAGTCATAAATTTCAAGAAACAGGTAGGTTATCCTACAGTATTAATAGTGATAGGTGTCAAATATTGTGTTGAGCGTCGAAGTGTTTTTTGTGTTTTTTGCAAGTACAATTCAAATTTAGTGTTCAGGAGAGGACAAGAGGGAGAGCAATGAGAAAAGAGTGAAGAACTTACTTTTAGAAAAAAGAAGAATTGACCGACCGATCGAAGAGTGTCAAAGAGTGTTTTTTTGGTCCTAATCTAGTGCGAGAACATTACTCTCCCCACCACAGTGGTTTTTTTTATGAACGAACGATGACTACGGGGTCATGAGCCTTTTTAGCAATAGATCCCAATCAATAATGATTCTTTCTTTAGTTAATTAAAAGTGCTAGTGTTGTTGCTGACGCAGAACAGTAGTATTCTACTGTATTCAGTTTGGTGTAAGCTTCAAAGACGAAATTAAAAAATAAGCTATAGTGGAAAGGACAAAATATAATATAGAAAAGAACTCAATTAGATATAGTTTCTTATCGGCTGTTGTTCGCGTCATTACTCTATGAATTAGAGTTTTAGTTTGTAATCTGCATAATGAAAATTTACCTCAAAAGCTTATGCTGATTACAAAGTAACACTCAAATTTTTATAAAAATACAGAAACAACATTATATCTAAGTTTGTCCAATAATAAACTCCAAACCCAAACTAAAGCTTAATAGAGACCTACAATGGCAGGTACATTATCTAACCCAGTATCTACCCTAAGACAAATTAATCACCCTAAACGTTCCAGTTCATGCTTGGAAGTTGAAACTGTTGCCTCAATACATCATTACTAACTGGGCCAAGAAGTGCATTTGGGTGAAACCCTGTGTTCTGTGGAAGTTGGCTAAGCATTGAAACGAAGGAATTGTCTTCCTCAACAGTGTTGCTTCCTGCATTGAGATCACAATGGAATCTCCTGCTAGAAGAAGATGACCCTGTGTCATTCCAAAACTGTGACGAGAGTGCTCGTTTCACAGGGTAGATTCCCTTTGAAGAGACTTGGTGGGAATCAGAAACATCTTGCTGCATGCTATGGTCAACTCCTAAGATTCCATCAAACAAGTTGTCATCATTTTCTAGTCCCAGGGGTCCATAACTTGCGCTTGTCGAAGTCCCGGCTTTGGAGTTCTGAGTTGTGTTATTATTGGCCATTGACAAAGTTGACATCATTGGTACCATAGTACTCTCCGAAGAAAGCTCCTTGTTCTGCTCCATCAAAGGAAACCTTGGCATGATGGTGCTGTTGTTTTTCTTGTATATTCGGCACAAAACCCAATCATCAAGCTACCAAACAAAAGTGACATAAAAACAATCACTTTTTAACGAGAAATTTAACAGTAATAATCAAGATTTTGAATTATGGTACAGTTTATCCTGATATCTGATGTTACGGAAAATTAAAGATAAATAAGAAATAAAAAATACAATGTGGTCACGGTGAGTAAAAAAACTACATTACAGTCAAAATTACTGTTACGCGTAATTTTTTTCATCTTTAGGAACAATAAAAACCTTATCTTACTAAGGAAGATCTGCTGCATACATCACACGGTTCATTTAACTTTGTTAGAAAAGTAATTAAAACAAATAAAAATTAGAGATGTGAATACCCTCAAGGAGTTTTTCTTGGTACTACGTGCATGGTCTGCAGGCAGAGAAGGTGGTTTTGAGGTAGAATTCGAGGAAGTGCTAATAAGCCTGTACTCGTGCATGATCCAATTGGTTTTAACCCCTTTTGGAGGCTTCCCACCGTAGAAAACAAGTGCTTTCTTGACTCCTACTTTGTGGTGGCCATGAGATGCAAGAATCGGCCTGTCAGTTCCGGTAGCTTTCCAATACCCAGAAGAAGCAGCCCTGTTAGGCCTTGCCCCATTCGGGTATTTTCTGTCTCTTGGGCTGAAAAAGTACCACTCTTGCTCGCCAAACGTTGCTTTACCTAAAAAACACAGAAACACCAAAATCCAAAAAATATAAAATTTTGCATCACAAACCAAACTAATCAAGGAAATATAAAAGTGGGTTTCATGCAAGGAGGAGAAGACAAGGTGGGGTGTGATAAAGTTTCATACTTGGGAGTTCCCACGGATCGAACTTATAGAGATCAACCTCGGCGATGATGGCAACAGGAAGAGGAACAGAGTCTGCTTTTCTCTTGAGGTAGTGAACCACTAGTTCCTCATCTGTGGGGTGGAACCGAAACCCCGGAGGAAGATGAGGGTGCTGATGAGTGTGATATTCTGAAGATGAACCCATGCTATTCATGGTGATGGTCACGGGTCTAGCTTCAAATCTCTGCTACAATTCTCATGCATACAATAAAGCAACCTTTGTAAGCCTACCTTTTTCTCCAGATTCCCTTGTTTTGCTCTCTTTCTTTACTAGGCGTGAATGAAGCTTAGGTACTAGCATTGAATGAAATAAGGTTGAGAGGGGGAGGCGATGATCGCATGACGAGGATTCGTGTTTTGTAAGGGTAGGGTTGGGTGAGATAAATGTACCAAAGGGGTGCCCGTGAGATTTGTGACACGTGGGAATCGAGGGTGGATGGTTCAACACGTGTACGGAGAACAGCAAAAAGTGATCACACAGTCTCTTGTCAAACACGTGTCTTTGGCTTAGACCAGTGTTCGTGCAACATGTAATGAATATTTTCAATTGAGAAAAGAAAATGAAGAATATTAAATTATACTATTACATGAAAATGAAGTGAATTGGGACCATAAGATTCGTGATCCATGTAATAATTTCTGGACAGCAGCAGAGCGAGGAGAATAAGGATGGTTGTCTGTTTCTGTGAGGAGGGAGTTTGGAACTGCCATTACACTTATGATGTCATGCTTTTGTTATGCAGACAAAACCCAACGTACCCATGGCCCACACTGTTCACACAATCAAGCACAGTCCCCAACTAAAGCATGGAGAGAGAGAGAGAGAGAGAGAGAGAAAGGTATCACGTGCGCACGTGCTCTTCTACCTGCGCCGTCTTCATTTCTTCTTCTAAAACTTTGGTAGGATTGATGTCATCACTAGGCTGTTAAAATTAAAATGTGTTTACTTTAGTTTGAACAAGGTTATAAAATGGGTTTGTTTAAGTAAAAATTTATTATATGCATTAAATCAAGTTATTTTTCATCCCAAACGTGTTTAAATTAAACTGATTTAAATTTTATGGGTCGATGTTATTCTTAGTACTAATGTTTTTAATAACTAATGAATAATATTTAATCGTGAATTAGTTTTATTTGATTAAAATATTAGTGGCTAATTATTAAAAGTTTGTGTGCAATTACTTAAAAGAGAAAAGGTGGGCGCCATAAAACCATCACTTTTATACAACTACGAATTGTATGGTGCCAATAGGTGTGGGGCTTATTGCAAAGTTTGGTTTATTTCAATTATCTATAAAGAAACACTCAGATTAAGATTATTTATATCTACAGCGTGCGTGTAAAAATAAGAACACTTCGATTAGCTATGAACATTGGTATCAAAACCAAAAAATAAAACTAAACAATTTTCGTGACATACAAAAACACAAATATAATTTTGATTTTCATCTTGTATTGATAAAATAGATTAAATAGATTGAATCTTTATTTTGTTCTAAGATTATCTATACTCAAATACAATATTAAATCTTTGCATTAAAAAAAAGTTATTATAACGTAAGCTAGTTGTATTTCTAAATCCCAACACTTGAAATATTTATCTTAGTTAAAGGCTTAATTTTAATTTAAGTTCTATATATTTTTTATTAGACATATTTTAATCATGACATATGTACAATTTATATCTTCTTGAAATTAAAACTTTATAAAATATATATATATATATATATATATATATATATATTAATGTATTAATTTGGTACCAGTGGTAAAATTTAGTAAAATTTAAAAAACTTTTGTTATAATAAAGGTTAGTGGAAGTCGAACATGGTCTTCAAGGTTCAACAAGTAAGTTGAAGAAGGGATGAAGAGCACACGGGTCTCCCATGACAATAAAGTCTCATTGAAGTTCTTCAAAGTGTTCATCAACAACAAAGCTTTCACTCAATGGAAATCGGAAATCTAAATGGCCGGTTATCCAGATGGCCTAGCAATCTCTCAGTAAAAGGGAATGTCCACATCACATCACAAGTTAGGAACATTAATTTCGGTTAGGAGTTATAAAGTGTGATTAAACGCTTATTGGATATCTCTTAATCATTTTGACCGGATAAGACCCACTAGAACCATATAAATAAGAAAGGACTTTCATAGTGAAAGGTAACTTTATTTTGAAGCCTTAACTAGATCACCTAAATTGACTTCATCTAACTTGAGCATCGGAGTATCTTTGCAGGTACTTCATCCTCTCAGACATCTAAGAAGAACAATCGAAATTGAAGAAAAGACACAAGTAATTGATTGGAGACATTCAGTCTCGGATAAATTCTAAGAATAATTTTTAACATTGTTAATCGATCATAACCCTTGTAATATATAATATATAGTGAGAATTGTTATATATATATATATATATATATATATATATATATATATATATTATACACATGTTAAACCTGAATTATTACATTATTATTTTTATGAAAAAATTAATATGTTTTTTTTAATAGTAATTGGAGACTCTAAAAACAGAGTGCAAATGATATATACTTAAACCAAAATAAGAAGAATTAAAATGAGGGTATATAATGAGTGGCCAACACAAGATATTTCCTGGTGAAACAGAAATTGATGGGAGAAAATCTGAGAGAGAAGATGGAGAGGGTGACGAAAGAAGTTGAATGGGTTGAGGAATCTTTAATTACATATGGAAAGTGTGAAGCAATGTATTCAACCCTTATCTTAAAGGGTATAAAAGGTGATGCTTTTAAACTACATCTGCTTCTCAGGATTATCAATTCTTAAATTAAGACGTATTCCATGTGAATCTACAAAAATATAAACTTACACTTTCTTCTACTTTCCTCATATGTTTTCAAACATTGAATAGACATGAAAACAATTACTAAACATATCACAAAAAAATCCATATACTTATTACATTAAGATTTTGAATTATAAATAATGTTAATACTTTATACATCCTCCTTAAAGAAATCAACATACTTCACTATAGAAAGAAAATAGGCAAAAATAATATTCAATTTCTACAATATATAATGCGAATATAATGACTTTTAACTAGACAGTGGAATAAGTACTTTACACCGAATATGATGATTTCTTTTTCTTCTAAAGCGAATATAAAGATTACGCAAATACTTCCTCGGAAAATCTAGATAAAGTAAAACTAAAGAATAATAAACTCTTATTTCAGTATTAAAAATGCATAAAATTATTAAATTAATAGTTGAAATTGAAAAAAATAATCATAATAATCAAAATTTAAAATATTTGTAATAAATTTAAATAATAATGTAAAAATATATTTAAGAATAATTAAATTATGAAATTTGAATTAAACAATTAAAGACTAATCAAACTATATTACAAGTCGTAGCAAACTTGTGATGAAGTGGTATAAAATTCGAATTTCGCTTTGAATATGATGTAAAGCATGATGAAAGATCAATATTATAATCATATTGTCGATAGTCTTAATAATTGTTTATAGAGATGAATTATTCGAATAATATTATTATGGTTAAAAAAATTATTATTATAATTCTTCCTAGAACTAAAACTTTAAAAGTTGCAAATTAAGGACAATGACTTGCCATGCTGGGTTCTATAATGCTTCGGCTTATCAGCATATTTTTCACTATTCATCTATAATTTAATGTTATAACATAATTAAGAAATATAATTGTTTCTTATTTTATTATGAGAATATTAAGATTATTGAGCAGGGTTAATACTAATGAGTAATATTTAACTTTTTAAAATTGGATACATGTTTTAAATTAGAGATATAAGAATTAAATTGATATATTCACATATATATATATATATATATAAATACTTTTCAAGTATGTATAATATAACTAAAATTGTTATAATAAATATTAAAAAATTCAGTATATCATAAAAAATTCTTAAGAATAGTGAAAAGTTAGAATTATCTAAATTTAACTTGAAATCTTACAAATATTTGAACGGTTTTGATGTATAAACAATATTTTTTACACTTATGACGAATTTCTTCCATTGTTGATGTGTTTAATTATTCTTTGTGATAAAAGTGTTAGAGATCTCACATCGACTAGAGATTAGAACATTTCATTGTATATAAGTGAGTACAAACCTCAATCTCATAAGCTGGTTTTATGGGGTTGAGTTAAACTTAAAGTACACTTTGTAATATCTTATCAGACTCTTGGCATCAGGGATTGTATCCAATCAATTATTAACCAACATACTAATATTTTTAACTACATGTAACATTTTAATTAAACAAAAGAAACATGGAATAAAAAAATAATTTTAATCTATTATTGAAAAATAACAAAATATAAAATTTAATATATAGTTGTATAATTTTAAAAAATTAATCCATTTTTAATCGTTGATATGAAATGTCGTTAGAGTCTTAACGCAAGTATATATATGTCATTTTAACCAACTCTCTTATATAATCCGTAAAAAACGAGTGGATACAATATAACTCGATACAAATTACTAAAATTTAAATTATTTTCTTTAATATTATTTATTATTTTCACATTTTTTTTGTAATTACTTGTTTTAAAAATGATATTATTAATAAAATATTAATTATATAATTCATTATCATTTTATCCATACTCAATTATATACTTTAATTCATGCAAATCTTTCTCATCTTGTTTATTAAATTTAAAGAGATTGTTTTCTCGTTTTTTGGGTTTATTCATTCTTCTTTTATGTACTTTCTCTTTAATTCTTTATTAAGTATATATTTATTCTTTCCCTTTCTGCAAAAGCAAACAGATCCTGTAATTTATTATTTACTACAAATAAGTAAAAAAGTATATTATAAACAGGATATATTAAAATATATTTAAAATAAATTTATATTCATATTTATAAATATATGATATTGATAAAATAATAAATAAATCAATACACAAATAATTATATAATATAATAGTAAAATATATAAAAATATAATGCAAGTCACGAAACGAAACTTATCGGACCGCATTTTAGTTCACAAAAGGTATAGATTATAGGCCTATATGAGCTCATGGACTTCCATCTGGACTTGTTCCATACTCTTCTTTTGGCAATTTCTCTCTGCACCATATATTTTTTATAAGCACCTATCATAAGTTTTTAAATTCAACTTTGTTATTGTGACGTATTTACGTATCAATATCCAGAAGTCACATATTTATTTATGAATATTAACACGTCGATCAACATATTTGTTATAAATTACAAAAAGAAAAGAAAACACAAGTCATTTGACTCTAGATTTTGAACTTTCGAATTCATCTTGTGCCTTAGGGGTAAGGATGGGTGTAAGGGTTGATGTAGGAGAATGCAGTGAAAAGCTAAATTTTATTTTATTAATATACAATATACATTTTACATTGTTCATTAAAGATCCACATAATATTTAAAAATGATATGAAGCAGGAGAATTATGGGTAAAATAACTGATACCAAAAAAACATATGCTCTCTCCTAGTATACAATCCTTATTAAACAAAACACTTTTATTGTTGCTAAGACTTTATAACAATATAATTTGGTTATAAACGTATTTTCACCTCACTACGTTGTTATAAACGTACTTAATAAATATTTACATTATATGTTAGTTTAGAAGATGAAATTATGACGATTTCTTTTGTTGATAATAAGAAAAGGAAAACAAACAAAGAGAGTTACAATTTCTAATATGCCATTTATGAAAGATTTATTCATCTCACATTCAAAATATACACATTCATAAATGGAAAAGTTAGACTAACCTAAAATTAATAAAACTACATTGTTCTCGATAAATTATTTCCAATAATATAATAACTTCTTTTCAATAATAATGGGTTAATATAATCGACGAATTTTAAAATTTAGAAATTTACAAAAAAGAGTAGTAATAAAAAAAACTCTCCATATCATTTAATTAATAACATAAAGGGTTGAATGTTTTAAAATATAGTCTTCGTATATTTATTATCTAATTCTACATTACAATAGTTAAAAGTTTGATTAACAACATTGATATTAAGAAAGTGATTGCTAGAAATTGAATCCTGCCACTTGCCGTGGGCTTCTTCCTGGACTAGGCCTATGGGTTGAAGTAATTAAATTGGGCAAATCCTCCGTGCACCTCCATATAGTCTCCTTCCATTAGGGCAGAATCTCCCTGCACCATATAATTTTTTACCTACACCCAACACTACTATGTGAAATGTCTTGTGTGCCCTTAATAAGTTATTTGAATGAAATGTCTATTGTATCCTTAATGAAATAAAATCTCCTTCTACAACAATGCATTCCCTACACCAACCTTATGCACCCAACTACCTAAGGCACGACGGCACTCAACACACGTTTGTAAGGCACGACAGCGGAGAGGAGGAGAAGAACTGTCGTTCATGGAGGAGGAGAAGAGTTGTCGTTCACGAAAGAGGAGAAGAGCTGTTGTTGTGGAAATTGCGAGTGTAGTAAGTTTACTCAAATTTAATGACTTTTGGATATCTATATCCAGAAGTGTTTTTCCTATTCTGAACGTGCATGAAAGTTATAGTTAATTTTTTGCCTCTTATATGGATATCGTATGTTTTCTGGATGTGAAAGTTTGTAAGTGCAAGAGTTATGGATGGTTCTGAATGTTGAAATCCAGAAAGAAGTCACTAACATATACATTTTTTGTTGTCTTATCTCAGAACAATTTACAGTGAGAGTAACGAGAGTAAAAATGAAAGCTTCCTTCCACCATCACAACAACCACTGCACCAGCACCAATTCCTCTATAGCTAAACGCACACCAAACACTCAATCCTCTATAACTTTTTTCATAACAAAGAGGAGAAAGGCAAAATTGGGTTTAAAATGTTATGTTGGGTGCATATAAAAAATGATATGGTGTAGGAAAAAATTGCCTTTCTTTAGTTTTAACACTATCCTTCTTTTTAAGTATGTTGAAGAGTGTAGTGTTTTTTTTAGTGGCAGTGGTTGCTTGTGATGAATGTAGGTAGTTGAAGTAAGTTTTATGATGTTTTTAGTGATAGTGATTGCGTTTTTGTTTGCTTTTTATTTTTATTTTTTTGAAAGCAACAAAACCCAGAAAAAAAACCTGATAAGATGCAACAGTGGAGTGCAAAACTCAATAAAAATTATTTTTGTATTGAAAAACATTAAATATAACAAATCTTCTTATCAACCCTCTCACACATGCTCAAATGATAAAATTACTCTATCAAACCATATGGTTGAAGAATAATGAAAATGTTGCGACTGGAAAAAATATATGGAGGTGTAGCCGAGATAATTTTAAAAAGTTATGTTATACTTCATTTAAAGTTATTTAAAAATTTAAAAAATGTTAAAAATTGACATTTCTCATAAATTGAAGACAATAATTTTACACCTGCATCCAATTATTTTGAAATATTAAAATTACTTTTTATTTTGAAATTAAAAATCTAAAATTAAAAAGTACACTCTAAAAAAAAATTCATAATAGATTTTTGTGATAAAAAACTAAATTCTAAAATAGAATTAAAAAAACAAAATTACATGTGAAAAGAAAAAGAAAATTAAAATCAAGAAACATATTGAAAATATAAAAAAGTATTCCGTAAATAAAAATCTAAAAAAATGTATTCCGTAAATATAAATCTAAAAAAATGTATTCTAAAATATTAAATGTGAAATTACACCCTTCACTCTTAGGACCGGTTTGCTTCAAGGGAAGTACTGTTCACGATGATGGAAGTGTAGTGATATCCCCTATTTGGATCAAGTGATATGCATGAAAGTGTGAGAAAGGATATCCACATGAATAATGAAAATAATATTCCTCTTATATGCAGAGATTGTTGTGGAAAGACACGTCAGCATTGGTGATTTTCCCAACTTACCACATATTTTGTTTTGACATGCTGAAGGCAAAGGAAAAATAAAAGGGATAAAAAACAAATAAAAAAAGAAGATAAAATCATATTACAAAACAAAAATACTAGGTATATTTATAAAAAAATAAAATTATTAAATAAAATTATAATAAAATATATAATCAATTGTGAATAATATATAATTGATTATGTATATAATTTCTATAAATTAATTTTTTAAATATTATTATTTTAATATTTATATTATTATTATTATTTTATTTTAAATAAATATATTAATTAATTTTTAAAAATATAAGAATAAATTTGTAATCTTAATATTTTATTAATTAAAAAAATTAAAATTTTAATCACACTCGTCACATCATTTACAAATTTATTATATTTATAAAAAAATTTCATGTTCAAATAATGATAAGAAACTAATGTTTTTTTTTAAATAATTATTTATCGAAATAATTTACAAAATTTTAATTAACTCAAATTCACACAAAAATATTTCATATTTCATTATTCAAATATTTTTAAAAACAAGGATAAATTTATAAACTTACATTTTACACTTTAGAAAAATTTAAAATTTCCCCACAGTCATTCCATCAATCACAAACTCCCATAAACTTTTTTTATAAATCCACTCTAGCATACCCCAATTTAAACAACCTCACTTTCTTCACATCCACTCCTTCAAATCTTCACACATCCACTTCCCAATCCAAATACACTCTTAATTAAAAATTAGAGAGAATAGTTTAAGTCTATAAGAAAATTTAGGTTGGAATTTGTTGTATAGAGGAAAGAATTGACTAAACTGAAAATAGGAAGAAATTTTCTTGCAATTCAATTGAGTGAGTGAATCGAATGTCAACCACCGTTGTGTTTGTCTTTGCGCGTTGCTCCTATTTCTGTTACTTCTTCTGCAAGCTATCGCGTGTCTTCCATTTTCACATTGCTACCATTATCTTCTTCATTCATGAAACAATGTCTCAGTAGAGTTTTAAGACCTCTTTTTTCCTTTATATTCATTACCCAGAAATTAGTATACGATCAATTTTTTTTTATTTTTTTTAATATAGAGAATGATAGGTTATATCTTAAAATAAATATCATTATTTATAATAAGTTGGAACAAACTCCTAAAAAATTTGATAAATTATATCATAGTACCAGATGACTTAAGAAACAAAAAGATAACATCATAGAGAACAAATAATAACAAATATTCACTTCTCACTAATAATAACAAAGTTTCAACTTCAAAGTTTTAGAAGATTTTTTTTTTTTGGAATTTATATAGGCAGTATACTTATTAGTATAACATTACATCAAATTTGTCAATCATTGACTTTACATCTTATATTATCACTTTACCAAATAGTGTAAATTGTGGGGGAAATTTTAATTAATTGGTTTGGATGTTTCTAAATCACTTTAAATTAAAATATTGAGGCATGTCAATTGATAGTATATTTCTTAAAAATCGTATACATGAAATTACTTTATTTTTTACTATTTTCAAATTTTAAACCTTAAAACAATTTTAATTTTCAGTGTAGCTAATTACAGTAAGAATATATAAAAATGTGTGCATTTTGTAATGATATATAGAGTAGTGTTTCAAAAAGCAAATGAAAAATATTTTCTTTATAAAAACTCTATTAATAGAACAAGTTTTGAAACAAGTTAAAAAAAATAAAAATATTTTTTTTCAAACATAACACATTATATATACTTAAGTTTGGTTTTAAAACTTTTTTTATGGTCAGGTTTTAAAACTAGTTGAATTTTGGTTTGATTTGTCCAAGAGAACTCAATTAGACCAGGTCTCTCTGTCCACAAGAATGTGTATGCTTTAGTTTGCATTTTTTTTTTAAAGAGTTACTACAATCACTAAAAAAAATCATTGAATATAAATCAATTTTAGAGATGAAAAATAATTAGTTGCTATAATGATTGAATTAAAAATTATTTTAGAGACTAAAACATATTTTGGTTTTTAAATTAGTTTCTAAATTGATATCTAATTAGCTACCAAGGTTTTTCTACCAAATTTAGAAACTATTAACCATAATAGAAACTAATTTAGAAACCAAAAAATATTTTAGATTCTAAATGGTCTCTAATTTAGTCACTATAACAACTAATTATTATTTTTTTTATAAAATTAATTTATATTTAATAATTCTTTTTAGTGTATGGAGAATTTTAATTATTTAGTTTTGTTTTATATATTTAAAAAATAAATAACTGATGTTTCATGATGAGTATAATTTTATTAATACTTAATAACTTTCATCATATAGATATAGATTATTAGAATATAATAATAAATAAATTAACTGTTTTAATTAAGATTTATTGGTTTATTTGAATCTTAACAATTATTTTTATTAATGTTGTGTTTATAGAGTAAACGGATAATGAATCAAATATGCAAAAGATCAAATTATTTCTTTATATAAAAAAACAAAAGCAAATATTTGAGAGAATTTAAGCAAAGTAAGAGATATTTTCTTCATTAAGTAGGAACCGAATCTTCTTTACTATATCTTTTCCATCAAAAGTGGTGTCTCCACCATGGAATGTGAATATGCTTGTTGGTTTGTGTCCTACTTAAGGAGAGACATAGAAACACATAGTAGCTATCATATATAAATTTAATTAAAAAAAATATTTTAAAATAATAACAAATAAATGTATAGTATATATGAAAAATTACTATTATATAATTTTGGAATAATAATTATAAAAAAATGCAAACAAAGTACATGTATCATCATAATTTTATTTTTTGGAGACGATTTTTCATTATTCAATATTTTTCTTCCTCGTATCATCATGTATAATTTGATAGTTAGGATTGATATTATTATAAATAGAGTAACATGACTTTACAACTTCAGAATCTTGAAACACTTGTATTTGAAAGAGATTTAACAAATAAAAAGTTTACATGTAAAGAAGTAATAATGCTACATCAGATTTAGATCTATAACATCATTTAACCTTATTGGAACATATTTCAACAATTAAAAGAAAGTGAACATACTTTACGTTAGTAAATTATCGTTTAACAATGTACCTAAATTTTTTAGTTTTCAGTGCAATGAAGCACACAAATCTTAAATGAGTAATAATAATAATAATTAAAAATATAGGAGACAATAAAATAATTAAATATTATAAGATTATAATTGATGTAAAATATTTTAAACAAATTTATTATGTTTAAAATTTAAATATTAAAATAGATCTCAACGCTAATAAAAGAATTAACAAATCTAATATTCTTTTAACTCAACAAATTATCAATTAATATTGAACGAAACTTAATTCTAATAAAACCAAACAAAGTTCATGAGTAATAATAATATTTAAAAAAACACAATACTATAAAACAATTCAATATTGTAAAAAGGTGAATTATGCAAAATATTTCAAAACAAATATATTATTTTTCAATTCAAATATTATAAAAAAAAACCAACTATTTAAATAATCAAACATATTTAATTTTATGATAACGTAGTAAATTACCATTTAATATTTAATATTGTATAAAAAAATTAATTTCCAATAGAATCAATAACATTTTGTAAATAAATAATAATAATAAAAGTAATTAAAAATACTATAATGGAGAATATATAGAATACGGGGGAAAATGTAGGTAACAAACTACAAATTATTGATTTTAACCTTGAGATTTGTTACAGATGTCCTATAAATCCCAAATTATGGGATGCAAACATAAAAGGGTTGAAGCAAATTGCTGTCAAAAAAAAATGAAATAGACAAAGCACCAAAAAAAAAAATTAGAACGAGAGAGATGATGAATGAAATAACTTTGTATTAATGAATCAATAAAAGAATGATACAAATGAATTAATCTCAGAGCACTGTCCCGTGCTTCTGTTGAATCAATTTCAATAATTTTTGTTTAAAAAAAAAAAACTATCTGAAGGCTGATCCCAATATTAAGCGAATTCAGGCCACAGAATTTGAGTGATGTTAAAGATAGCAGCTTAGCTTATGGTTATTTATATACGAAAAAAATGCAAATTTTATATTGTGGTTATATATCCAACTTATGAACATTGAAGCGTTCAACGTTGCTTCCTCGCGTGCTTCCTTTCTTCCTCTACCTCCAACAAGTTCACGATCACCGCTTCCGAAGCATTCCTTAGCAACTTTGACCAATCCCTGAAAACAAAAATCACTTCAAAATTAATAAAAAACCCAACTTCATTTAATATGATCCATTAACCCAAAGAGAGAGATGCATATGAATGTGTATAGATTTACCCGTTCAAAGAATCAAACGTCAATCCCACGGTGTTCTTTGCTTCTTCAAGTGCGAAGGCGAACCTCTGAAGCTCCATCGGAGGGCACGTTCCGTTGTCCTTCACCCTCAGTTCCGAGGGTTTCACGTCGTAGAAAATGGGAACGACCCTTTTGTTGGACTCCATCAGAAGAGCGAGCTCGTGGAGGCAGAAATGGGAGTCACAGTAGCGAGGAGAAAAGACAGCAACACCAACCTTGCAACCTAGAATGCCTCTATCAATGTTGTGGAAGAGCCTGTCCCCGGGTTTCATGTTCATGCTGTCCAAAAACGACCTCACTCCCATCCTCGTAAGATTATCGTACAGCAACCCCGCAACGTTCCTCTTCGTGTCGATTCCACGGTGGTTGATGAACACGTCGCATGCCGGGCGACCCATTTTCGCCATCAACTTGGCTGGTAAACGCTGCATGGCTCCTTCCACCACCTAACTCAATCACCAATAATTTGTTTGCTTACAAAACTTTTGTTTCTTTTGTAGAGAACCGAGACTTCAACTAGTTGTGTACTTATATTTTGTTTTGTGCGTTGGGGGGGAGTTTTTAACGTAGGCAAGATCTGAGAGACAAAGATGGATGTGTATAAAGTATATATATATATATATATATACACATATAGAGAGAGAGAGTGTGTGTGTAAATTTTGGAGAAAAGGGGTTATGTTGGACTAGAGAAAATACAAGGTAATTGAAGGGAGGAGACAGAGAACAAAAAGAGTAAAAGCATTTGAATTTTCTGGCTAACTAGGATTAAGATCTGGAACTACATTTGTTCCTTCAAACACGTAAGTACGTATCCGTAGTTTTTTTGTCTTTGTTTTTTGTTACAAAGTATCGGGGATTTTGTATTAAAGAAAAACATCGAGGATCTCGGCTACACTAATCCTCTGACGTGGTCATTCTTTTACCTTAATTTTGATGGAAATTTAGGGGTTCTTTCCTCCACGACCCTTTTAATTAATCATAAATATAGTTATAAGATATTTAATTTCTACTTTATATAACGTTAAAAATGTACTAGCAATATGTACAATTATTCAATTCCTATCTTTTACTCTCATATGACTCAGTTTTAGTCATTTTTTTTTTCAAAGTAGATTAGTGGTAATCAAAATATGTTTAATCAATCCGTATGTACGAGGGTTAAACCAGTTTTTTTAAGTGGTCCTATTAAGTGGTCCTATTTAATTTTATTTTATTTTTCTGATAAGAAAAGTGATAATCAAAATATGCATTTATTGAAAAAATAATATATTTCAATAAGTTTGTTTTAAATAATGTTGTGAAAAGATTCTTAATAAAAGGATGATGTATAAGTTTAAAAGAAATATATTCTTTAAGATTGATTTTAAATATGTTTTTTACTATATTATTGAATTTATTGAAAATTATATTTTTTTGGAACTAATTAACTTTATATTAACAATTTCCTTTTTTAGTTTTTAATGCATTTTAATTAATAATAAAATTTGTTACAAAATATGTTATTAACTCTACTTTATTGTTAATTAGTTAAAAGTTCAAAATATAAAATTTTACAAACAAAATTATTACATTGTTGTGATCAAAGCAAATATTTTTTTTATATTTTTTTTTTGAAAAAAAAAACACTACAAAAAATACAAACCAATTTTAAAAACAAAAAATAATTAGTTGCTATAGTAACTAAATTAGAGACTATTTTAAAAATTAAATAAAAAATTGATTTCTAAATTAGTTTCTATTATTGCTAAATGATTTTTAAATTGGTATCTAATTCGTTAACAAAGTTCTAACTACCAAATATTTAGTTTCTAAATTTGTAGCAAAAACCTTGATTGCTAATTAGATACTAATTTAAAAATCATTTAAGAATAATTAAAACTAATTTAGAAAAAAAAATTTAGTCTTTAAAATAATTTCTAATTTAATCACTATAACAATTAATTATTTTTTTTCTCTAAATATTGGTTTTTATTTAATGATTTTCTTGTAGTAAAACCGAAAATATGTTATAAAAAACAATTTGCTCGTGTTCACTATGTTAAAGTTTTATTAGTGTATATAATTCTTTTTTTTTCAGCACTGTATATCATTCATACGTTAGAATAATAAAAATATATGTTGAACTTTTCTTTTGTTTGCTATCATCATAAGATTTATAAAATATAGTCAATAATTTTAAAATGCTTTTTTTTTGGTTACTAATATTTTAAGTGAATTACTGAACTTGCGTTGACCGTTCTGATTTTTGTGAAAGAAAATGAATTTTTAAAATTCCCTTACCCAGTTATTGATAAATTAAAATAAACTAATATAATATGCACAATGTTAAGATAATCAAATATAACTAGCTATTAATGAAGTGGTAAATGATAATAAATGATAAGATATGCCAACTGCAGATGTTAATAATGATACAAAAGTTAAAAAAATAAAATAAAACATGGGAATCTCCAAGTATAGTATTAGACAACTTTTACTATTGAAAGGTAAAAAGAGTAATTAATTTCTTGTTGTGATTACACTAACTTCCAATAGTAAAAATATTACTTAACTTTCGTGACAGAGCTAAGTGTGAAATCTTAAATTTCTAACTGAGATCAATGCTTGAAATGGAACTTTTTTTTTTATGAATGCTTGAAATGGAATATTATGTGGCTGTTGAACACTTTTTTTGAACACTTTTTGTTGAACTTTCTACTGTGGTCAAGTATTCATATTTGGTATCCAAAAAACCACGACATGTAGGACTCAATTGTTCCTTATATTTATTTATTTAAGTTTGAAATTCAGGGGCAATACCCTAATAGTTTAGAGCCAAACAGTGTAAAGACTAAAAACGACTATTATAGTAAATTAAAATGTATTAGGTATTGAGCTTAATTATGTTATGAAGAACACATTGATCGTGAATATTTTTCTCTTTTATTTCTTACATGATTTTAAAATACGTGTGAAATAACGTACTTTTCGTAGAGCCATTGGACCAAGGTGATATATATGAGGATGCAATCAACATCAGTTTTTGTTAACACTATAATAATATCAATTATACTTACTAGAATGTTTTATAATCTTTAGTTTTGTCTTATTGTTTAAAAGTTTATTATGTAAGTATGAAATATACTATCTTGTTCCCACTTAAAATTTAGGAGTTGTTGTTACTGAATAATTTCCCCTTTGATTAGTGGAAACTTCAGACTCTGAACATTTTAATTTTTTCTTTTCACAAGAAAGTGAACAAGGGCATGCTCCTTTTCAAAGAGCTAAAGAATTTCACAGAAGAGTTCTATAAAGCTAGATGATGAACTGCAACGTTTTAAGATATATACAAAAGTAAAAAAAAAAAAAACTCACTCATACATAGTACGTAATTTTTTAGATGTTTTTTTATCAACAAATAATAAATAAATTAAAAAATACACTTTAAAAATATTTTAACCCTCATATATATGCTTACTAATACATATACACATACATAGCAAAATAAGAAAAAAAAAATTGATGACTAATGAAGACCTACGCTACAGCAAAAGGGGTCTACAAAACATTGAAAACATGGCATCTACATCAAGTATCAAATTAGATTTTTGGTTACACTAGATTTTTCTGTAGCATGTGTTCTCTTCACACATAAAAAAACCATATTAATTGAATTCATAAATGACTTTCTTTGAGAGTGAGATTTAATACGCTAAAATATCAAAGTGTTGCGAAACTCGATTCAAACGGTCAAGTAATGATTAATCTAAGCTTTTACTCATTATACATTTGAATTATGGTTAGTCGTTAAATTTCTGATTTCATAAATAATTGAATACTTCTGTATATAATTCTAATTTCATGGAAAACTAAAGTTCCAATCAAGATATATAATAATTAACTCGCTGGTGGGCTGTTGTGGGTCCCAATTAATTAGGTGTTTAACTTGGTGGTTTTGTTTTTTTTTTATTTGTTTTAACAAATATAAATTGAGAGACTGAATTATAATTATTATAGATAATTTTAAAGACAAAAAAAAATAATTTTTATATTAATTAAATTAAATATTATTTTATTTATTAAAAAATTATTAATAATTTTTAAATTGATATTATCTCTTAATCCTATTTTTCTTTATTTTGCATATGTTAACTTATTTGACCTAGCCCACCTCATAGAAAATTCTTTTAGATATTTTTAATGTATAGATTAACAATATTTGTTAGCAATTTATACATTAAGAGATATTAAAGGAGTAAATATGACAGATTTTATTAAGCAAAATCTCTCAACCAAGATTAGTCTTTTTCTAAACTTATTAAGAACATTTTTTCAAAAATAATCCTCCTAAGATTATCTCCAGTGGTAGACTTAAATATGTAAAGGTTAGATTCATTATATTGTAATTTAATATTTTCTAAAAACCTATGTACACGAGTCTCCTAATTTACTCTGGAGGAAAGTAACCTTAAGTCTTTAGCTAAATTTATAGCATGATACTTTTCATGTTACATTACAAGAAAATTATGAAATAAAAATCAATTTAGAGACAAAAAATAATTAGTTTCTATAATAATTAAATTAGAGACCATTTTAGAAACTAAAAAAAAAAATGGTTTTTAAATTAGTTTTTGTTATTGTTAAATAGTTTATAAATTAGTATTTAATTAGCTACCAAAGTTTTAACTACCAATTATTTAGAAACTAAAAGTTTTTTTAGTCTCTAAAATAGTTTCTAATTTAGTTACTATAGCAACTAATTATTTTTTATCTCTAAAATTGATTTCTATTTCATGATTTTCTTATAGTGTTAAGACATTTTGCATGTTTTCTTTATACATGAACATGGTATTGTATACAAATCTATATTTACTTTATCTTGTCCTACCTTCACACTCTTTTAAGCATTTATTTTTAAGTGATCTCCCTTATTGTGTCATATAATTATTATTCTACTAGTGAAAACAAAATAAGAAGTCAGAAGTATCCTTAACTTAACTCTTATAATGGTTAAATTTTTGGATTCAACTTCTATTTATTAATATTGAAATTGAGGAAGATTCCAACATTTTCTCATTTATTTAATATTGAAAATGAAAATTTAATTTAGGTGATTTTTTTTTAGAATACAATAATTATTATGCATTTCTATTTTATACACATAAATACAAAATAGCACTACAAGCAAAACATGAAATAAAAACCAATTTAGAAATCATTTAACAATAATAGAAACTAATTTAGAAACCAAATTTTTTTAGTATCTAAAATGATTTCGAATTTAATCACTATAGCAACTAATTATTTTTTGTCACTAAAAAATAGTTTATATTTCATGATTTTTTTTAGTGGGATATATATAAATATTCAAATATATTTTAATAATAATGTTTTATACTTATATAAGAAATGAACTCAGTTATTTTTTTCAATTAGAACAAAAAACAAATAAAATAAAATGAACTCAATTAATATTAACTATTAAACTACAACTGAGTACTTTATTGTAATAGTTCTGTTATTGCAGTTGCTACATACATGTATATATAGTTTTAACAGATTAACTAATAATAATTAGGGAAATCAATATACAAATCACGATCAAATCCATAAGTTAATAAACTTTATTAACGTTATGAAATTATAAGTGTTGACTAAGAAATAGCAATTAGTATCGACGGTGACAGAAGACGTTCACGCGAACAATAAATTAAGAATAATATTAAGGTGGGAATAGAAAAAAAAGATGAAATTGTATAGAAATTAAAGAGTGGTGAGTGAAGATTCTATTTGTTTACAAAGAACAAGGGAAAATCATAGTCAATATAATTGAATTTGAAATGTGTTCTAGTCTTCAAGTCACGTTGATTTCCATTTACATCTTCTCCTGCTTAAAGAATTTCAATTTGGTAAACGATACGTGTTATGTTATAGTCTTTTAAAAAAACACTACGTTTCTTAATTTTTAAGTCTTAATAACGTTAACCCTTTCGATATTAATTAAACATTGTATGAGTTTGAATTCAATCACACAATTTTGTGTGTTCCTTTCTGAATCCAACAGGGCGTGTTGATATGACTTTTCATAGCAAAATGAATGCTACTAATTCTGAGATTTCCCTTTTGCAGCACCACATTTTAAAACGTGTTTTCGCTTTCAAGAACACACTTAAATTGTTCATGATGACGTTGTGGTAACAGTGATGAAATTTGAAGATTATTGTTTGGGTTTTGATTGAAATTTGGAGCAAAGATTGGAATGGACTTGTTCGTGCCCCTAATTTGGGTTGTTTTGTCTTAAGTTGAGCTGAGTATTGAAACTGGCTCAGCGAAACGGCACACTATTGAGACCATTCTTTGGTGGTAGAACACAAACTCACAACGTTTTTGAAAGGTTCAAATCAAACAAGTAAGCGAGTCAAAAGAACCGTTCCACCCCGTTTTCTTCACTATTTACGCAAATCAAATCAATAATTATTAATTAATAATTCACTATTAACTCATTTTATTTTCATCTATCATCTTATTATGCTTTAATTTGGTGACCTTTGTTTCAACGACCAAGTCATGCCTACAATACAACATAAACCCAAAATATTTTTTACTTCTTAACTAAAATAGAACTTTCCTTTCCCTTCGACTGTGGAAATTTATTTCAACTAAATTCTTCATTAACTTTTTTAACAAAATAAAAAACGAAATTTAAATTAATTTAGATAAATTTTTTTAACTTATACATAAACTAATTATTTTTTTTAAAAATATCATATAAATGAATTTGCGGAGGTAATCTAAGCCTACCTATATATACAATTTAACCTAAATAAGATAATTATATATATATATAAATACTTTTTAAATTTCACCTATTTTTTATTTTCATCATTTACTCATTACATTTATTAATTACTTTTTTTGTATTTCTCTTGCTATCGTTTCCATCTATGTCAAAATATATAATATTAGTTTACATTTCGGACATTTCCCTTCGACAATAAATTATCGATGGCTATACTTATTCGACTGTAAACTTAAAATAAATTCATATTTAAACTATTTTCTTTTACCGCAAATCATATTTAAATTTTTAATAAATAGTTTAGATATTTAAATATTTATTATTATCATTTTCAAGAAAAAAATAAAAATTAGATTATAAAACAATAATATATGCGATTAGATTTAAAAAAGACACGTGTTCTTCGTAGTGTGCCACGTTTCACTTTTAATTAAATCCAATTTTAATTTATTTTTGTTAAAGTTACCTATGTTGACATCTGTAAAAAAATTTATTGAAGAAAAGTGAGAGACGAGTAAATTTTAAAAAATACATTTGTGCTTCTCACAGTGTACCATGTTTCACTTCTATTTTTAGTCGAATTTAATTTTAATTTATTTTTGTTGAATTTATTGTGTTAACACGTGTAAAAAGTTTTCTTCGAAGAGAAATCTATTTATAGTATAGATAGATATGAAAATAAAATGCTACTGATTTCTTTCTAACAGTAATGTTGTAAAATGATTATTATAAAAATAATATTTAAACAATGTAAGATGAATTATACTTAAGAATGCATTTAACCGGTAAACCATATATATTCAGCAGGTAATTTCTTTCACCAATGATTTTACACATTCACCCAATAATTTTTGGAATTTCAAAATTGTCTCTCATTTGAAATTAAAATTTCGGAATTAAAAAAAGAAATTCTGAAAAGTAAAATCTAAAAACGTATTCTAATAAAGAAATTTGAAAAAAGTACATAATATCTTAATCATTTCACATTAATAATTGATTTTGTTGGGTGCAATAATCAATTCATATTCAGAAATGTGACTAGTTCAATAATACACATGACATTGCGTTTTTGAGTTCGCGTTACCCACCTCTCCGTTCCCTTTTCCTTGAGATCCAAACAAACAAGTCAAAGAGACTATTTTATTATTTTAATATAATTTTATCTCTTAATTATTGAAATAAATATTTTTTATAGAAAAATTATCAAAATAGATAAATGATTTCAATTCAAATACATTAAAGTAGTGTGACATTTATACATAAAGTTATGTCACTAACTATCCACTTTAATAATTTTTTAAAAAAATTATTTATTTTGATAATTAAAAGATAAAATTATATCAAATTAATGAAAATATTTTATTATTCATCTCAACTTGTTAACTTTGGTGCGCTGATCTTCTTGTTCAACCATTCATTTAAAAAATGGAATTCTGAATTTTACATTTTGAACGAATTATATTTTTGAAATCATAAATTTTACGTGCAGATTTATCAATAAGTAATAAAAATTTAATTACCCACACAAATTAGTGATGAAAAAGTAGATAAGCATTACCAATAACATGTCCATAATGTAAAAAGTTGATGTTTTGAGATAATTTTCCCACATATGTAGGTAATGCATTTGAAGATACATTAAATTATTTGTAGATAAATGATTAAAAAATAATTTTTTTAGTTTGTCCTTAATATTGTTTCCACCGTTGTTACCCTAAGAAAGTTTGAAGATGTAAAATATTTTTCCATCGTTTTCTATTGTTTTTTGTTCTTCATACACTACATTATTGTTTTATAATAACTGTCGTTTACAATTATGAACATGCTATAATTTCATCGATTTCTTTATATAAAATAAGATAAATGTTTTTTGAAAAATAGAAGAGAATAAAAGTTCACATAATTCCTTCATAATAAAATTGTCTCACTTTATTATTTTGAATGAGTGATTTACGAAACAGATTACCAAATGAACTTTTGAAGACAAAATACCATAATAGAGAAGATTAATTCTTAGATAAGCAACTTGCTTGAAAACTATTTTTGACAAACCTCTGTTTTTTGTCCACATATTTTCCACGTTTTAAATGGATTATTCTCTTTATACACCCCCATTCCACTGTTTCTGTTTTATGGGTATTTCTTCCTGCACCCTGTCAAAGTTTTCTCTACCCCATCACTTAGGAAAAATGACTAAAATACTTATTTAATTTCTCATTATTCTTGAAAGCTCTTTTCAGAACATATTCTGAAAATTTTATTTCGGAAAATAGTATATAATACGCTATGAAAAGTTTATTCTAAAAATTCTATTTCGAAAAACATTTTCCACAAACATATTTTATAAATTTCAGAAAGTATGTTCCATGATCATTCTGGAAAAAATAATCTAGAATCATTTAAAAAGGGTAAAACAGTCTTTTTGAAATTGGTGGAGTGAAAAAAGAAATTTGTTGGAGTGAAGGAAGAAATATCCTATTTTATCTTTTGAGCCCATTTGATACCTCATATCTACGGCTGCTTCTTCCTGCACCTCCATACCTTCTTGTGCCACCCCCATATATTTTTTATATTCCAAAAATACCCTTTTTTTAATATTCCGGATTACATAATCCGGAAGTCTTTTTCTAGATCCAGAATTAGCTTCTGGATTATGTAATCCATAAACCTTTTGTGATTAGCTTCCGGATGACATAATCCGGAAGTCTTTTCTATACATAAAATTAGCTTTCGAATTATGTAATCCAGAAGTTTTTTTTTTTTTCGAGGAGTGATTAGCTTCTGGATTACATAATCCGAAAGTCTTTTCTAAATAAGAGATTGACTTCTGGATTATGTAATCCTGAATATATCCGGATTACATAATCCATAAGCTTATTTCAAATGCAAAAAAGAGTTCCAGATCTTATAAATCTCAAGAACACTTCCAGATTCAAAAACAATTTCCGAATTATGTATTGAGGTGGCACAAAAAAGAAAAAAAAGGGTATTTTTACAATGGGGGTGGCAGAAGAAGGTGTAGGAAGAAAGAGTCCATATCTACATATCCAAATAATTTTAGAGAATAATTGAGAAGGACAAATTTTTCCTACACTCAATTTTTTGAACTGTTCTCAACACAGTTTTAAATTTTCGAAAACGTTCTTCATTCAAAATGAAAATCCGAAATTAAAAGTTTTTTTTTTCTTTCCTTCAATCTTATTCATCTTTAACTGTATTCTAATTATTCTTTCAAATATCTTCCTTAATTGTATTATTTTAATTTTTTTTTGTTATTAAAAAAATATGTAAATGCAGAGAAACTAGTTAACTAAAAATAATATCAACATCATTTTACAAATTCTTTAAGATTCAGTTAAGATAAAAAAAAAATGAAATAATTACAAAATTTTACTTCTGGATATAGGATGCTATAGCCGATATTTTTTGTCGTGAATATTTATTAGTGTGTCCAAAATCTAAAATGAAATTTACTATTTAATAAACTGGTATTTATATTTCCTAGTGCATATAAGTCATATTTAAAAATAACTTCTTATGATAATTTTGCACTATGGTGCAGTAGTTAAAGTAAAAATAATTTTGAGACCAATCCCATTGAATCTATTGAAGTGTGTGCGTTAATGTGACCCTACATATCGGATTATTCTAAGGGTAGAGAAACCAAATGCATATTAAACTCTAATAAATTGAAAAAATAAATACACTGAACCTTTTTTTTTTGGCCATTTGTTGGTATAATTTTCTGAACCATCCATCAACTTCTGAAAATAAAGACAGGCATTTCCAGTTTTCCAAGGTTGTCAATTATTGGAAGTAAAGCAAATATTGCATTTTGCACATGTTGTGATTCTGTCTGCAAGTGCATGGTTCAATAACTATGATATGAAAACCACAGTGTTTGTTATGATTTAAACCACTCAGCATATTGATTAAAATCTCTACTTAAAGATATTTTAACTAAAAATCTTATAACGAAAGGAGTGCATAAATTAGGAAAATAATTTATAATTAATGAGTGTTAAGAAAAAAAGAGAATTGCAGAGGAAAATATCCATGGCTTGGTCAAGTTGCATAAGAAATTTTGTCGCCTTGTTTTAGAAGGTGTTGATGTGAATGTCACAACACAACACAACTCATGGAACCCCACACATGCATTTTGCCTTTTTTTCCAGCTAAAGTGAGCATTCCAGCTGTTTGATAGTTGGCTTCAGATCAGATCCACCTCCTTTTTTATTCAACAATATCATCTCACACATTCACCCCTTTATTCTTTTCAACCATTTTTTCTCACTCCTATATTCCACACACTAATAATACTGCAAATCATTAAGTTGGGTTTTGTGTTATTTAATATTTCAAGACTTTATAGCACTTTTGTTAAATGTTAATTACAAGCTTCTTAACTTTAAAATGAAATGAAATCAGCAAGTTGCTAGTAAGAAAATCTTCAATAATTCAAACTCAAATTCTGTAAGATTAAGTTAACAACCTAATCATCCTTGTATATGATATTGCAATAATGATGGAAGATATAATTTGAAATGATGAAGCACTGAAAATTGACACCTAGCACAGCACATTTTGTACTGAAAATATATGCATAAAAAACCTTTGTTTTGTCCTTAATGAAAACTTAAAAAAACTAAAGAGGTAAATGTATGATCAAAAGACAAAGAACTGTTTTGTCTTCATTCTTAATTTTTGGTTTGTCGTTAAAAAATTGTCATGGTTTAATGTGAGGCTCCTATAGAGAAAAGAAAAGAAAATAATTGAATGTTACTGTGGATGGTTCTTTAATAAGAGTCTCATTTATTAGGTGAAGCATACATAAAACTCAACTGAATAATCTTAATGCAGACAACAATGGCAGAGAGAGAAATGCAATTCAATTTGAAGAAGAAGAAGAAGCCATTAAATCCGAGGAACATATTCTTTCTCCAAACCTATAATTAATGACCTTCTTTAGCAAGACCAAACGTGACCCACCAAACAGCGGAGAATGCTTCCAATAATGTCTTTTATCAAATCATAATCTTTTGGAAACTCACGCCCCCATCTCTCTCAACTTTCAAAACCCAACACAAACAAATAATTGCACGAGTTAAAATTTCGATTAATTGCTATCAAACTATGAATAGTAAAATAAAATTAAGTTTTTATAAAAGACCAAAATTTTATAAACCACAAACAAAGTTATAAAATTTATGGAATTTATGGAAGTTGTTACTTTGTTCCCGTTAAGAAGATGAAACCGGAGAACTATTGAAATTTTCGTCTTTCTCCTTCCTCCGGACAAGTTGTTAGGGTTTCATTGAGATCCTTCTTGTATTCGTGCTACTCTTTCGGTTCTCGGTCTCGGGTGAATGCCAAATGGAAAAAGTATCCGCAGAAGGCAGAAGACACTCCGACGCTCAAGTCAGTAAAGGATTCAACACTCGGTGTACAGTAATAATGACGTACCTTGTTTCTTGGAATGTGTGTTATTTATATTATTTTAATGGACTTACCTCATTGAGTCTGATTAGTGGAATGAATCACACTTATGATTGCATTACCTAATTCTTAATGATAGTTTAACTTCACTGACCTTGATTTGAATATGTGTCGATCGTCCTGACTGTGTATGATGTCTCAATCGGTTCAGTTAGAGCGTCCAAGACACATCAGCATGTCGGCCATGTAAAAAAATTAAACTTATTAAAGAAAAAATATAGCAACTTATTAACCTTTCTTCACACTCTTTGATAACATTTTGATGAGTTTATCTTAGTTGTTTTTTGTGAGTGAAAAGAAAGGAGTTAGATACGCAGACAAAGCAGAAGGTGTCGCTATGGCATGTGATGAGGGCGTTGAAATCCTATAATATTATTGCCCCACTTCGCACTCCATGTGCCATGCTGCACTGCATTTCCATCCTCTTTCCCTAACCCTCTCTCTCACATTCACACAAACGTTCTTGTTCTTCTTGTTCTTCTTCACTTCACCAAACATCCATTCCCTTATGCTCTCACATGGCTTCCAATTCCAAGGCCATTTTGGATTATGCTTTGTTTCAACTCACTCCCACCAGAACCAGGTCACCCTCAACCCTTTCTTTTTCCTTGTTCTTTGCTCTAAACAACTCTTACTGGGTGCTTTTCTTTTGCATCTGTGGTTGCTTAATGTTCTTTTTTCTTTTGCAGATGTGAGTTGTTAGTCTTTTGTGGAGGTGCTAATCAGAAAATAGCTTCTGGGTTGTTTGAGCCTTTCGTTTCTCATCTCAAATTCGTCAGAGATGAGATCTCCAAAGGTGGATACTCCATTAAGCTTCTGCCTCCCTCCAACTCTGCCTTCTGGTTCACCAGAGCCACCTTTGAGAGGTGATTGCTGCTTCTATCGATTTATTACGTTATCTTTTTTGGCCTCTATAAGTGATTATTATCAATCTCTTCTTTCATCTCAACAACTTTCCTAATGTTTTCCAATCAAAATTGAAGATCCCGTGAATCAATACCTTAATAATTGAAGCCTGTAATGTGACATAATGGAATGGGAATGGTATCTAAAGAACTTTTTAAATTTTGTTCACACAATTAGTACAAGGGGTAATCATTTTCCACTCAGATTACTACCATGGATATATACTTCTTCATGGACCTCTGCAGCGTCAATGATAATAGAGGTCACTTTTTGTTTGTCCCTACTAATAATTATTTTATTTGACACCCATCAACTTGTTTAGTTAAAGTACATGATATTGTCAAATCAGTGATTGATTAACAAATTGCAGCTCTTGAATGATAGCTCGTGATTTAATAATCGATTTAGTTTACGTGGTTTTATAAATTTAGGGAAGAATTTTTTTGGGGGTGGGAGTTATTGAAAACTAGGACTCAGTTAATAGAGGAAGGACTCTGGAAATTATAAAAAAACTCAGGATTTTCTGTATTTTTATCTCGTGTTCCTCCTTTCAGGATCCACATTCATCCAATTTAAGATTTATGATGCTGATTTTGCTCACTTCAGTTTTTGTCTTCTCTCTTTCCTTTTGGGGTGGGGTGTATTTTGCAGATTTGTGCGTTTTGTCAGCACACCGGCTATTCTGGAGAGGTTTGTTAGCCTTGAAAACGAAATTCTTCAGATTGAAAGTTCATTTCAAGCTAATGCTTTATCGATGTCCAATGCAACTCCTGATGAAGGTACGGTTGGAAGCTGCATCTTAAACATGTTTTATGGATATTGCTGCATGAATTGCTCAGTGTTAGGTGCTATAGTTAAATTTCAACAGCTGTACTTATTAAGTCAAACGACCATGAGGGAATGAAGTATGTGCGCATAATATTCACACCTAATCATCCGTTGCTTAATTGGAACTATTTTCTTACTAAAATTTTATTGTGTATTAGGAATCGTGCCACAAAACAATGGCAACACAAGGAGGTTAAGTGATTCTGCGAAGGTACTCAATTTCTTAAAGAAATGTTAGAATTACTTAATAATCTCTGATTTATTTTCTTAATTTACATTTTGTTTTGTTTCAGTTAAATGATGTACTTGAAGGTGTTGAGATCAAAGAAGAGGAAAGCTCAAAGTAACTGTCTCTCTCTTCAATGGTTTCTGTTGATGAAATGTTATTTTTATTTTTAAAAGAATTTCCTAACACTTCCTGTTGCTATAATGATAAGGGTTTCCCTGCATCGTCTATTGGAATCTCGAATAGCACTACTCCGGAAGGAGCAAGCAATGGCTTATTCACGTGGTCTTGTTGCTGGATTTGAAATTGACAGCATTGATGATCTCATATACTTCGCAAATGCATTTGGAGCAATCCGATTAAGGTATGAACTGGAACTAGTTCTTACTTGTACACCGTCAAAGGGAAACTTTAGTCAATTCAATTCTTACTCATAACATCAATGCCATTTTTCCTGCCTGTTTTTGTAAAGTGAGTTTATTTTCCTCAAAAGAACTTTCCCCTGCTTTGCCTGACTTAAAATTATTTTAACAATTGACCCTACTTTGTAGATTGTGAAATTTCACTTGTCTAAGGGGATCCTTCTTTTTGCTATGGAGGTTCAACTACCTTTGGATGTCAGTTCTCTCATTCCTTATTTTTCTAAGGATCATTGAGAAATGAGAACCTATTCTTGTGAATATTTTAGTTTCCTTTACACTCTAACTGTCATCCTGTATGTCACACGTACTAATGGACTATGCCATACCACCATATCAGACTAGGGAAATTTCTGCAAAACGTACCTGTTTTCTTACTATGAGATATGATAAATCATTTAAAACTAGTAACCTATGGTTGTGGACTGGGAGATCTTGCCTCATTGACAAAAAACCTTTAGCTTTAAAATCAACTCAGTCTTGATATTCAATGTATGTAGGGAAGCCTGCATTAATTTTAAGGAATTATGGAAGAAAAAGCATGCAGATGATCTTTGGATAAAAGAAGTAGCTGCTATGCAGTCAAGCTTGCCACCGGCACTCTCATTGTCTGGATCATCAGGAATTATACTGGCAAATGATATAACCGGCAATGACCAGAATAGCGTTGCTTCTGGTGACGGAAATGTTCTTTCTGAAACATCAAATTCTACTTCAAACAAAAAAGAAGGTAATTTTTTCAACTCTTCCTTTTCCTTTACCTAGTCTATATTATGTATTTAGAAATTTACAGAAACCTTCACCTCCAAATCAAATCTCAGAAATTTAAATTTGATAATCAGAAATCTGCTTACATAATGATGTCTGCTGGATGTCATAAAGCCATATTAAAGAGAGGATATAGATATCATTTACAAGCCATACAATGTTTATTTAATATCAATGAATGTCATGTGCAGATGTGAACCTGGCTACTCCAGATCAGAAACCTTCACAAACAGCAAATGTTCATATGCCAATGCCTTGGCCTTACAATGTGCCTCCTTATATGTATAATCTTTCGCAAATGCCTTCGTACCAAGGATATCCTATGAATAATATGCAGACTGTTCCTCCTTACCTTCTACAGAATTTGCAATGGTCTTCTGACCCGGGAGTGAATCAGAAACCATCATCAACCAAAAAGGATAAATCCCATAAGAAAAGGGCAGATGAATATGAAGAAGATCAGCAGTCAGAGTCCAGTGATGCTGATTCTGGGAGCGAATCTGATTCAGATAAACAGAATTACTCCAGTCACTCTTCGAAGGATGATGTGAAGAGGAGAAAGAACAGAAGAAAGTCATCTGGAACAGTTGTGATTCGTAATATCAACTACATCACTCCAAAAAGGAGAAATGGAAATGAGGACGGAGGCTCTGACGAATCTTTAGAAGATGATGATGTCATAGATGAACAAATGATCAAACAAAAGGTCGGTGTTGCACTTGAATCTTTGCACAAGGTCCATAAAGTTGAAAAACACGCTAATGGAAAAAAAGCAGCAGCCGGGCACAAGGTAACTAAATCAAGTGATGCGACTGAGGAGGATCTCACTGAAAACTTGAGTGATGCATCTCAAGGAGGAAACAATAATGAGAACTGGAGTGCATTTCAGAACCTTTTGAAGATAGATGAGGGTACTGGAATTGATGGACCAGAAAGGATGAAGTCAATTGATGCCCAGGATGAGCATTTTACGGTGAGGAACTCAGAAGAAACAATGCCGTATGCTGCTAGTTCAACTCCAAACTTGGATTTCAATGAAGTTCTCAAGAATCCTAAAGTTCCAAATGACTCCTTTATTGTGACTCGGAGAGATGGAGGAAATGAAGGTGGATCCAAGCTGGACGAGTATGTAGACAACTGTGGTCCAGTTACAAAGAGCAGGGACAATGTGGGTGAAGAAATAGTGCTGTCTCATAGATCAAAAGAACCAGGAAATAAACACGGTGATCCATTATCTACTTTTGCTGCCGACTCATTACAAACAAAGGGCAGAACATCAGATGATTGGTTTATTCTTGAAAATTTGGAAAAGATGAGGAGCCCCGATCCTGCAATTGTGTCTGCAGCGTTTGATGGTGATTTCACTTCACCAGTGAATGGTCATTCCCATTCCGAGAAAAGAAGTGAAAGAACTCTCATTGATGATTCCTTCATGATTCAGGGTCAATTAGTAGATAACGATCTTTCTGGCTCCCAATGGAAGAGGGACTTGAGTATGGTTGCAGATCTAACTGTTGCCAACAAGCCTGAAAGTGATGCAGCTTCTTCAAATGAGAAGCGTGCATTATCAAAGAACCAGGAGCCTAACGACCTCTTTGTAGTTCTACAACGTGATTCTGGATTTGATTCTGTTGAGGGCTCACGGACAATGGACTATGAAATTGACTTTTCCTTAGCAGAAACTGATAGAAGATCCTCCTTCGACCATTCTCATGACAAGTTGAATGACAACCTTCCTGCTAGTCCCGTGAAAACCAATGTGAGCAAAAGCAAGGTTTCTGGATCAAGAAGTTCAGAAAAGGATGAGAAATCAAAATCCTCGCGCAGTTCCTTCGGAAAGGGCAAGCCTGAAATAATTCCCAGGGCCAGAAAGCCATCTCTCCCGAATAGGCCTATTGTTCAGAAGAGCAAAAGGGAACAGGTATCGTGATTTTTCCATTGTTCAGTAGCATTGTTATCTTTTGAAGATGCTTTGTTCACCTAATTCTTTTAACATAGCATGTATTAATTCTCACTCTTAATGATGCTTATGACGGTAAACAGGAAGATGAGACGAGGAAGAAGATGGAAGAATTGCGGAATGAACGTCAGAGGAGAATTGCTGAAAGAACTGCATCCTCTGGTCTTGCTCGAGGTGTGCCCAAGAAAGACCAAGTTGAAGGTAAAAAAACAAGGGTTTCTCCTAAGAGTGACAAGAACAAGACTCAACCTGCGAGAGAGACAAACAGAATCAGTTCTGTCAATGTCAGGGGAATTTAGCAAAACTCGTGAGTTCGATGTGGATGCAGATTTTATAAGCTACATGGTAAAGTGTATTTAAATAAGCGATGATTAAAATGAAATGAATAGTTTCGTTTTTTATAAACTGTAAGTTATTGCATGTTTTGTTTTGTCTCACGGTTGTATATCAATAGATTCTTTATCGATTGTAGATGAAAACTTGTCATAAAGGTTTTGTTGGATAAATAGATATTCAAGTTTAATAGGTTGTGTGGATTTTGTATATCCCGGCATTCTTTGTTCTATGTAATGTATGTATGAAACCTTTATGAATAATTCTATTCTTTTGCAAATAATTCTGAATTTATTTTTCTGTCTGATTCTTTGTCATTATGATACCGCTAGGAAAAAGAAAGTGAACAAAATTCACAACTTATTTCTACAATGTTTTTAGTTATATCATTAATATTCAATTTGTATCTCAACTAAATATAAAAATATTTCAGGTATAAACATGAAGAGTTCTATGAAGTTGAATTAAAAGTCTTTTCAATAATATTTTTTAGCAAATTTTAGTATTATTTCAGAATGAGTTTGTGAAATTTAACTCTACAAGATTAATTATAAAGTAAAAGTTGCCTTTGTCATGTTTATTTTGGGACTTTACCTTGAAGAACAATTTGAGTTTTTCTCTTCAATAGCGTATATTGTTTGAGTTCTCCATCCTTTTGGACATAAATTAAAAAGATAGAAGCTTATTTTAAAAGCAGTTTTTTTTTTTTTTTAAAAGTTAGTGTTGCAGTATATAAATGAAGTTTCTACTTTCATATCAAACTAGTCTAGAAGCATTTCGAGAATTTCGGTGAATAAAAAATTGACGACAAAAGAAGATTTTGATTTAAACTCAAAGATCGTTGCCACGTGCTTACAAGTAAAGAGAAAAAAAAATATTAGTTCCTTTTCATACGATACACTCAAAATTAGAAATCAAATAGTGAAAGAATCAGTAGTTTTAAGGCGAGGGTTTATTATAGAGTTGGGGCAAAATTATATAAAACTGGACGTACAAATTGCTAATTATGGAGAACCAAAATTATATAAAACTGCTTTGTTACAGTATCAGTTTGTACCTAACTCACTCAGAACCAATGTTAAGTAGTTTGTTAAAACTTAAAAGTGGGAACTCAACAAAATTATTGAGTTGATTAAACATAGAAAAATCGAAGAGACATGTGAAAGGGTCGAAGCTGTTTAATATTGTCTTGTTTTTAGCAATGAGCCTGCCCATAATATACTTTACAATGTTACAGGAAATTATTAGTTACAACCTCACCTATACTTTACACTGCTATTCTGTTTACTGTTTTAGTGCTCAACACAACTAACTACTTATATATTTACTTCAATTTTTCTTTGTATTTCTCACAGTTCCTAAACAAACAGTTTCCTTGTTGCGCAGTAGTTTACTATGAGAACACGGCATAAACTCCAACACAATGGCTGAAAGCAACTCCATCAAATCCAAAACATAGGACTGAAAAGGTACTTATTTTTCATCCTAGCTCTCTCACGTTTGACAATTTTCTATTAGAATTCACATTATTTAATGATGATGCTCCACCATTAGGTCTAACCTCCTTATTGCATGCATGTCGCTTATTTTTTTATTATAATGTCAATTTGAAAGTTCATTTCTGGATATTTTATTTCTTCGCTACAAAGGTTTGAATTCTCTAGCAAATTATTCTGTAGTTTTTTTGGTCTTTTAATACCTTCAATGGGCTTTCATTTTGAGCTGAACATGTCAGCTTGTTTATACACACTTTGTGAAGTTGTGGTTCGCACATCACAATGTTTTTTTTTAATTCAGGTTTTCAAGTCAATATAAGCAAAAACCTACTAAGCCATGTCTAACGTGAGATTATGTGGTTTGATGCCATTTCGCTTTGGACGAAAGGCCTGTCTTTTTGAGGTAAGATTCTGGCCTTCTGAGAAAGCAATTCCCAATGGTTTTGTCATTGTATTTTGCATGGCTTGGTTTGTTCCATGCTTAAATTTGGAATTGTTATACTGTCATAACTCCTTTCATTCATGATACACAATTTATCATGTTCAGTCAATGAAAAGCTTAACGACGTCCAAGAAGCCTTCTATGGCTCATAATGAAGGGAAGGGAGGGTCAATTGAGTGGTCATTTGTTGGTGCAGACCAATTGATATCAATGATGAAGGTCCATAAGAAGATCTTTGTCTTTAGGGATATCATGGACCTTGCTCCTATCAATACTTCTGCTTCCTTGCTTGAGGTATTTCATCTTTCTGAACTATGTTATGGCTTTGCCTGAAAAATGTAAATAAATAAACATGACTTTGCCTCCCTTTGTTTTTCATCTGTCATATTTTAGATGGTTATTACAACCTTGGAAGATCTTCAAAGGCTTTACCCGGGGATCATACCAAGCAAAAAAGTGTCAAATATAAAAAACAAGCCTATAAATGAGGTTTTCAACTTGCAGCACTTGAAAGTGTCTTAATTAAAGTTACTTCATAAATTTGTATCCCAGAATGCTAAATGTAGAAAGTTTTCTGCTAGGGTCTTGCCTACTTCTGCGAGGCTTTAGAGTCTCTTGGAGAATCTTGGATGATTAACAATGATTCTATGGAAAAACACAGCTATGAGTTACCAGCGTGTAAAGATAACACCAATATGAAGCAACTGGGTACATCATATTTCACAATTTGTCCTGTCTCAGTCGAATTTCAGTTGATTGTTATTTTATTTGTTTTGCAGGTGAAACTATGTCGACCACACTTGATTGTTTGATTAAGATTGCTAGTGAGAAGTTTGATATTATGGAAGAAGATGACCCAAAAAAAGTTCTACCTTACAACTCCTTTTCAGATATGAATTATTCCCCTGTCACACCAAAATCTGTCCTTCCAGAATCCATGACCCCAGCATATTCTAGTACCATTCCACTTTGGTCTCCAAGAGCTGTGGAAAAGCTGAACCCAATTGATTTAAAGCGTTTATCTTACCACATGTCATCACCACGCATGCAAACCCACAAGATAAAGAAGGAACCAACTATGAACATGGAAATAATAGATCAAAAAGTTGAAAACCCAGAAAACAACATATCACAAGATATAGTTCTTCCCTCCGGCACTACTAGTGATCATGGAGAAACATATGATAATCCTCAAGCAATGGAAGATGTGGAGAAACTTTCAGTATCTCCCAAACCATTACAAACACCTACTCTGCAACAAAAAGCACAAGGGTCGGTAGCATCACCGTCATCTCCACTAACACCTCCACCACCCCCACCACCTCCACCCTCACCCCTTCCTACAACATGCACTATCCCACCACCACCTCCAACATCATCACCACCAGTGCTGCAACCAAATAGGGCACTACCCCCGCCGCCACCACTACCTTTGAGCTCAAGTTTAGCACTAGTACCACCACCTCCCCCACCAATTCCCTTTAAATCTGGACCAGCTCCGGCACCTCCACCATCAATGCCACGTGGAAGCGGAGCTGCTGCTGCTCCACCACCACCTCCACCTGGAGCAGGGAGATGCTTGCGACCAAAGGCAACTACCAAACTGAAAAGGTCTACACAATTAGGCAACCTGTATAGAACTCTCAAGGGAAAAGTGGAAGGATCCAGCATCAAAGGCAAATCATCCAGTGGGAGAACCAATGCAATTCGAGCAGGAACTAGTGGGAAACTAGGAATGGCTGATGCTCTAGCAGAGATGACAAAAAGGTATACGTTTTTAGACACTCCATAATTTGGCTTGCTTTTAAGCCTTGAAACCAGATTTCTCACCACTTTCTTTTGTTATTTTTTACTTCAATGTTTGGTTTTTACTAGATCATCTTACTTCCAACAAATAGAAGAAGATGTTCAGAGGTACACAAAACAGATCATAGAACTGAGATCAGCTATTACCAATTTCAAGACAAAGGATATGATAGAACTTGTGAAGTTCCACAAAGATGTTGAATCCGTTCTTGAGAATCTAACTGATGAGTCACAAGTGAGTTTAGAAACCCCATTCATCTCCATTCAAGTTAATGCACTGCCATGTATTATTTTGCTTCTTCTTTCGATACCATGATACAAAACTCCATTGCTATGTAGGTCCTATCTAGATTTGAAGGCTTTCCCTCGAAGAAGTTAGAAGCTATAAGAATGGCAACCGCGCTTTATCTTAGGTTGGATTCAATTCTTACTGAGCTTCAAAATTGGAATATAGTGACTCCTGTTGGCCAGTTCCTTGACAAGGCTGAACGTTATTTCAATAAGGTGATTCTCAATCTTTTGGTTTATTATCCCCTCATTCATGACATTGATTCTTTTAATGTATCTACATTCGTTTCTAACTTGCAACACCAACATACAGATAAAAACAGAATTAGATTCAATGGAGCGAACCAAGGATGAAGAATCCAAGAAATTCAAAAGCCACAACATCGAATTCGACTTCAACATCCTTATAAAAATCAAAGAAGCCATAGTGGATGTTTCCTCCAATTGCATGGAACTAGCAATAAAGGTCACACAACAACAACAATCACAAACAAACCCTATTTAGTTTTGATGATTCCACCTTAGGACATTTAGTATGATTGACTTGATGTGTATTTGCTTGAACTGAATGCAGGAGAGGCGCAGTGATGCCGCCACCAGAGTTTCAGGATCAAACATTAGTGATGGAAAAAGAAAAGAACATGGTAAGTTGCTTTGGAGGACTTTCCAGTTCGCATTTCGAGTCTACACTTTTGCTGGTGGACATGATGATCGTGCTGACAAACTCACAAGAGAATTGGCTAAGGAAATAGAGAGTGACCCGAACCAGCCATGACCTTCCACAAGATTTCTTATAAAGCATGCCACATGCTTCATACTACAATCACCATTTTTTGTCATGGACAACTTAGACGTAGCTCCATAGATGCCTTGCTGTTATTCTCTTATGAAAATCACAGTTTCACTTTTCTGAAATGTACAATTAGACAAAGTATGAACTTTAAAATAAGAGGATAAAATGTTTATATATTTCAAAATAAGAAGACGAAAGTCACGAATTGAATAAAATGGAAGGATTGCAATCATAGTTAAGCTACATTTTTATTGCGCAGATCATTAAAGTAAAATTCTAGTTTTTGTTGGAGAACATGAATACCTATTCAATTGTTTGTAACTTTTTTTTCACTCAGGAAGCCCCAAATCATTGTTTGACCAAAAGAAAACAAAAAACTGGTTTTTTGTTCTTGTCATGAGAGAAAAAAAATTGTTGGGTTAAACAGAGCTATCTCTCAATATTACATCACTAATCCTATCACACAATTTTTCTCTTTCGTGTCTTATTATGGTTGTAAAAAAATTATACAAAACTATCGTATAAAAAAATCTCTTTTAAAAATGCACCACTGTTGATACAATGTTTATTTTTTAAAAATAATTATATTTATTATTTGAAGAAATTAATATTTCCAAAATAAGCTTTAAAAATTGAAATTTTAATGTGAATACTTTATAAAATATTATAAGAGTTATTATCATTATAAAAAAGTTTATATATGCTTTGTACTCTGAAGCATTATTGTTGTGTACTATTGTACTTTCTGTACTACATGTACTGCAGAGTGGAATTTTGCCATGTATATATATATATATATATATATATATATATATATATATATATATATGTATGTATGTATATGTTTTGTAGTAGCATTTCACTCACAACCAGCAACCTCAATTTCTTATTTTGTAGCAGTTTAGTTCAGAGTACTTCATTTTCTCCTAACTTTGAGAGCATGGGTAACTTCTATTTTCTGGGTATTCCAGGTTTCTTCTGATCCTTTGTCCTAAAATCCTAAAACAGTGTCTGTTTCTTCTTGAATTGTTTGTTGAGGAAAGAGAAAAGGTTTGTTGGGAACGGTACGAGAAATAGAAGATTCCCATGTTCTCACGGTTAGCAGAAAACGGGATGTCAGTGGAAGATGCCAAGATTAATGCGGAGGTGCAAAAACAAAAAGCTAACAGGCCTTCGGTAGTTGGGCTCTACAAAATAGAGAACAGCCCTTTGGGTTTTTTTTATGCTACCCTTCTCTTCGCACAACCCTGCGATTTCTTCCTCCACCTCCATACTAGATGTGAAATGCAACTTTGCCCTTTTTTTCATCTTCTCATAACATTTCAAACTCTATAATTTAAAATATAATTTTGTATTGTGAATTCTAAATTTTTGAAAATTATTTTCCGAATCAAAAAATACATTACAAACTCTAGAATTGGGATTCAAAAATATTTTCGAATTCTATAATTCAAAATACGTAAGATATTTTGAAACCTAAAAAATATCTTCTGAATTTTAGAATTAAAAAAAAATACTCCAAATTCTAGAATTTAGAATATATTTTCTGGGTTTTGGGTTTGAAAATATTGAACTCTAAAATTTGGAAATAATTTGAGTTTTTAACTTTTGTGTTTAAAAAGTATTTTCAAACCATAAAATAGATTCTGAAGTCTAGAATTTGAAATTTGAAATTCTAAAATTCAGAAGGTATATCAATTATATAATTCAAAAGTGAGAAAAAAAGTATACACCTTTTGTCCTATGATAATTTTGGAATTAAAAAAATTATGGAAATACTGAAAGAAACTTTGGAGGTGGATGAAGAAATTCCCCACAACCCTTTTTATAGCAAATGAGTGAGGAAGGGAAAGAAAACAAGTATTCTCTAAATCAACATCAGAAATGGTCCAACAAGCAACCAAATTGTGATCCTTTCATAAATTTTGTGAGCCACACGTATAAATTAATAAATTAATGCTTTTCTCTTCAAAATTACCATTCAGATTAAATGGTCTGCTACTTGGTTATAGTTTCAAATTTGCTACTTTAATATTCAACAAAATTGCACTAGGTCATTTTTAAGTGCAGTTATGATCAGTTAGTGTCGTGTAGGGTTCAATTAGGTAATCCATATTTTATTTGAAGAGTTTCTTATGAATATTATATTTATTTTAGTTTGAGTATTGCTTAAGAAGGTTAAGTTTCAGATTGAATTCCTACACCTTTTAAAATTCTTATAGATAGATCTATATACATATAGTTTAAAATCATACATGAGTTTTCATGACTTCATCTTCTTAAAAAAAAAAAAATATATAGTTTCCTACTAAAAGATGAATAACTTCGGAAAAAGTTGAATTTATATAAAAATTCATATATGTACTTTTCAAATATTAGAAACATATGTAAAATATTTCAATAATGAGATTCTGTGTACTGCAATTTAGATTTGAATCCGCCTTATCTTCTAAACTCAAAAAACTTTGCGGTTTAAAACAAATATGAACTAATTTTAAAGAAAAAATAATAATTAATTATTATATTAACAAAATTAAAAATTATTTTATAAACTAAAGTAGTTAATTAATACAAATATATAAGACGATTTTTATAGGGTAAGTCTCTTGAATTGTCTCAAGTGCATTACCCTCAATACAAGAAAATCATACAAGAAAATCATGAAATAGAAACCAATATTTAGATATCAAAATAATTAGTTGCAATTGTAACTAAATTAGATACTATTTTATAAACTAAAAAAAATCTGGTTTCTAAATTAGTTTCTATTATTGTTAAATAGTTTCTAAATTTGTATCTAATTTGCAACCAAGGTTTTAACTACCAATTATTTAGTTTCTAAAACCTTGATTGCTAATTAGATACCAATTTAGAAACTATTTAAGGGTAATAGAAACTTTTATTAGCATGGGTTAAAAAGGGACATTAGCTATAATAAATGGACGCAAAAGTGTAATTATCATTAAAATTTGGAAGCTAATATGTTCGACATAAAAATAGTGGGAGGTGTGTGGGACACAAGTGATGTGTTTTTTTAGTAGGCCTAGCCTACATGCTACCCACACAAAATTATATTTTATATTGTTTATTCAAAGAAGCGTGGGCTTAGACAACGGACTGGCCACACAATTTTTAAACAAGTGTGGGTTTAACCTTCATAATTTTATTACATATTTAAATTTAATTTGAAATATATATATATATATATATTATGTTTGCGTGGGCTTAACCTACAAAATTTTAAATTTTTATTTTTATTTATTATTTATAGTTTCAGTTGTGACCGTTTGACCACGCAATTTTTTCTTTCTTTTTTTTAGTTTATGTCCATATAATCACGCTTACCCATGTTTTATTTTTTATTTTTTTTAATAATGAAGGCTTAATGGACACTATTTAGGTTCCTACTATCACCCTCACTTTCTTTTGCAGCTAATTTTACTTTTTGGTGTAGTGATTCTTATACACAACATTAACTAGAAAGCGAAATTCATAATAAATCTTTTATTTATTTTGAAATGTGATTACATTAAATGTTTGTTTATACATATTGTTTTATCCATGTTGAAATGAGTTTTTTTTTCTTTTTTTTTATTGTTGGAGTAATCTAAGACAGTAACGTGAACCTTAATCAGCACGATCCCTTGTCTATAAGAGAAGAAAAATGATTTGTTGACACCCCATTTTTCCTTCGCTCTAAATTACACCTTCTTTTAAGTGTTGGATTACTTATGTGATAGGAGTATTTTTGTAAAATAATAGGCATAAGATGGATGTAATTTGGAGCATTGAGTGTCAAATTATCATTACTCACTCATAAGAGAAATGTACGTCATTTAGTCATCGAAAACTTGAATAATTTATTGGTGAAAACCCTAGCGTAAACTTCGCAGGAGCAGCGAAATTAAGGATCACGTATAGATTTTATTCAAACTTTTGAATCCCAATTAACATCATTGTCACTTCAAAAACTCTATCTTGATTCCTCCAACCATGACATGCCCCTTCCCAAACTTAGGCACCAAAGTCACCAATACATGCTCGTCACCTTCAGCATCCAAAACCTCCAACAATTCCGTTATTCCAAGCTTTAACTTCGTCTTCATCTTAGTGTGTTTGTGTTTATGCTTATGAGGCACGCTCACACAGCTCCTGCAAATTCTATTAAGGAAATAATAATTATCAAATTATATGCAATATTGTACGATATTGTATCCAATTATATGCAATTAATTTAATAATGATAGAATCTCATTATTCGTATCCCTTCCTAATTAGATTGTAATTTGGAGAGAGAAACTCCCTATATATTTCCTAGACATAGAGTGATGTAACCATACACATAAGAATACAAAACATCTCTTCTTTTTACCATTTTTTATCATTTTCTTATAAATTCAGTCTTACTTGGCCCACCTGCCACATCGTCTTCATCATAAATATACACATCAAACTTCACACCCAAATCTCTCTCAAACTCAATCGCTTCTATCACCAACACCTTCTCCTTCTCTTCCTTTTCCTTCTCATTTTTATTCTTCTTTGGTCTTTTCACCATGGTGCTTACACTTACACTTGAATCCAAAACCACAGGAAACTTTGTATTTTGGGAAGTCTCAGCAGCCAACGCAGCACCAAAATAATTCATTGCAACTGTTCTTCGCAGACATGGTTTAGGCTTAGCTTCTAACCACGGAACATCATCTTCTTGATAAATATATCCAAGCTTGCTAGTATCAAGACAATCTT
>Ga0123342_1000703_pt1 | contig 54516 bp, 28 predicted proteins | sample Turbeawhitnodule_FD_89960 | JGI IMG/M metagenome (GOLD analysis project Ga0123342, IMG submission 89960) | Root nodule microbial communities of legume samples collected from Mexico - Turtle bean Mexico white nodule | ecosystem: Host-associated > Plants > Roots > Nodule | place: Mexico: Nepantla...
AGAGGACTGATAATTCGAAATACGAAACCACACACTAAGTCGTCCGATTGTATCAGTACAAATATACATATATATATATATATATATATATATATATATATATATATATATATAGAAAAGGATAAAAGGAAATCCTTGCATTCCTTCCTTTATCATTTACATTATATAAATTTTGTAGTCTTAGTCATTTGGCAATTTTGATCTCCATAATTTACTAAATTTATAATTACGGTTCTTAATTTGTTTACATATTTTTGTTAAAAAAATTAATTGTCGTTAATTGTGCTAGATTTTCAAAACTTATTAAATGTGTTTGGTGTGATAACTAAAAACTAAATTAATTTGATTCAAATGTATAGTCAAAGGATAAATATTTGAACGAATTATACATTTACTTAAAAAAAAAAGAAAAAATTAATTTGGTGAGCATAAAAAAATCCCTTTTTAGTTGTATAAACAAGCGTGTTTAAAATTAAAAATGGTAGTTGAGCAGAAATTAAGGCATATATGTCCTGAAAATCTAAATAAAAAAATAATGTCTAAAATGGTATTTGCACAACAAGAAATTCATTAAATATAATAACCAAAATTAGAGATAAAAAAATTATCACTATACTAACTAAAATAGATATTATTTTAAAAACTAAAAAATTATTTGTATCTAAAATGATTTCTAAATTGGTATCTAAATTAGCTACTAGGGTTTTAACTACTAATATCTTAGATTCTAAATTAGTCTTTTAAAGACTAATTTAGAATCTAAAATATTAGAAGATAAAACTTTGGTAGCTAATGATTAGATACCAATTTAAAAACTACTTTATAAATTTTAATTAATAATAGAAAGTACTTTAGATACCAATAATTTTTTTAGTTTCTAAAATAATTTCTAATTTAATCTAATAGTAACTAATTATTTTGGTATTTAAAATTAGTTGCAATTTAATGGTTTTCTTGTGTTGACTTATGTATATTATACAAATAATGTGCATATTTCACAAATATCAAACTTTTTTGTGATTAGATATTGTATTTAAATCATTAAATTGGTGAGGCATTTAAATTATTTTTTAATAAACAAGTATTTTCTTTTAGTAGTTTATAGTTTGTGAAAGATAGCAAGTAATGTTTAACTTATAGATTTAGTTTTATATTTTTTTTTCAAATGAATTACTAATCTTGAACTTTTCAAAGAATCCTTCAGATCTATTTTACTCAATCTCTATGACTTGTTCCTACAAAATCAAGATAAAAAACATTAAGAATAAGAAATAGAGTCATCTGATTTGATTCGTTTTCAATAGTCACGAGATGATCATCTTAGGGTGATCATTTTGTTACCAGATGCTCATATTTTAAAGGATAAAAAATGTAATGGAAGAAAAAAAAAGATTGATGGATAATGAAAAGAAAATAGAAGGATGGAAGAAGTAGTAGAAAATAGAAACTAGAAATGGAAGAAGGGGAAATAAAAGGCTAAAACAAATTGATTCTCTCTTTAGTTCTACACCTACAAACAAATTCTAGACACCTAACAACAATTCTTACTAGAATTTGTTGTTTTAGGGGTATCTTCCATTGCTTCATTTGTTCTTAGGATGCTACAACTTTAGTCTTTTACACAAAACCCTAGTAAGAACAAAAACCACAATGAAAATAATTCATGTTAGACATCTAAAACATAACAAGCATCAAATACTCAAATGAAAGAAACAAAATAGAGAGAAAAGAGAGATTGGAGTGTGTAGCAAGAAACACTTAATCAAGGTCTAAATGCTTGATCCTTGTTGACTTTAGAGTGTGGTGGGGCTATACCAAAAACAGAATGTGCCAACGACAACTTTCTTATATTAATTTAATGAAACGATTATTGAACTTATAATTATATTAAATTCATCTAGGTTATTTTTAAGTTATTAAAACAAATATCTATATATTTTCTTCTATTTTATTAAGGATAATTTAGCATTAAAGAACAAGAATTTTAAAAGGTTATCGGAAAATGTTTTTTAATTTTTTTTCTCTCTCTTACATTCAAATAACTCTTAAATCAAGATTCTATAATCCCATGTGTTGTTTTTTTTCATAATTTTTTCAACTACTTTCTCATCAAAATTAAAGTACTTGATCTTGCTCAAAATGTTCTATATGTTTACAAGGATATATATGACATGATTTCCCATATACCCTACCACCTATGCTCCATAGTACAACATATTTTAGGTAATATTCCACTTAGGAGTTCTAACTGAAATTATATTACTTTATTCATATTTAGAAAAATATAATTTAATAACCTGATTAAAATATCAATTAATTTGATTATTAATATTATGACAAATTATATTCAATTCATAGATTCAGTAACAATTTAATTATTTAGATTTTAAAACTGATAAGATCACTAAATTCAATTGTTAATATATATAGGATATATATGTTTGGATAAATATTTATACAAAAGTTTAAAAGAGTAAAATAATGATATTTTTTTTTAAATGTAAATTAACTTATATACATAAGTTAATTATAGAAACTCAGTTATAAAATTATTGTAAATTGATTTTGTGATATAAAAACACTACAACAAAATCATGAAATAGAAACCATTTTTAGATACAAAAAATAATTAGTTGTTATAGTGACTAAATTAAAGAACATTTTAGGGACTAAATAAATTTTTGGTTTCTAAATTAGTTTCTATTATTGTTAAATAGTTTTTAAATTAGTATGTAATTAGCTACCAAAGTTTTTGTTACCAAATTTAGAATCTAAATAATTGGTAGTTAAAACATTAGTAGCTAATTAGATATCAATTTAAAAACTATTTAACAATAATATAAACTAATTTAAAAATTAAAATTTTTTTGTAGTGTTTAAAATGGTCTCTAATTTAATCACTATAATAACTATTTTTTTTTTATAAAATTGGTTTTTATTTCATTATTTTTTTAGTAGTGATAATATAGAAACTCAGTTATAAAATTATTGTAAATTGATTTTATGATATAAAAAAAAGGGACTCTATGAACTGAGAAAATCGAAAGTAGTGAATAAAAATATAAATGATTTAATCCTTGATTTTTGGTTCATTTATTTTGCATTTTTGTGGTTGGTGTGGTGTAGTTGGTAATGTTGAGAACGTGCATGTTGGCAGCAATAGCATATTAACAGTTACACTCATATCTGATTCTCCGCGTAAACTTCAATATTCTTTTTATTATTATTTTTTTCTTCTTTGGTCCCCTCAAATCTCTATTGGCACCGCCACGCCACCTCATAGCGTGAACCATTGGATACGCGCATGCATCATCATACATGTTTCAATTCCAAATAATAAGAGAAAAGAATAATTGTATAGGTATCTATGTCTTTATTTTTCTATAATATTAATATATATATATACTTATTTATGACTCCATAGAAATTATAATTGGTGGGTCGGCACTAGACGAATCATGTCATCCAATCTCAATGACTGACTCACTCGTTAAAGACATATTTAAAACAGTTACAATAAATAGCAGTTAAGGCAGTTGTAAAGACTCCTAGAGAATAAGGGATACGTTCCACCAAATCTAGATAACGCTCTGAAAAATTAGGGAACCTCCCTAAAAATCAGCTAGCATTGATATATGATAAATTCGACCATTATCACAGAAGGTCAATGGCCAGACACAATAAATAAACCCTCTACATAGGAGTAAGGTACGCTTAATCATTTTTTCCTATATACTCTTAACATAGAGTGCTAACTTGATCGTCGGAGTACATTTTTTCTATGTCAATCTTGATCGAGCACCAATAATTAAAGGAGAAGACTTGAAGTGAGGATCAAGGAAGCGACCGACACATCAATAATTGTATAACCAGTTCCATGTACTGACTAGTTACTATCAATCTATTAAATAAAGTTAAATAAAGGGTAGAATTTTTTTTTATAAAGGAATGTTCCTTAAGGAAAGTATGAGTTTTTTCAATATTATGTTTGGTAAAAGAAAAATAATAGTAAAGTGAAAGAAAAAAATAAAGGAAGAGAAAAATAGGAGTTAACTTGTTATTTTAAGATTATTTAGTTAAAAAAGAGTTACTTTACTTATTATTATTAATTTTATTTATTGTTATTAACATTATTTTTTCATTATTCATTATTACATTAAAGAAAAAACCCACAATCAATCAAAATAATCTTTTTTCTTCTTTTTCTTTTGAAAAACATTTTTTTTAAATAATCTCTTGTCAAGATACATATTAATAAATATTTACTATAATCAACTATCTAAACTGAACATTAACTTAATTATCGGATTTAGAGATACACATTCAATATTCTAACCAAAAATCGATACTCTTATAATCATATAAGAAAACTTCATAATTTTTTTTTATCTTTCCAACTAAATATTTTTATCTATTAATTGTCATTCGTTTTTTTTTTTTTTCATTTCTCTCTTAAACATTCATCTCCTTATAAATTATCCTTCCTCCACCAAACATATTAAAAAAATGTATTTTAAAAGTAACATTACCAAAAGTCCAGAAAAAACAATTCTGCATTCATTTATTAATTAGTTTAGGTAGCTTATGAAATAAAAGAATGTAATAAAATTAATGCAGACTAATGTGAACCAACAATAAATGGGATTAAATTAGTGGACCTGGATTTTCTGTATTGCTTCATGCATTTAATGACGCAATATTAAACGTCTAATTTCTTTCTTTTATTTATTTTATAAAAGTTAAAACATAAAATTGAGTGTTCTACTTCCATCCAAAATTACACTAATATTTTTATTAAAATAATATTTTTCAATAAATACATTATATTTATTCTGCTAATTCATATTATTTCACTAATTTATTAATTATTAAAATATTTTACGTGAGGAAAAATTAAGAAAAAATAATTAATCATACCGTATAAATTAAGAACATTAATTATTTTAGGACAACTTATAAAAGATAAAATGGTATATAATTTAAACAGACACAAATTATTTTCCCTTCTCTATATGGCTGCTGAAATCCACATGTGCTTAGATTGGTATGGATCAATTTCGATGAGTTAAAATGGTTTAAAAAATTAATTACTGTTAATTAATTACTTAACTCTTTTTTAGTTACTGATTTCACCTAATACAATTAAATCTATGAAATTCATAAGACAATATAAAAGAGAAAATCATGACAACTATGGAGAAGATTCAGTTAATATATTAAATTATTTTTCCTTTTAACCTTTTCTGATAAATGGTTCATGAAATTTATTTTTGTCGAAAACTTTAAGAGATCTTAATTATAGAAGTTAATATCTTTTATCTATTTTTTATTAAGAATATTTATATATACGAGAGGGTGAATACCACAAAAATAATATCATAGAAAAAAAACAAAAATGGTCTCACCTTATTTATCAACATGATTTTTTATTTGCATTATTATTACTTATGTGTGTCCACACATAAAATAAAAAAAATAGGTTAATAGAGTTTTAAGTCTCATATTTAAGTATTTTCAATTGATTATCTAAAAAATCTTATTATGTCGTCAACTAGAGTAAAATTATTTAATAAAAATTAAAGTATAAGTATTAAACTTATAAAAAACTTAAAATTTAATTAAGTGGTTATTTATTTTTTATATGGACACAATTAAAAAAATAAGTAATATTGACTTACAACAAAACCATACACCAGAGACTTAGTAGAAAATATAAATATTTTATAGAATAATTTCTTTAACAAAAATTCAATTAAAAAAGAGACTCGTATTTATTAGAAACTTAAAACCTAATTAATTTTTTAAAATATATTATTTTTTATTAAAAATGAATTAGAAAATAAAAGTAAATAATTTCTTAAAAAATATTAATTATTAATTATAAAAAATAAATGAATAAAAGAATAAAAGCTATGTCTGACGGCGGTGAGAGAGGAGAATGACACGTGTCCCCACTAGATTTGGGTGAAAAGAATGTTAGTCTGAACACGACTCTTATTCTCTGTACCTATGTGGGACCCACTACTCCAACATTTCAGTCCTTTTCGCTCAATTATAAGGAGACAGCCGACACGTGTCGGTGCATGAGAGAGAGAGAGAAAGAGAAAGAAAAGGCACAACACAACTATCCATGAAAGTTCCAAAATCTCAAATGTCAAACTCAAAAGCTGTAAAATAGGAATTGCCCAAACTACCCCTCGTAATTTTTTTTTCCATTTTCTCTCACCAAATATTTTTCCTTTTCTTATTATAATTATTTACATCTCAAACCTTAAGGAAAATCTTTTCTGAAATTAAATCAATTTCTTTTCAACTTAAAATTTTATGTTGTTAACCTTGAAAGTTATAAATTTGGGTGGGAATTTGCACTCTCTATTCAATCATTTGGTACTCATTATTTTGGAGATTTGGAAAAAATACAATAAATTGTGTATTTAAAAATAGTTATACTTTTTATTAATTTCCTACTTTTATATGAATTATTCAGTGTTTTTATTTTTCAGATGTTAAATAATTACTTTTCTATAATTTAATATACATAGATGCAAAATATCTCACATAAAAATATATAACAAATAAAATATTTCTTTTCACTCATTTAAGTTTGTCTTCTTGTTCAAATGAGAAAGAGTACAAATAGATGGGAATAATCTGTAATGAGAATATAATGAGATGTATAGAAATGAATGTACAGGATTTTTTTTTTCACAGTCAAATACCTCTATATATATATATATAACATAAGTAGAGTACAACCATAACATTATAAGTTGGTGTATAAGGTTTAGATAAGTTTAATTTTAATTTTATAAAATACTTGTTAAATTCTTAAACTAATTATATAAAATTGGGTTAAATTTAAAATTGAATTTCGCATATTTTTAAAATAAATTCCATACTCTTTTAGAGTACAAATTTGATGAAAATTGGTAACGAAATAAATAAAAAAAATTGGGAGATAAGAGAAATAAAAAAATAAAAAAATTAGGAGATAAGAGAAATAAAAAAAAAAGATTAGGAGGTAAGAGAAATAAAAAAATAAGATACAAATCAGCAATAAAAAAATAACGAAAATAAATTAAAAACAAAATAAGATAACATAACATATTATAATACTTTATTCATACAATTATGTATTTCTCACCACATAGTATAATATTTTACATGTTTATTTATGTATTTTTCAATCCAACATGATTACCATAATTTATAACATTTGAAATTTATTTATATAATATTATCTAATATAATATTTTAAATTACACTACTATTATTAGATAATTGAAATATTTTATTATTTTGAAAATTCAAATATGTTAAATAAGAACATATTAAAAATAAATAAATAAATATATAATAACAACAAATAGAAAAACAAATAAACAAAAAGTCTAAAAGCCTAAAATATAGACCAAAAGCCTAAAAATACTAAAAAAACCTATTAGTAAATGTTTTTTTTTTAAATTTAGGATTTAGGGTTTATCACTGTTCTATCCAATATTAGTAGTCCTCTATTTGACCTACACTAAAAGAAGTTAATATGAAAAGATTTGAGATAGTTGTTTAAATGATGATTGAGATACTAAGTTTGCCTTAAGATGAATGAATATCTTAGAGAAAGAATTCTCAGTCGAAGCGGAGAAAAAGATGTAGCAAGTGGTTCAAGCTTCTAATTCTATATTTCTTAGATGTTGTCTATGATCCTCTTTTTTTGTCATTATTGGACATGCTAGCATACTGTCCATGGGGTTTGGTGACTGTCTAGTGAAACCATCATACTTAGAAAATACAAAAGTTGTTTGAGAATCCATGTACTGACAAAATCATAAGTTTTGTAGATCACGATATGAGTTATACAATGTCAGTGATACATGCGTATGTGATTCACGTACTCGATTGTCTACCAGCCAGATCTGTGTTGCATATCCTCTAATGATATTTTTATGTTGTATATGCTTATTTAAACACATCATATACATCTCCATTATCCAATAGTAAAGAAAATATAGATGAGATCATAACAACTATTTCTAAATTTGACCTAGTTAAGATGTAAGCAGCTGACTTTTCTGAACCACTAGCATCCACAAGATAATACTAAGGGAGCTAGAATCACTTATTAAAAATTGAAAGCTTGTTTAGTTTGTAATGCTGGATCAAACATGTGTTGAAATTCGTTGAGCAATTCTCATTCCATCCTTGCAACTTCTATTGATGCTAAATCAGGAATTTACTCATATTATCTAGGATATTCATCTTTTGTTTCTAAACTTAGATCTTCTATCTCCTCAACTTATATACTTGATTGAGCATTGAGAACATCTTTCTGAACAACATTCACCTATGCTTTTTTCTCCATCAAATACTTGACTTCTTCAAAGGAAGTGTGGTACAAGTCAAAAATGACTAGAAATACCATGTGGTAAAGACGGTTCCAATTTCCAGGAGGAAAAATTAGATTCTTGGAGAAACATCATTGTAAGATCAATTGATGAATAAGTCTGAGTAGGCCTTACAAAAGATAACTAATGAAGACACTCTATGAGATATTGTATGTGATAAAATGTTGAACACCTTTATACTGGTTTGAGGTTGGAGAAAATCTAGTTTTAGGTATTGACATGGTTCAACAAACTATAGAGAAAATAAAAATGATTAGAAAAAGATTGAGAACAACTTAGAGTAAACAAAAAAGTAATGTTAATAAGAAAAAACGAGTCCTTGAATTCCAAGAAAGTAGTCATGTATTCTTGAAAGTCATACCAACAACTAGGTTGGTAGAATAATGAAATTAAAAATAAAAATAAAAAACTCACTCCCAAATGTATTAATCCTTATCAAATTCTCAGGTAGGTCATGTTGCTTATTAAAATAATTTATCTCATTTTCTTTTCCACCACCTTCACAATGTTTTTAATGTGTATATTTTTTACTCTTCTCATATCATAATGTTTGATATAATACAATTAAAGGATAACCTCACACTTCAAACAATGTCTCTATATAGATTACAAACAAAAAGATAAAAAACAAAAAATAAAGCAATTGAGAGGTAGAAAAATTCCACCCGTAAAACTCATCTCCAATAAAGCCACTAGACAAGCTACTTGGAATTGGAAGAGAAAAAAAAATAAAATTATCCTCATTTATTAGTCAATGAAAATTTTAGAGAACAAAATTTCTATGAGAGGTACATGTAACATTCCAAATTTATTTATACAATATTTTAAATTAAATTACTATTATTAGATAATTTAAATATTTTATTATTTTGAAAATTCCTAGTATGTTAAATAACCAACCATAAAAAAATTAAAAAATGAAAGTAAAATTTATTAATAAATAAAAATCTTAAAAAATATTAGTGTTAAGTTTGTTTTCGGGAGAGATGAAAATCTCCTCTTTCATCGTTACAAAGACCTGAATATATATATATATATATATATATATATATATATATATATATATATATATATATATATATATATATATATATATATATATATATATATATATATATATATATATATAACATGATGAAGTGAAGAAGCAGGGTGAAAAAACAAAGAACGGAGAGAAAGAAATTAAGGTTATAGAATTAAGGAAAACATTATTACTACTAGAAAATTGCTAAATAGTTAATTACTATATTTATTAAATTATATATATATATATATATATATATTTTATAAAAAAAATTTATGTTAAACATTACTATACTACTTGACATCTCAGTTAGGCTGACACCTAAGTAACAACAATCATTTACCATCACATGAAAAAAAAAATTATTAAAAAAAAAATACAAAAATATGGGAGAATAGACCAAAACTCATATGTTAACAAAAACGATACATAGGTAGACTATACCTATTAATAAAGAATTCTAAGAATAAACTAAATGAAAGCCTATTATACCAATGAAAGGATTCTCAATGAATAAATCCTAAATTAGCCAACTTATCAGCACATGCATTCCCTTTACGAAAAATATGAGTAACCATAAACCTGATTTTTCCACAGTAATTAAGATAAGTATTCCATCGATTACGAAGCATCCAAAAAACATTTGTCCTAGTAGTAAACGCAACACAAACTAAGGCAGAGTCACATTCCAGCCAGACATTAGTAAGACCCAACTTTGATGTTCTTACTGACTTGAATAAAGTGTTTTCTGCAGGTAAAACTCCTTAGTCTTTAGAAGCCGAATCACTAGAGTTTGAAGGGAGACCATTAAGAATCCACTCAAATTTCGACTAACCTCATATCGACAAGAACAACTACCTTAAATGCAGTAATAATCAATTAAAACTCGGAAAAAAAAAATCCCCATGGTTACTTCCAAGTTTCTAATTACAGTGGAAACAAAAACCCTATCCTATAACAACAACTTCCCAATTTCTACATGTTGATGTGTTGATATACGGTTAACGTACGACACGCTTGTAATATAACAAAACGTAAACAACAAAATCAAACATCCAATGACAATTCAAAACCACCATTTTGCTAAAATTATGATATCATTATTGAGTATAAGATAAAAACACAACACTGAAAGGGAGTGCAAATAGGGTTTTGGGTTCATTCAGAAGATAACGACACAAAAAGAGCTTGATTAATGATTACACACGACATACCAAAACCTTGATTAATGATGTTTTAATTAATGTGAGTCATTAAATTAGTTTAATCCGTGAGGACAATGTGATGAAGTTTCTTCTTCAATTACGTGAATGTGTACACTGAAAGAGTCCACTTAACTATAAATATCAAATTTTATATCCAGAAATTGATGCATGTCTTTTTTCAGTTTTTGTTTTTGGTTCTTTTCTTTTTAACTCATTGATCATGAACTTTTATCTCCATGCATGTATATCTCTACACTTTATTTTTATTTTAAGTTTTTGGGATGTATACATCATAAAAGACCACTGATTATCATATGTTTTAGCTGTGAACAAAGTGGTTAACCAGTTAATATGATAACTTCTTTTTTGGAAGATAACATGAAAACATGTGTATGTTCAGTGTATGAGTCCATTTTTCACCAAAGAAAAAGTGTGCACATCAAATTAGAACCAATCACGAAATCTGTTATAAAAAGGTTAAATATATTTTCTGTCTCTCTATATTTTTATACAAAATTTATTTTTATCTACAGTATAAATTTTTTCTAAGTATTTTTTTAATTAGTAAACAATAAATAAATATACATATTAAAGAAACATAGAAGGATGTTTCAACCTTTATATACACGAAATCTGAATTACATTTCTAAGAATCCTATGGTAAAAGTAAATCTGTCAAAGCAAAGCACAAAAATTTCATACTTTCACGAAATAGTGTCATGCAAAACAAAAAAATGTTAAACAACTCCACATTAAAGGAGAATTGTGCCTCTCAAACAAGAAAATCAAAACCAAAGCAAGAACAAGAAATAAAGAAACTATTAAAATGGTTATTGTCGGTTTTTTTTTAAGTGTTAAAGAGAGATTTTATTTTCAGTATGAACTAGGATATTAAAATATTTCATATTAATTTATTACTGATGTGGATGTTATAATATTATAATATAATCCATGCTGAAAATTTGTCTGTTACTTAAAAACACTAATAATGACTATTTAGGATTTAGGGTTTAAGATTTATGGGGTAGAATTTAGGGTTTCAATAATTTTCTTACTACAAATATTTAAGATGTCTAAAATTTGTACTAGAGACAAAAATCAATTTCGTGTTATTGTATATGAAAAACATATTTAACCAGTTATAAAATATAATAAGAAGTTAAATTGATGTTAAAAATTAATAAAATGGTAAAATATTCTTAAGAATATATTACTAAAAAATATTTTCTTAAAATTGTAAATTATTAATATTAGGTTTATTAAAATTGTAATATACTTAGTTAAACCGAATCCTGAAATTAAAAAAAATAGTAAAACAAATTTTAAAATTACAAGCTATCAATAAATTTAATTCCTTTCTCATTGTTTGGTATTATCTAATCTTGCTAAATGTTAGATTCAAGTGTTAAGTGTTTGATTCAGAACTAATTAGACATACATTACATATATTCTTACGATACTGGATCAATTTTATCTACAATTCACGTTTTAAATAAGTTGAATAAGTATATTTTATTAAATAAATATTCTATTTCGTATCCATAAAAGTTCACATCTAAATAAACCTTTCAATCCAAAATATTAAAAAGATAAAAAATATTAATTTAATTTTTTTATTTGTTCAAATAAAATCTATCACACTACAATATACCAAATGGAATGAAATTATCTTTTTCGATTTCACTAGATTAGGTTTATTTTAGTTGATAACTTTCAAAATGTTATAGATATCTGGATTAGCTTTCAAATCTAGTAATCTACTAATTAAGCTTGCAAAACTGAAATTGTAAATTTAATATCTGCATATTAAGAAAAAAATAATATAACTATTAACACTTGAATATATTAAGAAAAAAATTTAATATCTGCATATTAAGATTCGCAAAATATATATATATATATATATATATCATTTAAAAAATTATTAAATATTGATTAATTTTAAAGATAAAAAAATATTTAATTATTATATTAATTAAATTTTATTTTATAAATAAAAAAATTATTAATATTTAAATTAGTTTTTATTATTGATAAAAATTTATAAAATAATTTTTAGATTAAGTGTAACATTAACTATTAACGTTTTAGCTAGTAACTATTTTAGATCCTAACTAATTATTAATTTATAATTAAAAACTAATTTAGTATCTAAAACTAATTAAAATTTTAGTAATTAATTTTAGATGTAATAAAAATTATTTTAGATACCAATAATTTTTTAATTATAAAATAATATCTAATTTAGTTAATATAATGATTAGTTATTTTTATCTTTAAATTAAATATTATTTAATGATTTTTTAATAAAAATATCTCATCACAATTAAAATAATATAAATTAATAATTAATTTTATTTTTCTTATATTATTATTTTTCCCAACACTCATTAGTTTTACATTGAATATTTAATGTATTCATTGAGTAAACGTGACCAGGTTAATCCTAAAACAAAGTTTCGTGAAACATGCGTAATTGCATGAAAAATTAGAGTAGCAGAAAAGGAAAAAGTTTATTATTATTTTAATAATGTTTTAATCATACGTTATGAGCATAGAAAATTGCAATCACACACGTTATGAGTAATTTTTATGATTATGCATTGAAACTATTTACTACAAAATTATCATCTTAACATAAACTTTTCATATGAACAATTTTTTTTTTTTTGTCTTGAAAACTAAATTCACCCAAATGGTTTTACATCTCCCATTTGGTAATGTATCAATCCTATAGGACCATACTCAAATTCATGTTAAATGAATTTAAACAAAATTAGTAAAATTATTTTATTGAGACTTGATATTTTTCATATTTTATTAAAAATTTAATACTTTCATTTAGTTACTTATAAAAAATTTATCGTAAAAAAAATTAAAAAAAAAATCAAGAGTAGTTCAACTCTTAAAAAAAAAAAAAAAATTTAACCTCTTACCAATAATTAACAAAACTCTTTCAAACACAATAAAACAACAAAGAACAAGCCAATACTAAAAAACATCAATTAGAAAAATCAAAATAGCTACTTATGAATTAATTATTATTATAATAATATAAAAATAATTTTAAAAATATGTCATGTCATAATTAAATATTAAAACTAGAAATAACATATGTTATAAATTTTAGCATTTTAAATACACATAAAAGAAATCCAATATACATATTTTTTTTACATTCTAAATATAAGTTCCAACCTTTACAGAATAATACTTTTTAACGATGACAAATTTGAATATATGATATAAAGGAAATTAATAAACAATTTAGATTATTTTTATTTTCAAGAAAAAGTCAAAATAGCATTATTAAAAGCTTTTCACTAAGAATTACTATGTTGTGAATTAATTGTCAATCGTTTTTTAATTATTAGTTTTTAGAACATCTTTAATCCAATAGTTATTGTATAATATTTTATATAATTTTCACGAGTTTTACTATCTCACTTTACTTTTAAGATCTTTTTACAATTTTTACTTCTCAATGCATCAGTTTTTGCAAAACTTACATTCTTATTAATATTTTATTTAATTCTTAGTAAAAATATATTTTCAAAATATTTTTTTTTATTCTTAAAACTAGGGCCATGATCTTATTTAAGACTTTCTATCTTATTTTTTTTATGTCATGTCAATATTTTTTTTTATAGAAAATCTATAAAACCCAAATCACAATCCTATTAAATTATACTTCATTATAATTTTCTAATTTTTTTCTCTTAATAATATTTTTTTTATGTAGTTAAAAAAATAATTATTGTTACTTAATGTGTCAGTTTAACTAAGATGTCAAGTTTCATAGTGATACTTAACCATGAGAGTTTTTATAAAAACAAAATTAATTTATTATAATTTATGGTTGAATAAAATGGTTCTATAGTTTCCATATAATATATTATAAGTACAACTTTTTCCAACAATGTAGTTTCTCTTCTAAGGTTGAACTTTGGTGCCCTAATTACAAATATGGTTAAGTTATTTGTGCACTTAAATGCTCTATTCCTTCTTGGCTCTTATTAATTAGTGCATGATCCAACTTTGATTAGTTGATAAATGAATATAAAGTAAAGGTTAGGTTGAGTTGCTTGGTACCTAATCTCTTAGTTGAAATGAAGCACATGCACTCTAGATATAGTTTCACTTTCAAGTCATTCCTCATTATTATAAACCAGAAATGGAGTTCCATCATTATGTCAACCACACTACATGCTCTTCAATTTTCTGCCTAACCAATTCCTCTTTTTGCACCATCCCCTATAGTGGAAGCTTCACCATTTTATTTAGATTTCAAACATATACACTAATTATTTATTATGAGAATTATAGTTATACTTTTAAAAAATATATTTTACTTAAATGTGTAATACCCTTAGAAAACTATCTACTTTATTATAAACCTTAAAGAGCATATACTACAAGAAAATCATGAAATAGAAACCAATTTTTAAGTAACCAAAATAATTAGTTACAATAGTAACTAAATTAGAGACCATTCTAGAAATTAAAAAAAAATTGGTTTCTAAATTAGTTTCTATTATTGTTAAATAGTTTCTAAATTGGTATCTAATTAGCAACCAAGGTTTTATAAACAAAATTTAGAAACTAAATAATTGGTAGTTAAAACCTTGGTTGCTAATTAGATACCAATTTAGAAACTATTTAACAATAATAGAAACTACTTTAGAAACCAATTTTTTATTTAGTTTGTAAAATGGTTTATAATTTAGTTACTATTGTAACTAATTATTTTGGTCTTTAAAAATTGGTTTTTATTTCATGATTTTCTTGTAGTGATATGTAAAAAATATTAGTATTTCAAATACAACTTTAGCACATACAAAAAATTATATAAAAAATAGGATTTCCTCAATTAATTACAATACTCATACTTTGACACTATATAAAAAATTATTTAATAAATTAATAAACTATTATTTTAATTATATTTATTTTGTTTTTAATTTAAAATATTATTATAAAGAACTGTTAAATGGATGTTAACGGTTAAAGCGTAGTTGCACACATGAAGAAAAACTGTGTAGACGAAACAAGTGTTAAAATGTTTTGTGTTTGATTTGGGCTCTTTTTGGGTTTGAGCTTTTCCCACCTCGGCCCATTTTTCTTCTTTTACATTTGCTGTTTGTAACACCTTTTGTAACTCACTTTTTTTTATTAATGAAATTGCATTTTTTCTTTCAAATGGAAGACCAGGCCATTTATTAAAAAATTTCTCCAATGAATTCAACCTTGAAATTTTAATCTCAACTTATTAACTCAAAATAAGGATTGGTTGTAACAAAATTTGATTAACAACACCACTAGACAAGTCAAAACAATTTTTAGACCGAAAACAAACACAAAATTTTTAATTTCTATTTTCAACATTAACTTCTTGAGTCTTTTCATTTATATTTTTTTATTTGAATTAGGATGCCCCTTTTTAACACAACATCAATAACATGTTGAAATATTCAAATCCTATTATGTGCTATAAACTATAACATATTTTTCTCACAACAATTTTTTTAATCCAATGCTAATAAGAAACAAATTTCCAGCAAGAAAAATTCTAAAGGAGACAAAAAATTTGAACATAACAAGACATAATGCAAACCTAACTCTAAGAAACTTTTCAATGATCTAATAACAATTATGGAACTCAAATTCAAAAAGTAAACAACTGTAGTTCAACTCAAGACATTTCATCAAACACTTACTAGACATAGTCAAGATTTTCACAAACATTGTGTATGCTAGTTTATACTAATGATTTTTATTTAAAAACAACAGAAGAAGAAGTTATTTATCTTTTAAACCAAAGTTCTAATTATCATATGCTAAAAAAACAACTTCCATGTGGATGACAAGTTCTTCTTTTTCAATATTTTGGTTTGAATTTCTTCTATGGATGACAAATAATAGTGGAAGAATATAAGAAATACAAAAATGTGACAGTTTGGAGATAAAAATTATGAGTTTGATTGTAAGTGAGGTTAGACCCAATAATACACTAGTTTGTAGAGTGAGGTTAGGCCAACACACTAGTTTCAAGAGTAACGTTAGGCCAACACTACTAGTTGGCGTCTAGAATTTGTCTAACAAGAAGATAACTTTAAAGAAAATTTTGACAAGTAGAAGTGACTCAAAATTTGGATAACATTTTATTACTCAATTCAAACTTGTACAAAGCACTCCTATTTATTGGAGATGAAGCTTGCAAGAGAAGCTTGAAACCCAAGATGACCTAACCCTAACCCTAACTTAGAGAGCAAGTTCCATAAATTCTCTCAAATGAACATTTGACAAGTGTCACCCTCTCATTGTCGCAAATCTTCTTCATAAAGCCTTTTTTTAAATGTGTTCGCTTAGTGTCCCTTGCAACGACGCTAAACTTATTTTTTATTTTATTTATTTTATATATAGCATAGCGTCCCACAAATGGATCTTAAATTTATTTTTTTTATATATTCATTACCTAGTGTTGACTCAACCGACACTTGGTTTAGAATAATAAATAATCTCCTTGTGCTTATGTCGACTTGACAATGCTAATTTTCCAAGTAGCGTAGCTTTTGTATCGTTCATGTCAAGAGTAGTTGCATTTGCTCCATGTGTCAAGTTTAAAGCATTAACAACCCTTTGATTAGCGTCCATTGTGGTGGGATGTCAAGCCGACACTATTAAACTTTTAGTATCTTCCTTTTCCATCTTGTGTTCCGTCTTTAGCTGACGCTAATATCAATATTTCTTGTAGTGTATATATACAATCTAATACTATATAGGAAAAACTTGACTTAGAGACACGCTTAAAATTTCTCAAAGAACAACCAAGTAATTTAACCTTTTCAAAATAAGAAACCAGCATCTTGTAGCATTTAGAGAGTTTACTACAGGAGAGATCATTTGTAGCCTAGATTAAAGGAGTTTAATGCTCACACCTCCCTTCAATGCTCCAAAATGTAATATAATATACTTGAAAACTGATACATATCCATTAATATGCTTGGTTGCTCTATTATTCAACTTATTAACAACAACTGCAGAAAAAGAAAAGATCATGCTTTAGCTTGTTTCTTTGGCTTCAAGAGATAGAACAGGCCTTCTGTCAAAGCAGCTTTGGAAGTCAAAGAAGCTCCCAGCAAGTTTAGTGCCTAATCATGCATACATAATGAAAGTCATTGAAGGGAGTTATTCAAAATTACTACAAGAAATAAGAAATATTGATGTTAATCTTCCAAAAAAACTACACAAATATTAAAAGGGACACTAAACTCACTCTAATTAGTCTTCCTTTTAATCTTTGTGTGGGTTTTTGGAGAGGCTAAGATCAATATTTCTTGTAGTGATTAATCATATTGGACCAAAACTAATTTTAATGAAACTCATTGAAATCACAAGATAAAATTAGCAAGAAAAAAGGAAGTGTTACCTCTGTCTCCTCAATTCTCAGCTGATGATCCTCCAAGTCATCAAGTGGAACATTAAGCTTTTGCAGGAATGAAATACAGGAAGCATTTGCCAATGGTGTTACTTGGAGATCATTCCACACAACAAACAGTGATGGTCTCCTCACAAAGCCCAAAGCTGACTCTTTTGTGCCATCACAAGATCTTGGATCAAAATGCTTCATGGCCACTGCATGTTTTACTAGGCTATGCTCCTTTGAAATCACTCCATTCCCAATGGCATAGCATATGTTATTCTTTATCACTCCTGTGCCATACCAGTAGCAAGGACTGTGTTCTTCACAAAGTTTTGTTGGCTGCCTCTTAAAACCAAACTGAGGAGCCACCCTGAGGTTCAGCAAAGGAGTGCCTGAAGGATCTGTGAACCATAATGGATTCAGATCCTTCACACTTTTGTGCAAGTTATTCATACATCCCAGAGAAAATTTTTCATCCAATAGCTCTAGAACAGATCCAAGTGGTGTTGTGAGGAAACTGAATAGATAATCAACAAAATCTCCCTCAGCTTCAGCATACAGTATTGTTTTCTTTGATTTTCTCACTGTTACCTTTAGATTTATGCTGGAATTGTAATTTATCCAGCCTTGGTTTTCTGCTTTAACTATTGGTGAGAAAGTGCACACTCTCACAGATCCTCCATTTTCTAAGAATACGTCACTAAGAGGAGAATTGGAGGTCAATGCTTGCTTTAGCAAATCCAAAATCTTGAAAAGAAGAAACACATGTATAAGGATAATATATATTCATCAAATAACAACTTTTATATAAAGTTCATGTGAGGTGATGTTGCTAGTAGTTTGCAGAGTAGCTAGTAATTATTTACTTAAAAGTAGGCATAAAATAAGAGAAATGCAAATCCTAAAAAACATGAACTTTTTCTCACAATGTTCATCTCATTCCAGTTAGTATGTTCTAAATTCTAGTTAACTAATACCTGTTCAAAATTGCAAATTTATTATCAAACTTCTATGTGCTAGTCTACAACTACCATACCAAATGAATTTATCTGCAATATTACCTCCTTTATGCCAACATTAAGGTACTTCTTTGTCAGCTTGTGGAAGTTTTTGTAGCCAAGTTGGACAAGTTGCTGAACAGTGTTACCAGGAGAGCTCTGCAGCACCTTTAAATCATCAAAGATCAAGTACATGGTTTTCCCCTTAACAAAAACACCATCTTCATTACTTCCTTCATCAGAATAATCTCCATGCAGCTTCATTTCTTTGTCCATCAACTTCCCACAGAAGCAGGTAGCCTCAGCAAAAGTGCTCAAGAACCAATCACCACCCTTTCTACACCTCTTGCTACACATGAAGTACTTCACAGGCTTTGTATCATCCAACTTCACCTTCAGTTTCTGGCAAAGTGCTGCACAAGGGTTGCGTGGAAAAAGCAACATTTTCTTGCAAATATGGTTCCAGAACACATCATCACCAGAATTTTCCAAGCTCTGGTACAAATTGTTCATGCAACCAATCTCTTCCTCCTTCTTGGACACAAGCCTTGTGATAGTTCCCAGTGGAAGGGTGAGAAAACTGAACAAAATGTCTATGAAGTCTCCACTTGCTTCAGCAACAACCACAGAGTTTCTTTCTTTGTCCACCAAAAGCGTCAAAGGGAGCTTTGGTTCTTCCTTGGAAGCCATGCAAAATAACATAAAAAATGAAAGGAAGTTAAAGAATAAATCAGCAGGTTTAGTACAGAAGAGTGGTGTTTTTGGAATTCATGTGATGCCTAGTGAGTTATTAATGGTGTTGGATTCAAAAGTGCAATGATTAGAAGAAGGAAACAATGGCGAAGTTTCCTTTGTTAGCCAGCAATAAAAGGACAATTCACTGTGTTTTGTTTCTTTGTGAGAAGAAAGAACGAAAGAACTCACTTTTTTGCATAAAACTAGAAATGGTGAGTTACATATAACTTTCCTATTTTTGTTTCTACGAAGTGACTCAATACATTTGATTATAGCACTTGGTTAATTAAACATTAGGGCATAAAAGAATATGGAAGGTGTAAAAATTAAATTAAGTTGTATCTTTAAAATCTTTTTTTATATAGAAAGAATTCAGAAACTTCTATCACCTTCTAATGAAGCCTTAGGTGCAATTAAAATTTAAATCCTCATACAAAGGGGAATTGCATTTCTGTTTTCCAAAAACAAAATTAGATTGTTTATTACTTTGATCAACATATACAAATACGTGAATGAGGTTAAAGTAAATTTTTTATTATATATTTTTACGCACGAGTTGAGAACTCGTCTCAACGTGGTTTGTTGGAAATTTTACATTCACTAAAAATTTCTTTATAAATGAGTGCAAATCTCATTTTATAAATTAGTTTTTATGAGAAAGTGTTGAATTTAAAGTATTTTTTTAATAATATTAAATTAAATACTAGAAGATTTGTTTTTGTTATTTTATAATAGCCTTATCCAACTTGCAAATACGCGACTTTAAAAAATCAAATGAACCAAAAAAAAAATTAAAACATGAATTCTTTCACTTAATTTGTATTTCTTAATTACCGTTTTCGTTCAGGTACTGAGTCTAAATTCTTTTAATTTATGTCTTTCTTTTACAGTAGCAAAAATTATTTTTAGTTTTACCAGCAAAAGACTGACTTTTGCAAGCCACGAATTTGTTACGTATAATTTAAAATATAAAAAACAAATAAAAAATTTCTCTTTTAGAAAAAAAAAAAAAAAAAAGCTACAAAAATTTCATGATTTAATTTATAAAATACAAAGAAATAACTTTTGCAAAATACAGCGGGTCAAGTGGATAAGACACCAAATAAATAAATAAAAATTGAGTCCATTAAACCAACTCTAATGTCACACTAAAAGTAAAGATAATTAACATGAATTTGAAACATACAAAAGATGACGTTAAAGAACATTTTGTATTAATTAATGAAAGAGTAATGTGGATCTAGTCGGCACAACTATTAATTCAAAAATAAGAAAAATGATAAAAATTTGAGTAGGTTAAACCTACCCAAAAACAGTAATTTTTAAATATAGTAGTATCAGCTCAATGAATGCTTAAGTAGTTAATATGATAAACGCTCATGAAGTCTTTCTTTGATTTTGTAAAATTTCAATCATTAAAGTTTGAATATTTCTTGAATGTGGATCCGGTGAAACTCGTACTCTAGCAATTCAATTTTATGATGAGACGCTCTATTTAGAATGTTCATTTATGAGCCTTCAATCTTCACTTTGTACGAATCTCACACTATGACTTCTTTGTCTCTTTGTCATTAGACTCTTGAAAAGAAAACTTCTTAATCTGAAGGTTTTAAAACGCCTTGATGATTTGTCCAATCTTCATTTTCCTATTAGAGGCTCAAATAGGAAATTTTAACTTTAATTTCGTATGTGTGTTCCATGTGCTATAAATAATTTATAGAAACAAGTTGAACATAATTGACAAAAAAGTTCTACATTAAATATGGTGATATTGGGTCAGCAATCAAATATGGTGAAAAAGAGTTATGGTATATGTGCTCCATGATAACATTTTATAGATTTTTGTCCTCGATTACAAGAGTCAGTCAATCCTTCCATGGAGTTAGTGGCAGGAATTTTTCAAGGACAAACATAGTAGCAATACAACCCCTATTCAAATATATACAACCCAGGGTGGAAAGATCATCTTAATTCGAAATATTGACCCTTTTTCATATGATCACATCAGATATAGTTATTTGTATTTTCTAATTCTAACCAATTCCTCTTCTTTATGTATCCTAACATACTACTATCAAATTTAAAATACTATAATAACACTGAAATACAAATCCACCAAGTAACCCTTAACATGAAATACGAAAATATATTGTCTTAAGTGTATGTGCAAAAAATTGACTTTGGGTTACCACGTAATGTTACAAGGGTCACCACAAGACAAATAACAGGGACACACACTTTAGATTATTCATCACCCAACAAAAATCAAACATGATTAATCTTTCACTTAATAAACCAATGAATAGAAAATGTATTACCTTTTATCACCAATAACGCCACCCAACCAACGTGAAAAGAGATGCATAGGTTTCCCTTGCAAACACCCATGACAATGAAAAATGAGAAATACATAAGAAAAGGTGGAAGAAAAAGCTTAAAAAAAACACCAAACAAATATTAGAAAAGAAAACGAAAACACCAAAATAGAAAAATGAAAAAAAAAATGAAAAAGAACGTTGTACAACAGAACTTACTAAACCCCAAAATCTTTTAACCTAAATCTACAACATAACCTAAACACCCAAAGTTTAAATATTTTCACAATATTACACTACATTTTATAAACCCCACAACATAAATAAAATATTATTATTTTAGCCACCATTGGAATTGTTTTGAACCATCATTTTTCTTTATATTTTTCACACAATTAGCACGTTTTCTAACTCACACTCACTCTCACTGACAGCTAATTGCCACGTGCAGCATCTATGCATAGAAGTGTCAACATATATTAATTAATAATCACAGAGTAACAAATCCAAAGAATGAACAGAGTGAAGAAGAAGAAGAAGAAGTAGAAGAAGGGGTTTTGTGGTGTGCGTGGCAACGACCAACCTCGCTTCGGTTCCTTTCTGGTAAGCCCCTTTCTCACTTTCTTCGATCCATCACTACAATTTTTCAATGCATCACATCACTCACTATTCTGATTATACTCTGCGTCACGCTTAGAACAGATCTACGTTTTCAGCCATAAATTTGTGTTGAATGTTAACATCAATAACGCTTGATTTTGGGGTCTGTTCAGATGTCTAAAGCAACTGACGTGGAAAACCCTAGTGATAACCCCACTGTTCAAAAGGGTGTGGATGTGAATGTGAATTTGAATTTGAATTTGAGTGATGGTCAGGGAAATTGGTACACTTCGTTGCTGCATCAAATTTCAGTCTATGGTGTTGCTGCTGGCTATTGTTTATCTGCATCTTTGCTTTCCATAATCAACAAATGGGCAGTCATGAAATTCCCTTACCCTGGAGCCCTAACCGCCCTGCAGTACTTCACCAGCGCCGCCGGGGTCTTCCTCTTCGGCCGGGTCAAGCTCCTGGAGCATGACCCCCTTGACCTCATGACAATGTGGCGGTTTTTGCCGGCGGCAATCATATTTTACTTGTCCCTTTTCACCAATAGTGAGTTGCTCCTCCACGCCAATGTTGACACATTCATCGTGTTCCGATCGGTTGTGCCTTTGTTTGTTGCGGTAGGGGAGACGCTGTTCCTGCACCAGCCGTGGCCGTCGGCGAAGACGTGGGCCTCCCTCGGCACCATCTTTGCCGGCAGCGTGCTCTATGTGGTCACGGATTATCAGTTTACTTTCATGGCTTATAGCTGGGCATTGGCCTACTTGGTTAGCATGACCATAGATTTTGTTTACATAAAGCATGTGGTTATGACCATTGGCTTGAACACGTGGGGTCTTGTGTTGTACAATAATCTTGAGGCTCTTCTGCTTTTTCCGCTGGAGCTGCTGATTATGGGTGAGCTGAAGAAGATTAAGCATGAGATCACGGATGAGTCTGATTGGCACACATTCCAAGTCATTTTGCCTGTGGGATTGTCGTGTCTGTTTGGTCTGTCAATCTCTTTCTTTGGATTTTCTTGCCGCAGGGCAATTTCTGCGACAGGGTTTACTGTCCTTGGTATAGTGAACAAGTTGTTGACGGTTGTGATCAATTTGGTGATATGGGACAAGCATTCAACATGGGTGGGTACAGTGGGTCTTCTGATTTGTATGCTGGGTGGGATTATGTATCAGCAATCAACAAGCAAGCCGAAGGCTGCAAAAGAGGCGAGTGCACAGGAAAATGATGAGGAACAACACAATTTGCTTGAGATGCAAGTCAATTCAGAGACCAACATAGAAAGTAATGAAGTTAAGAAATCAAGGGAGGAAAGCTGAAATTATTTTCATGTAGGACGGTTTCATATTTCCTTTAAAGTGTATGTTTGTCTTACAGGTATTTGATATAAATTATGCTCTCATTTTTTTGTAATTGTTGATTCATGATTCTTTACACGCTATCTCCATGAATGGCAAGCTCATTGGAAATCTCTTATGTAGGGTTTTATTTACTTTAGTGGCTGTCATGTAAAATCTATTATTTAAGTACTTGATAGATAAATGGTAACTCAATTTGGTTATTTCACTTTTAAGCTTTTAAACTGAATCATTTTATGTTTCAAATCTCAGTTTGTTCTTTTCTTGCTCTTGATACTGTTATCAATCATTTTTTTCTCTGTTCTTATCGTGGATATGATGATGACACATGACTGTATTTATGTTGTCTCCATAATTGGAAGTTTATTTCATAGATATCTGATGATTGCCTTGACCAGCTTTAACACATTGTATTCTGAATCTGTTCTAGTCCAACTTAGTTTCTAATACACATCGATAAGGTAGTTGTATCAATGCAATAATTACAACCAAAACAAATCCTAGATTATCCTTGCAGCTATGAGAACAAACGATCTGTCTTTGTAAGAGAAAAGAACACTGAAAATTGTTTTCTCTTCCCAACCTGGTTTCTCTTGCCCCCTAAAGTTCTCAACTCCACTCTTACCTCCAGTGTAACAGTAAGATATTTGCCCCAATGGGTTTGTATGTATTTGTTTTCTCATTTTTATTCTGCTAAATCAATCCCTTTTGCTTTGTAGTTTATTTTGTATGTTATTAGGTTATTGCAGAACATTGATTCATGTTTGTTGAAATCAATTGCTTACTATGAGAATGCTTTAAAAAATGGTTTCCACAATCTTGTGCCAAATGCCAATACCTTTGGGCTGCTCATATTTGATTTGGTGTTGTTCACATGACAGATCACAGTAGCTCCTCTAACGTAGTTAGAACACAAACGCATCTATACAATTAGCATTAGCTTCTGCCTTCTGAAATAATTTTAAACTAAAGATGTGTTTCTTTTGACTAATGCACTTGGGAAGAAAAACCAATAATGGATAAAAAGGCTACTCAAGTGGATTAGTTAGGCTATATGCATTTTCATGTTAATTGTTGTTAAATGGAGGCCATGGTGCTGTAGCGTAGTGGATTTCCTGCAAAACCCACCTTTTAGCTATGGAAATTTGAGGTTTTGATAGAAGCCAGTTTTATTAAATGGGTTATGGATCCTATGTTTCTTTGAAATTACTTTTAAAAACTTAGCTATAAGCCTACATTATGTTATTTTTTCACCTTGGCAATATTTATTCTTTTTCCAAAGGTCAACTAATAAATCCTTTGGGAGGCATTTGACCCAGTTCTTAAATCATTATAACTTTCGTACTTTACATCTTAGTAGTTGTAGAATCTAGAAGAACGAAAAAAAAGTGAGGACAGTGTACACCCCGAAGAATAGGGAGTATAAAACAGTGGGAAATTGGAATAGTTACTGTTGATTGGGAAGGAGTTGTTAGATGGGTTGATTAGGCAGATGAAGTTGTAAACAATGGGGGATTTTTATCTAAATAGTTGGGGGGACTATTGAGGGTAGAGAAAATAGGTTTTATGTCTAACTCAACCTAACAAAGTTTGTAAACATTTATAGATGTGAGATCTAACACATTTTTCAGGACTGAACATCTCAAATATGGGATTGGAAAGTTGTGTGTGGCACATAGCTAGAATAGACTTTATTTTGGACATATATCTATAAGATGTAGGAATTTTAACACACTCCTTCAACTACTGAGAACGGTTGGTCATATTGTAGATATAGCATATGATATAATAGGTCCAATCAACTTTATTAGAATATACTATGATACTGTATTTTAAACGTAATTTAACTTATATGATATAATAGGTCCAATCAACTTTATTAGAATATACTATGATACTGTATTTTAAACGTAATTTAACCTCACAAATGATTTTGAAGTGAGGTTTGAACTCACTTGTATATCCTAATTTAGTCATATCATATGGATCTCCAACTCGGAACATTTAGAGTTCAGTTTGGGAACCAAGGAAGTGTTTCAGTTGTCTTACAGATAACCTTTGTTTAAAGGAAAGCCATTGGAAGGAGAATTCTTACCTTTAATCGCTGTCTGTTTCAGTTAACCTTTACAGAATTGTGCTTTCTCCTTACTCTGCCATTGAGCTCTCATTCTAAGATCTAAGAATTGTGTTTGTAACAACTAGTGATTTCTTGTCTAGAAAGTTTTTGAATATTCTAGTGGTAAGATGGGACTGAAAGATTAATGATAAAAGTTATTCTGGTTCAAATATTCCCTATTGCTTCTAGTTTAATCGTGTTCGGTACTTGCTAATATTCGTTATAAAGTTATGGGACATTCTTCTACATTAATGAGCAATGGATGAACATTAAAGAATCATCGGGTATGCTATGTTGAAGGTTACTCAAATCAAATTCAGAGAGTTATCACTCTCTTGATAATAACAATATAAAATCCTTAAATGAAAGTAAGTAGCATCGTAAAATTTGAATTAGTTTAACAATCAACGAGATCTATGAGTAGTCTCTTCACATATGATTGATTCATGAAATGAGCAACTATACTTGAAACATATAAAAATCATTTATTCAGTTTGTCTAATTAAAGTTTTGAATTGGTCTTAACCTGATTGAAGTTGATTAAAGATAAAGTTTGCACATCCAACTAAATAATAGAATAAATAAAGAAAATAATTAAATGAATTTGCTCTTGTGGACTTGGCAAAATATTAAAACAGTATATTTATTTTTAAATTATACGTTTGTGTACTTTAAGAAAACATTTAAATAGATAAGTTGTGCTTAGAACAATTAATTTTCAGAAAGAATAGACATGCTTTGAAGCATGATTTTACTTTTTTCTTTTAATTTTTTTTTTATCAAAATCGTGATTCTGTAACACAATCAGTTATCTATTTATTTTTTAAATTTTTTTGATAATTTAATGTGAATTTAAATAAGTCATAAAACTTTGGTCGAGTTATATATAACGACTCAATGGACAATTTTAACCTAATTTAAAATTAAGTATTTTTTAAAGATAATTCTGAATAAAATAAATAAATAAAATTCTTATTTCTTAATAATAAAATGTTCTTGTGATTTTGAAGGCCGGCAATTTAATTAGCTCCAGTTTCTTGTCAGAATCTAATTGGATTTATGGTATTAGCTAAAGTGTTTCTGTGTTTCCCATGAATTCATTTCTAGTGATGTGACTCCTTCACAATTCAGATATATTAATAATACATAAAAACCACTAAATTCTTTTGCTTCTTACATATGTAATAAATAAATATTATAATCACCACTATAATAATCCAACAAAAATATTTTCTATATGTTTTTATTCTATAACGTGAATTTTTTAAGTTTAAATTTTAGACCAAATAAATTGTAGTAAGAATAAATCTTTTTGTGGTGTTTTTGTTATTTAATAAATAATTTTTAAGGTGTTCGCCATCAAAACATGCTAAAATTTAATGTTTGTATTATTCCAAAAGTTAAATAACAGTTCCATTTGGAAATAAAATCCCTAACATCAAAATTCATGATTTAAGGTTATTTTACCTAACTTGATTAAAATATTTTAAACAAGTTCTCATCTAATTTATTTAGAATAAATATATCACTATACAATGTATAAGACGCTGCATCTTTTTATTTATTTATTTATTTACTGTTTTAACTTTCGTGACACCAAGATATACAACCACTTTCGTGTTATCAATTTTAATACAATAATAATACTTTTACAACCTACTCCAATATATAATTTGTAATTAATAATATAATTTTTTATTATTATTATTATTAATACAAATTTTAAATACAAAAATAAAATTATAAATTAGTATAAATTATCAATATATCACTTCTACTCTCTACCTTCACACCTAATGGAAAGTTGTGTGTCAATTCCGAAGAAGCTCGAAAAGGAGTGTGGAGCGATGAAATGACGAAAGCACCCTCAGCAGCATGAATGATCCCATTCTCTGCATGCACTTGGCATGAACGCTGCACCTTCCAACACTCACCTCTCTCCTTCTTCTTAATTACCAACACCTCTTCATCAATCCCAAAACGCTCTTTCTCCAAACAATTTTTCATACAAAAATAAAATAAATAAAAAAATTGTTTCTCGAGAATTGAGAAAAGCATGAACCAGATTCCGTGGGGAACCGTAGGGGTGGTGGTTGCGTGGTACAGTTCCAACATCGGCGTGCTCCTTCTCAACAAGTACTTGCTCAGCAGCTACGGCTTCCGGTTCCCGGTTTTCCTCACCACCTGTCACATGCTCTTGTGTTCGCTTCTCAGCTACGTTATCTCCGTGACGGACATGGTTCCGTTGCAGACCCTGCGCTCCCTCACTCAGTTCTGCAAGATCGTCGCTCTCAGCGTCGTTTTCTCCTTCTCCGTCGTTTGCGGCAACGTTTCGCTCCGGTTCATTCCGGTGTCGTTTAACCAGGCCATCGGCGCCACCACCCCCTTCTTCACCGCCGTTTTCGCCTACGCCGTCACCGCCAAGAGAGAAGCCTGGGTGACGTACGCCACGCTCTTGCCTGTTGTAACCGGGGTCGTCGTTGCCAGTGGGGTAATCGATTTTCCTCTTCGGTTTTTTATTTGTGTTTTGGATTTTGAATTCGATTCCTAACTTGTTGATTTAAAGTGTTCATTTATTCTGTTAAATTGTGGGATAGTTCGGAAAATGATAAAAAACAGTTCAGAAGGGAGATAAAAGTATACCTATTGGTGTGAGAGAAATTTGGCATTGCTTTAAATTGGAAAGATAAAATAGTGTGCATAAATGTCTAAGTTCAGAGAAATTTTATGGGAGTTTGAGGAATTTAAGGGCTTGGATACTGTAATGGAGAAATTTTCGGTTTCTTCTGTATACCAGGTTAACAACTTTTTTCAATTTATTGGGATAAAAAACTATTTGACCAAAAGACTCTTTGGTGAATAAATTATAGAAGAGTTTGAGAGTTTCAAGGGAAAATATAATAGAAAATTCCCGAAAACTCTAGATAATAAAATATTAAAGAAATAAAATGAAAGTTAAATAAATTTTATCGTAGAGAAATAAAAAGAAATAAGGAGAAAATTATTCCTTGTTAAAGTGTTAAAGTCTCAACATTTTCTTCCGCCCTTTTTATTTCATTTCTGGCCTTGCAAATGAAGCTTTAGTTTTTATGTCTTCCTTTAATATTGGGGTTGGAACTTGGAAGTCAACAATTGGTATAACGCATGTAGCCTTATCTTGAATTCATGAACTAATATAAATTGAAAATGCTAGATAACAGAGAATTTATATTTTGTGTAGCTGTTTCCAATTTCCATGCGTATGTGTTCGTTTAAACAAAACAGAACAGAACATTTTGAAATTTCATAGATTGTATTGAACAAGCTTCGTGTGTATTGAGTTAAACATAGCTACCATTTTGCATAAATTAGAAGGAGGAGAACTGAAGAGAATTTGATCCCTGCCTTTAAAAAATTCTGTTTTAGATTGAGGTGTTTGGAAAAGTAACGCACTGCTACTTTTCTATACGCATAACAACTACCAAGCTAATGGAAAATGAACTCTTATCCTCTTTTTTCTTTGACCACGCTTTTTTCTACAATTTACCTCTGAGTTCCAAAATGTTGTAAACTTTGCGGGTACCATTTGCATTATTAAAAACAATTGCTAACATTACTTGTTTTCTAATTTCTCCAAAAATGAATTTCTTTACCCCCAATCTCACATTTAACACTTATCTTGCAGGGTGAACCAAGTTTTCATCTGTTTGGATTTGTAATATGTGTTTCATCGACTGCTGCCAGAGCATTTAAATCAGTGCTTCAAGATATTTTGTTGTCCTCAGAGGGGTAATGATTTTATCTGCTTTTTTCTTATTTTTGCTAGCTGATTAATACAAGGAACTTCTAGGTTCTGAACTGCTCCAAGTGCTGCTTTTCTATACTTCTGTTGTAAACCAACATAAAAACTACTTCGATGATTTTCAGAGAAAAGTTGAATTCTATGAACCTGCTGCTTTATATGGCACCTATAGCTGTGATGGTCTTACTTCCCGCGACATTGCTTATGGAGGGAAATGTGGTTGGGATCACAATAGATCTTGCCAGAAAGGATATAAGAATATTTTGGTATCTGCTTCTCAGTTCTTCTCTTGCATATTTTGTGAACCTGACTAATTTTTTGGTGACCAAACATACAAGTGCACTAACCCTTCAGGTATGTCCGAATGCAATAAATCCCATATTTTTCTCATGGAACTTTTTTCAACATATTACCTGCATTTCACATACTAAATTCAAAAAATGAAGCCAACAACATTTGTTGAGCATTCTTCTGAAAACGTTTCATTGCTCTGTATTTGAACAGACCACAAGAATTTAACTTCTAGTTTTCTTGGTATTTGGAAAAGAACCACTATATAATATATATGATGTATATATATGGCATAAAGTGAATCTGAATGACACTGTTAAATCTTTCCAGGTTTTGGGGAATGCAAAGGGAGCAGTTGCTGTGGTTATCTCAATTTTGATATTCAAAAACCCCATTTCAATGGTGGGAATGTTTGGCTATGCACTCACTGTCATTGGAGTTATATTGTACAGTGAAACCAAAAAGAGGTATAGCAAAAATTAGTAAAATTAACTAGATTACTAAAACCAGAGTGTGATTTACCAAAAGCGAGAGGACCAACAAGTTATGTATATAATGATGAGCTTGCAGCAACCATTTATTAAACATAAACACAATTTTTTTTCCACTCCATATTTCATTCATTGCAAGCATTGGGGGAGTGAGTTGTCACACTCCCCATAAACTTTTTTATGTGGACTTTGAGCTTGATGCCTAGTTAGACATTTTTAGTTTGTTTTGCTTTTAGTTCCTTCAATCACTGCAATTTCTTTTTTCACAACATTTAGAAAGGAACTCCAATAGTTTAGTCAGAGATTATATGCAAGTTTTATACTTATATTGAAATTATTAAATTTTGGGCAAATGTTAACAATAATTTCTTCCTAGTTTTGTACCAAAAAAACTGTAGTTTAACATTTTTCACACAAATTAAAAGAATTAATAAATACTAGTAAAAACATGGGGGTTATCCCATTTGTAGGTACACCTCTTTTTATGATAATAAAGTACAAATGAATGTAATTACATTTTTTATGAAACTATTAATAATTACTGAAATATAAAAAGTAAAATGATAATAAAATATTTATTAAACTACTAAAAAATTATTTATTAAACAGTTAAGTTATTGTTGATAATCATTACCATTATCTGTTATTTGGTTTAAAAAGTAGAAACTGCTATCATAATTTAAGTGTATCTCTTTATAAATTTTTATTGATAACATTTACTTAAATAATTCTATTAAAATAACTTCAATTTCAATAGATAAGTTATTTTATCTGCAACGTATATAAACATTGTTGTAATTTACTTGAAAATAATTAGAAATACCAAAATTGTATTTCATTAAAAGCTGAAAAATTGTAACTATTTCGGGATCAAAATAAGATTTTAAGAGTATTGGCTATAATCAATAATCAAGATAAGATAGGAGTATCGGGCCTGTCGAGCCCAATTGTTGACTGCCCTTGATGACTTCACGTAGACTGTTTCTTCCTGCACCTCCAGATGTTCTTCTCTCACCTCCATAAATTTTCATTTTTCAAAAAATATCCCTCTGTAATATTCTGGATTACATAATCTTGAAGTCTTTTTTCAAATTTGTTATTAGCTTCTGGATTACATAATCTGGAAGTCTGTTTTAGCTTCCGGATTATGTAATCTGGAAGTCTTTTTTCAAATGCGTGTTCGGATTACATAATCCGAAAGTTACTATATGGGAGTGACACTAGAATGATAAAAAGTTATTTTTACATTTTGTATGGGGTTGACAGAAGAATATATGGAAGTGCAGAAAGAAACAGTCCTGCACTTCCATATAGTTGACAAAAAGAACAGTTGATTGATGTGGTGGACACTTTATAATGATGACAAATATTGATTGATCGTGTAGTATTTTTTTATATATATATATAACTTTTATATTATTATACGGAATTTTTTAGATACAATTAATATTTTTTACAACACTAATGTTTTAACTCAGGAAGAAATGAGTATTGTTTAATTAAGGATAAATGAGATGGTGATTATTTTGTTATTTTCAATATAAATATCTATTTATATTATAGTTAATCAAAACATTGAGGTATTTTCTTAATCAAAACGATTTAATAGAATCATTATAGGTTTCACAAATAATTAAGGAACAAATAGAAATTATTGTGGACCATAAAGATTGATTTTATAAACTTTCTGACACAATAGACCATCTATCAAGAAAACAAAGATTAGATTGTCTAATGTGAAGACCATGATCAAACCATCTAATGCATTGATGGTTTTAAGATTGTCTAACATATTTTTCTCTTGAGGTCGTCTAGTAAGTTGAGCATAATTGTGACCATCTAACAAGTATAATATAAAGAGATCGTCTAACATGTTTAACACAATAAGACCGTTTAGCACATTGAGACCTTTTGATAGGTTAATTAGTGTAAGATTGTCTAGCATGTTAAAATTGTAGACTTTGATTTAAATCCTTTGAACATGTAACGAGCTTAACCCTAAGGACCAACTAACAATTGTAATACTGCAATATCATCTAACAGGTTTAATCTCAATAGATCATCTAATGTATTTCATTCCAATTTTGCACATGAAGTAGCTTTGTTATAAGCTTTAACACACCTTATAGTGTTTGTTGTAATCAAAACCTTCATAAATGTGTTTATTCTCATAATATCATCTACCGGAGGTATTACATCGTCTAATAGTGATTAGATCATCCGCTACCTTAACAATGATCTCTTGGATGAAGAGCTAAAATTGCATTCTAGTCTAACTATTTGTCTAGTACGGTGTGCACCTCTAGCATGTTTTGGTTTAAAAGACTATGTAACTACGGAAATAAGTATTGTCAACTATTAAGGGTATTTCATAAAGTAGTAAAGGGTAATTAATGTTGCATGAGGTGCTTGAAACTCTGTAAAAGTCTTTTATGCCCCAAAAAGCTTCATGGAGAACAATGTCAATGTTCTTGTAGCAAACTATGAGATAGTGTTTATCCTTGTAATCGTTAAAATATGCAATCCCTCACTGGTGAGAAAACACATGTGCTATGTTGATTACATCATTAGACAATCTTTTGTCTTTGCCAATAGTGACTAGGTTTAAAGAATATTCGGTTTTAGCAAGAGTGGTTGGATTCAAAGAATACTCGGTTTTATCGTTAAGTCAAAGAATACTCAGTTTTAACCAGTAGTGGATAGGTCCAAAGAATACTCAGTTTTAGCCAAGAGTGATTGGGTCCAAAGAATACTAAGTTTTAGTCACAAGTGAGTGCAGTTCAAACAATACTCAAGGGGTTAACTAGGAGAGACTATGAGTCCAAACAATACTTAAGGAGTTAGTCATGAATGACTATGTGCACAAAGAATACTCGTGTTTTATTTCACAAAATTAGTTTGTTTAGTGAAACTCAATTTGTTAATTGAAAATTTGATATAATATATCACACAAACTAATATAAAAATATAGTGTATATTTCTTTTTTTTCTTTATCTCTTTTACTTTTATATTGTTATCATTTGTACTAATTTAAAAGAAAAAGTCAAAAAAAAAAGTTAGAAAACATTTTTTTAAACAAGTAAAAAAAATCATTAAATTTAAAGTTATCTTTTACATATCATCTGTACTATAACTTTCAAATATCATACTTTACAAAAAAAAAATCAAAAACATAATTTAACCTTCTATTTTTGTGTTTTTATTGTTTTCTATATATTTTGAAAACAAAACTATAATAACTATGATGTCACTAAATTTTAAAATAGATCATGGATGATTGATTTTAACTAGTTATTTTCTTTTTTTCTAGCATATGATTTTTCGGAATTATAATTTTGACTTTGAAAATTTCTTATAGATAAATTAAATTTAAATTGTTATAGAATGTTAGATAGAGAAGAATAATGTTAGGTAGAGAAGAATAATGTTAGGTGATAGCATAAGAGACACATTAATTGTAGGTGTGTGATATTCATTGTCTCATTACAATTTTATATTCCAACTCATTCCTTATATTTGCTAAAGCATGATTTTAAGGATGAAGTTGTGCTTTGAAAATATGATTAATTATTATAAGTGGTATTTTCAATTTACAACTTTTCTTTTTAATTAAGTCGTACTTCATATGACTTTATTTTACTTTTTAAATTTGTTTTTATTTGAGACAAACAACTTTTTTTATTTTGAAATATTTTTACTTATATAAAAATTAAAAGGAGAATTTTTTATAGGTTAAACATTAAAAAATTCTAATTTAATTTTAATTTATTTATCAAATTATTTAAAGAACATCTCAAAATAAAAAAAAAGTTGGCTAATATAAAACTTTAAAAAAGCATAAAAATTATTAAAAAAATCATTAATAAAATTATTAAAAAGCATGTTAAAATAAAAACAATATTTGTATATAATAACTCCTAAGAACAGAAAAAATTAAAAAAGGGAAAGACGTCGTATATACAATTACGACTTCTATAAAAACAATTTTTTCTTATTTATTTTTTTATAAAAGTTGTAGTTAATACGACTTATTATTTATTTTTCATTTTTATGTTTTTTATTATTATTTTTATTTTTGATATCCTTTAATGTGTTGATTAATGATTTTTTAAAACAATTTATACTTTTTGAATTTTTATATAAACATATTTCTTTATTTTGAGATGTTTTTTTTAAATAATTTAATTAATGAATTAAAACTAATTACAATTTTTTTTTTTTTCTTTACTTTTTAAAACTGTTTATGCCTTTTTATTTTTGTATAAGTATTTTTTTTTTCTTAAATAATTCAATTAATAATATTATATATATATATATGAAGTTTATTTCGTATATATATACATATGAATATTTTGAGAAAAAAAATGATAATATTTGAATATTTAAATTTTAATTTATTAATTAAATTATAAAAAAGTTAAAAATAAATAAATTAGTATCAAATAATATTTTTTTAAAAGTATAAAAATAAAAAATTTACATGTGAAATACGACTTAATAAAAAAATCATATATCTAAAATACGACTTCTATAAAATTTAATGCTGAAGTCAGAAGTCGTACTTAATTTTTTTTACTATGTTCTCTGTTTTGAAATAGATTTACTACTTGTGGTGAGCACAATATAGGATTATAATAACTTGTTGATTTGAAACTTATTAGTAAAAAATAACATAATTAATTATATTACATATGTAATTGATTATATTTTAAAACATTAATTATATCATTAATTGATTATGAAATGTATAATTAATTATATGCCTTTTAAATTTGATTTTTTTTTAATTTTTATGTATGTCAAATAGGATCCGGATTAGGATGATAAATAAATCTGTTTTCATAAATATTATTTAAATTTTGTTTCAATTTTAATTAAAAAATTATATGAATTAGATATGAATATCACCTCATCTTCTTCGTCTTATCAGACGTAGCTTCATATTTTATTGGTTAAACACTTAATTAAAACTATAAGTGTGGATAATTGGCTCCAGAAAAGAGGTTGAATGGAGTATTGATTCAATTAGCAACGGATAAAGAACACATAAGAAAAGAGTCTAACATGAACATGAAGAACACATCACAACAAAATTTTATACTGATTCACCCTAATTCTTAGACCACGTCCAATTCCCTATCAAGCACACTGTTTAAGAGATTTCACTAATCAAACATTAATTACAACAAGTATACAAATCTCTTCATGCTATAACGAGTACACAAACATCTTTAGGTTATCTCGAGTACACTAACATCTTCAAACTACCAGTTATAATCTTTCCCTAAGACTAAGATCTCTCAATATACAAGAAAAATATTTTGAAGAATATCATAATCAAAGCTCACGAAATAGAAATATAAATATGAAAGCACGGAGGTAATTAGAAAAAAATTTAATAAAAGAATTATGAAAGCACATAGGTAATTTTTTGAAAAATGTGACATAAATTTTTTATATTTATTTGTATAAATTACTTCATTTATAGAAGAAGAAGAAATAAAATATTTCTCCATAAACTAAAATTAGAATATGTATAAACTAATTTGCAGTTATTTTTTCATTTTTAAGATTTTTATTTATAACTTGTATTTAAATTAACAAAAACCTCACTTTAAAAATTAAGTCTAAGTATTTTAATTACATTCAAAACCCTTAATTAATTCAATTAAACCCTAGGTGAATGAATAATACGTTCTTATCGAAATTAGACCTCACCCCATTCTGACTCAGCCTACAGTCATTGGAGATGAAAATTGACAACATTAAAGACTCAGAGAAAGAAGAATTTTTTTGCAGCAGAATAAATCAGAATTCAAATACCAAAATCTGTGAACACTTTTCCATACAGAGGAACCAAGTTTGATCTGAGTCTTTTCAAAAGGGATCAAAGGAAAGGACCCAAATTTGCATACGCAACGTTTGGTTCCTTTCCCAGGACAAACAAAACACAATGGTAGCAGATTCTAAGTCAAAATCCGACCTCTCCTTCGGCAAAACCTTTGCCAGCAGTGCTTTTTCTGCATGTTTCGCTGAGGTCATAACCAATACTATCTGGGTTTTTCTCTTTTTCATTTTCTGTTTCTGGGGATTTTTTCTGTTCCCATGATCTTATGAAAGATGCATCCTTTATGTTAATGGCATGCAGTAGTAGTAGTAATGGATCTGATTTGTTGGTGGGTTTCTTATTACTGAGTGTTTTTTTTTTTTTTTCTTTTGTTGTCTAACAAACCATGGTTGGTGATAGATGATCAAGTATATGTTTTTTTGTGAACTTGGAGTTCCTTTGAGTTGGTTGATGATTGTCTAACTGTCTTTACCGATATACAATTTTCAACTTGTGTCTACCAGTATTAGTGTATGTTTGGGTGATGGTTTGCCAACTACTTTCTGGATAATAGTGATGTTATGAAATTGGTTTTTGGTTAAATGTGAATTTGAAGGGATTATGTTTTTGAAATTTTCATCTAAAAGAATTAAGCTTGTACTGCAAGTCAATGGTGGTCTCTGTGGATTTTGACTGCTGTCAAATGATGAAATGCATGCCTTCCAAGGTGTTTTGTTTTTCAGGGATCAACATGAATGAGAGCTGTTCCCTCTTTGATGACTTGTATGTCCACAAAATGTTTGGATTGGAAACAGTGATAAAGTTTTGATGTTTTCTTATCAATGTAATCGAATGGAACAAGTTGGAATGGGCAGAAAAGGGAAGGAGTATAATAAATAGTACTAGTTTTCCTCATGGTTTTGAAGACTAATAATGGAATGGTGTTCCATTACCCTTGAGTTTGCTCCATTTCAGTATTCCACCTATTGAATTTGTTTCCTTTCCAATTCGTTTTTAAACTCGTATAAAGAAGGAACTTGTTTTTGTTCCCTCGTTCCAATTCTGGCATCCAAAGACCATTCATATCTAGCTGTTATGTTTTAGAACTTTGGTAGCACAAAACAATTACGTAGTTTTAAAATTGAATAATTTTCTGAATTATCTCGTGTGTGAAACATCTTTTGCATTATTTGAGGTTCACATGTGAACAGTGTGTGAAACATCTTTTGCATTATTTGAGGTTTACATGTGAACCGTCTTGTTCACATATGTTGATTTTTGATCCTGAGTTGCTATCAAGATTGATTTGGCTTGTTATATATTCGTAACTCATTTTTTAGTATGTTTTTTTGCATTCTGTTCATTCGCTCTTACTGTTTTACAAAGCATTCAATTAATTGCAGTTATTTGCTGAGATTCGTCAATAACTTCTGGTAATTGAAATAGGTGTGTACTATTCCGTTGGACACTGCCAAAGTTAGGCTTCAGCTTCAAAAACAAGCTGCAACTGGTGATGTAATCTCCTTACCTAAATATAAGGGTATGCTGGGAACAGTTGGTACCATTGCGAGGGAAGAAGGTCTTTCAGCACTCTGGAAGGGAATTGTGCCAGGGTTACATCGTCAGTGTTTGTACGGAGGTTTAAGAATTGGGTTATATGAGCCTGTGAGTTTTGAATCTTGTCGCCAAAATTTGTTTGTTTGTTTTAGTTTATATCTATGTTTTGTTGTGTTATCTTAGGTTGTAAATAGCATTGGTTGTTTACAGGTGAAGTCTTTGTATGTGGGGAAGGACCATGTTGGAGACGTTCCATTGTCAAAGAAAATTCTTGCTGCATTCACAACTGGTAAACCTCAATTCTGGAAATTGTAGGAATAATTTGTATAAGTGCTATTTTAGCATGAATTTGTGTTATTCCTGTATAAATACTCATCATATAAACCAATTATGAACTTCTGCAATTTTTCTTGATAACAGGTGCTGTGGGAATTGCTGTGGCAAATCCAACTGATCTTGTCAAAGTTAGACTTCAAGCAGAAGGAAAACTACCTCCTGGTGTTCCCAGGCGCTACTCTGGATCTTTAAATGCTTATTCAACAATTGTGAGACAGGTCTGTGCTAACCAGTATAATTTATCCAAGTGAAAAATGTATGTGGTTCATTTTACTTTGTGAATATTTCTGACCTAAATCGATATAACACACAGGAAGGAGTTGGGGCTCTTTGGACTGGACTTGGCCCCAATATAGCAAGAAATGGTATCATCAATGCTGCTGAACTAGCCAGCTATGATCAAGTGAAACAGGTTATTTCTAAGTGACTGGAGACTAGCACTATGGAGCAAAATTTTCTCCTTCTCTATTTTTTCTAATAACTATGTTTTTTTTGTGCAGACTATTTTGAAAATTCCAGGTTTCACTGACAATGTTGTAACTCATCTCCTTGCTGGTCTCGGGGCAGGGTTTTTTGCTGTTTGTATTGGCTCCCCAGTAGATGTGGTAATGTTTTAGAATCTAACAATGATTATCTGCAATTGTTTTGGTTTTCGATTTTTAGTGCATCCACATTTTATACGTGGTGGTTAATAGTTCTTTCAATTTTATATGAATTTTGCACTTGATATTCCATGTTCCACCAAGATGAACCATGAATCCCTGCATGGTAGAAGAAGTAGTAAACTTTTAAAGCTTATTTGAAATTGGTTGACAGCTGATCTTTTTAAGGTCCATTGGGGGTGGATGTGTATAATTTTGTTTTTCAATTTGGTTGTGAGGTGAACAAGTGAGAGCTTCTTTCATGCATGCGTATGCTTATCGGTTGTATTAATGTTGTTGTCCTGTCTTCATTCTGGTGTTTGTGCAGGTTAAGTCAAGAATGATGGGAGATTCTAGTTACAAGAACACCCTTGATTGTTTTATCAAAACATTAAAGAATGATGTAAGTTGCTTTCCACTCTTTACTTTACCACTTCTAGTTATCATATATTAAGGCATTCTCATTTCTTACCATAGCTTATATGCTCTCAAACCCCATTGACTTGCTTCATTATAATGTAACATAATTTTCTTTTCCTCTCTCTCTCTCTGAGTATATGTGTTTTTTAGCCTTAAATTTGGTCAAACAAGGAGTTGTATTGTAAGGTACCCTTCATCAAAACTGGTATGTCTATGTAATCTGATGGTTTTTTTTTCAGGGACCCATGGCCTTTTATAAAGGGTTCCTTCCAAATTTTGGACGGCTAGGATCTTGGAATGTGATCATGTTTCTAACCTTAGAACAGGTATAACTTGTTCTTCTTATTTTTCTTTTCAAGAAGTGTTTCTATAGAGATTTGTCCAAGTAGATTAATTGATTTGAGCCTCTTACATGCACTCCAAAGATTATTTATCTTCTGAGTTCCAACTCTTGAATTTGTGCTCACTTGTACCTTTTTTCTATGACAGACTAAAAAGTTCATCAAAAATTTAGAGTCACCCTGAGCTGAGTTACCTTGAGACTTTTCTAAGCGGCTTATTGCAACTGCAAATGCAGTGGAAATTGTAGAAATAAAGCTTTCTCTTCATTCTGCAAACTGATGATGGAATGTGGTAAAGCATTTTTTTCAGGGAGGAAATTTTTTACAAGATATGTTGTTATTCATATATACTAGTAGATTTTAGCACTTTCCATATATTGTGTAGGAGATTGCATGCAGTTTCCATTCAATTCTCTTATGATTTATTATGAACCATGATTGGATTTAAACAGAACATAGCCCTTGATCACTACCATTGTCTTAAGATGGTGGCAATTATTGTTGTAGTATCAAATTTTAAGCCATTGATGCAGGAACTTTGTTTTCTGTATGCAAGGCAAAATATTAGAGCACCTCTAATAGCAGTGTTTATGATTCTTTAGCAACTTGAAAATAATATTGGAGCAAATGATTCTTTTTCATAAAAGTTGCATACACAAACAGCAACAATCAAGATTGCTTTAAAATATTTTTTCCTGGTAAAAAGAAAGGATTTTGCAGAAAACAAAATGTGAAGAACTTCCATTTTTGGTGGCTTTGAGTTGATATTTTATCATTTTTGTTATCTGTCACTGTTTCACATGAAATTTAGAGGATAATAGGTCCTATCAAATCAAACTTTTATGCCACTATTATCTTCCATTGGGCCTCATGAAAACGTGACAATTTAAAAACATTTCTTACTAACAATGTTATCTTTTCTTTTTTAAGAACATAAAACAGAAATGAGACTGAAAGCATGTTTGATGGAAGATTAAGACAATAATGTAGTTTAACACATATTTTTACAAAAACAGACGAAAATTTCATTTATTTTTATGCGCAAATAGTGAAATTTTTTCATTACCTATAACAATATGTGTGTGTATATATATCTTTACACGTTTTTCAATTTTATTCTTTATAATATTAAAATATAACAAATTTAATAATTATTTATTTTAAATTGATAATTTGAGTTTTACAAAATTTAGAAAATTTTGAATTTAAAAATAAACAAATACAATTTCTTACAATTTTACCTTTTAAATAACAATTTTTTTTTAAATTCAAATAATTTTTTCAATAAAAAAACCACCTACACAATAAAAAAAAAATAGTCTGAAGCATCTCTTTTACATTAAAGTTGTCATTTCATAAGGGTAAAAAAATCTTTTTACTTCATCTTATCATGAGTGCACAAAATTTGTGAAAGAATTGGGCTTAGCCCACTTGTTTATATTGTTTTCAATTGAGACTAAACAATGTTGTTCAGTGGTAGTTTCTTCCTGCACCCCTACCTTTTTCTTTCTGCACTTCCACAATTTTGTACAAAGACAAAATCGCTCCTATATAAAAATTATATATTTATTTTTTTTGCATTCTGGATTAAGAAATCCGGTAAATTTTTAGATTGACGCTTTCGATAAAATTTTGGATTGACACATAACCTTCCAAATTGATGCTTTCGGTAGTATATGAATAACAGTGTTAATTCAAAATAAAATAAAAATGCAAAACAACCATAATTAAAAAAATCATTCCAATCTACTAATCTCGAATCCAGAAATCTATAATTGAAAAAAATCATTCCTAAAAGATTCCTAAAAGATAAATAGTGTATTTGTGAATGGTACAAAAGAATTAGATAATACAATACCTAATTGAATAAAATCTACTTTTTAATATTTTTAATAAGTAATTAATTGAAAATACTATATAAATATGAAACGTATATATGTATGTTTTTAGAAGGTATTGGATATTTGGAGGCATATAAACATGACTTGCACAAATAGAGCAATAACTAATATACTTTTTATTCCAATTTATTATTTATATATGCTGCATTAAAAAAATAAAGTTTGAGAAAAATCAAGTATATTAAACCTCATTTTATTTCTCTTTATTCAAACATTTCTTAAAACATCTCTATGTAGAACCATGATTAAATTATAATTTAAGACATATATCTTACACAACATATTCTTATATGCTCATGTCATTAAATTTTAAGTCTTAAATTTTAAATAAGACAATCTACGAACGAAAAATTATGTTCTAAATTTTAGAAAGTTATTAAAGTATAAGTTTTATAAAAGTTTTGAAGTAAAATAAAACCCACCCTTTCATTATCACTTTATAAGCCTCTATAATTAATAATTCATTCAAGAGTTTTTTTAAGTATTCTTTTGCTAATATTTTTCATGTCATATTTAAGATTTCTTTTTTCCCACTTTTCAGTCCAATAGTAAATTCTATATAAACTCATCTTTCTTTTTAATTTTTGTTGTTTATGAAAACGAAAAAGTTTTATTTATAATATTCCATTACAAATAGACTTTATAATGTCCAACTCAATTCACAAACACAAGTAATACCAATTTTGAAATAAGTAATACTTTTTTTATACACAGATTCAATTCAAGATGTTTCTTTCTGCACCTGTCAAATTTCTTCTTGCACCCCCATCAATTAGGTATAATGACCAAAATACCTCATCATTTCAGAAAACTATATCCAAAAATTTACTCTGAAATATTTATTCTAAAAACACATTCCAACGTATATTATATGTTTTGAAAAGTTTATTCTAAAAAACGTTTAACGTTTTCCAAAATTACATTTTATGAAAAACGTTTTCCAAAAATATATTTTATGAATTCCATAAAGTGGGTTTTGAAAACATTTCAGAAAAAGTAATTTAAAAGTCAGTTTTCAAATTTCATTAAATGGGGAAAAATTTGTTGGTGTTGAGGTGCACGATGAAACACCCTATCAGATTTGATGAAATCAACCCGGGTAAAACACCCTATTGGTGTTTGACGAAAAGCTTAGCTGAGTATTCCTTATTATAGTTCCATGGGAAATTTTTAGAGAATTAGACAAAACATTACTTAGTGTGCTAAATTGTTGAGTTGAGAGTGAATAACTTGTGCAAATCTTGCAAAAATCTACAAATAAGTGCAATGGTAGTTGTAGCTATATTACATGCAAATACTTGCTATAAACACAATTTTATCTTAGAGATAATTGATAGCAGAACCTATATGTTATCTCTGTTGGCCCTAAGAAGAAATCTTAAATACTTACATGAAAAGTCCAACTTAAAAGGTTCTTCATTACGTACCAAAAATGAGATCCATCATTGAAGATGGAAAATGCAAAAGGAAGACTTTCATTTTGGGGATAGATGATCACTATTGTCCCTCAAACTCACAATTTAAATCTCACCAGTGATCCTGTAAGAAATGTTGTTGGAGAGTATAACAGAAGAAATTAACAAAATGCCTGTGAGAAAAAACAAACTCAGCTCAGCTTTTTCTTCTCCAGAATCCAGTTGTGGACTCTGCTAACATATTTCTCATTTATTTTCACATGTAAAAAGCACAGGTTTTTGTAACCCTTGAAAATATACATGTCTATGTATTCTTCATATCTTTCATAGATTGCTGGTACTGTAAGAACAATAAAAAGACCTGCCACAACCAAACCACAGCAACAAAGTCATTTCTATTCATTTACTACTTAATTTTCAAAAACTGGAGATTAATCAACACTGAGTTGAATCTATTTTATGATGCTCAGAAACTTACTGGTATATGCCAGGGTAAGGAAATCAGTGAAGCCACCAACAATAGAAATTAGCCAGAGGTATGCAGCTACTTTCAGGAACAGCCTTGAATCTTTACCAAGGGCAATATCTTGAGAAACTGATAACAAATCATTAACTCTTGTGCGGATAAAAGTTGTAACTTCGTTCGCCATTTCCTCTGACAGGTGCAACTGTGGTAGAGGTGGTGCAGGTCTGTCAAAAGAAAAATAACAGTTTAACCTGCTTTTGTGCCTTCTTTTGTTGCATTTAATCACTATGAAAATTTACTCACAAATTACTGAAAAATTACATGTTTGATTTAGTGTTTGAAGTATCAGATCCACGTTTTGGATATGAAAAATGGAAGTTATTATAAATAGTTTCAATTTGAATGTGAATCATGAATCTCCATTTGACTTGATCTGACACGAAATACACAATGATGAATATTGTGAGGTGTGTCTAAACTACAACATCTTGTTCAAAGGAAGGAACCAACCTAGACTTTCAAATGATTGACTACATTACATATTTCAACCAACCCAACTCATCTACACTTAGCCAATATATTGTTAACTGCACTTTATTAGTTCAAAGAGTACTTTCCATTATACGCATTGAGATACAAAATAAGGTATCTTATATGCCCCATTTCAGCACCAAAATGAACTTTAAAAAAATAGATCTAAGATCAGTGCACTCAAAGACTACGCAACACATCTTCTGCATTACAAATAGTTGCCAAAAATTGAGACAAAGCCCAATTTCATCTGTGCACTGATAAAAGATTTTAAGGATGCACCTTTCATCACTCAGAATTAAAAAAAAATGCAACAAATATACAATGGGAACAACTTTTTCCTACAAAAGTATCTTTTGGAGAAAAACTTGCAACTGCAACTGTAGATTTCATGAATCAAATAAATCACAAAATCCTCCTCAATATCAGCAACAAAACTCGGGGTTCTCAAGAATGATTAATGAAAATTTAGAAATGGTTTTCAATAGGCCCAAACGTATCCACAACTGCTGATAAACTGTGACCCCTCCAACGTACAAGAAAAGTTAAGAACATTAAGATACAAAAGTGTTCTGCACAGACAAACATACATCAGCATATTATACATAGCATCTAGTTTTCAAACAATTTTTCATATTTCTTAAAACTACAGAAGCTCAGTTACAGCATACATGTTATACCATTTCAACCACTGAAACATACCAGCATTTATCTTTCAAATGCCTCGAACCATATAAATTAAAAATAATACTTTGAAGACAAAACAATTTCAGATTAGAACAAATAATCAGAATTTGAGGTATCAATGTTCTACAAATGCTTTTACATTCTATCACATTTCAGAGTCTAGAAAAGCACACACAAGAAGATCCATGGCAAGAACATTCAGAGAGATAATTTGTATAACTGTTACCTGTTGAGAATCGCAGCAGACTTGGCCCAGAGGAAAAGAATGACAATGAGGAGGAGGAAAACATTGGAAACAAGAGACAGAAGTGTATAACCAGATCTTTCAAACACAACCCAAACAGCTAGTGTGACCAACAATATCCCCATGGTTAGGTTCTTCCGTCTCCACAGTATTAAATCTGCAACTGCATTGAAGCATGGCATTGATTCAGCAAAGATTCAAAGATCATGATCAGTTATCAATTCCCATTTACCAAAAATGAAAACAAACAGGCCCAGGCACAGCCCTTATATCTATGCCACTGTTGAATCAAAAACCACCAAAATGAGCATAAACAAACAACACCAAAGGAGATAAAGCCAAAAGATTGAGATACACTGATCAACAAAAATCACCAATAAAGCTGAGACATTGAATAAAAATTAATCAGATAAGAAAACTACACCTTGACCACCACCAAGGATCTCATGGAGAGTTCTTTGCCGGTTGAACAACCGATCTGAGGAACCCATTTGGGGGAGAAGCCAAAGTAAGAAACTTGAGCCCAGGAAGGGATCTGTGAGCAAAAAAGGAGAGAGCTTTGAGATGATCCAGGAAAAGAAAAAGTAGGGAGTAACAACTATGTGGAACTTTTATAGTTTTATTCAATTTTTCACCTTACCTATAGGTACACACTTTTTTGAATTTTATTGAGAGAGTGGACCCAAAATTATGTGTTTTGTAAGGATGATGGGAAATGGAAGCTGGGAAGTGGTGTCTGAGATTACAGCCTAAAAGTGAAGTGCCATTGTTTGCTTTTGAGTCTCACATCAGAGTGTTCCACTACTTCCTACACCACCCCAATCATCTACACAACAACTACAAAACACAAAAAAGAAAAAAAGAAAAGAAAGAAGAAAAGAAAAGATGATGATGGGTGTTGATCTCATTCACATTCCACAGTGAAGTTACCGTCTTTCTTGTTCACCGCCCACCCAATCAATCCATTTCGACCGAACCATTTCTTGTCCTGTTCACTGTACTTCTTCCCTCTCTCTCTCTCTCTCCTAAACGTGCCAGATACGAAAATCACACTTTGAGCAATTTTTTTATCAAAAATGGGATAATTTTTGCTGTATTTTTTTATTGAAATTGAGTTATTTTTAGAAAAATAAGCTACATAAACCTCTTCTAAATATTCTTTTGAATTATAAACGATTAGGTGAATTATGAACTATGTAGAACAGGCATACTCATACAACACACGGATATAAATATGGATACGGACACGAAGATATGTATAATTTCTAAACTTCTAAAAAGTAGGACATGAGGATACGGATCTATATATTATATAATTATAAATTATGTAAATTGACAATATATATTTATATGCACAAGTATATTCCAGATTATTTTTGGAATAAAAAGATATTTTTCATAACTAGTTTAAAATGATTTTTAATTTTATTTTTATAATTATAATAAAAATATATACAATAAGTTTGAATTTTAGAAAATTAATGTATTTTTTTTTAAGATTGTGTTAGAATCATACTAAAATTGTCAAAAATCCAAGAAAAATCTTTTGAATTAGACACTTCACATATACGTGTCATATAAGTGTCGTATCCAATACGAGTATCTGACACCGATACGCCATTTAAGAAAAATGTCTTACCTTCATTCATTATGAATCCATCAATTTCATCTGACACCAACTTAAACAAGCACTTAATTTGAAAGATTAACTATATTTTTAAGCCTCTGCTTATGCTTTCTTTAAAAACAATAAGGGTCTTATGGCATTGGCTAAGATTTTAAATAAAACAAATAAATCTATTTAATTTAAAATAATTTCCAACCAAACATGTTTCAAATAAAAACAACTTTCTAATTTATTAACCAATGAAAAAAAAAGGTACTACGTATCATTACAATTTTAAAAATAAAAAATAATATTGATTTTATAAAAGTAATAAGTGATTTCTGGGATCTTATGTGGTTAAAAAAGAAGCAAGTATGAATATTTTCAACAATGAGTAATTTACATTTATTTATTTATTATTTTAAATATAATTTATAGGTATATAGTTTTAAAGAAGAGTAATGCAGATGTAGGGTTAAAAAGTATATTGCATTATTGATGTTTAATAGTTATTATCCCACCCAAAATGTTTACTAGGGTTTCATTCATAAATGTTATTAACTATGGATAAAAATATGGTTAATTTTGAAATTGATTGAGTAATTCTCATTGTGTTTAATGTTAACTACTTTTGAAACAAACTTTAACTACTATTAAATATTTCAATAACTTTGTGGTGTTAATAAAAACAATTAATCAAGTGTAAATAATTAAATATGATTATATTATCCATTCATTTATTAATCACTTGTAGAATTAAATTAATTATTTTTATATGTATAACTAAATATATTTGACATTCAATAATTGAGTGTCATTTACCGTGTTTTAGACAAATTTAACTATTATTAAATATTTAAGGTCTAAATATATTAAAATTAGCAAATTTTAATTTTAGTTTTTATATGATAATTTCTTTTTCTGGCATCCAATAAAATTTAAATAATTGTTTTTAATTCTGATAAAATATATGAATATAGTGCATGAAAAAATATTTTGTTTAAATTTTCATCTTTTCTAAAATGTAATTCACTATTTTTAATTTTAATATTCATTATTAAATAGATTATTAACATTTATTTTATATATTATAAGAGTTTTTTAAAATGATATATGTTGACATTGTATAATAATAATAATAATATATGTAATTTTGAAAGTATTATCACAACACATGAATAATTACTTAGTACCATTATATAATATTAAAAGTAAAGAATAGACGTAAGTAATTAATTAGTGTAATATAATATTAGAAATTAAAAAAATAGTTTTTAATTTTAAAAAAGATGAAAATTAAAGAATCTTTTAGAAGCAAAGAATGAAGCCATATTAAAAATAATATTTAAATAATCTTTTATTTTTCTTCCTCACGTTATTTAGTCAAAAAGGGGCAATGAAAAATGAAAATGAAAACAAAAGCTTTAGGTAAGGTGCAAATGTCTAATTAGTTTCTTTGGACTTTTCTTCCAACCCAACCGAAAGTTGAAGTCGTGAAGAAACAAATGACACCAATTTAGTCCAATTTAGTACATGAGTCACTGGTTTTCTTGCACACAAAGTATTTTTTTTATAAAAAGGGAAAAAATATTTAAAACTTTTTTTTTTTGAATTAATATCAGTGAAATTTAAATACATTTATTTGTTATTAATATTTTTTATTATTATTTTCATTTTTTTCTTATAAGAAAAATTGTATAGATAAAGTTGAAAATATTCGAACGAAAGATATTGAATTTTAGGAGACTATGTCAATTGATTTGATATTGAGAAGATGTCAATAATAAAAAACAACGTTACCTCAAATTCATAAAAAAAGCACATTGTAATTATAATCCTATGTTAATTATGTATTAAGAATATACATATTTATAATTATTGTGATATATATTTAGATCAATAATGGATCATTTAATATAATGTTTAAGATATATAAATCAGACTACATATATTAGTAGTATAAATAGGTGATAACTTTAAAAAACAAAACTTTTCATACTCTTTTATATTCATAAATATCTTATGTTCTTACTCACTTGAGCATTAAATAGTCTTTTATATGTGGATATTATCTTGTTATGATTGATCAACACTACAAAGCTTGGTCCACAAAGAAGTCTTCTTTTTTCCACCTCAGAACTCTCCTAATTCATTATTGGTAAGAACATTTAGCATCTACCATGGGAGATAAAACTTTTCCCCATTCCACAAATCCTAAACAACTAGATAAAAATCCAACTCTTTTCACAAACTAAAAAAAAATCCCCTAGTATATAACACCATGATGACCTAACTTGAAGCTCTCCTTTGCAAGAATGAGGAAAAACATGCAAAAGGCAATGGAAAAAGCACTTAGGGTATATGCATGACAAACTCAATGTAGATATGATGTTCTTGAAGGAATAACACCAAGCGGTGAGAGAACACTTGGCACAACAACACCAAGTGGAAATGCAAGTGTTGCAGGAACAACTCGCAGCAAGGAATAGTGATCGTCGAGCTACTAAGGGAAATCGGGAGCAAATGAAACATACAGCCGAGTCCCAATCATCCTCTTTTAGGCCAACTTCATGAGAGGAATATTCATCACATACTCCTCGCACACACCAACCTAAAATGTACATTTCAACATCGAGCTCATAATGGAGAGAAACTCGAGGCTATGATCAACAACCCTTTAAAGCAATTCTAAAACCCTCCACTAGAGGACAAAATGAAGGCTAACTTAAAGGACTTTCATTAGGGATGACAATGCAGGCGGGGCAAAATGCCTATTTTAACTAGTTGTCCTACTTAAGCTCATCCTGCATAATCCATAGCCCTGGTGAGCCAAGTGTGCGGCGACCCGACCTGCTAACCCACGTATCTTAAAATTCTGGAAATTTCTCCTTGCATCCCATAATTTTTTTTTTTGCACCCTCATACTCTCAAAAATTCCAAAATTATCCATTTCAAATTCCACAATTCATAATACCATCCGGAATACAAATTTTGTATTCTACATCGCCCAATCCATAATACATTTTATTCCAGATTGTACAATCTAAAACATAACTTTTAACTTTCAGATTATATAACATGGGAAGTCTCCAAATTCCACATTCCAGAATTAAAGAAAAAAAGTTCAATGAAAAATGTCAAAGAGTAATTTGATTTTTTTTTAAAGTATAGGGTGAAAGAAGAAATGCATGGAGGTGTAAGAATAAACTCCCCTCAATCCTTAATTCATAACATCTTCACGAAATTCGGTAAAACTTGATCTTTTTTTATATATATTTAATAGTGTTTTTTTGTCTTTCTGAAATGAAAAAACGGTTTAGGTTTCAATACTCAACCAGTGTACTAATCGAATCTAGGTAATTTTTATAATAAATTATATATATATATATTATGTGTTTTAGGGTTTGAACTACTTTTCAATTACACTATGTGTATTTAATTGGACATGTTAGTTTGTGCCTTATATGATTAAACTCATCAAAGCATAGTGTTAGTGTTAGGTTTAATTGTTTTCTATTGGTTCTCCATTATCCCCGGATGAATATACTTTGAAAAAAACTAGATAGTTTTTTGCAAGAATTTTGGTGGATGTGGATCTATAATACGAGTTATCAACTTAAAAGATGGTAGAAAAGCACGAGCTTACCTTTATTATAAGTGTTGAACGTGAAAGACTTCAAGATTTCTCCATTCATTGTTAAATGATTAATCATTCCGTTCAAAACTATATAAAAATTGTAAATAATCATTCAAGGTTACACCTAAAAGTCAAGTGTATGTTCCCAAGGGTCCTAGAATTTTGAATCCTTTGAGTGAATGTATGATTTCTATACATTTTTTTTATAGGGATTAAATGTTTCATACCTTTCCTTAAGTAAATGCAAATAAGGTTGTTTCTACTAATATGAGTTTCTACTTATAATTGATTATATTTTGTTTGGTGTTAGTATTTTACTATTTTGTATTATAGGTTTGAGTTACTTGAATATTGATTCTCTTCATTACATGAGTTTCTGTATAGTTTTCCTTAATTATATTTTTTTATATTTTTAGGAAGCAATTATTGTTAAAGAATGCAAACTTGATAAAAATGTTATTATCTCATAATGATGATACTTTACTAGACTCTTTTTATAAAAAATAAATCTAATTATCATTTGAAAGTAATTTTTTAATATTAACCTTATTAATAATATGTGTAAATAAAATTACCCCTCTATTCTTTTTTAAGCGTCTTAAAATATAAGAATATAATTGATAGATGAGTAATTAATATTATAATTTAAAAACTAATAGTTAAATAAAACTAATTTAAAAAAAAACACGACACTTAAAAAACAACATCGAAAGTTAATAAAAGAAATTGACTGAAAAAGATTTAATTTGTTTTTAGATTCTTATCCTACAATTACTATTTAATTGATCACCGTCGCAAGATGCCACGTGGCACTGCAACAGAAAATCACAAAAAACTATTTTTCATTTTATAATTTTTCCTTGTTATATCACTTGGCGAAACTAATTACAAGTACAATATTTATATTTAAATAAAAAAAATATTAAGAAAACAATATAAAATATAAATTTGGAAAAGAAAAAAAACCAAATTATATTATAGAATTGATGGATGGCTAATTTAATTTCACTATTTGTTTTGTTGGGTGTTTCTTCTTGCACCCATCAAAATTCTTCTTCTTGCACCATCAATATTGAAAAAAAGATTTTAACCCTTTTTTTTCTAAATAATTTTTGGATTAGTTTTTTGGAATCTTCCCAAACATTATTTTTTGAATTTATAAGTATATTTTGAAAATATTTTTTTGAAATTTTAGAAAAAAATTATGAAATAAGATTTTTGTAACGTATATAATACATTCTAGTGTTTTCCAAACTAACTTTCCTTAAATATATATTGAAAAAGTTTTTAAAATGTAAATGAAACATTTTACTCCCTTTATCTATTTAATAGGAATGCAGGAAGAATTTTAGGAGGTGCATAAAGAAACACCCATTTTGTTATTACAAATTAATCAAATGATAATTTAATTTTTTAAATATTATAATTTTAAAATATAAACCAACATGAAAAAAATATAAATTATTTTATTATATATTATTAACGAAAACATACCTTATGTATGTATGTACGGTGTATGTGTGTAGACGTTTTTTTATTATGTTATTTTATTTTATATTGAGTTAATTTTATATATTTATTAGATAATGTATCGATATTTATTACAAATTTAATTTAATGCGAAAAAAAAGAGAAAATAGGTAGTATTAGACACGTGTGTATTTATTTTTAATGAATAAGCAGTTTGTATTATCTTTTTATATTGCATGGGTAAGAAGATGAGGTATTTGTTTTTGTCCGTTACAATCCCATTCTTTCCCCTTCTCTCACTTTCACCGTTACCTATCATCACACACAACCCCAAAGAGAAGGAACCAAAAGCACCGCGAATTGCAATTAGGGTTTATAAACCGTTCACCTTCGCTGTTGTTGCGAGATTGCGAATTCAATGATGATGGAAGGAGCCAGCAATGGAGGGATGCTGTACCACGAGGTGCAGGAGTCCAAGCTCTGTGCGGTGCATTGCGTCAACACCGTTTTGCAGGGTCCGTTCTTCTCGGAGTTCGATTTGGCCGCGCTCGCCTCTGATCTCGATCGCAAGGAGCGCCAGGTCCTGCTCCCCGCGCTCTCTTCTGCCGATTTCGAATCGCACAACGTGTCGCTCGATGGCGATTTCAGCATCCAGGTTCGGTTAGGGTTTCGCTTTCCCTGATTTTTGTTTTCTCCTTTTGCGCTGTGGATTGTTGACGTGTCCGTGAGAATGTGACGTGCTTATCGTTGTTTTTGCTTTGGAAGTTTCTAGTTGCTTGGATTTTAGTTTAATATGAGCGGTTTGTAATTTCTTTTTATTATTTGAGAATTTTTGGGGCTTTTGCGGCGCTAGATGCTCCTTCAATTGTTCAATACATGCTTATAAACTTTGGCGCATATGTTTCGATTTGGCTGGAGTTGACTTCTGCCATTTATAAATGGTTGTGTTATGATATTTTAGTTTATAAAGGATTATATTTAAGGATGTCTTGAGCTTGGTTTGTGCGTACCTTGTTTGGCTTTGGATGGCCTTGTGCTGTGTGATGGATTTTGCAAGTGTAGTTTGACTGATTGAATATTTCTCATGTACTTGTTTTACGAGATGGTTGTCTATCGAAGGAAGCTCTTTGCATTGACATGTATGAATGGCAGGGAGGGGGAAGTTAGATGTAATATATGTTTAAAACTTTGGATTGTTTGACTAAGCAGAGTTTCCGTCAATAAGTACTGCTTGCACATTGTTTTAAGTGTTGTTGACTAGCCACAATAACATTGTTGCATAGCGAAATTTCTTGAATGGAGCTAGATTGCAACTCTTTCTGCTATTGCAGCCACTGTCATTGTTGTGGTTGCAGCTTGGATTCTGCATCCTTGTCATCTCTGACAAATCTTTAGCCAATTGAACTTTTGAGTTAGTATAATGTCAATTTTAATGTATTTTTTTTATTTGCGTACTATTTTATATTTTTGTACGATATCTAGGAAGCTCTTATATTTTTGTATGCATATCTAGGAAGCTCTGGCACACCATGTCGTATGTTCAACACCTCACTGACACAAACAGTGTTGACATGCCTCTAACACATGTTAGACATTCCTTTGCAGTAGTTGAATAAAGCTATTTTGTTTAAGCTATAACGTAGCACGAACATGGCTCCAACATAGGCCAAGATATTGAGTCAACACTTAGTTTGGCCAAATATCTCTTTGATACTCCTACTATAAAAAAAATAGATAAATATGTCAGTTGATGAACTTCAGAATACACAATTAAATCATGGTTGATAATTTGTCACTTGATGAACCGAAAACAGGGACCTTTTTTCCATGATGATGATGATAAAGGAGGTCACCAACTTTAGACTTGATCTTTTACTTTAAAACAACCAACATAATGTTTCTTCTATCGTACTTTTGTGTGACTCATTATTATAGGACCTAGCTTGTTTTTTTGTTTTGTCTTATCATCTTGTTTTGTAAAGATTGCATTGTGAAATGATATTTCATTCCCTCTTATCTTGTTTTGTAAAGATTGCATTGTGAAATGATATTTCATTCCCTCTTATCTTAGTAATCTTTTTGTGAGGGTTATTATCATATGAAAATTTGAAAACTTATCAACTTTATTTCAAGAGGTAAAATATAATTCGCAATTCAAATCTCAATGAGTATGTATGTGTGTGTAGTGTCATGGTATCCTATATTTTTAGACATTAGTTGAGGCCTTGTGTCAATGCCATTTTTTTGTCAAACTTGGTGCTTCATTGTATTTAATTGATATATCTATATGTGTGTGTGTGTGTTTGTTTATATATATATGTGTGTGTGTGTGTTTATATATATATATATATATGTATGTTTCAATTGTTATGTGACTTTTGCAATATGCTTGTCACACTATCGGTTGTATAATATAGCAAATTATTGGCTTTCTACCTTTTTTGCAACCATAATTGATTACATTGGTTCGAATGGCGGATAGAGGAATAAGATTGACAGGAATCTGGTAAAAAAAAGCATAACGGTCATGAAAGAAATAAAGGAACTCCTTCTTGAAACCAAGAAAGGAACTTGGTTCAAGTTATGGCATCAAAAATTCAAGAACCCTTCTTGAGAAGATCTTGCAACATCACTATTAAGGATTTGGAGGCAACAGGACAAACACAATTATTGAGAGATTGGCAGCAATAAGTA
>Ga0123342_1000704_pt1 | contig 54476 bp, 32 predicted proteins | sample Turbeawhitnodule_FD_89960 | JGI IMG/M metagenome (GOLD analysis project Ga0123342, IMG submission 89960) | Root nodule microbial communities of legume samples collected from Mexico - Turtle bean Mexico white nodule | ecosystem: Host-associated > Plants > Roots > Nodule | place: Mexico: Nepantla...
ACCTGCAACCTGCTAACTGCTACCTGCTACATGCTACCTGCTACCTGCTACCTGCTACCTGCAACCTGCTACCTGCAACCTGCTACCTGCGACCTGCTACCTGCGACCTGCTACCTGCTACCTACAACCTGCTACCTGCTATCTGCTAAGGAAGAACATTCATAAACAAATTACAAAAAGATATATAGGGAAGAAAAGTTAGGACGTTATTTTTCGGAAAACCAGTTTTGTCCACTCTCGGTCTGAGACTTATTACGCCTTATATCCTTGGGCCTTTTGGTCTGGAATTTTCACCAGACATTTTGGCTGAGATTTGAGCCCCAAATTTGTCCCACAAGATTTGCAATAATTTTTTTGTTCATCACTGTCAGGCCTGAAAGGAAGGTTAGTTTATGTGTGAAACGGTTTCATTTTTTTTCCTAGGTGAATACTCATTCGTTTAACCTGAAATTTGTTGCGTGTTGTCCCAAATTCAGTCGAGATTCCTATATGAAATTTCAAGGAAAAAAATATTTCTGGAAAAAATTTCAGAAAATTTTTGCAAACGAAGGCTATCCTCTTTCATAATTTCTGGAATTTTGCTCTACTTTCTGCAATTTTATTATTGGTCCATATTACGTTGAAAAATTTCGAAAAAAAAAACACACAAGTACTTTCATATGTTGTTTGCAACCATAAACAAATCACAAAATTAGATATAGGGAAGAAAAGTCAGGACATTATTTTTCGGAAAACCAATTTTGTTTACTCTTGGTCTAGGACTTATTACGCCTTATATCCCTTGGCCTTTTGGTCTGAAATTTTTACCAGATATTCATTATTATGTGTATTGAGTTTTGGTTGAGATTTAAGCCCAAAATTCATCCCACAAGATTTGCAATAAATTTTTTACTCATCATTGGTTGGGCTGAAAAGAAGGTCAGGTTGTGTGTGGTAGAGTTTGATCTTTTTTCCTAGGTGAATATTCATTCGTTTGACCTAAAATTTGTCGCGTTTTGTCTCAAATTCAGTCGAGATTCCTACATGGAATTTCAACAAAAAATTATTTCTGGAAAAAATTTCAAAAATTTTGTGCAAACTAAGGCTATCATCTTTCAAAATTTGTGAAATTTTGCATTACTTTCTGCAATTTTATTGTTAGTCCATATTGCGTTGAAAAATTCCAAAACAATTCACACAAGTACTTTCATATGTTGTATGCACCCAACTAAGGAGACACGTCCATAAACAAATCACAAAATTAAATATAGGGAAGAAAAATCAGGACGTTCATCAAATCTCTACCATCAGTCTTTTTGTAGTCATCGTCCTACTCATCCTTAGAGCCACCGATGTCATTTTTGTTCTCTGTCGCTACCTTCCACTACCCGTCGCCCGCAGGGTCCAACTCTCTCCTATCCTTCATCTTCTCTGCCATTAAATAGATTCGCTACAACCAAGACCTCACCAAATCAAAATCTGGCCCTTTGCACCCTTGATTCGCTCTCAAGGTTTTAGGGAGGGAGAGGGATACATTCTTCCGGTCAAATACTTCACCATTTTTTTTCATTCCTTTAAAAAATATTATTAATATAATTAAATCATAAGAATTAAAATAGGATGAAATCTCCAACCTATTTTTTCAAATTTTTAATCTTAATCCATTTTTGTTAAGTATTTATTCCATTAAATATTTTCATGAATGCTATTAAGAGTATGAAATACCAAAATTGATTACATTTTTTTCTACCTTTCATAATTTTGCAAATTTGTTTTCTTGAATTTGAATTTTAAGGATATCTTTTAAATTTCTATCTTTAAAATTCTTTTCAAATGAAAAAATATATATTTTCATATTAAAGAAATGTGTGGTGTAATTATTCTTATTTATATTAATTATATTATTTATTATAACTATAAGATCATATTTTAATATAAATAAAACATTTTTATAAAAAAATAAAGTTAAAATTAATTTTATTTCTTCTACTTTCATCTTAACATGAGCAATAATATGTTATAATAATAATAATAATGAAAGTTTAATTCAAATAGTTTGGTTATTGTAAATACCTATTAATTTAGACTTAGAAATGGAAAACAAATTTTATATTGCATACACATCAAACATATTTAACCTTTTCTAATATTTGATAAATCTACATTTAGGGACGAAGTAACAAACAAGTCATTTCAGAGTATGTTCATTGGTCAAATTTGAAAGCATACTAAATGATTGGTTTGGTCTGTCTATCACACTCACACGGTCCACAAAAAATGGAAATTAGTGGTTCTAAGAGAACATAAAAAAGAAGTTACAGAATAAAGGTTTTATATGTACACGAAAAAATGTTTGTTTTTTCTAAGAGGAGGATATCTGTTCAAAAGTTACTCTTTATAAAAAAATATTAAATGTATTATGTATTATTCTACTAAATTCGGTACTTACGTATATTTACTCTAATATTTTTTTAAAAAAAGTATCTTTTAAGAAAAATATTATTTTTGTTTATCTTCACTCTAACAAAGTTATGTAAAAAGTCAAGCATATCTTACTGTACCGAATTACGTGCCTTATTCTGTGCTATAATATTTAAAAACAATATAAAAATATAGTTAATTTCTTTCCTTGTTATTTTGTTTACAGCGTTCTCGTCCTGGCTACAGCTTGGAAGCATATGAATAATAGGAAAATGATATTTGACATTCTAATTTTTTTCAAAACTCTCACTTTAAGAACCAATAATATTATTATTTTATTTTATAATTTTATTTTTATTAATTAAATATAATATTTTATTATTAAAAGGAATGTAAAATAGAAGTGAGAGATTTAGCAAAAAAGTGAAAAGAGTACAAATATAGTGCACCGACAGAAGAAGGTAGGGTGGTGTGGGGGATGGAAGCGTGTGAGTGTGTTGTTGAATCGTAACCGCCACATAACACGCAACACACCGACAGGAGGAGTTACACAGAAATGGTAGAAAAAATGAAAGGAAAGAAAGAAGAAGTTGGGAGCAGAAACTTGCATCACCAATCATTAGGCAAACTGCAATTGCAGCCAAAAATAAGATATTACATATATAACATAGGAAGCGAAGGCACAATATAGATAGATTATACATGCACGTAATTTCGTACAGGCTTAGTGTGAATAATGAAGAAACATGATGAAGACTAAAATTGTACACATTAAGTGAAAAAGAAAGAAGAAAGGAATCGCAGAAACATAGATTTGCATGGTGGATCTGAAAGACGAGGGTGCTCATTAAGCGTTGTAGGAGGGAATTGAGGAGGAGTAGGTTTGAGGAAGTGTGGCGTGATCAGAAGAAGCTACGAATTTTCGGATCTCAGAGCGCATCTTATAGATAACATGTCTCAAAGTGCCCTTGTTGTGGGAACCGAGGAGCTTGGTTTCCTGGTGGTTCATTTCGAGATCCACAGCAAATATTGGCTTCCTGGAGAGGATCCAAGCCCAGGTCCAGTCCCACCATTTCCTGATGGAGGTGCCGGCATAGTCGCCCATGGATGAAAGGGACTTGGATCTGGGAAACGACCAATACGACGCGCCTCCGCCTGCCGCCGTGGAGGCTTGGATCTTGAGAGACAGAGAGGAAAGACGTCGGCGAATGCCTCCTTCATTTAGGTTTGAGTTTGAGTTAGAGACTGGAAGCGATGGCTTTCCAGTGGCGAAGAAGCTCCGGTTCTCACCCACACCCATGCTTCCAACAACTCTTTGCTTCCCAATGAAAGCCCAATAACAAGTGTAGAGAGGTAAAATGGAAGCTTCACACCACACAGCTCTTCCACAGCCTGTTTTATTCCTTTGGTGGGGTCACTCAGCATTGGGTCATGTGTTGCTATTTTACTCTTCTCTTCTTTCTTTCTTCCGCTTTCCAGTTGTCTCTTCTTATTACGCTTTGCTCAGGTCTTTTCATTCTCAACTGGATCCAGATCAAACCACCAGTAAAAATGCTTCCTCTGTTTCTTTCTTTGTTTTATTTCAAGGGTTATTTTCGACATTCTCCCACTTAAACACCGCTTATAATCTATATAACAATTACTATGAATTTTAAATATCATATTGTACCTAATATAATATCATTTGTACTAATTATATGTATTATAAAACACTTTCTTTTCTCTCTACCTTCCTAATAACTTTTGAAAGATTGAGACTCTTACCTATCTTTCTCTTCCACAATATTTGGGTTGGTCACGATTATGGTGAATTTTTTTATTGGTTTTTGGAGGTAAGCACAAAGATAGGTTGGAAAACACAAAGAAGAGATTAGGTTTTTTTTTTTTTAATTAGTGAAGGATTTTTGAACCATGGATTGGGTCTCACCCAAAGTAAAGCAAGCATAAGGACGTGTAAGCCCAAGTAAAGGAAGAATAAGGTTTGGTGGTGATGAATCAAGGAAGTTAGAGGTAGGAACATAAACTCATGAGAAATGTTTTCTTGGAATATGGCAAAATTGAATTGTTTATTGTAAGGCATGTGTTGGCTTGTGTTGCGGATGATACCAATTGTTTGTGTTAGAAGTTAGGTGAATCAAATTACAATTAAATTATTAAATTATGATGTTTGAGTTATTATGTTTTTAAATAGAAAAAATTTGACTCTAACTATAAGTTATATAACTTTTGACATATTGATGAGTGTTTATTCAAATAACTCATACTAAAAGTTAAAGCACGAGTTCCATTTTCAACATGACAATTGTTAAGTAATAGATTGTTGCATGTGATATCGATCTTTCTATGATAGAAGTTAGGTGGGTCACGTCACTATCGAATTATGATAGTAGAAATAGTTGCACTTTGATCACAAGTTATAATTTTTTACCTAATGATAAATAATATATCAACAATATGATGGTATTTTGTTCTAATGAGGTGGTTATTGGTGTTTAAGGATGAATGTGATCTGTGAAAGCTTAAGACAACAAGAAAATAGGAAACCAAGAAATGTTAGGATAAGGAATTAGAGAAGGAAGAAATATTATCTTTAGATATTTGCTTCACTTTAAGCTTCAATGATGAACTTTGAAATCTTTAGATAAACAAAGGAAAGAAAATTGTCACATTCTTCCCAATATCATCCACCTTAGAATTCTTATTAGCAATGTCAAGTTCACATTTAGTTTCTTTATTAAAAAAAATACATTATGAGGAAAAGGGTTAAACACTTGTGTTCTTTAACATTATAAATAAACAAACAATAACTAAGGATACTTGGTGATAAAAAAAAATAAAAAATAAAATAAGGATAGCTACGTACAAGTAAAATGTTAATGTCTATATAAAACCAAAGTATGAATATAATAAAGATTTATTACAAACTAAATTATATTAAAGATATCAAAATAATGCTTTTAACTTTGAGTTCTTCCTCCAACTTTTTTAGTTTTTTAAGTCATGGTTTTCCTATAAGTCGTTTTTAGGACTTTTTATTCCCTTACTATTGATTCAATCTTGATTTTAATTACAACTCCTCTTTAAATTGACTCTCAATGGTTTATGATCATATCATTTTTACATTTTTTTAAGAGGATTTGTCCTAAAATTAGAATAACCTACAAGAAGCAAGACATTAAGATTAATGCATGACTAACACTATAAAAAAAAATAAGTAACATAATATGAAATTTATCATTTTTGCAAATAAATCTATCCACAACCACTCAAATAAAATCCTTTAAGATATGTAACTAAGGAAGTTTAAGCTTTAACATTACCTTAAACTTAACATTTTCATATTTTAAACATTTTTAATCTTTAAAATATTTTTTTAAGACCAAATTTTCTTCTAAAGTGTTGACAATACTTTACTCTAAATTTATTATCGTGTTAAGAGTCCTTTTAAATATTTTTTCCATTTAAAAAAATCATCTTACTTAAAGAATTTATTTTGTACCTTTTCAAAACACTACATTAAAATTGTAAAAAAGTCATGATCTTTTTTTAGTACAATTTGGAATATATATATATATATATATATATATTATAAAATCTCAATCATAAAAGTCTTTTAAGGAAATATTTAAGAAATTATTATCTATAATAATTAACAAGGGAATTGAATTTTGTAATTTTTTTATCTCTTTTACCCTTTGTATATTTATATTTATTACACATAAAAATTGAAAGCGTCTTTATTGTTAATTATAATTATCATTTTTAAAGAAAAGCTAAAATATTTAATAACTAATTTTCTTATACATATTTTATTATAATTTATATTTTATTCTAATAGAAATTTATAAGTGTTTTTATAATGTAACTATAATATTGTAAAATTAATAAAAAAAATACAATAAAAAAAGAGAGTGGACTCCCCTTGTACTCTTATAAAAATGTAAACATTTTCATAAATTTTTTCCGTGTAATAAAGTCTTATTCCAAATTCAATACAGTTTTTGAATTAGAATTTTATGTGTGGCATACAGATATAAGAAAGAGCAGCTGGGTTATCAATTAAGCCTTGGTGAGCAGTGGAGAGAGATCTGTTGGGTTGGGGTGCATCCAGGATTGGGAAAGTAAGAGTTTAGAATTTGAAGTCTGTTTTTCCAATGCACACAAGAGTAAAGCGTAGATCTCTGTGATATAGGCAAAATAAATGGAGTACAGGAAAATCAAAGACGAGGTGAGGTGACTGCTTTCATGAAGATTTCGTTAGCATATTTCTTCCGTCAACAGATTGGTTTCTTCCATTAATGGTGATTTTGATTTGGTGTATTGTTGCAGGATGAAGTTAGGGATGGGGCCATTGAAGACGTTGAAAAATCATTTTTGCTTTCAGGTACCTTATGTCGCTCCTCTAATGTAAAATCCATTTCGGCTTTCCACTGTCTGTGTAAACATTTTCTCCACTTCCAGTGCCAGATAACACCTCGAGTTCCGGGAGAGAAACCAAAACTGACATCCACAGGACCAAGGCAAAGTGGAAGCGCAAGTATGAGAATTGATATATATGATAAGTGAATACTGGTTTGATTTCTTAATTAATCATTACCCCTGTTGGTATAGGTCCGTTGTTACACTTGCACTCACTGTTCTTACTAGTTCACAAGCCATTCTAATAGTTTGGTCCAAGAGAGCTGGCAAGTATGAGTACAGTGTCACTACTGCTAACTTTATGGTGAGGATATACAACATCCTCATATCCCAAACGCTCCTTCTGTTAATCTCTTTTACTTCTTTCTACTTTTATTATTTTCTTACAGTGATAATGTTTAGAACTTTTTAATTTATTTTTATTTGATTACTCTTTTGGTTATAGGTGGAGACTTTAAAATGTGCTATATCCCTGGTGGCCCTGGGAAGAATATGGAAAAAAGATGGTGTCAATGAGGATAATAGGTGCTCTTTGATCCCAAGTTTTTTTTTTCTTAGTTCTTAAGTACTACTATGCCCAAACTATTATGCAATAATGAGGAGCAAGTCAGGGAGTATATTAATAGTTAACAGTGCATTGTCTCTATATATATGTTTGTAAAGATTTTTAATCCATTCTTTTGGACACTTTTTGAACTGGATTAATTCGATTGTTAATTGCATTTGTAAACTCTCGGACTTCTTTATTTCCTGAGGAAATAACCTTTAAATAACTTGATGTGTATTTTTCCTTGGACCTAGGTTGACTTCAACCTTGGATGAAGTTATAGTGTATCCTATACCAGCCGTACTATACCTTGTCAAAAATTTGCTTCAGGTTGGTGATGGATGGTTATGTTTGTTATGGTGGGAATCAGAATGTTCTACAGCTTTGTTATTGCAACTGATATATTAATCCTTTCTGAAATCTGATTGTACTTTCTTTTCAATTTTAATGCAGTATTACATCTTTGCTTATGTAGATGCTCCAGGCTATCAAATATTAAAGAACTTTAATATTATCAGTACTGGTGTCCTATACAGAATTATACTTAAGAAGAAGTAAGTCTTTTGTTTTCTATTCTTAAAATGCACAAAAAAAAAGAAAAATTGTTGTTAATCCTTTCACCATGAGAATTGTAGTGAAGGATCAATGCAAGTCATATCCTCTGTATGCCAAACTTTTGAGTGGGCAAAAATGAGCAGGAAAAAGCACCCTCCTTCCATCTCACTTTTGCTTGTTTTATAGCTCATTGTATTATGAAATGTTCTATGAACATACTTCTGTTATTCCTTATTTTAGATATTTAATTATTTTAAGCCTAATGACTTATGTCATCTAGTTGAATTCACCAAAATTCATGGTTCTCCAATCTGTTTGGCACTGTGTTCTTGTTACATTTCAGGTTAAGCGAGATTCAGTGGGCTGCTTTTGTTCTACTCACTGCTGGGTGCACTACTGCTCAGTTGAATTCAAAGTAAGAATAATTCAAGCCTGACATGTGGCCTTCACTTGGGTATTTGTATGTTCCCATAAATGTCGTATAGATTTTCTCTAGTAATAAACATTGTCATAAAGTTTTTATTTACAAGTTATGATGTAATGAACAAATGAATCATAAATGATAGGTTAGTAATTTAGCAAGTTTGACTGCTAAAAAATGTGACTCTTACAGTTACTGCTCCTTTCTTGTATCAATATCAGGCATAAATTGTAGGGATCAAAGCATACACTTGGTTTTTTGTTTATATATCTTTTCAAGAAGTTTATGGTTCTTGGCATTTGGTTTTGAGAAGACTGTTTCATAGGGGGGCATTCTCTTTTTGGGATGCTTCTCCCTTGTCTCTATCATTTCAAAGTGGAAAACGGTAAAAAGGAGAGGTTCTGACGTCTCAATGGGAAGGGTGTCTTTTTTCTATAATAGACAAAAGAGAAGAGAGCTGGGGTTGGTGGGTTGTTTTGGTTTGCGAAGGAAGGTGAGCTTGGAAAAGAGGATGGGACAATGAGTTAACTTGAGAAATCTGGTAACTGAAGGAGGCTTCATACCTCTCATGTGTGTGTGTGGAGAAGCTGCCAGAACAATAGTATGTTGGGGTGTTTGCAAAAGGCAGTAATTTTGAGAACTCTGTGCTTTGGTTGGTTAGTGGTTTTTGTGGCTGATACGACTTTCCAATTATTGAATTTTTCCATAAAGATACGTTGGCAGAGAAGATTGGAGTTTGTTGCTAGTCTTAATTTTTTTTTCAATTTTGCTTACTTCATTCCACAAATTTTCATCTAATGAGGTTTTTTTAGATGATTAATTCCATCATCTTTTCTTTTTTCCCCTTATGCCCTCTGACTTAAGTTATTATTGACTTGTCCATTATGAATTGTGCCTTATATTGATGACGATTTTGTGTATACGTATGAATTACTTGTTAATTATGAAAATGTTTAGTTTTGGATTATTAATAATATTTTAGAATTTGTTTGTCTATTGTACAAATTCTTTTACTTGTATCTATTATCTTTGGTATAGCAGTTATCCTGTAGTTGCCATCTTGCTATAGAGTACTTGGGGTCTGGCATTCTTTGTTGAGATTTGGGATTGATAAATAACTATGACTTAAATCTACTTAATAGGCTAATAGCTTGAGAGGGAGTGGTAGAATATCTGCAAAGTACCTTTAGGGGGAGATAATGATCTGTGATAGAGCAGATAGTTTGTTATTTTAAGGTCAATTGTGTTAATTTCACCTTGGGTATGTGTTTAGGAACATTGTCTTATTCTTAAGGATTTTATCTTCCCATTATTAGTTATTGGAAAAAACTCAAGTCCCACATAAACTAGAGATAATGTTAAAATGTAACATATAAGTAAAGGGAATCTTCGCCTTACAAGCCAGTTTTATAGGATTGAGTTAAGCCTTAACTACTTCATAAAAGTAATTATTTGTTCCCTTAGTTTATTAATGATATTGTAGTACATAACCTAATTCTTACTGTAAACTAAAGTGGTGCTTCGTCTTTTGTATCATATCATGATAAACCAGGTCAGGTTGTGTCCTTTTAGTCTGGGTCTCTTTTCTCTCCTCTTCTGCTATCTTAAATTCTATTATTTGAACACTTCTACGAAAAAGAATTATTACAGAAGTTTTACATTTTTTTGATAATTATGTTATATTTGTCTGAAGAAAAAATTGTATTGTGTTTTCAGTTCTGATAATGTTCTTCAAACTCCCTTTCAAGGTTGGGTGATGGCAATCGTGAGTTGTTAAGATTTGTGGTGCTCTCATGTTAGTAATATAAAATATAGGCTGAATTTATGGCTTGAAACTGATCATGAAAATTTTCCTTTTAGGTCATGGCTCTCTTGAGTGGTTTTGCAGGAGTATATACCGAGGTAATTTTAATTTGGAGCAGTTACATTAATACCCTAGAGGCTTCATGAAATGACACTCCACTCCACTCAATGTACAGCCAAAATTATACTCTGTACTGTTGACCATTATTGACTGGTGGAATATGCTGCTTAAAAATTGTTTCACATTCAAACCTTTTTGGATTAATTCAAATTATTTAATCAGTCCATCTGAATTTATTAATGCTTGAGCTAAATTTTATTAGACTTTCTGGATCTGCCAGTCTGCTTAAAGTAAGATATATGAGCTCTATTACTATAGCATTGAGTAATATTTCTTAGCGATCAATTCGTGGCTTAGTAATTTTTGTACATAATTCTTGGCAGGCAATTATTAAAAAGCGTCCTTCACGAAACATAAATGTTCAGAACTTCTGGTTGTATATCTTTGGCATGTGCTTCAATTGTGTTGCAATGTTGGTTCAAGACTTTGATGCGGTGATGAACAAGTAATTTGATCTTTTCTTTGATTTTGCTGTCATTGTTTTTATCATTGCTCACTATTTTACTCCTATTTTATTGTGATCATATACGAAGAAAATCTTCTCATCAAATGGGTAACGCGTAATATATGTTGTTTGATGATTTGATCACATATGTCAGCACCAAGCATTGCAAAACCATATGTTTATTGTTAATGTAGTTATAAGGCATAAACTGTCAAATGATTAATATATACTTATGCCCTATGTTGTCTTTGTTCAGGGGATTCTTCCATGGATATTCACTCATTACAGTTCTCATGATTTTCAACCATGCACTCAGGTAATGACGACATGAAATTTGTTGAGGGCTGGAAGTTTTTTCCTAATTACTAACTATTCTTGTGTAGCTAGTTGTTGGTTGGGTCGGAGCCATGAGTTTGTCTTATGAGAGGCCCAGACCCAAAATAAAAACTTTTAGTGAAAAATAAATAAATTTCAATATGCATAACATGTAAATTTAATATATATAACTAATACTTTTTGAGTGAAAGAAATACATAACTGGCTCGAGGACTTGAGGCATTGACTATACCATGTGAGTATATCACCATTTAAATTTACCACTGTTTCTCACTTTCCCCATGCTCTAGATACTACATTAAGAATAAAGAAAATAAATATAGGAGTAATATCTCTTGTGTAAAATATGCATATAGGGTTGTTTATTTAAAGATGGAAACAATTACAGAATAATAGAAACTATGGGCTAAGCCTGTTACATTCAATAGTTGCCTCCAATGTAGAAATTTTTTATCATCTAGTTTTTCTATAGTTTGGTGAGGGAATGTTGTAGGAGCAGAAGACAGAACAAGTGGAGGTTGAGGAGGAGGAGGAATTTGTGAAGCCATGGAAATAAATGAATAAGCTCTAATACCATATTGAAGAAAAATGGAGAGATTAAAAGAACTAGAACTGTGATATGAGGAAATTGAACAACTCAAGTGAGCTTTTGTTTACATACACATACATATACGCAAAAGCTCACTTTTCAAACTGAAACCATTATAATCACCTCCAGAGACAACTGTCATCAGCTATAGTATAACTAATGACAAGTGATAATGGCCAATAAAAAATACAATAAGAAAAGATAACACTCTAAAGGAGTTGTACACTCACAGAGTATGAGAGGCAAAAGGATGAAACAACAAATTTTGACTGTTGATAAAACTGTGAACAAGCAAATCTCAGGAAGGGTCATCTGCCAATTGCATGAAACAGTCCTTATTTCCACTTTATCTTTGGTGATTTTATTTTCAACTGTTGTCATTTTTAAGCTATTTTCTTTTTACTCATCTAGTCCTCTACTTTTCTGTCTCAAATGTCTTACCTCATAAACTGCACAAAAAATGCGAATATCTCTTTCCAAGTGAACACTAGCAGAAGTTTTCACTTTCTTGTTAATGTTGTGAGTTTATATGGTTGTTTCTTTTTGCAGTGGAATTGCTGTATCAATGGTAATGAAGTATGCTGACAACATTGTCAAAGTAAGACTTGGGTTTATGACTATGTTATATGATACTTCTTCCACTTAATTGCATCAATATAATTCTAAACATTCATGAGTTTAATTAAGTTATGGGATTTTTTTATAAATGGAGTTGTTCATATGATTAAACATGCTACATCCAAAATAAGTTTTTATTATTTGTTTGTTCGATAAACTTTTTGTTGTTTGTGTCTGGATTTTATGGTCACAGGTACTGAATATAAAAATGGTGAAATGACTAAAATTGTGCAACTATGTTAGATTAGAATTACACGTTCTTGCGGTATCTCTTGTTGCCTAGAGTGTATGATAATGTTATTACTTACTGCAGACCCCCACTTTTAGCGATGTTCCTTAGACAATTGCTCTCAGTTTCTAAAGTTGTTAAATGAAAAAATATTAAAATTTCTAACTTGTTTAATCGTCATGTACTCTCTGATATTATTTTATTACTTTTCTAAACATCATACTTGAAAAGGAAGAAATGATTTCTGAATTACACGAGGAAATTATCAGTGTGACTGAGTATATAATGTGATTTACAAACTCTTATTTAAGGAAACTAGAAATACAAGAAAATAAATCAGAATATCAATATATACAAATCACATCCTAATCATTAACAGCAAAAGTGTGGCCCCTAAATAAGAGATATTTATCCCTGAATGCAATATACTTTCTGACAATTAATTTTGTGTTTTCTGTGACGATATCTCATAATGTGGCCAAAATCAAGATTATGAAGGATTGGACAATCCTCACCTCTTGAGCTAATTTTTTGGATTGAATTACGTGGATCCAAATTCATGTTATAGAACTTCTTATAGATCTGATAATGGACCACCCTCAATTTTCAAAAAATATACTTCGCCTGCAACTTTACTAGTATAATCTACCTAGCTTCATGTCTCTCCCAATGCTATATAAATAAAACAGTTATAAAATCTGCATGCCCTAGATGTCCAATCTTGGACTGTGCTGAGATATCACATTGGCTTTTTAGGTATGAATAAAATAACTTTAGGTCACTCCTCTAATGAAACAAAGGGAAGTGGTAAAGTTGCAGATAGCTCAAATTTCTGCCGATGGAGCGTGAATAAACTTTGATAGAGAAAACGATGATGAGAATGTTTCAGCTCAATGACAAGACTGAGCCTACACACTCGTGATACAAATTGAAAAGAAAGATGTTATCTTAGTGACAGACGCATTAAAACATTCTTAAATATTAGATAAAATTTATTGAATTCACAAATTTGGTGGGTCTCACTTCTTATTTAGTGAGTTCCACTCACGATTTTATAGTTTATAATAAGTTTTAACCAATAGAGTATGTGGTAGAAGAAGTCTGTAAGAAAGTGTGTTAACATATTTTTTGCTGTACTTGAATGTGCATTAACTATGCGGGGATTGGTTGCCTTTCTAAATCTTTCAGAATTTGCAACTAATTTTGGCTTAGGAGACTGAAACTAATATCTAAGTAATTCCATCGAGACTGGACAAGAGTAGGAGATGTATGATGGGTTTTGAAAATGCTCATTTTGAGCCTCCGGCCTGATTGCTCTGCAGGCCACGTCAATTTGTTTCATTTCCCATCTGAGTATTGCTGTTGGAAATAAAGTGACTTAAGTTTGTTCTAATCGGGATCTAGAAAACTTGCTCCATTAGTGTAACAGACAAAAACATGGAGCTATAAATTGTAGTCATCTTTTGCTTTTCTCTCTAACTTTTGATTGCATTGAAAGCATCTTCATTGGAGTTTTAGGTGCTTCATTTATCTATTCCGGAAATTTTACAAAACAAAATTAATATCAATAGGATACAATCAGAGCTTTGATGAGTTGGAAATCTGAACGCATTGTCATACATAATGATTGTATAGTTTTAGAGCTCACTAAATTAACTGCACAAAGGTTTTATTCTGTACCTACTGTTTAGAATCAGAGCTGCATTATGATGATTGATAATGCTTTCATCAAATGTGGTCTATATGTGTGCTTCTGATTGTTTATTCAAACGTTACGACACCTTTTATTTTCTCAAGCACAAACCTTTGAAGTGGAATTCAAGTTTATAGTTAACTTTCCCATTGACACAGGTGTATTCTACTTCAGTTGCAATGCTTCTTACAGCAGTTGTTTCTGTGTTCCTTTTTGGCTTCCATCTCTCCCTCGCCTTCTTCCTGGGCACAGTGTAAGTTACTTATTATTATACCATGAATGTGTTTGCCATGTTCTATCGTGTATTTCTTCCCATGACCCCAAGTATTGCACTTACACGAATACGTCATATTGTACAGCAACTGAAATTAAAATGTTGAATAGTTTTTAGTTCTTTTATGGCTTTGGCACTTAATGATAACTCGTGTTACATTTTGAAATGCTTCATTTTGATGTGCATGCCACCGGGCAGTTGCATTTAATGCTTCATTCTGTAGTCTCACCTAAATTGCTCTATAACCTTTTCCTTCTCTTTAATACGAGTGTTAACTTATGTTTACAGTGTTGTCTCTGTTGCAATTTATCTACACTCTGTTGGGAAGACGCAAAGATAAGCATGACTTCCGCCTTCTGTTTTTCCTACACTGGATTTTTTTATTCTTTGTTGTTTAGCCTCGAGCAAGCGAATACATGTTGAACCTATTAGTTCATTGTAATAGTGTATACATTGAAATTTATTTTCGTGTGTATCTTAACGCGAAAGTTACCAGACTTCGGTTCCGTTGTCTTCATTGTGCTTCTTGATGCGTGAGATGTTGCCATCCTCCAACGGGAAAAAAAACTATGGCTACTGCTTTTTGGAATCATCAAAATAACCATTTAAAATCCCAACATTTTCTGAAAAATACTATCTAAAGTGTAATAAAAAACTTTTGGATTACGCATTACAAAAAAATTGATTATGGAATGAGGAATCTAAAACAAGTTTTGGAACATATAATTCATAATTAAAATTTTGCTACTTTGAATTATTCATCCGGAAACAATACATAAATTCATTGTTCCCGAATGACATTTCTGAAAAGGTTTAAAATCTGTTCCAGAATCTTCTTTCTGGGAGGGAGTCTTTGGCATAGAGACAAGTGTGATTGTGCATTTCTTCCCTCCAATGTTAAATTGGTCCACCGAATTTCTTGATATTTTGGCGACCTGTTGAGAATTTACTCTTGAAACTTTTTCATGTAAGTTTCACAAAAATAAAGTTAATAGCACAAAGTACCTTTTTTTTTTTTCAATTTAGCAATTTTTTAAATGTGTACATACTCAAAATACATTAACAGCAATACATTAACATCAATAATTGCTCACACTCATTTAATATAATATTTAAAATTTATAAATTAGATTACAAATTGGTTATAAGTTACTAAAATCTATTTATATAAACTCAATAACATTTATAAATAGGTGATAACTTCCATGGAGTGTGTTCTCACTCAATTTTATATACTTCTTATATTCACAAATATCCTATATTTTATATTTTTACCAACTTGAGCATTAAAGAATTTTTTAACTCTTTTAAGGTAATTTTTATTTTCTGACAATTATCTTATATCCATACCAATTTGAGTTAGATAATATTTTACAAGTAGATCACCAGTTTCTCTTTGTAGGAGACAGTATCAAAAGAGCTTGACTTAGAGAGAAATAATCTCTTTATTCACCTTGAAACTCTCACTCCATTTTCAAGAACAATGAGTGTTTGAATAGAGAATTTGGGGGAAGCGAATATTGGTGAAAAAGTACTTCGGGGGTTGTGGCATTCAACATCAAAGGTTTGCATTTGGGAAACAAATTATGAACTTAGGTGTGATGGACGAGCAAGCGGTGAATTCATGAACTTAATTTTCAAATACTATTCCGTTACTAAAAAAGGTTTAAAATTAAAAAAAAAAGTTATTTCTTTCTTTTGTTTTGGTGTTTATCCATTCCATTGAGGCTTGACACCTGTATATTTAATTTAATTTTCAATTAGAGGGGGGAATGAGTTATTAGTTAGTGGGGGTGGGAAGAGGTGGAAATAGCATGAGAAATGGTTGGCATAGGATGCATGGCGGGAGTAGGAGTTTATCACCCCAGCTGGCTGCATAATCGAATTCGAATTATCTCTTCTAAATCTGAAGAAGAAGCAGTAAAAGTAAAACGGTGGTGCTCCTTGTTCTCTGTTTCTGGATACGAGACTCGTCATCGGTGCAGGCCCAGGCCCAGGCCCAGGCGCCCGTTTTGTTTGCCTGAGAGTAGAGACGGTGGGGAGGAGGGAAGCTCTACTTGGGAGCGACTAGAGTTAGAGTGGAAGCTCCTCAGCAGAAGGATTGGAGATTCCGGAATATTTTCTTCGTGTTTGGTCGGTCTCCTCACCGGCGTCGCTGTCGTGCTCTTCAATTATGCTGTAAGTTAACTCGCCGAATGCGATAGATACTTGATTCCTACTATGCTCTTCAATCATATTCCTATTTTCATGTAAGGTCCATGAAATTCGTGATTTGTTCTGGGATGGGATTCCCAATCGAGGCGCCTCATGGTTGAGAGAAGCGCCGATTGAGACAACATGGGCACGTGTAGTACTAGTGCCTGCTTTCGGAGGCGCCACCGTGTCTGTGCTGAACCTCCTTCGTACACGTTTTGATTCCTCTCTCCAACAAGATCCTTTACTCCGAACACCTTCTGCCTACCTCAAGTCTGCTTCCCGCCCTTTTCTAAAGGCCATGGCAGCTTCTGTTACTTTAGGCACCGGCAATTCCTTGGGTCCGGAGGGTCCCAGCGTCGACATTGGCACTTCCATTGCCAAAGGCCTCGGTCCTTTCTTTCACAACAATGGAAAGAGTTCCGGCAGAATGCTCTCCCTTCTCGCTTCTGGATCTGCCGCTGGCCTCTCTGCCGGTATCTATTTTACATGCTATGCTGTTGCTTTTACCAATTCCATCACTTTTCTGTGAGTCACATTATTCTCATTTCTAGTTTATACTTTTTGTCAGGTTTCAATGCTGCTGTTGCCGGTTGCTTTTTTGCTGTCGAGTCTGTCTTGTGGCCATCGCCTGCAAATGCATCTTTACCACTTACAAATAATACTTCCATGGTCATACTAAGTGCTGTCATAGCTTCTGTTGTTTCTGAGATTGGCCTTGGCTCTCAACCAGCCTTTAAAGTTCCAGATTATGACTTCCGGTCTCCCGGTGGTAAGTCATCAAGGGATTTTTCTTTGAAATAATTTATAACTTCACATGATTACTGTTTTCACTGCTTCCATATGTGGCACTTGCTCATTGCTTTCCTCCTTCTTCCCTGCCGTAGATTACCAAAGTATTTCAAGACGTGAAGTTGGGCCATTTTTTATGTCATGTTTGATTTTTGGGAGGGAAAAAGATGAAATGGAAATAGAGAAGAAATGAGTTGAGAAAACAAAAATAGGTCAAAAGTAAAATTGAATGTTTAGTTGTTTGGTAGAGTAGAAATAATTGAGAAATGAAGAGGAAGTTTTGATAGGAAATAAGAAGAGAGATAGAAAGATGAATAGAAATAGGTGAAATACAGCGTGTACCACCATTTTTAAAATTATTTCTCGCCTCTTTCTCTCCACTATTTTATTTCCATCTTCATTCATCCTCTCCCATCTCCTCAACCAAACAAGGCATTAATGTGTAATATGTTTACTGAATTGGTTTGTCAAATCACTTTTGACTTAACTGACTGAGCCTGTCTTACAAACATACATATAAGGATTGCAGTACCTGGGTGTTTCCTTACAGAGTTGGTTAAATCTAGTCAAGTGTAATACTAATAATAAGTGGAAGCCCCTAGGAAAGTAGTCATTTTCTCCTACAATGCTAATTTATGCAACCAATTACAAGTAAATTATCCTTTTAGGGTGTCATATTGGGTTGTTGAACATCTTGGCATTAATTCCTTAGAAAGGACTATGCTCGTCATCAATTGATGGTCTCTCACTATAGTCATCTTGTTACTATGGTCATTGTTGTTGACAATTCTTCTGCCAGGTAAGCCAAGCCAATACTATTGCTTCTTCACAGTTCCTCCATTTTGACTGCTAAAAATATTCTTTTATTACCAACATTGCTGCTGCCACTGCTGCTATTTTTGTTCTAATTGGTTAAAGAATTGTTAGTACCGCTTCCAAATCTACAAGAGTCACAGGTGCATAGTCTCACTCCTCCAGAATCTCCTAGTTTGGCAAATCAAAATTTTGGAAGCCAAGCAAAATATTAATGGAATTACCTTTATCCTACTTTTGCAAGATTTTAAACTTAAAAATGAAAAAAAAAGTTACTGGTGTGGTTCAATGTGATTTCGTTTGTAATTACTGCTTATAGAAATTAAGGTTTGGTATTGTATATTCTTTAGTGATATTTAAGCCTCTTTGCAAAAGAAACTGAGTAATACATTCTATTATTTTGAAACTCAAGAAAGCAAAAGCTGATGTTGACATTTCTTTGCAAAAGAAACTGAGTAATGCCTCTTTGTGAACATTTCTTGTTATTCTTAATCTGATGGGTAAGATTTAAAGTGAGAGTATTGAACTTGATTTCAGAGCTCCCGCTGTATCTATTGCTGGGTATTTTATGTGGCCTGGTGTCATTGGCCCTATCTAGGTGTACGTCATATATGTTGACTATTGTTGACAATCTGCACAAGGCCACTGGCATTCCAAGAGCTTCATTCCCTTTATTGGGAGGCTTATCGGTTGGGTTGATAGCATTGATATATCCTGAAATCCTCTACTGGGGTTTTGAGAATGTTGACATTTTATTAGAATCTCGGCCATTTGTTAAAGGCCTTTCCACTGATCTATTGCTTCAGCTAATAGCCGTCAAGATAGTTGCAACTTCTCTGTGCAGGGCTTCTGGATTAGTGGGGGGGTATTATGCCCCGTCTCTCTTTATTGGTGGTGCAACTGGGATGGCTTATGGAAAATTAATTAATTTTGCTTTTGCTGAGTCTAATCCCATGATTAACCTCTCTGTGTTGGAAGTGGCATCACCACAAGCTTATGGCCTGGTACTATTCTTTTCTTTTTGGCTATATGTTATTTACCATTTAGTAATTTATGATTGCCATGTTCATTTTGCGAAAGAACTGTATCTTTCCAAGATGATTTCCATGGGTATACAAACGAGCCATCTTCCAGTGGAACTTTCTTTTCTGTCTGTACCTAATCACGAGTTTTTAACATTTCAGAATTTTATTTCGATACAGGGACAGTAAGGTTTACTGCAAAGATGATTGTTAAAGTTTCTTTTGCAGGTTGGAATGGCTGCAACTCTTGCAGGAGTTTGTCAAGTGCCACTTACTGCAGTCTTGCTTCTGTTTGAATTAACACAGGACTATCGGATTGTTCTGCCACTGCTTGGAGCTGTAGGGTTGTCTTCGTGGATTTCATCTGTACAGACAAAAAGAGATGACAGAGGGGCAAAAAAGGTTGAATTGGAAAATTCAAATTCTACTTCACTTTCTGAAATATCCTCTCCTAGTTCAATTGAGTCATCTGCTGGCAATACCTTTGCTGCGCCATATATGACTAATTTGTGTCAAGTGGAAAGTTCTCTTTGTGTAGAGGATGATACTGTTGAAACAACATATATTGTAAGGAAAACATTTGTTTCAGAAGCCATGAAGACGAGATACGTGACGGTTTCAATGTGCACACTACTTACAGAAGTAATAGATCTCATGATTGCAGAGAAACAGTCCTGTGCAGTAATTGTTGATACTGATGATACATTAATCGGTTTCTTGACACTTAGAGACATTCAAGAGTATGGTAAATTTGCAAAAGCAAGAAGCAAAAAACACAAGGTACACGAATCCAAGTTTAATATTAATTGGTCGTGAAATCTATATATTTCTTTCAAATTGAAGTAATCTAGATTATTTTCAGTTACGACCTAAATATCGCAATGAGGAATAAAATAGTCCCAAATTTTGTTGAATCTATAGATCCCTTGATAACGGGTGATGGATATGCTATTGAAGTTGTATCTTAATTTTGAGCTTGCAATTCTATGCCATCAATTGCAGTTGATTGACAATTATCATTATACGTTAGTTGAGAACTAAGTTCTATTACCACAAAACCAGTCACTGATTAAAAATCAGCATTCATTACACAAATGTAGAAAGAACAAATATAGGTTCTATAGTTTTAAAAGTGCCTTGTGGATGAATTGCTTGAAGGTATTATATGTGCCCCGGCCCCTGCTTTGCATTATTGTGTTTCATTTGTAGATAATTGGTAGCACAAGTAAATATTAGCGGGGGGAAAGAATAGCTACCTATCTGCGCTCCATAAAGCATGAAAATTTGACCATTTTAAGAATGTTTGATTCAAGCTAAATCAGTCGGAGGAATGCTTACAGTAGGATTTGGTGTTGGCTTTACAAAAATCAGTAGATACGGCTAAAGCAAGTGCTGAACTAAACTACTTTGTTGTTGCTTCACAAATCTGATTATTTGATTCTTCCTCTTACAGGGGCTTTTAGTTTCTGAATTATGCCTTTTAGATGGAGAAATATGCAACGTACCATGGACAGCTACACCTGACATGGAACTTCTTTATGCTCAAATGATTATGAAGGAGCGCGGATTCAATCAAGTTCCAGTCGTGAGGAATATCTATGAAAGAACGTATCCAGTTGGCATTATAGACCCTGAGAGTATCAGTCTAACATGCAGGTTCTATTACTTTCTCGAATATTAAATTTCACTAAGGACCTGTTTGGAGGAATATCTATAAACATATTGATGAGAAAAAAATATAGAAAAAAAGGGAAATCAGTTGTTTTATAAGTTAAAATTAGTAATGCATGAACTAATTTTGTAAAAGCTTTTCCAAAATCTAATTTCTGACTCGTACATAAACTAATTTTAGTTTATGATTTTTTTTCCAAATAGGTCCTAACTATTCTTGAAAGTGAGAAATTACGTAAACATTTTCTATTTCCACACTAATATCTCTTGGTTGTCTGAAAGACATTATTCTGACATTCCTTACTGATATAGCCTCCAACATAATCCTCAAGTGTAACTACCAAAGACCCACAATAAAAAAGGGAATAAAATGTTATTTTTATATATAATTTTATAAAAAAAATCATTATTTTATAGAAATAAGTTAAAGTTATTCTTTTGTTTTGTCCTCTTTTCCTTTTAAGTCAAAATGTGAGATATGATTAAAAATAAATTATGTTGCTCGTTAGGTTTTACTTATGTGTTACAACATTACAAATACGCTGAATAGCATTTCAAGTCCTTAAATGTGTATAGGGACTTTTGATTACTCCTTAGTATCAAGAAATTCAAAATGTTACATAAATGTTATTTAAATGCGTTGAACAAATTATTTAAATACTATATATTAACTTTAATTATATTACATTGTTGTTGCGTATATCTGACAAACATAAGAAAATCAGGAAGTAACATGTTATGTGCATGTAGGTATGTCAAAATTGTTCAAACCTGTTGGCTCACCACGAGTTCAAACTGGATTGGGTTAGAAAAAATATAATTCTTTTTTAAATAGAAACTAAATTGTTAGCACTATTCTTTATTGGTTAAATGGAATTGAGCTAAATTGGAGGTTGGTTGATCATTGACTTCTTAACAACAAATCTTTATTATTATAATTATTTATTAATTTTAACTATGTAGGTTAACATTTTGATTTTTTTAAGACATGTTTAATAGTGTTTTCTATGATTATTGTCGAATTCTATAAGTTAGCACTTTTTACTTATTTATTTTTATAATATTATTTCTTAATTGTACATGTGAGTTGAGTTATTCCACTTCGCCTTTACGTAATTATTTATTTTTGTCAAGTTGCAGTGCTTTGGCCACCAGACAAACCCTCAGCTAATATTCCACGCTACCACTTAATTACCTTCAGGAGGCTGAAGACTGCTCTCTTCTGATATTTTTTGGTTTTCAATTATGAAATTCTTTTTGGTAATTCGATTATCTTTCTTTAACACGTCAATTCTCCGTGTTTATACGTAAAACAAAAAGGGCTCAATTGAGTTGTGTTTAGTTATTGGTGGATGAAAGAATAGGTAGATCCCTAAGAAAGAACTCTTGTAATCTGATAAAGCTACACATATTATTCGATATTTAATTTACAGTGATCAAGTTGGTCCGGCAACACATTATAATACATTTTAAAGAGTCTTGGATATATTTGATCATTTTAAAATTTATGAAAAATATTTTTACAACTAAATGTGTACAAATGTATAATTTGAATAAATTAGTTTTTAAAATTAAAATTATAGTTAGTTATTTATAAATATTACTTCTACATTTTCTTAAAGTATTTATATAAATTATTTAAGATTGAACTAAAATAATTTAGTAAGAAAGGAAAATAAAATTTATCTCAGTCCACGCAAAAACAGTTTATTACTATCCTCTTAATTTTGCATATCAAAATACAGGCTTTTAGTAATAATTTTGAATCCATTTCTTCGTTGGTTATTAGGGAAATCTTATTTGAGAATGCTTGGACCATGACAACTTAGTAAGATTTTATCATTTCTAAAATAAAACAGATGGCTTTCATTGGCATTTTCATAAAATTATTATCGCAACTAAAATTAGTCAATCCCAAAAAAAAAAACTAAAAATTAAATAAATTTGATTTATCATTACACTTGAAGATATGTATGATTAAGAAAATACTCCAGTTGAGTTAAAAAATCAATATTTGTTCTTGTTTAAAAACTGTTCTAATACTAAATAATCTCATATGATAAATCAAAAGGTATTTTTTTTAAATAATAAGGTTTTAAGAAGTGCTTTAACTAAAATAATTTCTCTAAGAATTTTTGTGAAAAAATGTATAAGTAACTAGAAGAGTTTTAAACAAACAAGAAAACGTTTTATTCATGCGAATCTTATCTACGAGGAAACAAGTATAAATATTCTCAGGAGTGTCTATGATTAACTAATAGATTTTAGTTATTCCCATAAATCATGATTAGCATGATCCATGATTCTTAGAAATCGTGACTCTTGAAATTTATGATTTTCAGCGATCATGATTATTGGTATATAAAAAATTATCCTTTAACAAATACCTCCTTGATTAAAGTTACAGCTCACGGTCAACGTTAATTCTCCATAGAGCCTTTAGATGCCATCTTTCATGCTTATTTTGATATTTTCCACCTTAACAGACAACTGTAACTTGTGATCCTCAACGGCTTTCAAAACTGAAAGCAGGTTGGACCGATAAATTTCACACTTTCGATTTGCACACTCAAGCTCATTCAGGAGTTTTCTAATATTTGTATCCAAATCATCCTGCAGGACATAAAACAATGGAATTATAATAAACAAAGCATGCTTGAGCGTGAATGGATATTTAAACCAATGATACTATAAAGTCTATTAAGATTCCCACCTCTCCCACCCCCAAGAAATAATATAATATCTGAAAAAAAATAAGAGAAAGTACATCTAGGGGAAGAATATTAAGAAAATCAGGATGATTTTCTATCAATTCTCCAAACTAACTAATTAACATATAACCACTAACGAAATTATCTACCATACTTCTTTTTCATTTATATTAGCAATAGATTGTACCGTTATCAATTCTCCAAACAACTTGAATCAGTTAGCCTTAAGAAGATTTGTTAAAATATCAACCACCTGTTCTTCACGAATTAACACTAGCTTACCTTTATTGACTTGGTCTATGAGGAAATAGAATCTTGGTGTGTCCTTCACATTAATTTTTAGGGTTGTTTTACATGCATTAGTGTTAGTTTAGGCTTAAATCCATCATAACTTGCTTAACTTTTCTTTTTAAAAACTTTCTACTGAATTAGGTTGTGTTTTGTGATATTGGAAAAAAGATTACTCGTGGAATGAATTGAAGCAAGAGAAAATGGATTAATAATAACTTGGGCTTAAATAATGTGATTGAGGTAATTTTAGTGTCTACGAAAGTTTAAACGAACAAGTTTTACTTTTCATGGGAACACCTTGAGGTTAAAGCTGATGATACTCAGTCGAGATAGCTAGACATAGGTGCAGAGTATTGAACATATATTGAGTTGGGGGAATCAAAACGGCATCATTGCCTAAAATTTGAAGACAAATTTATCTACATCTTTAAGGAACTTTGGTTGAATTGTTCACCGCTTGGCCACGGGGAGCCCCCAATCAAGGTGCCCCTGTAGCACTCTATTTTACATCTTTTGTGCTTTAATTGTAATGGGCTTAGAGCCCCTTTTAGGTCTTAGGTTTAAATAGGCCTTTTAGAATCTGTTTTGTTGACTAAGTACATTGTATTGCAATTTATTGTGCATAAATAAATTGACACAGGACCTTAATTGTATAATTAAATTCCCTCCTCATGTGAGAATTTCAAGCTCCGGATTCAAGGAGGAGGATTAACAATATCAAGGAATGTGTAGGATTGTGCTTCCTCCAAGTTAAGTTTTTGATCCAAAGAGGAGGACTATCAATGTCGAAGAATGTGTAGCATTCTATTTCTTCAAGTTTATGACTACATGAGGCAGCTAAATACACCAATGTAGCCCCATCCCTAACTAGAAATGATGTACGTACCTACCGTTTTGGACACCTTATTTTTGCACACCTCGAGAAGCTATTCCCTTTATTGTTCAATACAAACTCCAAATCATTTTAATGCTTAATTTTCCAACCATTCAAATATATACAAAATCACTCTTACCCAACTCAATCATTTAAACCATCTCATCATTTTTCATTAATCCAACATGATGATGTAAGGGACTGACCATGTTAAGAAAAGATCATAATAGGATCTATACATTTGGTCATGTTTATTGACCCCTTCAAACAGAAGATGTCTTCGTTAAAGCTCTTCCAATATCAAACTATGAGAAACCAAGATCCAAATTGAGTATGGTTCCCAAGCACTTATCACCAAGCTTGAGGGGGAGTGTTGACTACTGCCTATAATTTGAATATAGCAATCAGCCATAATAGACTGATTCTATTTTTCCCAGGTTCTCTAAAGTTGGACAAGCTGTAATATTGTCTATTTACCTTCCTTAAAAGGATTATTTGTAAACCCCCCAGATTCTAATCGGTTTAGATTATTTGATTATTCGATTTAGTCGTTTCAAGTTTAGGCTCCTAAATTTGTTTACTATCTTCGTTACTTATATGACCTGTAATTCATAGTGGAGCTTCCTTCCAAATACTGCAATGATTATATATCGGGATAAGAAAACACACAAAATCACTTATAATAACAAAAGGTGATTGAAGAATTAAGAGTATGAAGTAACTAGCCTTGCTGTGAGAGCTAAAAAGGTTATGTCAAGGACCAACTTTCTTAAAATATTGTAGTGTTAGAAGAAGGTTTAAGACTACTTATCCTTAAAAAGTGAAATTTAAACTTAACTCAATCTTAAATAGTCAACTTATATAACTTATCTCCAGTTAATAATGTAGGATCTCCAACATATTCCCTTGTACCAAGAACTGGACATCTCGAGTATGGGAATAATATATATGGGTGGTCCAATAACGACCAATAACAGGTAACACTATAGGCTCAACAAGCCTTGCTAAGATAGGTTCCAATATCATCTTAGAAAGTAAACTTACTACAAAATTGGTTTGCAAGGTAAGATTTGCACTCACTTGTATAGTACAGTTTAGTCATATCTCTAATCAATATGGGACCCATCACACCAATTCCTTAGGGTAACGCACAACACATGTTTTTCTATCTTGTGATGTAATTGAACTTTATTTATAAGAATGGGAGTGGCAGGGATCAAACTCCTAATCACTTGGTCATAGTAGCTGTGAGACCATTTCGATATACAAGATTAGTTAGATGAAGATTTATATCATAATACCTTCATATTAGGTGAAGGTTCAAGACTGGTTTCATATAAGGGTGGATAAAATAGTAAACCACACTCAATACCTCCATCATTAAAGAGGTTAAATAATATTCATAAAAAATAAATCTGACCTTAGACGTATGTTGGCTCAAGCATTCTTCCTGGCATGCACTTGTGTAATTAACACGACTTTCATCATTCAGCACATGACTCCTTAATTTTCCATTACTGATAGGAATTCTTCCCTCATTTTGCATTGCCTGAGAAACTCTTTTTGCAGCTCCTTGTAAAGCATCCATTGCAACATCATAAGTTTCAGCAGACTGAGCGCCTTCATCAACAAATTTAAAGGCCTCATGTCGAAGGGTGTTATATCTAACTGTATGAGATTCCAAATAGTAAGTATATACATCACAAGAATGTTCTTCTAATATTACATTACTCTTTGCATTTCTTGTCCAACGTTTCAATATATAATGAGATGGGAGAGTAAGCACATTGGTAACTCTAAAGACTGCCAAAACATGTCTGCAAAGAAGGCCTGAAAACTCAAACATTTGGCAACTACAAGTTGCTTTCATCTCCAAAACATTAAATTTAACATAGTACCCTTTATGTTCCTCTCCAAATTTAGCTACATTATATGTAATGACCTCCCCGTCATCATCAGCTTTGGATGCCATGAATGTTAGTGTACCAACTAACTCCTCCTGGAACCTCATGAAAATTTTTCTCGTGTAAAGCTCAGATGCTTGCTTCTCCATTGGAGATGGGGTCCTCAATACTGGCAAAGTATTCATTGTGTCATAATCAGCTCTCACTTCCTTCTCATTGCGACTTTCAAGTGCTTTCTCATAAAGCTTAAAGAACTGATTTAAATTGGTTGAAGCATTTATATATCCATCAAAGTAAGAGTTCATGCTATCACTTCGCTGAGTGATGGACATTTCTGCAAAGAATGTGTCTCGCAAATATACAGGTACCCACTGCCTGCAAGCAGAATATATTGCTTGAAGCCATTCATGGTCCCTGAGATCATATTTATCTACAAGTGTTGACCAACAAGACTCAAATTCCTCAATTGACTCAGTCAAGTTAACGCATTTGTGAAATTCAGCTTCAAAATTTGGATATTTGAGGAAAATATGAGATAATTTCTCCTGGCATTTTTTAAAGATGTGCCACTTGCAGAAGCGGTGCCGGGTATCCGGGAACACTTGTATAATGGCTGATCGAATAACAGAATCATGATCAGTTGTTATTGACACTGGTGGACGTCCAGACATGGCCATAAGCCAAGTCTTGAAAAGCCACACAAATGATGCTTCAGATTCATTAATTAGGAAGGCACAACCGAAAAGAACAGGCTGCCCATGATGGTTTACACCGGTAAAGGGAGCAAATGGTAAGCGATACCTATTAGATCGGTATGTAGTGTCAAAAGTAACAGTATCACCAAAAAATGTATAATTCATTCTTGCCTTGGGATCAGCCCAGAAAACATTGTTGACGGACTGATCCTCATCCCCTTGCACAGCATAGAAGAAATTAGGGTTTTCGGAGTGCATTTGTCTCAAATAATCGAGAACAAGTTGAATGTCACCTTCTAAACTTCTCTGCCTATTATTCCTCATGTAGTTCCTACAGTCGACCTCGGTGAAGCCGACTTTGCTAATCCCACCATACTCTTTAATAAGTGCTGACATAATTCTACGAGGACCCATCCCAGCAGCCTGCAAAGTATCAATGAGAGTCTTAGCAGCGCCTGATATTTGGCGGTGAGAGCGAAGACAATGAACCTGGTCAGGGGGAACCAGTTCGTGATTATGTTCTCTAACAAACCCAGACACGACCCACTTGCCAGAGTCTTGCATTTTGACAGACAAAGAAGCCTTACATCCGACTCTAGTAATGGTTCGGGGGCGCTTGATCTCTCTATCCTTCGTGCGCTTCTCATTCAAGTTGCGAAAACCCTCCTTAGCGCAAACAAATTGCCTCTGTATGATAGCTCCATCGCGCCTGGAACGACGTGATGAGCTCACACGAGTACTAAACCCAACACGACGGGCATAGGAATTGTAGAAGGCCTTAGCAGCCTCTTCAGACTCGAATTCCATGCCCTCGGAAGGTTCCAGATCTGAGAGGTCTCCCTCGGGAAGATATATTCCAGTGGCTACAGCGCCACCCCCACTGCTATCCCCCAATTCATCCTCCTCAATTGGGTGTTCGATGTCCCCTCCGTCATCGTCATACTCTCCCTCGCCTCCTCCCAACCCAATATCAAATTCTAACACCTCGTTATCCATCATCAATTCAATTTCCCAATTACCACAATCACCACTACTCACAACTTGTGCGATCAGGAATCACTGAATCAGGACTATTATGTGGATTTCATATACAGCGAAATCAGAGCAACTACAAATTTAGCATACCATAGAAACTAACCGTCGTCGACTTGAGTGACAGACACTGAGAAGGGCTCCGCCAGTGGATTGGAGAATACGCTAACCAGAAATTATACTCAACAATTGCGGAACCACGAAATGCTTTCTCTTCCATATAAGCTTACTCCACAATCATCATCTTTAACAAAAAGTTCTAATTATATATATAAAACAATTTATTGGAATCACTTTTAAATATTACGTTGTCTCATTTTAATTTCCATAAATTTGTTTGTAACTTTAAAACTTTTAACATTTTCTTAGTATTTTTCTTATAATTATCGTTATTTATAATTAATATAATACCAAAAATATAAAGTTCTGTCAAATTAAAAATAAATCCCAAAATTTATGTAAAGTAGTGTAAACACTACACGATTTATACATAAATGGATTTCAAATGACATACTTTATATTGATTATTTTTTGGAATGATGTTCGGTAAGGTATAAATTGTCCAAAATTTATAATAATTATAATTATATATATAATAAAGATTTAAATTGCATTATTAAGTTGTATAATGATATTTAATAAAAAAAATTATATAAAAGAAATTATTATTCATATATCAAATTAAAAGAGTTAGAGATTGGAATTGACCATCTTACTTTACTGAAGTAAAAGACACTAAAGATTGAAATGAAAGGTTCAAAGTGATATATTCTCCTCCTTAAATTATCTCATAAGAAATCATAAAGCAGAAAGAAAATCAATTTATAGAATAGGACTTCAAAATGACAAAAAAATAAATTCTAACTATAACTTTAATTGAATGGTAATTAAATAATTATATTTATTTTTTATTATAATTTATTCATATTAAAGGATAACTTGATAATAAAATATTATATTACAATTACATTATTTTTTATTAATATGTGTTATATTAAACGATAAATTAATAGTAGAATATTATATTATAGTGATGTTCAAGTTTTCTATTATAATATATTTATATTAAATGTTATTTTGATAACAAACTATTATATTATAACCACGTTTATTTATTTTATTAGTTTTTTTTTATATCAAATGTTAATTTGATAGAAATTACATCATTTTTCAATTTTTTTTTATTATAATCTGTTTTATATTAAATTAAAATATTGAAAATGGATTGATTTGAACTTAAAGAAAGTTATTTATATTTCTGTCATGCATATTTTATATTAAATGCTAATTTAATAATAAACTGTTATATTACAATCTAGTTTTTGTCATAATTTATTTAATTTGAGAGTAAAATATTATATTACAATTATACTTTTTTTCAATAATGCTTGTCATATCAAATAATAATTTGTTAACATAATATTAAAAACCTTAACATCAGTCTTAATGTATTTAAGCTGTATAGATTTAAATTTAAATTAAATTATCTTTATGTAAATAGATAGCATTTAATTAGGATAGTTTACTTCGTGGTGATTCCACATGTACAAATTTTCTCCAAATAAAACTATCTTTTTGTTTAAATTGTATCTATATCTTTGTCTATCTTTTAATTATTTTAAAAATTTATCATGGAATCTAATAGAAATTGAAGAATAAATTGTAGATAAATTAATCAATAAGTTAAGTAAATGACATATATCAGAAATCCTATAACAATCTAAAGAGTCAGAATATTAATTATATATCTTAATTCCTATGTCATTATTACCTTGGACAAAGATAAAAGGTGCTGAAGTCTTGGTCCTTGACAGCTCGTTGAGTAAACCTGGTCCCTCAATATTCAGCGTGAAATAAATTTCTCATTTACATTAATGGCACATACAATCACAAAAAACCAAGAATAAAACTACACAACAATGGTGACTAAATCAAGATATGACCATGTATTGGCTCGTTCTGTAGCTTGTACGGAAAATGCTGATTTATATTCAGCAACATCCAAAAAACAAAGTATGCCAAAACTAAACCTAATCCATTATAATTTGGCCAACAGATGAACGGAAAATATTACTCAGGGCATGTTGAACTTCTCCAGAGGCGTGTTCGCTCCTTACAAGATCAACCAGTAAGTGAAAGAACTGTGGAATGAACCGCCTGAATGAATCCTTTTCCAGACCAGTCAACCCTTGCAATGCTGAGATGACTAAAGACGTCCTAGCAGCTATTTCTTCCTTCTTTGCTGAACTTAGGGGCAGTTTTCGGTGTGGTGCAGGCAAGGTATCAGACTTGTGAAGAGTGGAAAAAGAACCAGCACAATTTAGGTATATATCCAATACGTTTTTACACACAGCAACTAACTCTTTTTCCAGGTCTATCTCATTATACACAAAATGATCCCGGAGATGTAAATTTTGTAAGAAGTTGAGGTGATTCTGGAAGGACTCATTTTCAAAATGAACCATGGGAGGGCCAGATATTTCCAAGACGGAGCAAGCTTTCTGCAACTTCTTCAGCAGAATTGACTCTCTGTTCATCTCCCGAGCATGTAAAGCAATAGATGAATATAATTCATTGAGGACTTTGATGCTGGCTGCAGACAAGGATTTCTGGTGCTTTTTGTACAGATCAGTTGCAACCTGCAAATGGAACACCAAAAAATACCATCAAGATGAACTCGTCCTGCGGTGAAACTCATATCAAGCTTGCACTACGTAAGTCTCCAAAAACAAAATTCTGGAAAGAACTAAAAAAAATGAGTGAATTACAATTTAAATTCCATGGATGCATAGATAGATTGAATATTAGGAAATCTAGTGCTCGTGTTTTAATTGTTAACTTATATACATCCAACAAGAGCAAGAAGTAAACCTGTACAATAAGTAGCTGCATAGCAATATGGTTCTTCGTTCTTGACACAACATAGGTGGCTGTTTGCAGATTGTCATCATCAAATTCATCATTTGTCAAGTCATGATCAGAAGAACTTTCCAAGTCAGTGGAAGGCTGTGAAAAGTGAGCCACCTCGATATTATTCATGGTTCTCAAGACCTTCATGAATCCCGATACTGTTGACATAGCTGCATCTTTCAAACACAGAAATATCTCTTTCCATTCTTCAGCTGAAAGCTTGTTACCAAGGTCATCTGTGAGACGCACTAATCCTGCAACTCCAGTACTAGCTGGACCCTGAACAGGACTTCTAATGAACCCTGTCAGTATTGACACCACGCCTGGTAGCTGAGACCTCACCACATCAAAGAAGGTGACAAATAAATCTATTAAACATTCTGCTGCAACTGAATAAGTCTCAGAATCCCATGTGCTTCCTTCAGTATGCACAGATACTGAAGAAGGTGAACAATTGGCTTCATGTAGATTCACCTCTCTCTTTCCAGATACTGAATTATATACAGGGAAAATAACAGAACAGAAAATGCTATTCCAAAATGTGTGGGAAAATAGATGACCATGATCCTTCAAAATGTTAAAAAGCACCTCCAAAGAACTCTTTCTGATAGCTGTTCTTGGATCAGAAGTTAGTTTTGATAACCCTGCAATGGAATATCAGAATATCAACATAAAGCAGAAAGAACAGGTAATATTTATGGAAAATATGGCCTGAAATATCCTTATGCAGATTTAGATCATCTCACTGCAGGCACAAAATGTGGTTAAACAAACCACTAATATATAGTTGACCTTTTACACTAACTAGGAGCTAAAGATACATTTATTTGCTACATCTAACGAGAAAAACAGGCAATTCTGTTGACAAAATGCAGCAATCATCACTCAAGATTTTAACTCAAAACTCAATACAAAAGCAGCAGACCGTGTATAAAGTCCATAGTCAATAGAAATGCAAGAAATAGCCATTTATTTGGAATACTTTAGCAAGTAGATTTTAAGTCTAATTTAACTCCAAAAAATCGGCTTGTAGTTTGAGATTTACACCCTTATATACTACAATTTTTTCATATTTAGTCGACGTGGAATCTCCAATACACCACTTCACATAAAAAAAATTGAAATCTTGGACATGGAATTAGAGATTAATAAGTGGTTCAAAAACGGCTTGATAACGAGTGGTACAATAAACTTCACTAGGATAAACTCTAATATCATTATGAAGCGAATTTAAGCCTAATTCAATCATACAAAACTGAAAGTAAGGTTTGCACCAATATTTCTTATAATTTAATCATATTTTTAGTCAATATGGGATGTCCAACAGAAAAGAATATGCATTTTTATCCACCAAGATGGTGGCATGGCCTTTGTACCATCTATTTTAAGTCAAATCATCTAAAGGCTTGTTACCTGATAGCAAAGGATTCCAAAAAGACACATGATCATCGTTATCAGTATGGGCCTGTAAATCTGAAATACCATTTGCAACAACTGATGGGCCATCAACACTGCTCTTCTTATTGTAAACAAGCCCTCCATCAGCAAGTCTGACTGCACAGAAACGAAGAAATGCAATTGCATTGAGGCTAACATCACTGTTGAATCGGCTATTTGTGAATGTCAAAAGGCATCGAACACAATCGGTGAAGGTCATTGTCTCTGTCTCAGTAATATAAGGAAAAAATTCACGCACTATTTTCTCCATGGTCTCAAATGCTAATAATACAATATTCTTCCGCTCATCAGCTGCAGCAGCTGTGAAAACCTGATAGCCAAAAATATTGCATGAGAAGTTATGATTGTTCCATTACCTCAATTCACCAATAGTAACACATGACATGTACATTTATGATGCCCCCGTTATCTGAACATGGTGTAAGAGGCAAACTTGCTAAACGAATTTATAATAACAATTTTCTGGTATAATAAACTTGTGTATTACATTTAGATTCTTGAAAACCCTCAATAGTTTGACTAGATATGCATCCTTGATGTCCCTTTTGTTTTGTTTGTATTCATTTTCTTTTGAACAGGCTGTTTTAGAGGGTACAAACTTTGATAAATTATTTGACTATTAATATTCATTCCTGAAATATATCATTTTGACTATCTAAATTGCCCAAAACAATAAAATCAAATGTTTCAATGATAATGAATTAAAAACCAAACAACAATTGTGTATGCAAGTAATCAAATGTATATTTTTCTTGAAAAAAATAGTAAACAATCACAAAGTACCTTTGAAATTTGTTTCACTTTTTTTAATAAAAGCAATTGAGCAATGTTTGACAAATTAAAAATTGATTTTTATCAAATAGTTTGAAACCATGTGTCAAACATGGGTTTGGGGCAGGCAAGGGGGAATCAAGCTAACTTCAACATTACCATAAAAACACTTTTCCAGCCAGATTTCACATTACTGACTCGGCTAAGGACCATCTGTGAAATACAACGCACTATTAATTCTCTAATTTCTGTGGTGTTGCTTTTTTGCATAACGATCACAAATGGTCTCAGAAATTCATTCTGAAAGTTGTAATTAGCCAGCTCCTCACGCTCCAAAAATTTCATAGAAAGTTGTCGCAGTGAGTCCATTGCAAAGATTGCAACTGATAAGTTTTCTGACAATCCAACTGACACAAAGAAATCTGAGAGAACATTCCATATGCGAGACCATACTAATCTGATGCGGTTCATATTATAATGCCTGCAAATGCAACCATGTTCTAGTCATAACTTTAGTAGATTTAATGATCATTAGAATTTTAATCATAAATGTGCAAGAAAATAACTTAGATTCATCAATTACAAACTATAAATAACATGACTGACAGGACATCACAATCCCTTTCTAAAGGACTAATAAAATCAACAAAGTATCCCTTTTCGGGCAAGTAGCATCTCCCTCATTCCAAAAGATATATATCAATTAACATAAATATGTGCATGATTTATATTCACTTCGCAAACTCCATATGTCAAAAAATTATACTTAAGAAATCTGTATGAATTTCACAAAGAGAACATCTATCTTAAAGAGGACGAGGAAACTTACGCAATTTCTACTATTTTAGTGAGACCAAATACTCGGGGATCTGTTGGAGACTGTAACTCTGAGATGGAAACTTTGCAAAGTGCTTTGACAAATGCTACTATTGCTTCCCCATTCAGCCGTTGACTATGAGCAAACACATGGTTCAATTCAAAGTTCCCAATCTGGTCCAGTAGATTCAAGTTTGAAATGAAATTATTTATCTGTTCTGTTGTTAATATTGCTGAAGCATTGACACCAATACTAGTACTGTCATATGAACTACCACGAACCACAGCCACCATGGCTGGATTCTGGAGTGTTCCCTTCTTAAAAGAAGAGAAACCTAACGTTTTCAGTGCTTTCTCCTCTGTTTCAGAATTAATTGAATTAAAGAAGGTTGCATCACTTGGAGCACCTTCACCTAACAGCTGCAAATGCTCAATTCGGGAGAGGCAAGTTAATATGTGTTCCCATGCTTCAAACAGATGATCTCCATCTTCAATTGCAATTGATATTATTGCCTGTACGAAAAATAAGATTTAAAAGACATTACAATAACATACAAGAAATTAAGTGGCTCATTCACATGATAAACACAAAAGGTGTACTAATCAAAGTAACCCATTCATTACTGCTTTTTTATAGAAGAACAATATGGCTAGAAATAGACACTACTATATGGTGTGCAATAAACAACTGTCATTATATATGTAAAAGGAGAATATGTTCATTTAAATTATTTGATTTGAGTAATGTCGATGACAGCCAAATCAAGATTCACTTACCTTGACAGCGTCAACATTTTTTTGTTTCATATCTCCAGCACAATGCAGATATGTAAATTTGGCAACAGATGTAACAAAGGCATCCCTTTGAGTCTGCATACCCATCACTGCAGTAACATGAACAGCGTGTCGAAATCCTTGTAAGCATTGAGAAGTAGCTACCCTGTCATCACTCTGATCAATTGTTACACTGAATGCAGCCAGCATAGGCCCCCAACAAACTTCGACCATAAACCTCAGTATAGCCACATCTGTGACAACGTGATATGCAGATCTGCAATAACAGGTCAATAAAATGTCTAAACTATGAAAGGAATAGAAAGATAACACCACTTACGTAATAAATAATTGAGCAGATAGATTAAGCCTTCAAGGAAAAGAAAAATGCAAATATGGAAAGGATGTAAGGTGCAGAGCCAGTACATGACAATAAATATATAAACAACAAAAAACATTAGTTGTAGCCTTTTCCCACAAGCTTCGGTCAGCAACATGTATCAAAAGATATTCTGTCATAAATCTATCAATAGACAAATTATTTAATCTAAATCTTTCTTAATATTTTCCCTATAACTTGACTTACCTATACATCTCACTAATAGATTTATCTGATATACTCTCCTTATTGGAACTTCTAGAGGTCTTCTCTACAAATGCTCTAGCCATCTACATCTCTTTTTTTTAACAATACCCGCTACCTGATTTTCTCCAGCACATTCATCCACAAACTTGTTTGCATGTCATCATAACCTTCTAATCTCTTCAAGATTGAGCTTTTCTCCTTGTTGGCTTTCGCTTACCAACATTCAGTCTGGCACAATATCTCAAATCTTGTAGTTGTGTAGTAAAACTTTCCCTTAAGCTTGAGTGATACTTTTCCAGCACAAACAACAGCTGAAGCAATTTTTATTTCCTCCATCCCACTTGAATACTACGGTTTACATTTCCTATCATTTTTTATTATGACCAAGATACTTAATGATTGAAGGTATGACTGTGGTATGGTATAGTGTTCAACTTTCACGTCCGTGCTAGAATTAATGCACCTCTAGCAAAACTTCCATTTCATACACTTCATTCCCCTTTACTTAAAAAAAAGTCAAGCTTCCAAAGTTTATCGCCACCTCTATTGCTTCCCATTTATTTCTTCTCTCAACTCTACAACAAGGACATATCATCTGCAAAATGCATGCATAATGGCATCTGCCTCATGGATATACTAATAAGTACAAACTGGTTAATTATACGTATAAACCTGGCTATTTTTAATTTACAAGTGGTTCAAAGCAAATAAACTTGATTGTATACAATTATCAAAATATGATTAGTCATGAGATTATTATATGTTTAATGATAGTTACTTTGCTTCATGAGTGGTTAATGATGTAATGAGGTTATTGACTATCTCGTGTGGTTAATTACATGTGTAAATATGGTTAACTTTGTTTCACAGGTGGTTAACACTGTTATGAGGTTACTGACTGTCAGATATGGTTAACTGCATTGAAGTTACTGAAATAACTAATAGTAGTTAACCACTTACAAAACAAAATTAACTATGTTTAGATACATGATTAACAATGTCTGCCTGTGTACCCCAGGTTTATATTTTTGGGTGTACGCTAATTAGTACTCTAGTAAGAAATAAAAAACATCCAAGACCAAGTTAAAGAGACTGGATACCATTAGTGCATTACTGTAGACAAAAGAAAGTCTTTTTGTGGTGCTTCACTTTATGTTTACATTGAGTCTGTCCGGATGCAAATCAAAAAGAGCTTACGAGAGTTTCTCTAGTTGAAAAAGCTCTATATTTCCAATAGAAAAGCTTCAAAAGTTTTTCTAGCTTGTAACTAAACAGGCTCACTCTAATTGTGCCACCATCTTACATATCTTTGTTCTCTTGACAACAAGCTAGACAAACTCCTTTTATCTCCTAAGCCTTCAACAATACCTCTTTGTGACCATGGCTTTTCCACCTTGGGAAAATATTCATTTTAATCCTCTAATGTCTCTCCATTAAATCCTCCAGTTTCTCCATCAGTCTTTAAGCAAATATACTACTACTGCAGTTAATCTCCCAAAGATAGGACCAAATTCACTTTCTGTAATACCTGCTTCATTACCCTCTCTTATAGCTTCATCTTATGGATCACGAGCTTAAAATCTATATAATTAACCTAGTTTTGTAAGCCGTCCTTGTTTTCATACTCATACATAGGGATTAAGGTACTTCTCCACTCGTCTAGCATCATCCCCAATCTCATGATATTGTTAAACTCCCTTTTGTATCTATACTAGTATTTTTACGATTTTAAAAATATAATATATTTATTATATCAATTTAATTTGATCTCTACTCCCTTTCATACCTCATATGGTACATAATTTGGCCCTCTACTATACTCTAGACGCTCTAGTATACTCTACTCTAGACACTCAATTCATATGACCAACTAGATCACCTCATAGGAAAATCTTTATTCATTATGAAATTCCATTAACTAACCCTTCTATATCTTATAAAAAAATATGTTAAATAAATAAAAATCAATTGACAGATTTCAAGGTCGCACAGCCAAATCAACTTATACAAATCAAAGAAACAAAACATTGTGAAAAGAAAGAGCTTAGCAGATCCAGTTTTGAAACCAAATACACTTCCAAAAAAATTAACAATAATATAAATAACTCTTGAATATCTTTTTGGTCCTTCAAATATGTGCTTACTGTCCTTTTAATCTCCCAAATTTCAAATGATTATTTTCGTTCCCTACTATAGAAATAGTCTACTTTTAGTCCTTAAGGTTATAAGGACTAAAGGGGGGCTATTTCCAAATTAGAGGAATGAACATGCTTTTAAATTTGGAGAACCAAAAGAAAATTAGGCCCATGTTTAAGGGACCAAAGAGAAATATAAACCTAAAAATAAAAAATCCAAACAATGAACAATGTCTTAGCTTACTCAGATTTTCGTGAATTTGATTTAAATTGCTCCTGAATATGCCGAATGAGAAGCCCATTAGCACCCACTGCTTTTTCCTCACTCTGCTTCCAGTTCACAAGACTGAGTATACCTTCTAACCCTAGCAATCTATTGAAGCTATTTGCTTGTTTATCCTGAGGAGCAGAAGAATCAGCATTCATTTTAATTTCATTTTTAACAATTTGGTCATAAAGTGCCCCGAGATATTCTTCTGCTAAATCCTTTCCATCATCTATTCCTCGGTTGTTTCGAACAAAATCAGCTTTCGTCATCTGGAAATTCATTAACACAGAATATTCAAGTCAAACCTATATTTGGCATTGTAAGATATCCTTACAATCTCAATTAACAATCAAATGATAAGTAGTTTTCAAAATGATTATAAATGCGATAGCTCATGGTGTTCACTGTGTTTCCCTGACACATAGCTAAATTTTACCTTAACTACCAGAAGAAGATAAAGAAATGGAAAGAGAAAATTATTGATATTTTCAAAGCCGTATTCAGAAAAATGTGTATAAACCACATTGCCTTCAAAGGATAATTTTTTATTATTAAAATTATTATATTCAAATTTCATCAGTAAAATAGGATGTACCAATCATTAAATTTTAATTAAGCCTAATAGAAGAAAAACCACAAGAAGATTGGCCACCAAGTAATTCACAAAGATGATACTCTAACTGTTTAGGCTAAGACATAATATAAAAGATTCAGCAAGGTCAAACCTTATCTTTCACCATATTATTATGAGCATCTGTATTAAGCATTATCACAGAGTAAGCGAGAATGTAGGCAGTGTCTGCACTGCTAAAAGAACTAGGGTTGCATTTACAGTAGCGCTCAGCAAACTTCTCCATTATGCGATCAATTTTTTGTGCCTCACCAGGCAACCTGAAGCCCTGAAGAAAAAACCTAATAGCTTCACCAAAATCCATCTCTTTGAAGTTAAAGGAATCTACATAAGCATGCATAACTTTTAGACAAAATTCTTCCCTTTCTCCCAAATAGTCACCAATCTTGGTTTCATCAAGGCCAGCAGTGTTCTTCAAGAACAGTGCCACTTGTTCTGGAGAACTACCAACTTTTTTGTTGCTTATCAAAAATTCAATGCCTTTTGGAGGCTTTCGATTAAAAAGAGATATGCCTCTCTGCATTTAACCCAGAAAAAAAATCAGCATGGAATATGAACATTTGAAGCTAGTAATTATGTAAAAATAGAATTCAGGGAGCTGGGGCGATAGAAAAGATAATTGTGCACAGACACAATACACGTTTTTGTGTAGTTAAAATCACCAATCATAACTGAATACTATGCCAGTATAAGGATAGTTTAACATGATGATGATATAACATTCATCATCCTCTGAGACAAGTACTGGATACCTGAAGTTCAATTTTATATGCTCGACGTTGCTCTAACGTGGCAGCATCTGAAAATTCAGAATTTACGTCAGGATGTAGCTCATGATCAGAAGCATTTCCTTCTTCTACATTTGGCATTAGATAAGTTTCTGCAGTGCTACTGCTTTCTGGGCTCTTTACTAGATCTATATCCCCTATCCTTATCTGCTGGTCCATCCATGCTCCCATTGACTTAATAATACTGACCAAGCACTTCACAGATTCATGTCGGAAAGTAATATCCTGTGCTGGAGACAAAGCCGTGGTTGACCCTGTAGGTGGTCCCAAAGCAGTTTTCAGAAGGCCATTGACAATCCTGAAAATATCTGATGGAATTATAAGAGTTTAAATACTAAAACAAGATGCAAAACAAAACAAACATAAGTAAATAAAAAACTGTCTACTAGATTCATACTGCAGACCTTGAATAAGCTTTAACAATGCTCCAAGTACACCACTTAATCAAACTTCTAAATAAACAAGCAAGGAAACATGTATGACACTCAAACCCAGAGTGAGGCCCTCCACATGACATTCTACTCTAACATAATCTTTTATCAGGACTTGTTACAAATATACTTTTATTAGGATAAAAATATCCCCAATATCTCCTTATTGATTAGGAGAAAATAAGTTTAGAATCTTTCCATTCATTTCAACATATTTTTATTTCCTTATTTTTGAGAGTTTGATTATTACAATTTACAAATAGAAGTGGTGAGAATGTACTTTGTTCGATTGTTATCAATAAAATAACTTTTTACTTCTTTATGTAGTTCAAGTCTTTCATATCCTTGTCCACAATAATATCCTACATTTTTTCCTCTAAACTCCCTGTTTAAAAAAGTTTAAATCATGCAGTATCTAGCTCCATGTCTATTTTCTCAAGCCCATTTGATATCTTTAAGACAGTTTTTATCCTCCTCCAAAACATGTTTTCCACCTCTAAAGAATTATCTGTCAAAGTACCAATGTTCCAAGGAGCAAACCTAATCAAACACTTCTAAACTAGCTTCTGTATCCACATCCAACCTAGAAAATGTGAGCAATCTTGCCCATTTAACACTACATCCAGGCTTTGATGCACCAGCTCTAGCTCATTTTATTTGACACTATACTTCTTGAGTCACACTGCATGTTACTTCCGGGTAACAATTAGCAAAAATCTTATGTAGTGATCCATGTTCAGTATATCAACGAATTTTCTGTTAGTTGTCAAAAGCCTAGCACAACCCTCCTTTATATTATATTTCTAATAGAACTAATTCTAATCTTCGAAATCCTAAATAAAGCATTTCAACAATCTTAATTTGACACCAACGACACCCAAAAAGTCCAAATCCCTTTGCCCCAAATCTAAATTTCATACAATTCCCAAGATACTCCTAGGATTGGAGTTAGTCAGCATTCTTTTTTTTTCTATCAATAAATGAAATCCAAAAGAATTTTGTTAACCAGACTATTCATCATTTTTTTTTGTTTGGTAATCAAGTTTAGTTATCATTTAAGCCTTTTGAATTATCAGCCCATTTTCGTTCTTGAAAACTGACCACCAACAGGGTATAAGAACAGAAAAATATTACAAAAGCAAGATACCTTTCAAATATGTTTGAAGCATCCACATCACAATCATAGTTGACAAAAATGTCAATAATAATCTGAGGATCCTGAGATATTTTGTCCAATAGATTGAGAACGGTCATCTTTTGCAGAAAACTAGGCTGAAGAACATTCTCAAGAACTCGAAGGATAAGCATGGGAAAGAACATGCCAATTTCCTTTTTCAAGCCTGATCTGAATTTTGATAACAAGTTCATGAAAATGGAACACTGAAGTTGGAAAATGGCCATCGCTGAGAGGGCACTGTTCTTCAATAATGACAAGCAAAGATATTGCTTGATGGCATTGAGAAACCTGCACCGTGTAAAAGAGAAATATAGGTCTCATGACAAATTATTATCAATAATATTGAAAAAGAAAAAGATCCTAGGGAAGAACCTTTTCATGTATGATTAAGTCATTGCCATTGAACAGACAAACAAGAATACTCCATATGCTACTATTTTCACACTCCGCCTTATGTTGGATCATATATATCATATGAACCAGCAATTCCAAAACGTAGACAAGACTTAACAAACACGTCCATTTAATTAAAGATAACACTTAAAGTACCACTACATTCTAAGACACAAAGAACCTAGCTATACCAATTATGTAGGCTATTTGGACAAAAAAACATTAAAGAAAGTCTTATCTTATAAAATATTCTATTTCCAACATTTCTTCAAATTTCCAAATCAAGTAGTGCCATAAAATTAGACAAAACCATCTCCTGCATGAAGTAGAAGTCCACCATTTTGTGTTCAGTGCATTTATTTTATGTAAAACTGTATTGAAGACAATCTAAAGATAGTTTGACTATCATGTATTAGTCAAATTGCATATGCTTTATTTCTCAAACACTCAACATAGGAGTGCAAAGCTAAAAGATGCCATGGATCAATATTATGCTTCTGGACTTGAACAGGGAAAACATCCTGCTTGTCACAGTATTACATCAGGAAAATGAAAAAAAGGGGTAGGAAAAAAGGATTTTAGCCCATTGTTAGCATGATGGACTAATGGCTGATACAATCACACCATGCCTGATGTAATTGCCACTCCATAAAAAATACTGTGACAGGTTAGCCATAATTATCAGCTGCCATGATGCTATTCATCAACGTGACACCATGCTTATATCACACCATCAACAACTATAGTAGCTCCTAAGACGGTCAAAGAAGACCAATAAAAGGCCTACTAAAAAGAGTTTATCAGATATGGGAGATAGCAAGTAGAGGAAGGCAAAGTAAGAAAGGCAGAACAACTAAACAGGACTTAGATCTAATTGACCTCTCTGATGTCAAGGATTTGACAAAAAAAACACAATCTTGTTGTTCGATACATGTAATGGAACCTATTGGAAAAATCCGTTGAAGTTGTTGTGGTTAATAAAATGCCTTTTTTGACCACATACAAATCCATCTTAAGTTTACACATTAAAAATGATAGAATTTTTATGCATAAAAAGGGATATCAATTTGAAAATATTGATGGGTCATAAATTGAGAATACTCTAACTTCGATGACTAATAAACAACACCACCTGAAATCAATGGATATATTTAAAAATATACAAGAAATACTCCTTAAAACACAAGCAGAAAAGTGAGCATCATATAGAGATTTATAAAATCAGTAGTTGAAACAAGTTACATCCCAAACTTCTTCAATCCAATAAAAAGAAGATAGAGGTAATAAACAGTTTTGGATAAAAGCAAATGAAGAGAAATGAAAATACAAGTAATGAAGAAATATGGGCAGTCCAGCAGACAAATTTATGTGGATATTTGCATTATATGTTTAACTAACATGCCACCTTATAATCTGAAAATGTTGTATATTAGACTACTTAAATCTTAAAAAAAAAATAGAATTGTTTTTTATTGAAAAATAAATTTTGTTGAAGTAAAAGAAGGAGAATATTACTAGAGTAGGATATGATACCTCCTAAAGAGAAAGTTCTTGATGCAGCAGGAACAAGGAAGATAAAAAAATTGTGGCAAGGCTGAGTTGCTTCTCTTTATATAAGAAATTACAGTTCACTTGAAGCACATATGATTTTGATAATCATGTTTTATCCCATGAAAGAATTAAAAACATGATTTATATTGAGGTCTCAAGCTAGGATTGTTGTACTAGTTATATGAAGTCCAATGTGCAAGAGCTCATTACTCTTAAAAGTTTTGGAATAGACATACATCCTAGGAAGGTTGTGTCCTATGTTCTTGCTTTTTGACTTCCTCCTCCTTCTCATTGGTTTAAATGTAATAGTGATGGGGGCAACTAAAGGTTCTCCTAGTGTATCTAGTTGTGAGGGTATTTAGAGATCATCATGCTTCCATTGTGGTTGTTTCTCTTCATATCTTGGTGTTCGTAATGCCTTATATACTAAGATTTTAGGTGTGATTCTAGCGGGAAGTTGCAATTTCCAAAGGAAGGACTAATCTTTGGAATGAGTGTGACTCTCAACTTGTTATTCAAGCATGGTTCAATACTTTTATTATTCCTTGGGATTTTTGTAATAGATGGTTGAATTGTTTTGTAAATAGCAATACTATGTGTATTCATTTTTGCATATTTTGAGAGGGCAATCAATGTGCGAATAAACTTGTTGACTTTGCTACTAGATGTCAAGGTTATACTTGGTGGGATAATTTTCTCATAGAAACTTCAGTATTATGGGGTGTCCAAATCCTACATTGAGTAGTACGAGATGCTTGGTGGAGTATTTGAGTGTTTGGTTCTTCATCCTTAATAGTTAGCTTTTGAGGGTTGGTTCCCCAAGTATTTGGATACTTATCAATTGGTATCACAGCTGGTTGTCGAATGTCTCAGAAAGGGCTACCTACGAAGGGTTTTGGCCAATGAGGGAGTTGAGTGAAGTGTTGTAGAGTGAAAGTCTTGATATGTTGACTCTTACGGGAGGCGCTGTGATAGGAACTAGGGTATATAAGGTGCCCAAGTCCCACATTGAATAGTATATGGGATGTTCGGTGAAGTATTTAAGCGTGTGGTTCTCCCCTTTTAATACCTCACTTTTGAGGGTGGGTTCTCGAAGTGCTTGGGCACTTATCATGTTCTAGCTTTATTTGTCCAAAGTTTTCTAGAGATAGATTTGATTTACCCTTTTATAGGGTTAGGGATTAGTAGGTCAGGTTTGGTCCCCTTTCTATGTTTTGTATTTTCTTCTTTCTTGTATGATATTTTGAGGTGCAATGATTGATGTTGTTTGTGGTGCCAACCTAGTTGGGATGGCAAACAACATAGTGATGCCTTATCACAGTCATTTCTATTAAAAAAAAAGAGTAAACATAAACCATAAATATAAGCCCATCACCTAACAAGTTCAAGGGCCAAGAGATTTCCTAAGATATGAGCATTCCACTCCAACCAAATACCCCAAAGGATTACCTCAATAACATCTTCAACTAAATTTTAAGGCCTTTTTTTAATTTACAAAATATTTTAAAATTTAGCTCCAACAAAGGTGATGTGATCATGATGGATCAAGGATCAACGGACACTTAAGGATAAAAAATGTATGCGAGATGAAAAATTACAATCAACAAATAGTGAGTGTAAGAGATTGATGGGTATGACATTACTTGCCTCTCATTCACGCGCCATATTGAACCACCAGTATCCATGACTACCTTAAGGAGCTCTAATGACAAAATTTTCCCTCTCAAGAGGATACGATCATCAGGGTGCTGTTGAGATGAGAATTTCATGGACAGTTTGCACAAATTTTTAAAAAGAAGAAAACCATCCTCCCTTATTTTACTTCCGTCAGCTCCAGCTTCATTATCCAACTTGTCGGTACCTGTTTCATCCGCTGCTTTGGGCAACGGTGTAGGGACTTTCTGCACTTCCATAGGAGGTGAGATAGACGATGGTTTGAGAGGAGCACCCTCACTGGCCTCCATTATCTCGTTGATAAAATTTTGGCAATAGTGTATGGAATTGCCCTCGTTCAAATTCTTATCAGTGAATTCCAAAAGTTCACTGACAGAAACCCTTCGAAGGAAGACATCCATGGAGTCTTCCTCGACTCGGGTGAAAACAATGGTCATGATCTGGGCAAGAACCGATTTAGCACAGATCTGATTAGTGCCGTTGACACCCCCAAGGTACACATTATAACAAGTTCTAACAATTTGAATGAGACTGTCGGCCCGGATCAAAATGCAGGGGGATCTTACAGCTGAGAGCAATACTCTGAGCACACCTAGCTCAATTGCCTCCTCGCCAAGGCCACCCGACTTACAGATAGCATCAATCATATTGAAGACAACGCCGGACTGCGAAGAATTCGAATTGGAAGGGCGATTGATCTCGCCGCGGACAAGGCCTAGAGAGAACAATTTAAAGGTGCATTCAAGAGCAGGCTCAACAACCTTAGGGTAGGCAGAGTCAAGCGCGAGAAAGAGAGGTTGAAGGACAAAGTCAGCATCTGAGGGGGAAAGGCCTGGAACAGCAGATTGGGTGTCGCCTGAAGACGATTCAGAGTCAGAGAGGGATTCGAGCTTGTCAAGGGTGGATTTGCAGGAGGAGACAAGGTGAGAGTGCTTACGCCAGGCGGCGTTCTTTATGATCTTGTCGAGTGATGGACCTACAACTCGGCCGCAGCGGGAAGGGCCTCCGAGAGATTGCGATGCGGACATTTTCTTTCAGAGATGAAAATAACAGGATCATAGAATTTGCTCACATATTCATTCTCCTATCGACTGAGATTTGGGAATTTACATGCAGGAAGCACAATATAAGCATAACTCCCTCATTTGCTGGTTGAGAGTCTCTGCCTCCTGAACCTACGTTTGCGTAATAAGGAAAGGAATTGTCAAGCTAACCAGCCAACATCTACCACATGGTAATCGGGTATTTTAGATCCGACCCAATCAATCTCCACAATTGCTTTGCATTTGGAACTTCTTTTTCCTAAAATTCCATAATTCGTTGATTTTGAAGAGCCATCGTTATGTTTAGAAGATACATTTTTTTATAAAATAATTAAATAATACAATTAGTACAAAATTGTTTACAGCTTTTTAAATAAAATTAACTCTAAATCTAATTAATATCAGTGTTAAATAAAATAAAATAAACAATTTAAAATCAAATTAAATTATATTTCAACATGTTTTGGTTCTAACTAAACATATTGAGAGAATTTAATATTCAAACGTTTAATATGTTTCGTATAGTGATCACGACCACGACGTAGAGCTCTTTTCCATCTCTAAAACATTTCATATATACTCTTTTAGTTTGGGACACAGTTTTTGAGAAATAAAGTAGAGTTTCTTATCTTAGATAGATGTTGTGCACGTAATTCTTAAGGTTAATTATTGTTTATGGATACATAATTTTGGTCAGAAAATATGTATGTATTATCTTTTTTTTAATTAGTATGTTAAGTAGACATGTTCAATCAATGATTATTTATATCCTGGTGACTTAAGATTGCATCATACTAAATAATGAGACTTGAATATATTCAACATCTTCTACTTAATTTATGAACAAGACTAGTTCTCTTACCCAAACCAGTTTTGAAAAATTAAATGAAATAAAACCATAAAAGTATTATATATTATCTTAATTTTACTTTTTGCAAATATATGTTTATATTTATATTTTATTTCATTAATCTTTAAATTTTATTACTCAATTTATTAAGTTTTGTAACTTCTTAGGTTTATCGTAAGTTTGCGTCTAGTTACTCTCTAAAAGACAATGTTCTTGGAGAATAGATAGTGTTTTCGAATATTGTTTATCAGACTATATTCCTAATCACCAGACCACTGTTTTCAGGCATTAGACGATGTCTTTAGACATTTTTTTCAGACGCATAGTACAGGTCCTAGATATACAAATAATTAATGATCTTAACTAAAGATTTGATAAATGAGAGGACTATCTTAAATATGTGAACGTATTATTTTTATGTTTTATTTAGTTTTCTTTTCAATTATTGTAATTTAATATTTGTTTTATATTATCTTTTAATTTTGTATGTCAAATTAATTTTATTTAATTAAATGTGATACTTTCACCAATTTAAGTTATTATTTCAAATTTTAATATTTTTGTCACAACCTATTATAAACTCCTCAACATTTTTACAAGTACTTGTATTTTATATATTTTTAAAGCATATTGCTAACGTTGTTAGATGCCGTGACAATATAGTGTAATTGACAATTATTTTAGAAGTTACACAATAGATATAAATTTTCCCAATATTAAATCCAATTTTATTTATAAAATACTAGCGGAAACACAGGCAGTTAGGTGCTCTGTATCCGCATTTTTTATTTCTTTAGTATTTTTTTATTTTTCAAAAACAATTTCTCTTAATAACATTAAAATGAGAAGTTAAAGAGTAGTGGAGAGAGAAAGTGGGAAGTAGGTACTAGAGAGAGTGGAAAGTAGGATATATGGGTTATGTGCAGTGGAGAATCATAAAATCTGTTTCTTAAATAAATTTTAAAAAAAAAAAAAATATCAGTTTAAATCAGAAAAGTAACGTATCAAATCTTCACTCTTCTGCTAAAGTGGTCCACAAAATATTAATTTTTTATTTAATAGAGAAGAAGATCTTTAAAATAGAAAAGTAACTAATCAATCTCTCCACTCTCCCCATTCTCCCCACTCTCTCCACTCTCCACTTAAATAATAACAAATAAAATAAATTTTAAAATTAAAAAAATATTTTATTAATTTTTAAAATTATAAAATGTCCAAATAACCAAAATAAATTAATACAATAAATTATTAAGTAAGGATAAAATGGAAAAATATTAAGAGCACTTAAGAGGGAAATAAGAAATGACACAATGACCATAATACAATAATAAAATTAAATATTAATATAAGGATAAAATAGAAAAAAAAATTAAGAACAGTTAAGTTAAGAGGAGAATCCCCTATATATACAGGTAGGTAAATAATATTTTAAAAAAATCTTTTATTATATTAATAAAAATTCCATTTTTACTTTTTCATTCCTTTCTTCTTTCATGTAAACAACTTCTTCAGTTCTCATTAATTTTTATCCATTTTAATGATTTTTTTAATTTATATTTTACTAACAACAATTTTAATATTATTATTTTTTACTTTATTTTTCATAAAATAAACTTCTCTCTTCTTTACCATACCAAATACGATTCTCTTCTCCGAACTTCCTATGCCCTAATTAAATATCAAATTAAACATCACATCCTTTTTACCTTTCCCCAACGTCGCAGTTCTCACAGTTCAGCCGCACGTTTCCAAGTCCCAACCAACGCCCCCTCCACCCCTCTCGGCCACCGGGCCATCAAGAAAGGAAGCCACCGCCGTCTGTCACTTGGTCAGGACGCTCCCACCGTCACGACCCCACCGCTCACAGCCACTCTGACCGTAAGTTTTAGAAAATAAATTCTCGGCTGCTTGCTTGTTCTTCTGTAGTTGCTGCAGCTTGTAGGTTGTTCGCGTACAGAAGCAAGATTTCAGAAGTTATTAATTTTTTGTTTTTTAGTATATTAGAGTTTCCGTGTTCATGGAAAGGAGTCGTAAGCTGCATTTCTATATTACATTTTGTTTAACTATCGTTGGCTGAGCTTTTTTTGGCCTTATATTATAGCTGGCTACTTGCGTTATCTATGTGAGTTCTATGTAAGTTGATGATCTGCTTTGACCTATTCTGATTACTCATAAGAATATAGTAGTCTTATTCACATTTGTTTCTGACGTACTGGGATTAGATATAGCAGGGTCATGGAATCTTTGCCTTTTCATTAAGAGTTTGAAATTCTAATTGATTACCTTTTCATAATTTTTTTATGGATTTCGTTTAATTTTTTTTTGGGATAATCCTGATCACTGTCCGCTTGCTCCCTTGCAGCACATATGAGTATCACTAGACAGCGTACCCTTGGTGGCGGGGGTCATGTATTGGATTACTTGAAGCGCATGCAGGCAGAAAATCCTTCTTTCTTTTATGCAGTCCAGGATGACAATGATCTCTCATGTGGTAATATATTTTGGGCTGATGCCGCATCTAGAACAAACTACTCTTATTTTGGAGATGCTGTTATATTGGACACAACGTACAAGACTAACCGATACAGGGTGCCATTTGCCTCTTTCACTGGGTTGAATCATCATGGGCAACCTGTGTTATTTGGTTGTGCATTGATTCTCAATGAATCTGAGTTATCATTTATATGGCTATTCAGGACTTGGCTTCATGCCATGTCTGGCCGTCACCCTGCCTCCATCACAACAGATTTTGACCCTTCAATACATGTTATTGTTGCCCAAGTTCTCCCTTCAACTCGCCACCGGTTTAGTAAATGGAGCATATTTAGAGAAACCAGAGGCAAACTAGCTCATTTATGCCAATCACATCCTGCTTTTGAAACTGAATTCAAGAAATGCATTCATGAGAGTGAGACTACTGATGAGTTTGACTCTTATTGGCATTCACTCTTGGAAAGATTCTGTGTCATGGATAATGAATGGCTTCAGTCAATGTACAATGCACGACAACATTGGGTTCCTGTCTACTTGCGGGACAGTTTCTTTGGAGAGATTTCTTCGAATGAGGGAAATGAATGTTTGAATTTTTTCTTTGATGGATATGTGAATTCATCCACCACGCTACTGGGGTTGGTTAGACAATACGAGAAAGCTGTATCAAATTGGCATGAAAGAGAATTAAAAGCAGATTATGAGACTACTAATAGTAGTCCAGTATTGAAAACACCATCTCCTATGGAAAAACAAGCTGCGAATCTTTACACGAGAAAGATGTTCATGAAATTCCAGGAGGAGTTAGTAGAGACTCTTGCAAATCCTGCTACAAAAATTGATGATTCAGGAACCATCACTACGTATAGAGTTGCCAAATTTGGGGAAAACCAAAAATCTCATGTCGTCACTTTTAATTCTTTCGAGACAAAAGCTAGTTGCAGTTGTCTGATGTTTGAATATTCAGGAATTATTTGTAGGCATATATTGACAGTCTTCAGAGCTAAAAATGTTCTCACTCTTCCACCTCAGTATTTATTGAAACGCTGGACAAGGAATGCTAAAACTGGTACATTGTTAGAAGAACATGCATCTGAATTGCCGAGTAGTTCACGAGAGTCTGTGACAGTTCGTTATAACAATTTGCGTCAAGAAGCAGTCAAATATGTGGAAGAAGGGGCAAAATCAATCCAAATCTACCATGTTGCCATGAGAGCTTTGCAAGAAGCTGCTAATAAGGTTTGCACTGTAAAAAATCAGATTACTGGAACTGCAGAGGGAGCAACAGTAACCAATGGAAGCAGGGGTGATTTGCTTGCAGCAGATGAAGATGTTGCAAGTTATCAATCTGTGGTTAGTTTCTTTGAACTTATGATTTTTTCCTCAGATAAAAAACTCATTGCGTTCTCACTAGAATAATTATGTACACAAAATCAAACTACATGAAATACTTAAGTTCATACAATCACAAAACATAAATATCACTAAGTTTTTGGCTCCAAACTCTAACTATATCATCTTCGACATCATCATCTTCTCATATGATAATTGTGCATCATCAACATTAGTATACAAATTTATATTATCAAAATCGAATGCATCTAGAATTGAATCAGTTAAACTTGGTCTAACTATGTCAACATTTCCACCATCACCTTCATTTTGAGCTTGCTCAAGATCAACATTATCTCCATCTTTAATTATCCATTCATTAGTAAGTAGACTCAATATTATCAAATGGGAGAGCAACAATTTTTCTAATTTGTTTATTTTTGAGCTTCAAGTTATACATGACAATGACATAAACCAAGTCATTTATCTTTTTATGATGCAAACGGTTTCTTGTTTTTGTATGAATCTATAAATAAATATGGATTTTAAAAAACTATGTAAACCAAATAAAGAAAATTAAAAACCACAAGAACTTGACATACTTGAATTACCATTTCAAATAAGCTCTAATTACGCTCACACCCAAAAGAACTTCAAGTCAAGCTCAAAACTCAAATAGCAAATCCCTTCAACTTTGGAGTTCCATCCCCAATTATCTCCTTCCATTTTCTAGGAAACATAGCTTTCCTACAATCTTTTGGATTTTCCATAGCGAAAAGTCCTTTAGCACAATGAAAGTTAATAAGTTGCAAATTAATTTTTTTCCTTTCTGCGACATCCTTGACCAATCTTCTCATGCATATATACAACCCTTCTTTTACGTTAGGATCATCATTTCTAAAATTAGGTTCATAGAGCAAGTAAGGGTTAAGGTAATATGCAACAACATGCAAAAGCCTATGAAGTTGATTATCCCACTTCTTTTTATAAGTATGAAAATATCAATGATGCAATGTTAGTAATAATTACACAAATAAATAATGAAATTTTAAAAGTGAGAAGGCTTAGAAAATTTACCTTTTCTTAATATTATTATTGAATTTGTCCTTCTATTTTGCACAATCCCTTGCCTCGTATATGAAACCCATTGCGGGTTTTATATCTAAATCCACTGGTTGAAGGTTGACCATCAGAGGGGCAACAACTTTGAGGCAAGTGGTTACATTCTCCCAAAACCGGCTATCTTATACCACATTCTCAACTTTTCTGCTCTCTGTGAACTTCCAAAATTGCTTGTTTTCCACTCTTTAAATCTAAACATGGTCAATAATGATTCTTTCAATTCATGAAGACAAGCTAGAGTCAAATAAACCGTGGCAATTCTAGTGACACCTAGCCTAAACAAGTCTCTTCCTTTTATGAACTTCTTTAACATGGTAATTAACATTGTTCTTCCATAAATGTAGGTGATGATCTTTCTTTCCTTCAAGATAGTAATTTGATGGACCTCTAAATTCTTTTTTAAAATCATCAAAGATCAAATCAATGCAATGGGTAACACACAGGGTGCAATACAATTTTACATGAAGAATTCATATTGTATACCTTTTGGTTATAACATATTTGTTGGTTTGTGATGGACTTTTTTTTACTTCTTTTACTTTAAGTCTATGGTGATCTTCTTTTCTCATGTCTTAATATTTTAAGAAATTAAAATTACCTTCCCAGTAAGTTTAAATTGAAGCTTCTAAAATTGAGTCTGTTGTCATGACTTGGGTCTGATATAGGATAATAGGAATGGGACATGGTCTTGATACCTCCTTGTTTTTGTGCTTATCTTGTGAATCTTTTGACATTATACTATAAATACAGTTTCTTTTTTACTAATTATTTTGTAGAACACAGATTTTGTCAACCTATAATATGTGACTTGTATTTTTGTTAATACACATGGTATACTAAATTTTTCCTTTGGATCCTCTCTAGCAGGCAGAGAAGCAAAAGAAAATTCAAGAGTTGACTGCTGAGTTAGAAGTCGCAAATCAACAATGCGAAGTTTATAGAGCAAACTTGCTAGCTGTGCTAAAGGATATGGAAGAACAAAAGTTAAAGCTATCAGTAAAGGTCCAAAATGCAAGACTTAGTTTGAAAGAATGACTACAGTGATTGCGAAGGCTTTAAGGTATATGCCTGTGTAATGAAGATCTCAGGAAGACATTAAGCATCATAGAATATTTGAAGAAGGAAGAACAAGAGGAGATTACTCAAGAGAGAGAACAAGAGATGGAGCTTAAAGGAGGGAGATAAGAAGCACAATAAATTTATAAAACTTGGAATTATTTTTAGAAAATGTGATGAACAATATTTTAGACATTTCCAGAAGGTTCTAAGATATTCTAAGGAAGAATGAAGTGAAAAGATGCATGAAGTCACGTAGTCACCTCATTAATGAGTTATGTAAGTTTATGAATTTAATCACTTCATTAATGATGAGGTGGTAAATTCCTATGTACATCACCGCAGGATTTTGGCCATAAAAGGGTCTTCTCATTCATATTCTACACACTTGAAAGGAGAATTAGAATGTTGTGAGAATTTTAGACTTTAGGTTTAGGTTTAGGTTTAGGTTTTTATCTTGGAGAGTGAGTTCAAATGGCAAATAATATTTGTATTTATTCTTGCCTCAGCCAAGGTGAGGTGTTCTAACATCACTCCTTTTTTGTTCATTCTTTTTCAGTTTACATTTCGCTCTTGTATTGTTGTGTGTGGCCGAGAGTTGCACAGAGTGCCATGGATGTTATATCAACTTTAAATTCGCTAAGTTGATAGATTCTTAATTTCTAGAGGACTCCATCACTATCTGTACATTTTGATTCCTTTTAGGGTACCAGAATAACCTTTGCGTAGTTTATTACTGTCCAAGTTTGAATGTAACAATTGTGCAGCTCATGGCATGAAGCCAAGTCCTGAATAGCCATATAAATGATAACTCAGATTCATTGAGAATCAATGCATAACACAGGTTGCCCATGATGATTCAACCCAGTGAAAAAGGCAAATGGCACCCTGTATCGGTTAGTCTTTGTACGTTGTGTCCAATATAACAGCATCTCCAAAATAAGAGTAGTTTGTTATAGATGCTCCATCAGCCCAAAATATATTACCACATGAGAGATCATTGTCATCCTGAAAAGAAGGATTTTCTGCCTGCATGCGCTTCAAGTAGTCCAATACATGACCCTCGCCACCGAGGGTACGCTGTCTAGTGATACTCATATGTGCTGCAAAGGAGCAAGCGGACAGTGATCAGGATTATTCCGGGAGAATTTTTCAGAAATTTTGTGCAAATCAAGGCCATCTACCAAAACTTGTGAAATTCCGGCCTAATTTCTGCAATTTCATTCTGGGTCCGTATTGCGCTGAAAAAAATTCACACAAACACTTTCGTATGTTTTTTGCACCCAGGCAAGGAGGCACGTCCATAAACGAATCACAAAAAAAAGATACGGGGAAGAAAAGCCAGGACGTTTTGTTTTCGGAAAACCGGTTTTGTTCACTCTAGTTTGGGACTTACTACGCCTTACTCCTTGGGTATTTTGGTCTGAAATTTTTACCGGACATTTGTCACTGTGTCTATTAAGTTTTGCTGAGGTTTGAGCCCCAGATTCGTCCCACAAGATTGGCTATAAATTTTTTATTCGTCACTGCAAGAGCTGAAATGAAGGTTCGTTTGTGTGTTAAACTGTTTGATTTTTTTCGTGGGTGAACACTCATCCATTTGACCTGAAATTTGTCGCGTTTTGTCCCAAATTCAGTGGAGACTCTTAGGTGGAATTTCAGGAAAAAATTATTCCGGGAGAATTTTTCAGAAATTTTGTGCAAACCAAGGCTATCCTCTACCGAAACTTGTGAAATTCCGGCCTAATTTCTGCAATTTCATTCTGGGTCCG
>Ga0123342_1000705_pt1 | contig 54462 bp, 29 predicted proteins | sample Turbeawhitnodule_FD_89960 | JGI IMG/M metagenome (GOLD analysis project Ga0123342, IMG submission 89960) | Root nodule microbial communities of legume samples collected from Mexico - Turtle bean Mexico white nodule | ecosystem: Host-associated > Plants > Roots > Nodule | place: Mexico: Nepantla...
ATTATTGTTAAATAGTTTCTAAATTGGTATCTAATTAGCAACCAAGGTTTTAGAGACCAAATTTAGAAACTAAATAATTGGTAGTTAAAACTTTGGTTGCTAATTAGATACCAATTTAGAAACAATTTAACAATAATAGAAACTAATTTAGAAACCAATTTTTTTTTAGTTTCTAAAATGGTCTCTAAAAATTAGTTTCTATTTCATGATTTTCTTGTAGTGTGGTATTTATTTTTATTAGTAGTATAACTATTTTACTATCGATATTAAAACTAGCTATTAAAATTAAAACTAGTGGAAAGGCATGCGTATGCACATCTGCGAGAGCATGTGTATCCATATTATGCTCTCCATATTTTCCTTTTACTTATTTTTATGAGGATAGAAATGTAATATACATACAGAAAGAGTCGAAATTGAAAAACAAGAAATGGAGTGCAAAGAGTGATTAAAAGTGAAAGTTATTAATTTTATTTTATATGTGAGATTTTGTGTAAAAATGTGTGAGAGTATGCTCTCTTTGTTGTCTTAAAATAAGGAATTAATGGAAGAGTAAGAGTCATATAAAAACTGTACATTAATATTAATTTAAAATAATTTTATTTTTAAAGTAATTTTTATGGAATAACAAAATACTTCATTGTATTAATAAAATAAAATATATTAAATAAGAATAGAATTGGAAAAAAATTATGTATATAAAAAATATTATAATAAAAAAATTTCTTTTTATATAAGGATAGATAAAAAAACATAATATATATATTTTAAAACATATTTAAAGAATAAACTATTTTCCCATAAACATCAATCACGTATGATATTTATTTGATATACTTCACAATTATATATACACGATATTGATCTCTTCTATCTTCCTTGTTATCCTATAATAAGTTTAACATTTATTTAGTGAATATTCATCTTGACTAGATGGAATGAACCATTTAACTGATTTTACTGATATAAGAAAAAATTGTTATGACTTTTTATCTTAAACAATGAATTGTCACTTGAATAATGACACTTGTTACTTTGACGAGAAAAATTCAAACAAATTTAAGTTTTATCAATTTTATATTACTTAAGTGATCAAATTGTGTATGATGATAATCAGATTGTGCACTTGAATTATATATATATATATATATATATATATATATATATATATATATATATATTAAAAAATATTTATAAAAAAAAAAAAAATAAAAATTTTTATAATTAAGATTGTCGTTTAAATATAATATATGCCTAATCCTCCTACAAACTTAATCTCTACTCTTATAATCTAATTAAAATCAATGTTAGCTTCCTTTATCTTCAAATGTGTTTCTTTCTAAGGAATCTATTTTCAAAAAATAAAATAAATTAAAAAATTTAAAAGATCCTTTATTTTGTTTACAAGAAGATAAATCCAACAAGCAAAAGACACATACTCGGACTAAGAGTGATTCATTTGGAACAAGTTCTATTAATTTGAATTATGCATACTTTCATTTATCTCCTAACTTGTGCGTTTAGAAAGAGAAATAAAAAAAAATATTCTCTTTGAAATTTCTAGAAAAAAGTGAAAGAATTTAAGATTTTAAAGAACTTATAATTTAAAAAAATATTTAATTTTATATTTATAACATTTAAAATAAAAACTTACACGTAATTACCACCCTTTATTAACTTTAATCCTCTAACTTTATTCAAATAAAACAATCCCGAACTAAAGTTGCTTAAGAGAAAAGAGTAAGTGCCTTAAAAAAATAAAAGAAACATGATAAATTTCTTTATAATATATTCATTACTCTCTCTCTCTCTCTCTCTTTATATATTTATAAAGCAAAAACAAAAAAGTATACTGAAATACGTGTGTGGAAGTCATATATAGAATGCATGAAAGTTTATGCATATTCCTGGTAGAAGGATAATATATATAAATTGCTAGTGGTAACTATATATTAACTAATTATTATTTTTATTTTCTGCATGTATATTCTTCTGCCTTGAACATGACATGAACAAATTTATGTACTTATTTATTTAAAGGTGTCTGCATAAAGGTACTTCAAGAAATCAAACTAAACTCAAATTCCATGAACATGAGTTAACTGGAATAGGTACATGTTATCGAAATAGTATAATTAGTTCTAAAGGAAGGTGCTGTCACTACACGTTTTTAACACTTTTAAAGGACTCTTTCAAAAATTATTAAAAATTGTGAAAAGTCATACTTTCAGCTAACTATATAAAGAATATATTTAAAACGAATTAGAGATATTTCAAATTTTTAATTTTAAATATTCGTGATGTTCCACTTATTTCAAAAACTAAAAGTCATATTATTTTTTCAACCCTATCATGAAAAGCAATACTTCAATCCCTCAATACAAACCCTAGTTGTTCTATTGAATAAATCCCTGTAACTCAATAAGTTAAATTTAAGTTAAAAAATTTAAAGATGACAAATAAGTTATTTTCGGTTAAAAACTTATTTATTTACTTATTGTATTTTTTATGTTAAGAACTTATAAAGATTTTACAGTGTCTTACAACTTCAGCTGGTTATGATTTTTATATTAATCAATAAACACAAAGATTAACTATCAATAAAAATGAGAAACATAAAATTATATATAAATATAATTAAAATATACCAGAAAATTTGGTGATTATATTTAACCACAATAAACGAAAATTTAGATATTCACTACTACAAAATTATTGAATAGTGATCAAAATTAGTGATTGAAAAATGTAGTCATTATTAGTGATCAAATTAGTTATTGAAATTATGGTCACTATCCTTGAACAAATTAGTAACCAAATCAATGATCATAAGTTATTTTTATGATTTAATGATTGAAATAATGATTATATTTTTAATCACAAAAACTCAGTCACAAAAAATCAATAACAAAATTGGTGACTATACTAAGATTTTATTCTCCCACAATTTATGTATATTTCCTTCTTTCAATTTTCATGTTTATATTAACATGAATAATGTTAATATTAATAAAATTAATAATTATTACAATAATAATTATAATATTATTAACAATTAAAATAATAATAATAATGTTAATATTAATTAAAATTAATAATAATAATAATAAAATTAATAATAATATTAATATTAACAATCATATTAATAGTTTTATTATTAGCATGAATAAATATAATAATAATATTAATAAATATAATAATAATATTAATAATAATTAAAATAACATTATTATTAATGATACTATTATTAATATTAATATTAATAATATTACTATTAATAATTATCTTAATAGTTTATTCTTAGCATTAATAATATTAATAAATATAATAATACTATTATTAATAGTATTAATAATGATCACCATGAATCTAGTTTTAACTCTCTTTTTTTCTTTAGCCTAATTTTTCTTTTTCACCAAATCATACAAAAAAATTAAATGTAATATGTATTAACAAAAAAAAAGTATAATTAATCTATTTTTTTCTATAATATAAAAACCATGAGAAAAATAAATTAAAATGTGTTTAAAGGAAATAAAATAAAATAAAATATTATGCTTAATAAATTAAAAAAAAAAAAATACTTATCACTTTCTCTCACAAATCTTATGTACTACTAGTTATACAACATTCATGTAATTTGAAGTAAACATGAGATTACTTTAATTGTGGGATGATGCCACCATGTTAGGTACTTTTGAAAGTGTTCTTGAATCCATACATTTGGTCTTTAATTATCTTAATTGGCTTTTATTTTGTATTCTTTCCAGTTTTGTAGTCTCTCTACATACCAACCAATTAAGAGTAGAAGCAGTGATCCGTCACATCTAAAAAAATTATATTGTTCATGTAATTAATCATTTATATTGCCATTAAATTGGGCTTATTTATTGTTTCAATAATATCTAAATTCATGCGAATTTATATCAATGGACATAAATCTCACATCTAATTTAATAATTTTTATTTAATATTTCAATAACGATTAAATTAACTTCTTTAAGACATCTTATTTGATAACTTTTTTAAAATTAAAGTGACTTTATCTTAAAAGTAAAATTTAAACTCAAACATAAGTGATCTTTTTGGGTTTCACAAAAGCATAGTCTTCATGTTCATATTCATTACAACAATTAATTAAGGACAAAATTAAATTGGTGAGTTAAGATTATTAGTATTGAGTTGTTGTGAAGAGACATTCATTAGTTTGAGCATGATAAGAAAAAGTAGAGGCACCACGACTGTTACCGACGTTGGAACCCTTAAACAAATTCGCGCCTTAATGATCGTTAATGGTTTCACTTCCAACGTTGGTTTCCTCCGAAAACTCGTTCTCGCCGCAGCCATGTCGATGGTTGGCCCCGCCGCTAGTGCCGCCGTGACACAATACGCACTCCAAATGTTCGCTCAAATTCCCCAACCAGACACCTTTATGTGGAACACCATCATCAGAGGCTCTTCTCAGAGCCGTGATCCCTTGCACGCGGTAGCACTGTATGCCCAGATGGACCGGCGTTTCGTTAAGCCTGATAACTTCACTTTCCCATTTGTTCTCAAGGCTTGCACCAAGCTCGTCTGGGTCAACACTGGTTCTGCTGTTCATGGTAGGGTTTTGAGGCTTGGGTTTGGTTCAAATGTGGTTGTGAGGAACACCCTTTTGGTTTTCCATGCTAAATGTGGTGACTTGAAGATTGCAACTGAGATTTTCGATGATTCGGATAAGAGGGATGTGGTTGCTTGGTCAGCACTCATTGCTGGGTATGCCCAAAGAGGGGATTTGAGTGTTGCACGGAAACTGTTTGGTGAAATGCCAAATAGAGATTTGGTGTCATGGAATGTGATGATCACAGCGTACACAAAGCATGGGGAGATGAAGTGTGCTAGAAAACTTTTTGATGAGTCTCCTATGAGGGATGTTGTTAGTTGGAATGCGATGATCGGTGGTTATGTGCTTCGTGGCTTGAACAGGGAGGCGTTGGAGTTGTTTGATGAGATGTGTAGAGTTGGGGAGTGTCCCGATGAGGTAACAATGTTGAGCTTGGTGTGTGCTTGTGCTGATTTGGGGGATTTAGAGAATGGTGAGAAGGTGCACGGCAAGATCATGGAAATAAGTGAGGGAAAGTTTAGCACATTGTTGGGAAATGCTCTTGTTGATATGTATGCCAAGTGTGGAAATATTAGGAAAGCAATTCATGTGTTTTGGTTGATAAGAGATAAAGATGTGGTCTCGTGGAACACGGTCATCAGTGGGTTGGCCTTTCATGGCCATGCTGAGGAATCACTTGGTCTGTTTAGGGAAATGCAGAGTACCAAGGTTTGTCCAGATGAGGTCACTTTTGTTGGTGTTTTGGCAGCTTGTAGTCATGTTGGGAATGTTGATGAGGGTAATCGTTATTTTCATCTTATGAGAACTAAGTACAAGATTGAGCCAAACATTAGACATTGTGGGTGCGTGGTGGACATGCTGGGACGTGCTGGACTTTTGAAGGAAGCGTTTGATTTCATAGCTTCCATGAAGTTAGAGCCAAATGCAATTGTTTGGAGGAGTTTGCTTGGAGCTTGCAAAGTTCATGGAGATGTGGACATGGCAAAACAAATAAATGAGCAGCTGCTCAGAATGAGAGGGAATCAAAGCGGGGACTATGTGTTGTTGTCAAATGTATATGCTTCACAAGGTGAATGGAATGGGGCTGAGAAGATAAGGAAGCTGATGGACGACAACGGTGTGATAAAAAATCGCGGCTCTAGCTTTGTAGAGGCACACAGTTGACGATCATCAAGTATTATGGGGTAACATGGATGTTGATCAATTATTGAAATATCATTTATTCACTTTGGTACGACACCAATTAATAGGTGGATCTAAAAATGATCGACATTCAACTACACACTGTGACACTGATAACCATAAAGTGAAACTTCAAAATTGCAGGATGAAACTAGTTTTGGCCAATTCATACAAAGATCAATTTGTTTCTACGGACTGAACATGATTGGGCGGAGATACATTTGATCTTTGAGGCTGTTCAGATGTTTGTGCCTGCAATGTTTCAAGTCGTATTGAGCACGAATCAATCCCATTACAAAGTTGTGTACATCTCAACATTTGAATTCGTAGCCTGGATGAGGATTGTACCCAGTGCAGTTATTGGAATTTGGATGACTTTGCTTGGAGCTTGTATAGTTCATGAAGAAGTGGAGTTGGAAAAACGCATATGAGAAGGGCCAGAGTGGTGAATATTTGATGAGCCTGGAGTTGGAGAACAACATGCATTTTATAGGCATTTGCTCTTCAAATCCATCCCTGCACTAACAGTGCTAAATAGTTCCTTTTAAAAAAACAAAAATTGAATAGTTGAGCCTATATTGAGAGGCCCACTTGCAGAAAATGTACCTGATCAAGATAAACAAATCCATTGATTAGAACTTTTCTTGCAACTGCTTGATGTATAAGGGTTCTGGTACCCTTTACACATTACAAACTAATATAACTTCTCTTTGCTGATAAAAAAAAGGCACATATTTTGGTTTCATTTTGGAAAAGTTGCTAAAGTTAGTTCTTCTTTGTTTGATAACCAAAGTGGAGTAACTGCTGTACTTGCTTTCTATATTGAATTTTTAGATGGTCCTTTCCAACTCCACAAAGATTCCCACTATTCGAAACTTTCTTCTGAAATTTTAAAGGATAAAATCAAATTGGAAAACAAATAATACCTCTGCTCTGTTTCTTTCCATTCTATGTTCACTATTTTGATAACCTTTTCTCTTTCTTTGACTTTGAAGTTCATAAGGATGAATGTAATGTATAATTTTTTTAGTTAACATCTTATATTTAGCCTTTCTAGATAATAATTATGTTTGTAAATTCTTTATGAGACAAACGATGCTTAATCAAGAATAGAACCACACTTGTAGCAAATGAGGAAGGGGGCATATATGCCCCCAAATATTTCATTTTTTTTAAACTATTCATATTAAGTTTTATTATCTTTAATTTTGTATCAACTGAACTCTTAGTTTAATTTTTTTTTAAATTTTAATTTTGAGAATAAGAACATCTCTTCAAAATTGGTTTTCTTAAAAATATTATAAATATGAATTAGAATATGTATGCATTAACAGTGTAAAAAAATTACATTGATATCTAATTATATATTGGACTATATGATACAATTGTTAACTTCTCTACTATATACTTCAAAAATTATATTAAAGTGATCTATTATTGATTAAAATTATTTACATTTACAATGTATTAGAAACAAAATCTTATTACAGGACAGATAAGTTGAGTTTTTTCCGTCAATAAAAATACTTTATGCATTTTATTTTTATAAAAAGTGTTTTGCTTAATTTAAAATTTAAAATAAATTAACATGCATAAGTTAATTTTAATAATTATAAGATAACTTTATCTCATTGTATTTTTCTCTATAAAAGTTTGGTAGCAAAAACCTTGGTTGCTAATTAGATACCAATTTAGAAACTATTTAACAATAATAGAAACTAATTTATAAATCAATTTTGTTTTTTAGTTTCTAAAATATCTCTAATTTAATTACTATTACAACTAATTATTTTAGTTTCTAAAAATTGGTTTCTATTTCATCATTTTCTTGTAGTGTTGGTTAATATTCTCCATGACCAAATAATAAGCCAGGTTTAGCTTTCAACAATTTAGAAGGATGAAGAAAAAGTGAGAATGAAAATCTTCTAGAATGTAATTCAATTTCGATGTCTTAAAAGGTTTCAATCATATTTAATTTTTTATTTAGTGACAAATACTAACCAGTGCTCTTAAAGAATTAAGAAAAATATTTTTTGAGTCACGTAAAAATATAAACTGTATGTGATTTTTTTATATACTTTTCTAAAATAATTAATGATTCCTAAACTATATATGAAAACAATGCATTGATTTGAGGATGACAAGATACAGAAATATCAAATAAGTAACAACTAATTAATCACACAAAAGTGATAAAAACAGATACATAAAAGCTCTATAAGGAAATAACACAGCAATAATAACCACTACTTGGAACCTTGTTACAAACTACATAATGAAAACAAAGAAAAATGCAGATGAACCTCAAATGAAATAAATTTAGCAGATTCAGCAAAACTTCTCCAAATCATGTGATTATTCTCTCAACTACACGTAGTCCACCAAACTAAGTATCAAGTAGTATGCATGGTGCAGAGAATGAATGAATTAACAGATGCATGGTAGAGAAAGTGGGTGGCAAGTGAATAAAGAAACAAAAAGACATATGTGAATGATGAAGATGTGGGCACGTGGAAGCTAAAAAAATATAAATAACGACGATTTCAGGGCAACAGTTGTTATATACCTGAACAATACATATAACTACAGTTTACAAAGTAATCGCGGTTATTTATCAAATTGACATATTACGACGGTTCATATAACAATTATCGTTAAAAAAAACTAATTACAAATTTATCACTATCTCTATTTTAACAATGATTTTATAAAAAATCGTTTTGTTTGGAGTCGTCTTTTTAAAATTTTGTACTAGAATGAGAAAAAATTCTGCATGAGATAGAAATAAATCTAGAAATGACAGCAAATTAAGCAAATGTGTCTTGAAAATTTTGAATAATGGTAGTGTGAAGTATATTTGCATGACTTAGTAATGACCTAGATCTCTCCAGTGTTTTAGCCTCTGGTGTTTCTTGGTGCATGAGCCAGGCTCAACATATATCTGTGTATGGAGTTGACCATATATTGAATATATAATATTCATCAAAAATCTAACATGAGAGAAGGAGGACTTTGCGTAGCCATAGTTGACTTGCCGGTTAGCATGTGAAGAAGAAGATTTCATAGGTAATGTCAAAACAAGCTTAACGGCAAGTCATCCTTGGCTGCACTACAAGACCTCATTCCCACATGCAAGACAATTTAGATGAAAAGACTCATAAAATATGGTGTGACCAATGAAAATGAGGCCAACACTTTTTTTCCCGAATGGGGAAGACAACATTCTGAACTAAAATCAAAGGAAAAGGTGGAAAAGAAGAAGGCAATTGGCCTTGAAGGGGTTGGTTGGCAGAAAATGGACGAATGGAGTTTCTTTGAAGAGAACAGAAAGGTTGTGATTAGTTATTATATAGAGAAATTGGGTGAATAGTGTTGGTCAGAGAAAGAGTTAATGCATTGCTGCATTGGGGACAGCCCTTAAAGTGTCCTTTGGCTAAGGGAAATTTTGAAAAAGGAGGGTAACCTTAGGGTGGTCTTAGTGGTGGATGTGACCTTGCATGGGTGAAAAAGCCAATAAACACACACACTTCATTAGATGCATCCCCATCAACAATGTCTGAGTAGCTAGTTTCTCAGATCTCTTATTAAAGTTCATTTAAGGGAAGTAGCAGCTTTTGACCAAGTTGAAGGAACACCCTCTGACTAGGTCCCTACCCCTGAGTTGGGTGGAAGAATTTACTGCATTTGGCTACCACAGCATAAATGTTACATTGCCCAAACTTACTACATAATCCTCTTCTACAATTATACTTCTATCTTTTCCTACCAACACTATCCATAAAAAAATTTAATTTTAAATTTAAATCAATAGTTATATCCCTTTATTAAAACTAGCGGAAACACTTTTTTTTTTTTACTCAACTATGTAAATTTAAGATATATACATAAATAATGTTGGATGAATCAAAATTAAAAAGTAATAATTAATATATAAAAAAAATGATGAATTAATTAAACAACATGTAGTTTAAGTCTCCCTTCTTCCATTGAAAATTTTAAGATTTAAGAGTCTAACGATGTTCACATTGAGGATTGACTTGATGGTAGATACAAAAGAATAATAACTTTATCAAATAATATAGTTGCTTGAAATAGAGTAAAGAAAGTGTTTGAAAGTGGATGTTATTTTATTTAATATGTGAAATTTGATGTGAAAATGAGTGAGAGTATGCTCTCTTTCTTCTTGTTATTACTTAAAATAAAGGATGAAGAAAAAAATTGAAGAGTGGAAGAGTTATTTTTCATATAAAAACGGCATATTAATTTAAAAATATTTTTATTAAGTAATTCATATGAAATGACAAAATATTATATTGAATATATATTAAATTAGATAGAATCATGTAAAAAAAAGGTTATTAAGAGAAATTTCCAGGTATAGATATTAAAAAATTAAAAAATGTATAATTTATTTAAAATATAATAAACATATAAATTAGATACTTCATCCATGAGTAAGTATCTATAAAATATTATGAGAAAAAGAGGGTCTTGACAACAACTTAAAATTGTTGTAAAAGTTGGGACGCTTCTTTGTAAGAATCGTAACAAATATGTCTAAGATATATTTATCTTAGACATGTATATCTTGATGTGAAGAAATAGTTATATCACTAATATGTATGTTTATTATATCAAATAAATTAAAAACAAACTTGTTAATGTTATATAATAACTTTTCTTAATGTATAATAAAATTTTGATATTATCAGTGATATTTTTTTTATTTTTATACTAGTAAAATTTATTTTATTTTTTCTCATCTCTTTAGTATTTTATGTTTCAAGTTTCCTCTTATGTCAAATTTATATACTCTAGATTTGTTAAACTTTTATTTTAGGTATTATTAAAAATAAAATAAAAAATTATTTTATTTTATAAATAAAAATATTATATCTTAATAAGTAAATTATTAATAAAATGTGTGAATCTTCATAAGACCTGTTCAAGAAATTAAAAAAAAAAGGACGATGAATTGAAAAGAAAAGTGCTTAACTTGAATTAAAAAAATAAAATTGCATATACATCTAAAATTCACTTACGCCCATAATAGAAGAATCTAGAAGTAAATTACGATCTTAGCCACATTATAACAATGTGTAACGTAATAGAAAACAGTGCATTATATATATATATATATATATATATATATATATATATATATATATTTATTTATTTATTTATTTTTATTCTTTAATTGTATAATATAATTGATTATTATTTAAGATAAAAAATTACCTGAAAAACTTATAAAAATAAATAATTATTCTTCTGACTAATTAATTAATTAATTGAAAATTATTTAAAAAAATAAAGTTTTAAGAACATAATCAATTATTAAATAAAATAATAATTATCTACTAACCAAATGAAATCCAATTTTAATTAAACTCATAATAATATATTCTGTGCTTAACATAATTGATTACATGTTCATATTAGACAGAAAAAAGAAAAAAAAAATATAGATATATATAGACAATATAGAAAATGTAATCATCAAAATAAAAAACACTATACATATATAACAATTTATTTAACAAACAAATGAAACATATGTAATAAAACATTAATTAAAAATAAAATATACAAGTTAATAGAATAAAATAGTTAAAAATAATATAGATCCTAATTATTTATAAAAACTTCAACCAAAATTCCCTAATAAAAAAACTAATTAAGAATTTAAGCTTTTTTTTATAGAATATAATAAATGTTGTGTACAATATATGCACCTAATATTCATGTCAGTACCAATATCGGCAGATTTAAACCCACAAAATTCAGGAGAAATATTCCCCTAACATGCCTCATCTCTTACTAATACTTCGTGTATTAGCCGAAACAAGAGGACACAAAATTAAAAGTAAAAGAAAAAGACATGACAAGACAAAACAATATTTTTTATTAATAAACTAAAAATATCTTAGTAAAAAATATGATAACAAAAACAAAATATAAATATGTACACACTTATTTATGTCTTTATACTCAATTTTAAAAATTAAGATATTACATATATATGTATTCAATCAATACTAGAATTTTCCATTGAAATTATACTAGAATTCCCCATTTAAATTAAGAAAGATTCAAAAAATACCCATAGAAACTAGCTTATTTGCAATCCCAATAACAATAATAAATATCTTATATTTAAATCATAAAGAGGAAAAAAAATATTCATGGCTGTAAATATTTTTCGAAATCTCAACTTTTTTATTAATAAAAAGCAAAATAATTCAACACAACATTGGAGTAAAATAAATAAGGGAATAATGAAATAAAGAAAAAATGATAGATAATTCTAAAACGTGTTACTTCCGGTCATGAATGTAGGGTATGGCAGAACATTGGTTAGCTCATGTGAAGCCCTCGTTTAGATACACCTTCAGACCTAATAAAAAAGATAATGTCCAAAAACCTCCAATCTAACTTATCCTTTACAATCAACTTTTTTTCATACACTGATTTACCAACTCGTATATTAACAATGAAACATACCAAGCTACCCTAAAAAAGAGGAAAAGCGATGGGAACAGAATCACAGAAGCATCAGATTTTCTCTATATTAGTTTTTTCAAAGGGACCCATCACCATTCAAATCTAGATATCATGGGAATTAGAAAATTCATAATTTTTAGGCTTGTGAATTCCGAACTCACAGAAAGGCACATTTGCTGCTGGCACAACCATGCATCGTATATAACCTTAAGCCATGGCTTACCTGTTCAATAGTTGAAATGACCTGGAAAAATGAGTAGCATAAGTGTGATTCCCCTGATTCAATTAAGTCCAGAGAATAAGGGTTGGAAAGAAAAACAATACATACCACAACTCCTTTTCAATCTCCCACCATATTTAATATTGCTTGATTTCCAAAATCACGGGAATCATAAAAATTACATATGTTTCCATTTGATTCGTCCTTTTTTATCCAACTGCCTAAACAAAATACAAGGGAAACATCTAAAACAAATTCAGATCCTCCACGATTCCTGTGTTCATTAGAGCTAAATTTCCAGACACGTACTCGGTAACGTTAATCAACCCATATACGATCTAGAGAGACTATAGCACACTAATAAATGAAAAAATAGAGAAAATCCTTGTTTATTTTTCCTTTTGGCATTTACCCTAGTCCAATTGGAGCACTAGTTCAATGCCTAAATAAATTTGGCCTTCAAAATTTCAAATTCAATACCAATTATCCTTCAGTAAGTAGTCAATCGTTCCATCGCAACATACATTGACTAACCATAATCCATCTAGTATGAACCAAGCTTCCACCGAGAAATTAACGATCTCAAGTAAACAATTAGTGAGTTCCAAAATTGTACATTATCATCATGCCAGCATTTTGCAAACTAACTATCTTAATGGGTTTAATTTAATTTTTACTTCATAATAAAAATGCTTTCTTAGGTTAAATCTAATGCTTAGCTTGTAAAGTAAAACTTAAGGCAAGCATGGACGGTAAGATAAATGACTAAAAGATACTATAGTAATATTTTCCTCCTTATCTGATATCAACTTTTAAATGAGCCTCCATAATAATGCTATCTAAAACCTAATGATATCTTAATTATACCAATTAATATATTATTTTTTCAATAATGTACAATGGTAGAAAAAGGAAATTGAACTATTTCAGAAATAGTAAATTTTATTATGGATTAGATATTTATATTTACACTAATTTTAATAATTAATAGCTGATCTCATGATTCAGGATAAATTTCAATTCTCAATACTGAAAACAGATTTCCCATGCAACAGTTTGAATCTCACAATCCCAACAGCCATGATTATATATCAGCAATCGTAGACCATAATCACATAAAGCCTACTTTAAAGATCCAAAAAACTGTTTCTTTGTTAAAGGTATATTATCTATTATGTGACGAGTGGACAATAGCAAATGCCTACGAGGAAAAACAAATTGTCTTTACTGCCATAAAAAAATCAATGCCAAAGGGAAAATATTTCAAAATCCGTCCCATTGTGGTACATAGTTTTTCAATTGACACCAACTGGAACCTCTTCCCTCAGAAAATAAGACGCGCTAAATAAATTGGGTTTGGTAGGAAAAACCCAAGAAAGTTGAGGCAATAACTTATCCATGCAAAAGAATAACAATTAAGCTGAAATTACGACTGGGTCTAGAAATTAAAACAACGACCAGCCATGTTACTATATTGGCCATGAGAAGAAAAGACAAGAAACAAGATATTAATCTATTTCTGAATCGTGAAAGATTTTGCATAACTCCAAACGCACATTACCTTAGCCAAGAAAGCACTAAGCTTCAATACTACAATCAACTGCATATATAAACAAATATCATACCTCTAATTCCTCATATCTGAAGTACTGAACTACTTCCATAAATATGAATTATCATAGTCAAACAATGCAGCACACCCTCTTGCTTATGTCAGAGGAAGATATTGACACCTGCAATACAGACAGACACAAGCTCTACCAAATTTTGATGCATAAACACCACGTCAACTTTAACCAGGAATCAACATAAATTTAATTCAAATAACTATTTCATGGTGCAAGCAATAGTGAACTATCAGGAAAACAAAACCCAATAATAATAACAAATTAACAATATAGGTATACAAGAGTCAACGGTTTATAGCTACAAGGTGCTTCAAATCTAAAGATAACTGAACAGGAATTGAAAAGCAGCTGAAAAGGCAAGCCAGCTCTATATAGGTTCTTGGGGTAGCATTAGTTATCAAGCTTGTGAAATAAGGTAAAATGGACATGGCCAGTTTCACTAGTCTTCACATGTTTGGTCCTCTAGGTAGAGGTGTCAAGGTGGGCCATGAGTTTGTCAAACCCTGGTTCATCTGGTCTTCCGGTTTAGGCAGTAGGCATCAGGCTTCACAGAACTCAGCTGTTTGGATGGGAAGGGAAAGGCAAGAAAGGGAAAACAAGAGCATCAGAATTCTAAATGGTACACTGGTCAGGTTAAGATATCAATCTGTTACATACTAATGTGAATGACCTATATTATAAGTTGCCAGATAAAATACAAAAATAATGAAAGCTGTAATCTACCTGCAGAGACCCATCATGTTTTAGTAAGCATGGTTTCTCCTCCGAGAAGAACCATTCTGAGTAGACCTGACAATAGATGCTAAATATCAGCATTGATGAGTTTTGGAACAATGAACGAGGGTAGCTTTCACTCAACATGGACCAGGGAAGGAAGACTATAAAATAATAATGATACATGGAACATAAAGAACTTAATTAGTTACCCATAGGCACTGGTCCGTCCCAAAGAATAACTTCCATATGCTCCATAAGCACCACCACCACTACCAAGCTTCAGATCGAAATCAAACAAATTAAGAAATATCAGTAGAACTAGAGAAGGTTTCACACTAAATTTTTATATGCGAATGTAAAAAATAACCTGTGAATTTCCATAGCTTCCATAACCATCACCAGATGCCAAATCACTTGAACCTCCATACCCACCAGAATATCCACCACGTCCATGACGTTTACCATCTCTGTCATAGTTCAAGCCATCTGATCCATCAACTGAAGCAGGAAGATATGGAAGCACTGGAAGGAATCCTGAGACAGCACGCTCCTTATCAAAAAGATTTGCCCTCAGCCGTGTAAGTGCTTGCACAAGAGCATCCTTGGCAACATCAAGGTCTCCGGAAACCTAGTCAACACAAAAATAAAGATAAAAACACCACAATTCAAAATTATAGGGCCTTGCAACTTCTGATAACACAGAAAACAAAAATTACTAGTCAAATTAACAATGCCCCTTACCTGCACCATTTCATCATCGTCAGATGCAATTTTAGGAAGATTTTCCTTAGAAAGGATGCGTATGTTGGCTTTTGTAAGCCTCCTCATTTCAGTTACAATTGTCCCTCCTTTACCAATAAGGCAACCAATTCTTGAGGTCGGCACAAGAAGACGGGTGGTGAAAGAGACAATCCCTGAATCTCTTTCAACTTTCTCGCTGCAGCGGGGCAGCAATCGCACAGCAGCTTCTATTGTTGGTGAGAAAGAATCCTCAAAGAACTGCATCAAGACAATTTAAAAACCATCATAACTGCAAAAATCAGGTATTCATAGTTCCATACCACACTTGATTACATTTAATATCTCACCTCTTTGGTCGAAATGATAATCAAACAGTCATCTCCTTCTGTTGCTGAACTATCAACTTTGATGGTAGCCCCAGAATCCTGCCTGATTTGATTTATTATGGCACCACCCTTTCCTATCACACCACCAATGTTGCCAGTGGGACAAACAAAGCGCACAGTAAACTCTCTCATAGAAGCTTCATCCCTTTGGGCAGGATACATAGACCGTGACCAATCACCAGCATCACCTTTATATCCTCCATAAGCACCCACAAAAGGAGCAACTCCAACAATGGGAGCCCCTGCACCAGGACCACCGGCTGCATACCCACCAGGAACTGCAGAAGCAAGCAGATGCTGAGACCGTGAAGGATTATCACGGATCTGAGCTGCAATTTGAAACAAAGCCTTCTTGACCACCGCACCCTCACCCGAAATCTGCACTTTCATAGCAAATAGTTAGCTTAAATCATTCCAGAACATTTCTTCATGAATTTCTCTACATAGTATTCTTGCGAAGCCCTATGTACTGTGCAAACTACTCATACAGTTGGTATCCAAACTTTCCTGTTATCAGCTGATCCAGCTATACAACAGATTGCCTAACCAGGCTTAAATTGCAATTACAGTCATTTATTGTGATCTTTAACGTTGCAAATGTGGTATCAATGCAATAACAGAAAGCAAAAATAAAATGACATTGTAGCCAAAATCAATCTTGATTGGTTGCAGACAAAGTTTTAACAAGCTGTAACCGAGATTTCGGCCAAAAAATATCAGCAGCCACAGTTGTAGCTGCATTTGACTACAATGTGAAGGATAGCATCAAAACCGCGACAGCAATATACAACCCTCCGTGCAGACCCTTTCAATGGTATTCAGTTAAACCTTCAATATACAGTCTCGGTTACACACGTAAAATTTCTCAAATTAACGAATTCCAATATAAACAAAAAAAAATCAACATTATTTTTACTAAGATAAAAAATAAACCAAGAAATTATCAAATTCACCTGAACAAGTTCATCGGAGTTCAACGCACAGGGAGGCAATCGGTCATCCTTAAGGATCCGAATCTGCGCGCCGGTTTCGCTCCGGATGTTCTGCACGATTTGGCCGCCTTTTCCGATCACGCAACCGATCTGATCGGAAGGCACAAGAAGCTTCGCAGTGACGTGGTTCCTCTCCTCATCCTCGTCGTCACGTGCGTCCTCTGCAATCACACGCTGGTGAACCCTAAACAGCGCGTCCTGAGCAGGTGAGACCAGATCGCCAGTGTCATCAATTCGGTTGGTCTCCTCGGAGGAACTGTGAATAGTGACGACGCGCTCATCACAGCCAGGGAGCGCATCACCGATGCGGATCTTAGCCCTGGTGTCAGCGCGAAGCTGCTTGACGATGTCGCCGCCGCGGCCGATTACGCTTCCGATCTTACGAACGGGGCAGAGGTAGCGGAAGACGGTGTCCTCGGCTGTTATAAGAGAAGAGTCATCTGCGGCGGGGTTCCGGCGCTTGTTCTTGGAGCCGGCGTCGGAATCGGAGTGGGAATGGGAGCGCTTGCCGTAGGTACTACGTTGACCGGTCATCGCAGAGAGTGGGCACTGTATTGTGCTATCGCCTACGGTTACGTACGGTTGCGAGAGATAGAGAGAAGAAGAGGAGTGGTTATGCGCGCTAGGGTTGGAGATTTATTTCAGACTCCTTTTATATTTTTATGTGATAGATTCTTCGCCGCCTTCAATTTCTTCCTTTATTTATTTATTAGCTACTTTTATTGTTCGTTTTCGCCTCATATTAAGGCTAAAAGAAATAAAATATATTAAGCTAAATTATCTAATTTATCATTACCTTCTTTATAAGTTTTAGGTTAATCCTTCATTTCAAAAATATTTTAATATTTTATCTTTCAAATTTGGAACAATGTATTTTTTATTTTAGTTATTATTTTTTATTTTAGTTAAATTTTCTCAATAAAAAAATCAACCGCATATTCCTTTTTATTTCAAAATCCTATCATAAAATTGTTAATGATGTCATTTTAAAATATTATTGATTTTTAAAAATCTTTAAAATATTCATGGAGGAATTTTAAATTAATTCTAAATTATTTTTTTCACTTTCTTAGCTCATAAAAGTCTCCATTTTATGACATCAGTGTCAATCACATATGAAAATCTGCCTTTTGTAACAAGAAAATCTTATTATGACAAATTATATAAATGTATTTTTTTACCATCTTAGAGCAAAACAAGTCATTGGTTATGCCCAGCGTAAATACTAACTTAATCTGAAAACAAACTTTAAAAACAAATAAGTCCGGAAGGTCAAACGTTTAAATATATAACCGCATATAATGTATTTGGCCTAGGAAGAAAATGGTACATAATGGGAAAAAAACAAAAAAATAATGTTGTTTAAATAAGTAAAAGAATGAAAATTCAAATGAAATAAAAAAAATGTGAATGAATTAATTGATATAATAGATTTTAAGAAATTATAAAACAATATATTTATAAAATAACTAAATTATTCTTGTTATTATAAAATAATTTTATTAAATGTTAAATTATAATTTTATCATTAATAAAAAATTTAACTTTATTATTTTCATTATTATTATTATGTATTATAAATTTATTATTATTATTATTATTATTATTTATAATTATATTATTAATTTATAAATTTACTTCATTTATTATTATTAAAAAATTACTTCATTTATTATTATTAAAATATTTTATTCTATTTTTTACTATTTTCAAAATTTATTAATTTTATATATAAAGGGGATTTCTTACTTTAATTGTTCTAAATTGTTTTCCTATTTTATTCTTGCTTGATATTTTGTTTTATTAATTTATTTTGGTTATTTGGATATTTTATAACTTTAGAAGTTAATAAAGCCGTTTTTTAATTTTAAAAATTTATTTTATTTGTTCTCACTTAAGTGATACGAGAGTGAAAAGATTGTTAGGTTAATTTTATTTTGTTGTCGCTTAACTAGGCAAGAGACTAGAGAGATTGATTGTTTTTCTGTTTTAAACTGATATTCTTCTTTATTTATTTTATTTGTGATCAGTTAACTATCCGGAGAAATTGATTATCCTATTTAAAATAGTTATCAGAAGCCGTTTTGAATGTATAACAGTTTTGATTCGTTTATTTCAAATTTAATATCAACTATTTTTATAGTTTTAAATTTAAGTAATTATAAAATGATAAAATAACCAAAATAAGATAATAAAATAAAACATTGATATAAGGATAAAATAGAAAAACAAAATTGTGTACACACAAAATCGTTATAATGAGACTCCTTTATATATACTGACGGGAACATAGGCATTGACGTGGTATCCGCATTTTTATTTTTATCATTTATATAATTATGTTTAATATTAAAATTTAATAAATAATATTATTATTTACACACTTATATTATTAGTATAAATTTATAGTTCATTTTAATAAATACAAATACATATAAGAAGACACATAAATTTTATCAAAATATAGTTAACATAGTAGTAATATATGGTAAGTTTACCAATTATTCAATTTAGTTTTATTTTGATTAAATATAAATTTTAATCAAATTAATTAATTTTTTAGAATACAGATTATCATCAATAAAAATAAAAACATAATATGGAACATTAATAACATTTTTGTTACCTACATTTTTTTTTGTTGAGTCAAATGTCGGTCTCATTTTTTAAACAATATTTGAAATATAAATAGTATTGTATCTCATTTTTCTATTAAGTTATTCTTCGTGTATTCATCTCCTTTTTATTCTTAACATTTAGTTTTCAAATTTGTGTTTGTTGTTCTAGTGTTGATATTTTATCACTTATAATTCTCATTTTGTAATGTAATCTATTAAAATTTGGAAAAATAATAAACATTAAAAAAATATTTAAAAATTATAAAAATTAAATATTTATGTTTACTTTTAATTAGACAATTCTAAAATTCTAAAAAAAAAATAAGATTATATAATCTTTTAATACTAAAAAAATACAGTAAAAAAAAACCAAATTAATAAATAATAAGATAAACTGTATTCATATATTAATTTCAACTAAAATTCATATATTGACCATATTAATTTATTTACTAAAGAAACTTATGTGATATTCCTTTATCATAAAATTTAAGAAAAAAGATAAAACACCTAAAATATGAAATGGATCAATTTAAATATAAATGATAATATTATGAAGTGGACTTTAAGTCTAACTCAACTCCATAAAACCGGCTCATAGGGTTGAGGTTTACACCCACTTATATACAATGAAAGACTCTAATCTCTAGTCGATGTGGGATCTCCAACAGATAACATTATAAAAAAAACTTTATTTAATTGATTTCGTAAGATTGTTTTTTTTCTACGAAAAAACTCACATATTACGACACAATAAAAATAAAAAATTTATAACTATTAATAAAATATGAAAAATATACCATCAATTTGTTCCTAATCTTTATTTCTCTCTCCAATTATTTTTTTCTTTATTTCTTATTAATTTCACAAAATCAAAATGTTGTTCCAAATACAACCCTGATATGAATTTTCTTACGATCTTTATTTATCTTCACAATAGTTTTTTATTCCAAAATATATCTTTATTAAATTATTTTTATTATACAATTGTCAAAATAAGTATTTAATTTAATTTTTTACATCTTATATCTTATAAGTAATCTTTTATATATATATATATATATATATATATTTATAATGTATTGTATTTTTAAGATGTATTCAAAAGTTAATTTTAGTGTTTATAGTTTATTTTTTACTTTTAAAGTATAATCAGACTAGAATAAAAATATCGTGTATATCATAGGAATAAATGTACACTATTTTATTTGAAAAAATTTATTTTCTCTTTAAATTTCACTTTATATTCATATAAAATCATAATTACATATTTTTAAAAGTTTTGTTTATTTGAGTAGTTATTATTAAAATCATATAATATGAATAAATTTTTAAAAATATTCTTACATAGAAGATATTTTTTTTAATAAAATAAAACATTGATATAATGAAAAAAATCATGTAAACCAGTTAATAATTATAATGGGAAATCAGATTTTTATATATAAGTATTGATAAAATATACATACTATTCGTAACCTCTCTCTTTCATCATAACTGTTCTTTTATTGGTGCTCACCACAAACATTTTTTTCTTGTGTGGAGGTCCATTTGTTAAGAGAAGGTATTCATTGATGGACTCAACTAACTGTTGTTTATGAGATTAAAAGATGCCTTGATGAAGGACTTCAACTCCAAATTTTTCATGGAAGCAAACATTGATCTTGGTCCCCTTCATGGTTTTGATAATTTACAGCTAGTGTAATTAAAGTGCAACTTGTATAAAATTGTACAAACACTAACGCACCTAAGTTGTCTAGTCTTTTCATTATTCATGTAGTTTTCTTTTTTATATTTAATTTAGTTAGTTAGTTAACAATATATTATATATGTATATTAAAAAATTTGCGCCGATGGTTCTTTTCGTATTTGTAATGTCAATGGGATTGCTTTAAAGAGTTAGATTTATTAATGGTTAATAAAGAGACTCAATAAATTTAGTTAGAATCTTAGTTAAAAAATAAGGGATTTTTTCTTACGATACTCGTGGAGAAAAGTATAAATTTTAAGGATTATATCATATTAGATCACAATGGTGGCCGATGGAGATCCCACATCGACTATAGATGAAGATAATTCATTGTATATAAGTGGGTGCAAACCTAAACCTATGATCCAGTTTTATGGGGCTGAGTTAGGCTTAAAGTCCACTTTGTAATAATGGCTGATGTGAGATGATTTCATTTGGCGATAAAACCTTTGATTTTGTGTTCTTCGGTGATTATTTGTTTGTGGACTTGGTGAAGCAAGTGGAGTTTGTGGCAAAGATCAATGAGATGCTTAAATCGAGAGGGCTCTTATTATTTTGTTTTGCAAATCCTAAAAATATGTATAGTTCTAATTGGTTCTTTTATTTGTTTAATTATTTCAGAAGTTGCATGACATAAAATAGTTACAAACACAAATTCATTTTTTAACTTAGACAATTGTTAAACAATAACATGTAAGGTAATTTAAATTGAAGCAAAATGATAAGAAAAAAAAGACCTTAAATCGATTAGACACAACTTATGTTTTAATTTATTTATGAGTTTTTTCACTCGATAAACCTTTTCCCCTACTCAATTGAGGACCCACGTTGTGATCCCCTATTAAAAATGAATGTAATTTAAATGGAGAATTAAAAAAACATTAATAGATAGATTCAATAATAAATTTTATATTTACTTTTCCACTTTTAAGTACGATTTTTTTTACAAGTCTATTATATATATATTTTTGCATTAGTTGTTTTTTAATATTTTAATTTATTTTAGCTTATAAATAGCAAGTGTTATGGATTATTGTTTTAAGTATTGAATAATTGAATATTTAATATAAAAAATAAAATCTATTACTATATCTATTAATTGACTCTTTAAAAAATTATAAAACATTATAATTATTGATAAATTTAATATTATTGGTGAGTTAACTAATAAGTACAAATGTCTTGTACTTCTGTGACGTAACATAAATATTACTCTCCCCATTTTAAAACAATATTTTTTAGTTGGCTTATTAATTTTTAAGATATTCTTAAATTTGGATATTCTTAATTAAATTTCTACTTATTATTTAAAATTGGTATATTTTTCATTTGATTTGTTTGTTTTGTTATTTTGTTTTGTTATCTTGTTTAATTGTCTTCACATATTATTTTGTGTTAAAACTAGATAATATAGTTGTGTGGTTAACACGACTAAAGTAAAGAAGAAAATAAAACGAAAACCTAAATACAATTTTGGAAGACTACGAAACATGTTTGAGATTAAATAGTATAACAAACTTGGAGTTGGAGTTGCGCATGAAGATAATGAATGACATCCAACAAAGAGGTTTATTTGTGGAGCATTGAATGACATGTGGCTTTTATTATTTTGGTTCAAAGTGATAATAGACAACTTGTTCATATGAGATTGAAAAGGAAGTAAAAATGAAAACGTGTTAAACTATGATAAACAAAAAATAAAAAGAAAACAAAACAAAAACTTAATTATAATGTTAGAAGATTGTGGAACTCGAGTAGAATTGAAGTTGCGTCTAAAGGTCATGAAATAAAAAACTTACAACCAACTTGATTACTTTTGACTTTAACCCTCATGATTACTTTTGACTCTAACCCTCATTTTGTTGATATTGTTTTTAAAAGTCTACTGTTTAAATTTTTGTTTTATTTTTCTTTTTGCTTTTATTTATTCTCATCCAACAAATCACATGATAAATAAACTAATGATTATAAATGTTTTTTTATAAAAATTTAATTAAAAATATCTAAATTTACTATAGACTTTTTTTTTTTTACTTTTCCATATTGGTTTATTAACCACAGTCTATTTAGTTTTTTTAAAATTAAAATTCTAACAATAATTAACAGATAATTATTTTTATTAAAAACATTAAAGACTTCAAAAGTATTTGTTTAATATTTTTATATTAGATAAACATTTGCGTTTAATTAACATTATCCAAAATCAGTATCATTATTGATATGGTCGAGACGACCCGATCTACTTAAAATATAGAAAAGCATATCATGCATATTTTACCTCGACAAATATAATTCACATTTTAAAATATTTATTATAATAAATTAGAAATATATAAAATAAAAAACTTAAATATGAAAGTGTAGTACCGGATAACCGAGAAGTCCGATATGACCGAATAGCCGAGAAGACCGAATAAACTATACTGATCCGAACATAATTCATAAGCATATAGTTAATTTTAAATAAACCACACTTAAATGATAAACGGTGATTAAGGGATATTTGAGCCTCATTTGGACCCACGTGCAAGTCTATAAGAGTTGAGACTCATCGAAAAAGTATAAATAAAAGAGAGGACCCCAATACTAAAGATAATTTTTCCCTCTCCACTCACCTTCATATTATACTCAATCTGATTTGGTTGTTGGAGTGCCTTCGCAGGTATCTCATTCAGCTCAAAGGATTAGATCCAACATAAGACCATCATACTTGGAAGCCAACAAGACTTAGACCGAAGAAGTTACTTTGCAAGATTCCGTCGAAATCTTGTAAGAACAATTAATATTGATATTCTTTAATAATATTAAGAGTTTCATTAATTAAAATAAACTAGCAAAATAAAACTTTTAAAAATACATTGATAATACCTTTTGTAGTATATAAGATATAAGTTATGTACTAATCAAATTTAAACCATATAATTTTATTTGTTTTGGATGTTATCTCGAGGATATTTTCTGATCAAATTTATAATTTTAAGACAAAAAGAATGACATCACAAATATCTATGTAATATTTTATAAATTTCTCATGAATTAATAATACATGAATTGTTGTCTTTTAAGTTTTTTCTTTAATTTTCATTAAGTTTTGTATAAGGTTATTTAAGTCTTATGCGAAAGAGGTTAAATATGGCATCGCAATCACAGTGACAATCGCAACCCAGATAATTCTTCTTCACATATTGTGATAGGAAAAATATCCTCACACTTTCTAGAAAACCAGACGAAGCTAGAGAGTGGCTCCGATTTCGCCCTAAGCAAGCATCTCACATCTCGAATCTCGCATCTCGCATCGATCGCGGTTCCACCGTCGGAATCTTGAAGTGATGTCAACCTCGAGCCAGCACCAGTTCCGATACACTCAGACCCCCTCCAAGGTGCTGCACCTTCGCAACCTCCCCTGGGAATGCTCCGAGGAGGAGCTCAGAGAGCTCTGCAAGCCCTTCGGTAAGATCGTCAACACCAAATGCAATGTCGGCGCCAATCGCAACCAGGCTTTTGTTGAATTCGTAACTCCCTCTTCCTTCTTTCTCTTCTTATTGTTTTCAATCGCTCTTTAATTTTAGGGTTTTAAGCCGTGCATTTATTGATTCGTGGCAACTTCAGCTCTGAGTAGCCGGCTCTGGCTTTTACAATCCCCGAATTTTGTTTGCTATCGTGTTTTATTTCACTCTTTTGCTTAGGGTATCGGAATTAGGTCTTTCGTTTATATCCATTTTTTTCTTCTCATTTTCACTGGTCTCACTTCTGAAATAAACGCGTCGATTGTTTTACATTTTAAAAGATACGGCTTCGAATAACCTTAAGGATGACACTCGCAATTGCGTACATTTATACACTGTTGTCGATGCATAAATTTAACCAATCTGCCCTATCGTAGTGGATTGGGCAAGAAGTGTGGATGGCTAATTAAAATAAACCATTGATAATTTCGTAAACCAAGAGTTAAGATGTTAACCGTTCTTGTAAGGAGTGAAATTTTGGAGAGATTTTTTGTTGACAAGGGAAAAATATGTTCATCATACTGTTTTTAGCGGAGAGGTCCGTATTGTGGATATTAGTGATGACCAACTATTACTGCTTGTTAGGATTTCTAGTAGAGGTCTGGTCTTCACAGCCTTGGAGCACCCATAATGTATCTAGGCGGAGTCATAAGTCTTGTTGCTTGAATTAACTCCACCATGTACCACTATGGCCGTTCAATTCTCTTTTAGTTGAGATAGAAGCTTTCTCCTTATGTTTAGACTGGACCTTAATTATATTGTAAATAAATATTAAGATTTTCATTTCAATACAAGTGTCTGGACTATAAACTTTTTGTTTTTGCTACTTTTCGTCAGTTACTTTCTCTTGAATCTTAATTTGTATTTTAAGTGTCTGCTGAGTGGTTGAGGATGTATTTTGTTTTCTTACGTTGTGATACCTGGTATTTTTTTATGATTTTGCTACTCTCATTACTGAACTCTCAAGTTAAATGCTTTGCCAGGTAGATCTAAATCAAGCCATTTCAATGGTTTCGTATTATGCTTCATCTTCAGAACCTGCTATGGTTCGTGGCAAAACTGTTTACATTCAGTATTCTAATAGACATGAAATTGTCAACAACAAAAGTCCTGGAGATATTCCTGGAAATGTCTTGCTGGTAACTATTGAAGGTGTGGAGGCTGGGGATGTGAGCATTGATGTTATCCATTTGGTTAGTGCGACTGAGTTTTATTTCATTTCTCCAGTTCATTTTTGTGTGTCTGTGATTTTGCAAGCTTCTTGTTTGATTAGAGGATGTGGAAAAAAAAATCCCAATCCCAATCCCAATCCCAATAGAACAGGGTTATTCTTAAAGTAAACATCATGACAACTCCTAATACAACAATCATATAGTAACATATCTGAGTTTTAATACCTTTTATTTCTATACAGTTTCCTTTTTTTTCATTTAATAATATGATCTTTTATCTTTTGCCCTTGTTATTTAGATTTAGACAGAATCCTGACCTGATTAAATCATATGTCAATTTTACTGAAATCGGTTGAACCACAGATGGTGATCTCATATTTAGATACTTTTGTTGGAGACAGTTTGGAATATTTGTCATGTACGTCATACACCTTTCTATGGTCACGCATATAAGTACAGGTGTCATTCTGCACTTATTTCTTATCTGTTTGGAACTTATTTTTCTTTCTTGACATTGCTTTGTGATTGTAACTTCTGTGATGGTTTTTTGGATTGTCTGCTGAACTATATAATCATCCAACATTTTTATTTAAGGAATAACCAAACAAAGATTAAGGTGAAAAGAATATGATGTATGAACTAGTTCTTTATTCTTTATTCAGGTGTTTTCCGCTTTCGGCTTTGTTCACAAAATCGCAACATTTGAAAAGACTGCAGGTTTCCAGGTTAGTAAATTATCATTGCAGTACTTCAACATGTCTCTTCCTGGTTCAATCATAGTGTTGACAATGTTTAATGCCTTGCCAGGCTCTGATTCAGTTCACTGATGCTGAAACTGCTTCTGCTGCTAGGGAGGCACTGGATGGAAGAAGCATACCAAGGCAAGTAGTGTTTGTTTATTTTCTTCTTATTCTTCAAACCCATCTTTGATTTGGCATAGTCTGATAAATAATAAATTTGCTAATTTACTTATGCTTTGGTATGTAGATACCTGCTACCAGCCCATGTTGGTTCTTGTAATTTGCGTATTTCATACTCAGCTCATAAAGATCTGAATATCAAATTTCAATCAAATCGCAGCAGGTAATGATTGAAGTAAAGACAACTATCATATATTATTATTTAGTTGTTTTAACTTTGTCTTCTGCTCAGAAACTCGTGCAAACTGTGAAAGCTATTGCATGTTATTTTTGTGGTGTTCTGTATTTTGCTAATTGATACGTGTGCTTTTATCCTTTAGGGCTTACTGAAGCTTGGTAGTCAGGATACAGTTGACTTGCCTTGACCACTTAGTAATTTTCTTGATCATTTTCCAACTGTTTGATGCATTTACTGTCAATATTATTGAAACCATTGTTCTTATGTTATTGAAATGTATTGGCAAGTTTTTTCTTTAGTGGGTTTTTGTTATATCATGTTGACAATTCAATACTAATTATTTGTAGCTGTTGTTGTCAATGTAATCTGGTTTGCATCTTTGCTCTGGAGGCTACTCTGATGTTTGCATAATTGTATTCACCATGTACTGAATTACAGTTGTAGAAGCAGCTTCTACTTGTGTCATTTTAGTTTTTCACAATGATTTTTTGTTACAGCTGAAATTATTGTTTTTTGTTTGTCTTGGAGCTCTAAATTTGATTTATTGTTTCCTAATCCTGGTCACAATATAGAGGTCAAGAAATAAAAAATTTGTAATTGCCAAATCTCGTTACCTCTATGATTGAATTTATTTTATACATAATATTCTCTATTTCAGGTGAACATTTCTGTTAAAACAATTTGACATAGTGACACACAAACTCCAAGAATTTGTTAGGGAGCCATATTTACATGAATAATCAATAAGCATGTATTGTGAAATTAGCGTCTCCTCTATTAGTCTATTTAACAGGCTTGTCTGCCACTATTGTCATTTAAAATTTTGCCCGTGAAACATTTTGGTTCCATGCCTCTAGACTCTAGCGAGATCCCTATGTTTGTTAATGTGCCCAATTGGTTTTTAAAGCTTTGATTGACGCATAACATTTTCTCAACGTGCACAGCTCAATTTCTATTTTCTATGTTTTTACTAATCTTCTGTCAATAATTAGTATTATTTCCCCATAACATTTCAGGGACTACACAAATCCTATGCTTCCTGTTAACTATACTGCTATTGAGGGGACAGTACAGGTATTTTGTTGTTTTATGCTTTAATACGTTCTGCTTTTTACTATCAGTATGGTTTGACAAACATATATTCTTCAGACGGCTATAGGCCCTGATGGGAAGAGGAAAGAACCTGAAAGCAATGTGCTTTTGGCTTCCATTGAAAATATGCAGTATGCTGTTACCGTTGATGTCCTCCATACAGTAAGAATTTGTGTTTTTCTGTAAAACTTCCAAACTTGAAGTGATTTATACTCTACTGTCTAACAACGGCAATCTTTACAGGTCTTCTCTGCTTTTGGTACTGTCCAGAAAATTGCTATATTTGAAAAGAATGGTCAAACTCAGGCACTAATTCAGTACCCTGGTATTAATCTTATTCAACTGTTACTCCTTGCACTAGTACATTGTGTCCCATGCATGTGTATCGTACGTATATAAAATATTAAAATTTATACACCTGCTTTCGCCTAAATGAGAGGTTCCTTTTGCCTGTAATGGATTAGGGAACATTAGTGTCCTAGGAATAGGAATACAGTGTTTATGCGCCTGTGGTTTGACCGTTTTGTTTTAATTCTATTATACATCTCATTGTTTATTGTTATTATTATTTCATTAATCAATGGTTTCATTCTTCCCCACCTAATGTTGAATGTGGATAATATTTCTTACTCATAGGTAGACATTAATTATGGTTTTGAGATAAGATGCATGTGCCCATATTTTAAGCTTCCTTCTCTAGTATTATTTTTGTTACCTGAAGATTCCTTATACATCCATTGTTCTTTTTCATTATTTTCATAATATTTGATTGTTTCGACAATTTTTTTTTTCACTCAGACTTTTGTGCCCTAGTCTTGCATATTAGGGTCCACATCATAGGTTACATTCAACAAATTGAAAATGTAATTTCATGGAATGGAAGTGGGTAGCAGTATATACTAGCCCTCCCATCCCCTGTTTCTTGATATAGCATTTTTTTCTTGATCGTGGATGGACATTTTTTGGCAGATGTCATGACGGCGGCAGCTGCTAGAGAAGCTCTAGAGGGGCATTGCATATATGATGGTGGCTATTGTAAGCTTCATCTATCATACTCTCGTCATACTGATCTCAATGTAAAGGTATAAAAATATGTGTTTTTGAGTTAATGTTCATGAGTGGAAAAATGAAAAAGGGGGAAAATTAAAGATATCCTTAGAAGCAATGTGGACACTTGATCGGAAAGAGATTTGATTCTTAAACGTATGCTTCTTGACACTTGATTGACCTACCTTTTATAGTAATTTGTTCAAGACAGTTATATAATTATCCCAATTCTGAGTATTATATTATATAATACGTTTTGATTGTAGGCTTTCAGTGACAAAAGTAGAGACTACACAGTGCCAGATCCTAGCCTGGTTGCAGCTCAAGGTCCTGCAACAGCTTGGCAAAATCCACAGGCTGCGCCTATGTACCATGGTAGTGCTCCTGCTTATCACACTCAAGTTCCGGGTGGGCAATGGGATCCATCTCTGCAGGCGGTTAGACCCAGTTACATATCTGCACCTGGTACTTTTGCTGCTTCCTCACCTCTTGCAAGCAGCCCCATTGGTCATAATGCAAATCCAACGGGAATTGCTCAGTCTGGGGTCCCACGCAATGTAAATTTACAGCCCAGTGGTGCTCTACTTTCAGTTCCTGGTTCCTCACCTCTCGTGCAGACCACCCAAGCTGCTCAAGGATTGGTTCAGCCAAATGCAAGACCTGGTGCTGCTTCACCTCCTGCGCAACATTATTATGCTTAGAAACTCAGTTTTACAGTTCACCGTTACATGAATGAAAGGAAAATGGTTTTGGTGGAAGAAGAATGATAGTATGATAAATTTGTTGTTCGGTTGGGAATTTCATCAGCATCATCATCGTTGTTTTTTGAATGATGTATTTAATTTGCCAAGAAAGCTTCGAAATAGTTAGTCTCTTACTTGAAATTCTTGTCTTCCATTGAATGAATACTCACTAGGAGTGGAGGTGTTAAAATATCTTTCTCCGCTTAAGGTAACTTACAAATAACAAAATCAAATTACGGAGTACATTACCATGTGGATTTTGGACAATTCACTTTTGTCCTCATCAATAAAAGCTGGGATTTGCTTCCTGCACTAAATCAATTCTAACCTCTACCTAATAACTGATATATCACAAAAATGTTCTCATTAATTTTTAATTAGGGGTAGGGGTGCAGATCAAAATGAATTTCTGAATGAGTTTCTAGAACATTTTTAGAATATGATTTTAGATTTTGTTTTTCGAATTTTTTGTTTTGGATTTCCATTTTATGAAAACATTTTTCAATTTTGACTTTTTAATTCTAACTCCAAAATACATTGCAAGGATATTTCCCCCACTTCTCAACGTTAACTGAAATCATTGGCATACTAATAAAATGAGAAAAACTTCATTTTAAATCTCAACAACGATTGGCTTAATTGCTAGAATTATACAATAACGATGTGCTTGTATTGTATGTAGCCAAAGTAGTTCAGAATTGTTTTTTTTTTTTCTCTCTTGAATGAAGTTAGTTTCTCAGTTATTCTCTCTGACGCATATATGGTTAAAAGAACATTTTACACATCCTTCAATTTATTGTTCAGTACCAAATCTCGTATGGTGAAGCTTAAATTGAAATTTGTAAAAAAAATTAAAGTTCATACGATCTAAACTTAACCATCTAAATAAATTTGAATTTAGATTGTGCATGTGCGTATGCATGTCCCTTCACTTGGGAACACGAGAGGGAGAGTGGACATATTTTTATCATATTTCATTTGCCCATGAAAACCGAATAGATGAGTCCAACGTGGAAGCTTCTCTTAGGAAAGGAAACTATAAAAAGATTAATCTAATTTGTGTACATAATTGAAGGATAATTCTCATCAAACTATTCATCACCTCTTTCCTCTACCCTAGCCTTCAATGTTATGTGCCATAGTCGGTGAGATCAAAGCTAACATCAATCAGTTTCCAGTTGCCTGTCAATGATTTGAAATATAACCTAAAATTGCCTGAAACTGCACATACACTAACACACATCAACAAATATAAACTTTTAAAATCCCCAAGATAGAAAACAAAAATGAAAAGACCTTGATGTTCTTTAAAAGAAGCACTTTATTTTCTTCTGCATTGGCTGATTAATTAGTTTTCAGGAGCTTTTGAAAGCGAGGTACTTAATTACGAAGAAACAAAAGAGTTTGTATTGGACACCATACACGTGCATTTGCTAATGAATTCACAATAGGAATGTAGTTTTTGGAGTTATGAAAGGTATAAGATATTAGAGAAATTTGATTAATGATTTTTAGTTTGAAGATGAAAGTGCAGTACTTGATGAGGTTAGTTTTACTGAAACAGGGTTGGTAGCATAATCATGCGATTGATTGAAGAGAAATAAAAAGGAAGTGAAAAAAAGTTGAAGAAAAGAATGTAACGCAAGAGAGAAAAGAAGAGAGTGGCATGTGCGAGAAGAAGGTACATGACAAAGCCATGTTTTGATTATGGGTCATGTTCCATTATGATGGTGCACTGTCCTTGTCTTTAAATAATGGTTTTAAATGCAGAGAGGGACTACTCTACAGTGTTAAACCTTTCTCTCTCTCTCTGCCACTAACACCATGCATCTCTGCAACAAACCAAAACTGACCCATTAGAATCAGATTCTTCTCTAAATTGTGTGACATAGATAGTAGCGTACGCGTCGTTTGCACCCTTTGCTCATGACACTTCTGAAAGCAATTGCTACGACACCGTTAGATCCCACATTTTACTAATACATTCATAGCTGGAAAATCATCTTTAACATTTTCAATTCAATTAACCTCACTTTTATAAGATCTGAATCTCAACTTACCTCTATAAATAATACTAATGTGTTTTCAAGTTTGAAGTGAAACTAAAAAAAATCGTGAAATAAAAACTAACTTTTAGTGACAAAAAATAATTAGTTGCTATAGTAACTAAATTAGAGATAATTTTAGGGATTACAATTTTTTTGGTTTCTATGATTGTTAAATGGTTTCTAAATTGTCATCTAATTAGCAACCAACGTTTTTGCTACCAAATTTAGAAACTAAATAATTGGTAGTTAAGACATTGATACCAATTTAAAAACCATCTAATAATAGAAACTAATTTAGAAATCAATTTTTTTTTAGTTTTTAAAATGGTTTCTAATTTAGTTATTATAGCAACTAATTTTTTTTATCTCTAAAATTGATTGATTTATATTTCATGTTTTTCTTGTAGTGGATTTTTAAATAATGTCAAACTTAACTTATTTAACTAAATAAATTGTTTAAACAACTTGATTTACTTATTAAATAAGTTGGACTCAACTTGGTCTCAACGTGAGTTAATATATATATATATATATATATATATATATAATCCAATTTTTTTTCACCCTTAATCATGAATGAGTTATTTAGACATATATACATTTAATAAAGTGCTTTCTCTTGTGTAATCATTGAAACTTAGAAAAAAATTATGATAAAGCTTTTACTTCATATGGTTGACAGTAAACGTCCCTACAAATTAAGTTTAGGATATCAAGACATTGATTGCAGTAGTTTTTTTTATCACATGGAATCTATGTGTATATTGAAAATAATATATGAAGCATGTGTTTCTTTTGCTCTTATTGATTTTAAATTCAAAATTGATTATAATAAAACTTAGCAATTCATGTACTTCAATTTGGTACAATAAGAATACGAGCTTTGATTTGAATTAACTTTAGGGATAATCACACTAGGATTTCACACACTTCTATTAATGAATATCTGTAATACATATAAAAATAAGTTTGTCTCTCTATTTATGTTAGTTTTAACTTCAAATGTCACTATGTGAAAATTTGATAATCTTTTTACTTTGTTTCAACAAGAACATTATAAAATAAACTGAAATGAACAAAAAGAGAAAAAAAAAGATGAAAATGTATATTTCTTTTATTTCTGAATATATAAACAAAAAAATGTTATAAAAAAATAAAATAAATATTAGACAAATATACATATACACAGAAAAACAATTAAAAATTAGAAAAGATAAGATTAATATTAATATTAATTTTATTATGAGAGTCTTATATTTTATATTTATATCCTTTGTTAATGCATTAATTGAATTAAATTATTATAATACTGAACATTTTTTTTAAATGATTAGAAAAAATAAAACTAAATTATATTAAGTAACTTAAAATAAATTGAGTCATTCTAAATTATTGGTTTTTGAACTGTTAAAACAATGAATAACTTTAGGAAGCAAAAAGTAACTCCTTGCACTTTTCCAGTGACGTAACAATAAGCTTATAAGAAAAAAAATGTTCCTTTCTTGTGTATAGAAACATCATATTCTCACGTGTTTGCAGAGAGGTTGTGTTCATGTCTTGCAAAAGTAACAAGGAGCAATTAATTGCTAATGATGAACATTAATCATATATATACTACTATTACTTGAAATGTGTCTTGAGTGGTTCGGACAAGGATCATGAATATTTGTTTTTTCACTAAATCTTCTGTTATATTTTATCTATGTACATATGAAATCTAAAATATATGTATTTATTTATATATTTATTATTGAATAAACTAATAATTCAATAATAATAAAAATCACTTACATTTATCTTGTAATTCATTTGGTAGCTATGTAGCATAGATATCGACACGGATACGAAGATACGTACAATCTCTAAAATGTAGGATACGGGCACACAGATCTATATATTATATAATTATGAATTATATAAATTGACAATAAATATTTATGTGTACAAGTATGTTTCAGATTTTTTTTGGGAGCAGGAAGATGTTTTTCATGACTGGTTCAAAAAAATTTGTTTCTTATTTCTATAATCATAATAAAATTTATACAATAAATTTGAGTTTTTAGAAAATTATTGTATTTATTTTTTTAAAAATTGTGTTAAAATCATACAAATTTTTTTTCAGAAATCCAACAAATATTTTTTGAATTGAATACTTCACCGATAAGTGTTCTACGAGTGTCGACACTGATACGTGTGTATGACACGGATACGCCATTTAAGAGAAGTGTCCGAACCTCATAGATTGATAGTGGATATTAATTGTTCACATTTATCTTGTAATTCGTGTTAACCACTCACGTCACATTATAACTCGGCTAATAGACTCAAATGTCTAAAAGATAGCCTAAAAGATAGCTCATAGGTCATACAACATAGTCTAGAATTACGAAAAAACAACTATTTTATTAAATTTCTATTTAAGCCTAAAAGCCTATAAATACGAAGTAGTATCCAATCTCATATTTTCATTCTTTTACTCATATTTTATATAAAATTCTTACTAACTTGAACTTTAGAAAATCTTCAACTAGTTAAAAAATTCAGTTTGTTCATGTAAACACCTCAAAACAAGAAGAAGTACAACTCATCCTCAATAATAATAAATTTTCTCTTCTCAATCAACCTTCAACATATCTTTCCTAAAACATATTTTCTTGTCTCAATCAACCTTCAACACATCCTTCTTGCTACTGTTATGCTTGTCTCCTTGATTTAACAATAAATCAAGAAATTGTTGCATTAAAATCGTTCAGATCCATGATCCATAATCACGTACCTAACAATATATATATTTATTTTATTTTAGTTTCTGCACATGACTCAGGAAATGCATATACTGACACAAAGTCAACAAGCTTAGACGAGTTACTGACCATAAGAATATTAATTAAATTAAAGCCATAATTTTACAAGAAATCTACCATTTGGTGTGTAGTTGAATCAAAGGCATAACAACAACAACAATAAAAAGTGATGTAAAATATTATATACATACACGTATGAAGTTGCATGTGTCTGCATCAATGTGAACGCTTATTAATTACAGGATCTTTATGAATTACTAAGCAGTGATTAATTAAGCCTTTCACATGCTCTAAATAGTGATTACCAAAACTTCACGTTACTACCACTAAGTGTTCTTTCACACATTGTTTAATCACTTTAACCGACACTGACCCAAACCCTATTATTTGTATATTGTACACTGTTATGGCAACAAAATCAATCTCACTTATGTTCAAATTTTATGAACACGATCAAAGCTTATGACACATAAAGGGAACTTATTGGATCGTTACTATATACACCAGAGGGGACAAAAGGTAGTATAAATTGCAATCATACATAATATCAGCAAACTTCTATTCTATGCATGCAATTATTTTCCTTGACTCTTTCTAACTTCTCAATGCTCTTTATGTCAAACATAAAAACTTATATAAACCAGAAGAAGATGTATGCTAATTATAATTAATTTATTGCTGAGGGGAAGATTACAAACATGTCAAAATCATTCTCACTTTAAATTTTAAAATGTTTATTAAAAATATATAAACAATCTGCTTGTCATTTGTATGAAGTTGAGCAATAAAAAACAAAGTGCTATTTTTAAAGTTTAATTATTTTTTTATCCTTCATAAATATAATATTTTTTCTTTTGATCTTTATATCTTTTTTAAATGGTACTCATTCAATGTTTTGTTTAGATTGTGAGGACCCAAACTAATAAAAAATTACAAGATTAAAAAGAAAATTCGCTATATATTTGTAGAAACTAATAAATATATACAAATTATAGTGAACCATTTAAAAAAAAAACTAGTTATTATACTACAAGAAAATCATTAAATAGTAATTAATTTTTTTAAAAAAATAATTAAAAATTATTTTATAAACTAAAAAATTATTATTATCTAAAATAAGTTTTTATTATTAATACAAATTTATAAATTAATTTATTATAGTATCCAATATTAATTACTTTTAACTACCAATTACATTAGATTCTAAAATTAGTATTTAATTACAAATTAATAATTAATTTAAAATTTAAAATAATTAGTAGTTAATGTTAAATATTAGTTTAAAAACAACTTTATAATTTTTTACTAATAATAAAAATTATTTTAAATATCAATAATTTTTTACTTTATAAAATAATATCTAATTTAGTAACTAATTATTTTTTGTCTCTAAAAATTAGTTGTTATTTAATGATTTTATTGTAGTATTAGTTTTTATTTTTTTTTAATTTGAAAAAAGTGAGATTTTTCTTATATTTCCAAAGTTGAAAGGAGCATGAGGAAGAAATATAGGGAAATTTCTAAGAGGGCATGTGTCCCTAGATGCACATAGAAATGTCAAAAAGATCCTATAAAGTTGAGGGTGTGTGGTAGGGCAAGATGGGTTTGTTTTCCCATGTGAAAAGATAGGAAGATTGTATATAAGTTAGACCCCACTTTCATATGTGATCCTCTGCCGACGAAATCAACGAATCACAATACTTCTCTTTCCCTTTGCTCATTTAAACATCATCTTATGCACAAATCTTAAATAGTATAAGGTTCTTAGTTAACCATTGCATTGGGTAACCATGCATTTCAGACTCACACACTAATTTCTATACATGGAATAAACACCATCTAACTCATCAACGCGTTTCCTTTGTAGGCTTATTGCTTTTGTGGTGTGTAACAATTAAGTAGGTACTTGTGTCTGCAGATATGAATAAATTTCACATGTTTGTATTTAATGTCTAAGCAACTTTGCATGCATGCCAGCCAAACATCGTGTCTTTGCAGATTCTAGATGAGTTATGGCCTCTTCCATTAGGCCATAGCACATAGGTTAAAGGTACAATATACGGATTTTCTTATCTTTGAAATAGATTACGAATTTATGATCATATATCTATATATATTGATTATGCTTGTACCCTCTTGCTTATTTTTGCTGCACCTTAATTAATTGTTTGATGGTAAGGGGAAATGCAGAAAAATCTTTGCTGCTAAATGAATGAAAGGCTGAGATTGAAGGTTAGAGTTTTTACATGGTAACTGAGGATATGTAGCAGAAGCAGATGAAATGTTTGTGAGTTTGTCATATTGCAATTTAAAGTTCACAAACGCCCTTCCTCGATCGCATCCAATGTGTAAATGCCACTCATAAGAACGTTATCTTTGTTGTTATCTGATAAATAGTTGTACTCAAATTCTTACCACCACTTATACATTCACACTTTGGGTGACATTTATTACCATGCATCAAATTATGCAAATAATTCAACACAAAAAGAAGAGTAATTTCAGACAATTTTTCTTATGTAATCATTACTAACAACTATTCAGTACATATAATGACTTGCATTCTGGTATAAGTACATAATTAGATACCGATGGGATACACTTGTCAACAAGCATAATACATCAAAAAAGTAAGAAAAAAAAACTCATCTAAAGAGGGTTTGTCACTTTGCAGAAGAAAGATTTTATTCTTTCATTTCTAAAAAGGTTTCAGGTAAAAGAAAAAGGGGGTTTGGAAATAAGGTAAACTTTTGCTTTCCCACACAGATTGTGAGTTCTTTGGACTAATTTTACTGCAGTAGACCTCTGTTTTTTTCTTGCAGTCAATTTGCTGGTTAGTTTAGTGTGAGGAGAATTAAAAGAATAATATCTTAAATTGAAAGGCTCATATAGTGGACTCCATTGTATGAAACTGGTTTCACATTCCCGTTAAAAAAGCATAGTTTTCCACAAACCAGATTCCCTAGATCCCTTGCTCTCTCACAGTTTTCAGCATTTGCATGGTCCCAACAGCTCAAATGTGTCTATCTGTCTGTCAGGTCTGATGTTGACTCTCCTCTATTTATTCCTTTCCAATTTCGCCTTCCATTTCCACAAACAACATCTTTCAAGGTTCACCTTCTTTGAACTCATTCTCTTCCCTTTCACTCTCTTTTGATGTTCTCTTTCACATTTTATAGAGTATTAACTACTATAGCTCTTCAGCTAGTTAGCCATTATAGCTAATTAATCAGAATTTATTGCACCATGCCGACTTATTTATACTCCAATGATTCATTTATGTAGGGAAATGGCGCTTCTTGGATTTCTTCTGGGACTTTTCTTCATGGTGTCACATGTGAAGGGTTACGGGGGTTGGACCAATGCACACGCTACTTTCTATGGAGGAGGTGATGCTTCTGGGACAATGGGTATGTATGCCTGCACAAATATAACTCACATTGTTGTTTTTTTCACAAGCATATTCTTAACTCTCTCAAATTGCAGGTGGGGCTTGTGGTTATGGGAATCTCTATAGCCAAGGTTATGGAACTGATACAACAGCACTGAGCACTGCACTGTTCAACAATGGTTTGAGCTGTGGTGCATGCTTTGAAATTAAATGTGTGAATGACCCACAATGGTGCCTTCCTGGCTCCATCGTAGTCACTGCCACAAACTTCTGTCCACCTGGTGGTTGGTGTGACCCTCCCCAACACCACTTTGATCTGTCACAACCTGTTTTCCAGCACATTGCTCAATATAAGGCTGGAATTGTGCCTGTAGTTTACAGAAGGTATCTAACTAACTTTCATTCTCATTTTTCTTTACCACATGATCATCAAGCCTTTCAAAAACAGTATGCATGTGACCAATTTTGACTGCACCGTCATGGTTTTCAATAACTTCAATATAGAAAAAATTAGATATTATTTTGTACTGATAGTATTTAAACTTTTATAAATTTCCTCTTATGTCAAAGATCATAATGAAACTGTGTTGATGTATTTTGAAGCTGACATTTGTTTGTGGGTGGATGTTGAAGGGTGAGATGCAGGAGAAAGGGTGGAATCAGGTTCGCCATCAATGGCCACTCTTACTTCAATTTAGTCCTTGTGACGAATGTTGGAGGTGCTGGTGATGTGCATTCTGTGTCCATCAAAGGGTCAAGAACAAGATGGCAAGCCATGTCAAGAAACTGGGGGCAAAACTGGCAAAGCAACTCCTACTTGAATGGCCAAAGTCTTTCCTTTGTAGTGACCACCAGCAATGGACACAGTGTGGTGTCATACAATGTTGCTCCAGCTGGTTGGTCCTTTGGGCAGACCTACACTGGAAGACAGTTCAACTACTAACCAACCCTTAATTCAGTACCTTTTCAATAATGTTCAGTAATATATTATCTCAAGATTACAGGTCAAAGAACCTAGTTATAGTGGAGTATTGTAGAGAGAGGGATTAGTGTTGTGGGCTAAATAGAAGATGATTTAGTCCCTTCTTTATATATATAAATATATATATTTTATTTGATTTACATGTACAGCAAGCATTTGCAGATGATGTGCTGGCTTAATTTATGCTATGCCTCAGCAAATGGAATACTTGCTCTGTTCAGAAAGAAAAATGGTAAGAAAGTTTCTTGAATATGTTCTTGTACTTTAGTTACTGCTGAATGAGTGAGTGAGAAAAAAGGTTATGCCTCAATTGCTTAATAAAAAGGAAGAGTTGCATTGCATGCATTCCTTGAAGTGTGGTGGACAAAATGAGTGATTCAGGTTGTTGCTCAGATCTCTCGTGAACAAAATGTAATAATTTTTTTGGTTAACTCCAATTGAGCAAAGTAAAGAACAAAAGTATGGTGTTCATCATTGCCCCTTCTACTGTATCTATAAAGTCACTTCTGCAGCTTTTTGTACTTTTCTTTCTTTACATTTTTCTGTTGTCTTTGTTGCTTTGTGCCTCATAGCTAAAACAAATAAAAAAGTTGTTAGAGTTACGCATTCCCCTAAAAGTGTATAATGATGCCTTCATCTGTTCATTAGTCAACATTAAGAAGGGTTATCCTTAAACAAAGTTCAAAACAATTTTCTAAGCATGTATTGGATTTCAATTTCTATTCCTTTTTAATTATTTTTAGTTAGTATAACAAAATTAGTTTACGGATTAAAATTAAAAAAATTAAATGAAAGCTTAAAAATATCAGAAACTTATGTAAGGTTTTCCTAATCAATATGGTAATAAAATAAAATTCCAATAAGTAAAATAATTATTTTTTACATAGCTATACAACTATTTACTCTTCCAAAATCAAACATCCCATTTTGTATCCAACATCTCTTTAATCACCACAATGAAATTTCATAGAGTGGTTATAAGTTTTATGTATACTTATCAAACTTATATTCAATTTTCTCTTTTTAAACAAAATATTAATAATACTTCAATTTACCTCTTTTATGCATAAAAATAAAATTATTTGAAGGCTATTATGGATTATTCTCCCCAATCTTGTATACAAAACTATATACATACAATTTTATACAAACGGTTCAAGAGAGAAATAAGTCAGAAGTTTCCAATTTAAAAGGAGAATCAACAATTTTTTAGATTAAGTGGGAAAGAGAAGATGATTACTATTTGGGAAGCATGCCATCAAAGTTGAAATTCTTCTAACACAAAGCACACACAAACCTTCAACAACTTCCCAAAAGTCTTAATAAAATTGAAATAAATTCATCAAGGGCAAGACTTTATTTCCACAACAACTTTTCATAATTTCATTTTATGTAAATTGGATCAAAAGATCCTCTAATTTGGTCAAAGGACATACATGAAAAATTAACCACATCTAGTGATCTAGATTTGGTTAATCCAAGAAAAGTTCATACAAAATTCCTGAAAATATGTTCCACCCAATCATACAATGTTTACTAGTTATTCATTATTTAAACCTAAGTCACTGACAAAATTAACTTATAAAATAAAGTTTAACTTCACTTATGTAGTTTAATTTAATCTTATTTAATGTGAATATTTAACTATATTATTTTTATAAGGTTGAATTATTCTTAAAGTTCATTTCTTAATATGAAAGTTATTTAGAGTTTATTTTTATGAGAGTTTGTTAAACTTATTATACCACTTGTTATCAGACTCCTATTATATCACTCATAATATATAGTCTTATGTATGAGTTGACACTATCAATATAAGAAAGTATATTAACGATATCACATTAACTAAAGATAAAGACATTTCATAATATATAAACGAGTGCAAATCAAGTATATTTCATAATATTGAGTTAAACTTAAAATTCAATTTCTTCGCATCTTAAATTTTACCCAAACATAAAAGAAAAAATCTTATCTTCCTCTTTTGCTCACATAAATTCTGAAAGTCAAATTCTGCTTATTTTTAAGCAAATGAAATAAACAGGAAGTATAAATAAAGTGAGTCAATGGTTTTGGTTATGTAATGAGTCAAGAAAAAGATTATGAGCATCAATCTCGCCAAGACTTATTATTTAAGAAAAGTGTTTGTTTTTAAAGTAATAATAATAATAATCAAACCTAATAAATAGCTTTACAGAAGTGTGCAAAAGAAAAAAGTGACAGACACAAAAGTGATGCAGTGATAGTTCAAAGGTATGAAAACAACCTGTATTGACCCTACCTTCATTTTTATGAATTATCTATTTCTTTATTTAGCTCAATTCATTGAATAATGACAATTTCACTTTTTTTTAAATTTCACAAATTTTATAAACAATTAAATAATAAAGAACCTTTTTTTTATCACATTTTACATATTTCTCTGCATGTTTAATACACCCTTATTGTCAAATTTCATTTTTTACATATTTCCAAAAGGATTACACAGCTGGAGAAAAGGACTGAAAAAATTATACATTTTTTGTTATCATTAAAAAAATAGAAGTAAGAACACAAGGCATATGATAAACTATTTCATTTGATGAATGCTATAATGTCAAATTTAATTGTCAAACATCTATAGTGCATCATTTTTTTCTTGGTCAAAACCTTTTTTTCTTTAATACAAAGTTTTATTTAATACAAAGTTTTGACACAGCTTCATGAATCCACTCTGTGTTCCCACTGAAAATAAAAATACCCACCAATCACTCATCTAATTAAGATGGTGCAAGTCACACTACAACATTGGAATATGACATACAACCATTTTGTTGTTTTTTTTCCATGGTATTAAAGAAAATTTAAGTTTGTTTTTATTTTGAAAATGTATATATTTTTGTTATGAGTGCATCATTTATTTTTAAAAGGAAATAGCAGCAAAAAGTGAGAAATTAGAAAAATAAAATAGTTTAATATATTATAATCCAAACAAAGTAACATTCCACAGAAAAAAAGAGTAAACGAACGAATTCATGAATGAAAATATGAGACACTGTCTTTTAGTAATACGTGATGAAATAAATATAGGATTGTTTAATATTCATAATGTAGATTTAAACTTATTCTAAATTTAGATATTTTTAAATTATACTTTTGAGCTTGTGGAATGTATTAGAAATAGAAATTTACAATCCAAAATATTAAAGTATAAAATTGAAAATTCAATTTAAGGGGGTGAATGATCAATAGATGGGGTGCAGATTTTAATGCCCCATTTTTCATGATACTCACGTTACTCATGTTTTGGGCTAGAAATAGTAGCAGTTCATGATCACAGTTTGAGGGGATTTTTCCTTTTCATCACCATACTTTTCTTTTGCACTTTATAAATATGATTTTTTACTTTATTAGTCTGATTTAAAGTTTTTCTGAATTTTGCAATTCATAAACTTTCCAAATTTTACTTTTCAGTCAAAAGTGTCAATTTTTTTATAATTTTTTTAAATCGTATAATCTGAAAGATAGTTTTGACTTTTGAATTATATAATTCACAATAAAAAAACCTATGAATTACAAAATTTAGAAAACACTTTTTTGCAAAAAAAATAAATTAATTACACCATTTAAAAATATATTTTCATAAAAAAAACTTTCAAAGTATAATTCGAGAATGTTTTTCATACTCCACAATTTTGACAGTCATTTTTTCAAAAAAATTAAAATTATTAATTTCAGTAGTCACTTCAAGATTGCACCATCCAAAAGTTATTATTAAGATGTGATATGTTAATCTCTTTTAAAATAAAAAAGAATAAGAGATAGAATTGTAGAATCAGAAGAAGACACGATTGGATGAGCGACCATGGAAGGTGACAAGGAAGGATCCATGACGACGACATAGAAGAAGATGACAGATTAAGAACCCATGTGGGGTGCAAGAAGAAATACCTCAATTTGATTTTCATTGAGTTCGTGGGCTGGCCCATAATAATCATTGAGAAATGATGAACATATTCCATTTGTTGAAAAATTCTTCCCCCATCTTACCAATTGTGATATGCACTCGAATTTTAAATTTTTTTTATTCTGAAATTAAAAATTCAGAATTTAAAATATTTCTAAAATGAAATTGAAAAATCAAATTTCCATTATGAATTTCAGAATAAAAAAATACATACATTATGAAAATCAAAATTCATAAATATATTCTTGAAAAAGGATTTTGGAAACTAAAATAGTATTCCAGAAATCACTAGTAAAAGAAATTCGGAATGTATTTTGATGTGCATCTCCCTTCTATTTAAGCGCAGTTTTGTCATTTCATATAAAAATGGGCGCAGCTTCAAACTTCGTAGAGTGTAAAAAGTAATTGTTCCGTTTGTTTAACACAGCACATACCATTTGAAGCTATCATTGGTTGCCGTTTTGGGCCATATTCACATTGAAGCATAAGAACTTGAGCCCAACGTGTGTTGCTTCATCCCTTGTTTTTAATTAATGCTATTTACACCCTTTCTTACTCCGCACCCCTATTTTGTGTTTTTTATATTTCCAAAAAATCACCTTCACACTCTCACTTTATTCACAGATCTTACAAAAACGATTTTTCACAGTGAATTTGAAGCTTTATAACACTAGTCTTTGGTTTTCAAATTAATATAAAATAAATATGAATAAAATTCCAACTGTGAAAAACACTCAAATATTTTGTCCAACTGAACAAATTTTAGTTATTTTCATAATTAAGACTGCCAAAGGAAAATGAAATATTTGCATGATAAGATCAAGAAATATCATTATTGATTGATTAATTACTGAGATAGGCGATTCTAGAGTAATGTTGATGGGAAAATAAAAGAGATCATAGGCAACATGAAGTGAAGGAAAATATCAACCACAACAAGACTTTTTTTTCTAACATCTCAAGATTTTTTAACAAAAATAAAAATACATAACCAAATTAAAAGCTACAAGAAAATAATTAAATACTAACTAAATTTACATATTAAAAAAAATAGTCACTATATTAATTAAATTAGAGATATTTTATAAATTAAAAAATTATTAACATTTAAAATATTATTAATAAAATATTATAAAGTAATTTTTAAATTAATTACTAATATTTTCTAAATTAGTCTCCAACATATTAATTAATATTTAATAATATTCTTATAGTGAAATAACAGTAATAATATGAATATACTTTAAATTGATTTTTTTTTATTCAAATGTTTAATACAAATTTTAATCTCACCATATTTTTAAAAATGTATTGCAGTGGTTGTTATATCTCTCCTGCCGTTAAAATGCAATAATACCACCAGTTGTATTTTTTCAAAATAGAAAAACACCTTTAAATCACATAAGATGATTGAATATTCTTAAAAAAAAAACTCCAAATATCTCTTACACAATTTTCTTTAAAAAAAAAAACTTGAATTTATAGATTATATCAGAAAACAAAGAATTATTTCAAAACATTTCAAAATAGAATCTCAATCTAATTACAAGTAGTTTGTGTGAAATAATAACAAAATCATATGATAAAAATGAAATTACAAAATAAAGAATAACATTTTTGGATAAGTGGGTGTTGTCTAATATTGGTTGAGTATGTCAAACTATTTGCGAAAGGCTTGCAACTCAATAGGACGCATATTTAAATATTGACTTTGTCTAAATTATTGTCAAATTTGTTTTGCATCTCAAACATTGCATTTTGGACATTCTCCTCATTTTTTTTAAAAAAAAGTCTCCATATGTATTTTGAGGGTTTTGATAGTTGATGAGTCAATCTCAGGGATGCAATGATAATGATGTGATAATTATGCTTCTCGTAAGTACCATTAAACTTATGATTTAGGAATAATTTACTTAGATCCTACAGTAGACGTTAAATATTCTTATTGAAAAGAATTGTGCGTGACTTTCTCGAGATGGAAAAAGTGGTATTCTTAGGAAGTTGATTATATACCTTCAAGGGTTGATCATCGAGTTGTTGATGAAGTTCGAGAAGAGATAAATTTGTAAAAGATTTTCTAACATTTAAGTTAGAGGAATAACTACAAAAATGATAAAATACGAGTATAAAGTGAATAAGAAAATTGAGTTTATTTAATTTTGATAGTAGTATGTTGAGATAATATTATTAGAGTCAATCATCTTTGGAATCACTTATCCATTCTCTTAATTGAGAGTCAAGAAAAGGATAATTCGCCTTTGAAACCACTTTTTCATCTCATAGATGATGCTAATTAATGTTTTGAACTAAAATCAAACGCACAACCTTAAAGCTTAAAACTTCTAAATTCCATGACACGAGTCCTTAAGAAGTTTTATAGATAAAAACATATTTAAAATACTTTTAACATCAACTTTTAAAATGATGTAAAATTATTAAATCTAATGGAATGTTAATTATAAAGTTAATATAGTTTGTAGATAGTAATGGATAGATCCAATAGTTATTATATAAAATATAAAAAATATAAAAATTCTGTTACTTGTTATAATGAGATCTCGCGAGGGTTACGGTGACAGCTCTACTTGTACCCTTCACACATGGTTTTCAAGATACGAGGTATTAGGAAGGAAATTATAATTGGTTTGGTCGAAATTAGCACACATTTTAAATTTACTTTTACAATGTTAACTTTTAGGGTCACAAAATTGTATATATTTAATGGCATATGTTGATCTGTATCACAAATATTTTAAACTCAAAGGGTTAGAAAAAACTGAAACTTGTGTTGTTATCCAATTTATTGTATCAAATGGTCTATGTAGGTGTTCTCCCAAAAAGTCATAAACTGGGTTTTGGACCTTACCTTCCACAATTCGAACGAACTCTCTCACCTACCACCAACACTCTTTTTGTCCAATTCATCATATAAAATAAAATAAAAAACCAAAGGCTTCCCCTGCTATCATTTCTCCCATTTATTGTTTCTCATGACAAGTGTCCATCACCATTGTTAATTCCAAGCAAACCCATTTTTCATCAAACTTTTCTGATAAATGGAAAACCAGCAGCAATCATCAAAGACTTTTGAAGTGGATGTTCCTCTCCATTCAATTGGGTTTGAGATTCAAGATTTGTCTCCCCAAAGGGTATCTGGCCATCTCACTGTTACAGAAAAGTGCTGTCAGGTTTCGCTCTCTTTTCCTCCAAACCACCACAACACACACACATACAAAAACATTTTCTACTTTGGTTTTTTTGTTGTTGTCTTTAATAAAGATGGGAACTTGTTGGTTTGGTTTGGAACATGGTGAAGCCCTTCAAGGTGTTACATGGAGGGGTGTCAGCATTGATGGCAGAGGCTCTTGCGAGCATAGGTGCTCACATGGCTAGTGGTTACCAAAGAGTGGCTGGGATTCAGCTTAGCATCAACCATTTGAAAAGTGCCATGCTTGGTGACTTGGTCTATGCTGAAGCTACCCCTGTAAATGTTGGCAAAACCATTCAGGTATTTCGGTTTCTTCTTTCACTTTTTCTTGGCTTAATCCACAACCATATCTTACTCAACAGATCCAATCATAAGGGAAGAAAATCAAACTTATCTCATTGAAAATAAACTATCTCACAGCACAACCAAGGGGACATTTTTCTTGTCTGGTCGAAATAAGTGTGCACGTGTTGTTGTCCCAAAAGAGGAAAGTGAGAAGGAACAAGGAGAAGAAATAGTGAACTTGGTATATGAAATTGTATTTTTTCATTCATTTTTATTACTCCATTACGTTATAGATCTGTTTGAAACTTCAATGTATATTAAAGATTAACACGATTGAAGCTTTAATTTCAAAGATTGATTTGATATGTTTTTTTAAAATTAGCATCTGTTGCAGAGTCACAGCTAAACTACCATTTCATTATTTGGCCCAAGATTAGGTTGAATTATTATTTAAGATCTGGCTTTAGGAATGGACTGGAACTAATAACCCTCTAAGAATATTTTAGGATATGTTTGTAAGATCATTCACTGCCTTCTTCCTTCCTCCTTCCCTGATATTTTGTTGCTTTCCAATTGTAAGTTCTTAGGTTGGTGGTAGTGGTGTTTTGTCTTAACAGTGGATGATCATGGCCATGGTGTCTTGCCACTGAGGATGTTGGAGATGGGAAGGTTAAAATCTACCATTTTCAGGAGGGTGCTGCTAGTATTATTGAGGGATATAATTCTCTTTTCATTGTTTAGAATTACATAATTAAATTGTGCTGAAAAAGATATAATCTATTATGATATGTTGTGCTGGTATGCTCTTATCCTTGTTTATTTATTTATCTTTTCATTCAGAAACCTTCATGTATTTTTTTTATCCAACAACAGTTTTTTATTCTGTGTCTCACCCTTTTTCATTTTTTTTGAATTTCTTTCTTCTATGTCAAACATAGACTTAACAAAGTTCATAAAGATAAAAAAGTAATTTTGATAGTCAACTATTGTCATCCTAATCTATGCACACACAATAGTGATCACACTAACTTTCTTATTGATAATTGAGATTAGTTTGTTTCCCATCTAAACCAAGTTTTTCATGAAAGCAGGTATGGGAGGTGAGAATCTGGAAGCTTGATCCTTCAAACAAACAAAAGAGAACTATGATATCATCATCAAGGGTTACTCTACTCGCCAACATGCCTGTCCCAGACAATGCAAAAGAGGCAGGAGAAACACTCAGGAAGCATGCTAGACTGTGAATATTCCTGCTGTTTAATTTACCTATGCATAAGCAAAACTTTTCCTCTTTTCTGAAATACAATGAGGAAAGGATTGTTGGGGGATTTAAAAAAGCATCACTAGTGCTTCAAAATGTAAACCATTGTAATAATTTGTTGCTTGAATGGAAGGACAATTTCCTGTAGTTATAAATGGATCAAGATATTCATGGAAAAACCACCACACTAAAGCTAACACCACCCATGAAAATCATCATTACATTACTTTTTTAAAAGAGTTACCATAAAAGTCAACAAATTTATAATATACCTAACATTTTGTAATAGGATAATAATGCTATAAAAATTTCAGTAAGAGTGGTACATACATTACCTACTACTTTTTAATGTATTCTTTGTAAAATAAGATCCACTAAACAGATAAGTTTTTTCTTCTTTTGCTAAGATGTTACATAAATTTCAGTAAATTGTAAAGAGTGTCAGACAGGCACTGTTCTCTGCACAAGCATTGAATCAGTTTTAAAACTACAGACGCCTTAGACAAATGCATGATTCCACACACAAACCGAAATTTGCATTTGAAAACACATAAACACTGCCAAATCTAAAATTTAAAAGCAGAACAAAAGGTAATGACTCCACAACAAAAGATCAGCATGACCAATAAATGGACCAGGATAAAGTGATACACAAAAACCAGTCTTCTGAAAAAAATAATATAATAATTCAAACTTAAGAATAAAATAAAGAAAATATTTTTCAATGAAAGCATCTGAAATAATCTAACCAAAAGAGAGAGAAAAAAACAATTTGGTCAGAAGAAATTATGGTCAAAAAGAAATAATTAAGTATACAAACATATGAACAAAGCATTCAATTTTCATAAGCACTGAACTATGCGAATGCAATTTCCACAACAAGCAGCATTCTATATTGTCCCATTGATGAATTCTATCCCACATAGTATACCTTATAAATTGTTGTCTAACCTTTTGCAACTATTTTTTGAATTTGAATAGTGCAAGTTTTATGAATTTCTTGCTCTGTGAGAAGCTTAGTGGTATGAACATATTCAGAAACAAAGGGAACACCTACAGACTCCAAACAATTGGCTGCCAATAGCCTTAATGGTTCTGTCAATAGAAACAGATTATAAGTATCATGAAGCATGTTACGATGTTTAAATTTAACCAGACATTAAATCATTCAATGGAATCTGTCTTTATGCTTCTCAAAGCAAAATCAGAAACTCTGAATGCCCCTAATGAGATTTTTACATGATTTGTTTTGTTGAGAAAGTGGAAGGGGACAAAAGAATGTGTACAAAAGTAGACAGAAGCAATTGAATTGCACCTTGGCATGATTTCTAGAACAATTTATTTTTCTCTTGCATTCTGTACCACATTAAAGTTTGGTGGGGAAGACAAGAAGAGAATTGTCAACCATTGAATTAAAACACAATTTAAACTCATATAACATGCATCATGTGTGAAGAAACTGTTTGGAATTCCCTTACACAACAACAAAGAAGAACCTGAAATCCTGACACACACTCTGTTAAAAAACAGACTTGCTGAAATACTTCCACTTAACACAAACTAACAACGACACCAATCTAAACAAAATTACTCCCAAAAGAGCACCCTCCTTTTCACACAAGCAATATCCGGTTTCAAACTTTAATCTGTCAAAAACTGTCCCTACCCAAATAGCTTCTTCTGGAGGTTTATTCTGTCAGGCTGATAACAAGTTCTGGTAGTTGTAACTTGAATGCCAAGAACATTTAACATATTGTTACACATAGTTCACTAATGTGTTAAGCAAGTTCTGACAACATATCTTGTATGTGACCAATCTTTAATGTGTTTGATAGACATATTAGCATCGGATTCTGCACATATATAACAGAAACTTTCGTTCTAAAAATCTCACACAAATGTAGAATATCTAAAAACCTCAAAATTAATTTATGCTAGAGTCAATTAACTATTTGGTCAATCTCTTTTATTCCATGGATTAAAAATAAAGATATTTTATAATATATAAATAAATGTAAACTCACATTTTAAATTAATTTTATAATTTTATAAAGTTGATTCACTTGTTAACATGATATTAATGATCAGATTTTCATATCAATTATTAATGCATTCTGAGGATGCTTTCTCCATAAAAGTTACAAACCCATGAGGCCTACATCACAATTCAATTTTCTCTTATTTTTTAAGTTGAATAACTAAAATACAAACAAGGATATTTGGTAGTTATTTATTGCAAATTCTCATTTTCCTTACTTTCTCTCCAATCATTTATATTTTTCATTTTTTTCTCCTTTTCTTTTACTCTATTTTATTTTAAACAAACAATCTCACTTTGCATATGTTTCTTCTCTTTTATTTTTCTCTTTCCTTTCCTCAATTTCTTTCACACCATCGAAATCATAAAAAAACTTTTAACTTTCAATATTAAGCTTAAAAGAGGAATCTATTCTGAAATGATCCCAAATCCATGTCTTTCATATGTAAATAAAAAAGAGTATTATTTATTTAGATAATTTTTCCATAATGACTTTTGAAAACAGAATAAAGAAAAAATTATATAATTTTTTTCTAAAAATTAAATTTAGCTTACATATAAGTAATGTATAAAAATTCTTATGAATTAGTTTTAACTTAAAAACAAAACTTTTTTCAGTTTTTTTCTCTTATTTTCTTAGTCTGTAACAAAGAAATACTTACTATACATCCAAAGCAAACTCTATATAGAATTCTATGTTACTTTTCTTTCTTGCATCTTTCTAGTAATAACTGGTGTATTATGGTTAAAGAACTACAAAACTAGATAGCTTTGATTCTTCTGCGAAAAACTATATGAGAAATTGAGGCTTGAAAAATTTGGTTTATCTCACAGTTCTTTCTTTTCTATGTTTCTTCCTAATTTACTTCATCTTTATATATATTTTTCTTTAGTATGTTTAATTCATGGATTTTAAGTTCATACAAAGCATTTCCATTAGAGTTTTTTTGGGCTGTTGAAAGTGGATTCTGATTTCGATGATAACAGTATGAAGAAGCAAGAGCTCAAAGAACATATTAAACTAACTCATACATTAATATATAAATAAAACAAGAGAACAAAACAAATCAGCAGAAGCGATGTTCCATAATTTTTACAAATTCAATGAAATCTATTCTTCCATCTTGATTTGTATCAAAGACCCTGATCATCTTGTGGCAGTTCTCAAGTTTTGCTGCTTCTTTCAATCCCAAAACGCACAAAACTCTATGCAACTCCTTGGCATCGATAAACCCATCTTTGTTCTCATCAAAAACATCAAAAGCCTGTTTCACCTCCTCCAAACTTGGCTCCTGCTCCTCAAACAGTTCAGAAAGCTCCTTGGAACCATACTTCTCTTGAAGTTCCTCACTTTCTGAGCTGCAAAAAAATCCCAGTTTTGCCATCACCATTTCGACCTCACCCCTCTCAAGACATTTCTCACTATCTGTGCTTCTCTTCGATCCATTCTCTTGGAGGCTAGACTCAGGCTTTGATACCTGCTCCTCTTCCCTCACCTTTGAGTAATTAGATTGAAGTTGGCACTGAAGGAAATACCAAAAACTAAAGAAAAAATTCTGGATTTTGTAGAAACATGTATAGTACAAGGAAAGTTCAATCAAACCAAACAAGGGAGAAGTTGAGTTGCCATCATTCTGACATGCCCTCTCCTCTGAAATAACAAAGTCAATTCTTCCTAGAGTCATGGCTGCAGATATGTGCAAGTATAGACAAAGTGGTAGCAGAATTGGTTATTGTTAAGTTGTTAGTTAGCCAAACAAAGATAAGAAATGTTGTAGTGGATGTTGTATGAGGGTGTGGTGATGGTCTTTATAACATAATTCAGAAGTTGGAACCTTGAAGCAGCCATGTTGAAAGATATGAAGGAAGGTGCTTGACAAGTTCATTAGGAATTGGAAAGAAAGTGATATATGATCACTTTGGTTATTTCTTGACACCATCAAAGGAAATTTCCTGTTTCCTTATTCCAACATATGTGGATTTTTTCTTAGGTTGATGTGGTCTTTAAAGAAAGGTATATCAGGCAGGCCTGCGTTGTCTATGTCTTTTTCTGATGTCACTCTGTCTTCTATAAAATACATTTCTTCCAAGACTTTCTGGCAGCTTTTTTGGTCAAAGAAAAAAACAAAAAAAGACAATTTTCAGTAGTTTCCAAGAAGTGACTGAACAGTATCTGCCTACCAGCATCTTATGTATCACATTTCCACTTGTTGGATACTAAGACTTGAATGTTAAAACATTTATTACATTTTCTAATGAATTTAGTTAAGTAACTTTTTTTACAATCAATTTAAAAAGTTAATTTTCAGGTCATTTTAGTGTAAATTTCTGTTCAATCTTCCTTGTAATCTTCTCATCCTTTTACTATTCCATAACTCTTCCAACTTTACTATTTTTATTGGTTCTTGGCCCCACTTAGACGATTTCTTTTTTATTAGTATGATAAATTTGGTAAGTTGGAGAGAAAGTTGTAAAATCTAATTGTAAAATATGTGTGTAGTTTCTCCACTATTATTAAACACCATTTTCGTTTTGACAGTATTTTCTACGAAATAAGTGTCTTTACTTTTTTATCAAAGGTTAGACCATTGGAAGAAAGTGGAATACCAAACAACCGTCTAATCTTTTAATATTTCCCTTTCTCATTGGGAGGAAACCATTACCCTTTGTCTTAAGTTTTCCAATGTGAAACAATGAGTTGGACGCTTCTAATGCCAAAAGCCTAAATTACTAAACTGAATTTCCCAGAAAGTGAAATATATAGTTTTCTTTTCTTTATGAGAACTATCTCTTTTCCATCTTTTCCATTAGGTTAATTTGACTTTTCTTAAATGAGTTGGTGACTTTTTTTTCTCTAGTTCAACACTATGTAGATTGATTTGATTGGCTTTGAAAAAGTTTTAAGAAATCAAATAAATAAATAAATATATATATTAAAATTTAAATCATATTATTCAATTTAAATTTAAATTTTAAGTATAGTTTTTTATTATATATAAATCCAGAGGGCATCTTTTGAATTTTTTTTAATGATGGTGATGGCATGGAGGTTAGGAAATAGGTATCGCTCAAATTAATTATCCAAATTCGTTGAACTAATCTTCTGGATTTTCGAGTCTGTAGGACCATAAGTGAGAGGTTAGAGTTAATGCATAATTATAAAATAGTTTATGTTAATTTCTCCCCTGTAATATTCATGGCTAGTTGAACTACTATTTAGACATATAAAGAAGTGAGATGGGATTTCTTTAAATATAGTTTATTAAAATTTGTAATCTTTATTGAAATTTTATTAACTTTAGTTTTGAAACCTTCTTTAATGAAAGCAATAATCACCACTTAATTTTATTTTATAAACTACATATGAATTTATTTAGAAAATAACAAAATATTTCTTATGGGAATGAGTAGTGTGAGTTTCTCATTCTCAAACCTTATGTATAAAGTAAAAATTTATTTCATTTCTATTTTTATACTTAACTGGTTCGAATTTTTTTTGTCTATATTTATATCATTTTATTATTGTTCTAAATATTAATTAAATATTTTTTTTAAAAATGATATTATGATTCAATTTCAATAAATTTCCATAAATATTAAAAAAATTAATTATAATTACATAAATATCAAATAACTGTGAAATAAATGTCAAATAGTTATATATAAAAGAGTAAAATTGATAAAAAAATATGTATTTAATAAATAAGTTAGGAAACAAATGACCAAATAAAATTTAGTATAAGTTTTTTTTTTATGTTATCTAATAAATTAAGAGTATTTTAGTAATTTAGAATGATGACAATTATGAGGATGAACAAATATTGAAAGATGTATGAGAACAGAAATAAGACAAATCTATACATATTCATCATAATTTTCATACTTAATTTAAAATATACAATATTACTCATACTCATACCTAAACTCAATTAATATAAGAATTTTCGTTTAAATCGGAACCAGTTTAGACAACATGGAAAGTTGTTATTCTTATTGTCTATATTTAACCAATCATTTATTTTATATAATAACTTTAATTTTCAAATTGCTTTTTATTCTAAAGTTGCTTAGATCAATTGTGAAACATAATAATCAATTGATTTATTATGTACGATAAGTAATTAATCTTAATCAATGTTTTAAAAGATTTTACAATTATCAAGAATCTATCAAATAATTTTTTTCACATAAAAGAAGAGATTCTTTATCCATACGGATAGTTACTTCATGGTAAAAAAATATTATATTTTCAAATATATCTTTGTTAAATTTTTAAAAAATTATAAGGTGGGCCTTTAATTGTTGTATAGCAATACCATTGCTGAAATAGAATCATTCATTTTAGGTTATAAAGTATGAGATAAATATATATATATATATATATATATATATATATATATATATATATATATATATATATATATATATATATTATATATGTATATACTAAAAAAAATACTTTTATAAAAACTACAAGAATACACATAAAATATAAAT
>Ga0123342_1000706_pt1 | contig 54352 bp, 34 predicted proteins | sample Turbeawhitnodule_FD_89960 | JGI IMG/M metagenome (GOLD analysis project Ga0123342, IMG submission 89960) | Root nodule microbial communities of legume samples collected from Mexico - Turtle bean Mexico white nodule | ecosystem: Host-associated > Plants > Roots > Nodule | place: Mexico: Nepantla...
CATTCACACTCCTTATTTAATATCCACACCTCCCTAAAACTATACAAGAGTAATTACAAATAGAGACATCCAATGATGCTCATTTATTTAATGTTTGGCCTTGCCCCTCATGGGTTGGACTTGGGCTTCTTGGGCTTTGGCCTTCTTGGGCTTGGGCTTTGGTCTTGGGCCTCCATATTAAGAATACTAATAAGAAGAACTTCAAGTATTTTGGTCCTTGACCATTCCTCCTATTAATAGCATCTTTTTTATTCTCATCACTATAGGTTCTTTATCCGTGGACAATGCTATTATCAGGTGTTGGGGGGAGGGGGGGCATTTGGTTAGGTATTGTAAGGGAAATTTGAAATCATAGGAATAGGGTTGTGTTTTGAGAATGGGCGGGTAGATCTAGTGGAGGTCTTTATTGTGGTACAAAGGAAGACTTGATCTTGGGTCACGGTAAAAAGAAAGATTGGTTGTTTTCTCTTACTCAGGCTGGTGTTTGAAACCTCAATGTTGTATGAGGTATTTGAAAGATTGATATTTGGTGTTTCTTATTTAATGTTTTTGCCCAGGTTTGAAAGTTGTGGTGTATTTTGTGCAGATATCCTTGGCTTTTTCTACTTGGCAGGGTTGGATTGATGTGTTTGTCTTGGGTTGCGATTGGAAGTTGTTTCTGTTTTGTGCAGGTTTTTCTAGTTTATATTTCCTTCTCACGGGATGAATTGTTGTTTTTGGCAATTAGTTATTTGGCGTAGGTCATACTGTTGGCAAAGACCTTGTTTAGTTGTTGAATTTGGTGTCCTGTCATGAGGGTTTGTTTCTCTGGTGGGTTGATGTAATTGGAGATTCTGTATCTTGTTTTGGTATGTGATTTTGGGTAATGTTGTTGGATCCTTAAGTGGTTAGGTTCAAGGAAACTTGTTTTGATTTTTTGCATAAGGATTGATACACCTCATTTTATTTTATTTATTCTTTACTGATAAAAAATTATTATTGCTTGTTATAATACGTCAATATTCACACAACTCGTGCAAGACACATGAACATGCTTAGATGGATGTCTTTCACACAATCAAATTATTATGACACGAAAAAAAGACGTATTCCCATAAAATTCTACTTTTCTCAACATGGAACCTTTTTTAGGGAGATTTACACTTCCCTTCTACCAAATAACTACTTTATTCTCTCTCTTCATTTCTCTCTCACTCTACTTGTACTGTGTCAAGCACACTGGTAAGGTGTTCCATCTTTTATAATTTCAAGTATGTTGCCATGTCTCCTATTGTCGAGTCATCTTGCCCTTCTGTTTTCTGTTTTACATCTTTTAAGGCAAGAGAGTAAGTGATCTTCAATTTGTCTTTTCTGCTATTTACGAAGCTAAAAAGCTTTTCTCTTATGTGGTATATCAGAGTGTATCCTTTATGAAGATTTTGGCACATGAAGTTTAAAATTTGATATTTCCCTTTAAGATGATTTGTACAATAAGAGATTATTAGTCTTATCATAAATATCTAGTCTTATATTTTCTTTATTGTTATTTATACTGATGATGATTGCATGATGTTAGATCTAACAATAATCTGAAACTTTAGACAGTACAATATTTTTCTCCTCATCCGTGGTATAAAAATCTCTGTTTTTGTTTAAGTTCAGCACCAAAAATACTTGACAGACTTAAGTAAACTTCATGCATTACCTCCAAATTTCAGACACCTTTTAGTTTTGTATAACGCAATAAAAATAGTAAGTAAACAGAAACAGAAGGTTACTTTTATGATGAATGATTTTGTTTACCTCATACTGTAGTTGGACAGATTGTTTTTACAAATTATAATGCCAAACATGTTTACAATTTATATTATTCATAAAACAAATGTTCTACTATCGGCTTCATAATAGAGGAGAATGAACAAGAAATTATAAAAGATGAATATAAAAGGGTCTACGCCAAAAAAAAATAAAGATATAAAAACAGGAAAGAAGTTTTAAATGTACTACAAATGGAGCTTAATGTAAACTCTTCAGGCTTTCTTCTGCTTTACCACTGGTGGTGGTGGGGGAAAGACAATACGGAACAGCCATGCAGCCAGTATTGATCCAACGAATGGGCAGATCCAGTATACATAGAAGTGATCCCATTTGTCGTGCCATTTCCCAAAGTATGCCCAACCAAATGCCTGAAAATAACACCGATCAGAGTTATTTCTTATGCATATTCTATGTCTCAGAACATAAAGGAACTGACACTAACATCATGTGTTACTCACCCAAAGAAAAAATGGTCAGAAAGATCATGGGTTTTACAAAATCAACATGAAAGGATGCAATTGCAACAAGCACATGCATCTGAAAATTACTGCTTTCTTTTGTTTCAAAATTTGAACGGTAAACACAACTGAACCATTTGCTGTTAATCCATGTTTCATATATAACAGTGTGTTTGATTTTAGTTTCAAATGTTTTATTCAATACAGATACCAACAAACAACACCTTATCTAAGAGAGTGAAACAACAGTGATGTTTGTTTGAACAAAGCACACATTTTAATGAAGCAGCCTACCATGAAACATAATATTTCCAACTTGGTCTCTGAACATCGATAGGGGTTTGATCAGAAAGGTAAAAAAGAAATCTTAGAAATTGTTGACAGTGCAGCTATTCAAGCTACAGTTTCAACAGTGACCAACCATATCGACTACAGTGAGTCAAATGATTGGAAGTTCTGGACTTGCAAGAAATTAGATGTTTACTGAGCAACTAATCACAACCAAATGAAAATGAAGGGGAGTAAGAATTCCTGACATCCCAGTGTACTAGGAAGGAAAAAAAGAAAAGAAGGTTGACACTTTATACTTGATATGTTAGCATTGATAGCACGTCAACTTATGATTATTTAGGTGCCGGAATGGGCCATAGATTACAAACTCACAGAGTACCATATTCATATTTGTCAACAAAAAGAGGACAAAGTGAGAAATTGTCGTAGGTACCAAACTTCAATGAACGAAAAGTACATATAGAGCCAAACTAGAATGGATGAGTTCCCTTAAAGACAAAAGAACTGGTGTATTAAAGGTCAGATAAATATACAAGAAAATAAAATGAAAAAATGAAAGTAAAGTCAATAAACTCTGAACTAATCATCACACAGTAACTCCAAATAAGTTCAAATCTCATGAAAGCGTATCATGTTTTCACTGCTAGGAATTATTTGACTCCACCTTGCAATACAGCGTGTATTAAGTGGCAAATTAAGGGGGTGAACTGGTAGTCTGTTTTAAGAACTTGACTACTGTATCTAATCTAAATAATTTATATCAATGTCAATGGATAACAGCTAACACAAATCCTTATCATACAAAAGGGCAACTATTCGTATGGTAGAGTTGATATTAAATTCTGTTTTCTTTTTTCTAAGTTTTTTAGTGTCATTCCCAATCATTTATTTAAGATATAGATCTCTACTTGCAAACACAGAGGAATCTTTTATCACCCATGACAGCTACTCCCAATAATCTTTTATCACCCATGTCAGCTATGTATTGTAGGGTGCATCAGTTGTCCAGTGGCAGAGACCAGGTAGGTCAAGTCACAATCAAATCATGATGCTTGGACAGCTATGCTCTTACGTAGAAAGGATTGCACCCTGATTAAGCTATAACTTTTGATTTAGTAGTAAGCATTCGATCCAACAATTAGTATCAGAATCACGAGTTTGATTACCAATATGACAATTGTTTAGGGAAAAATGTTGCAGGTTGCATAATTATCCTGTGACGTACGTTAGATGGGCTGAGTCACAAATCGAAGAGTTTGATTTCTAATGGGACAATTGGTAAGGAGAAACTGTTGAACTGTGACGGAAGCTAGATGCCAAGTCACAATTAAATCGTGGTATTTGAACTACTACACTATTCAATAGAAGAGTTGCACCCTGACTATGAGTTGTAGCTTTTGGCCTAGTAGAAACGTTTAATCCAACATCAACTACTCCTATGTGATTTCCTTGTGAATAATATGATCTGAAAATTTCGTTCTTTCCCCTTTTTTGTCATCCCTAAGAGATACTTGATTAAGGTTAGCTACCCTTAACTTAATTATCTCCTGAATCTCCATACCTTAAATTGATAGGCAAGGGAAGGATGATTAAGGAAAACTGTCAAAGGAAGCTATTTCATATAAATTTGGTTGGTTTTCTGTATAATTGCTCAAAAGAAGCTTTCACACCGAGGAAATCAGAGTCCAACAACAGTTAACGTGAAAAATACATTACAAAAATATGAAAAATACGAAAAAGTAATTGGCACATAAATCACATCTGATGAGAAGGGATTATAAACTATGCACACAATCTTCCAGCAAGAGTGCACACACCATACCACATAATAGCAGTATAGCATAACATAAGGTAAGATTAAATTCTACAAGCGCCCAATTTTTCTGAAAAATATTAATTACACAAAATTCAAACTTGAGATGCATATCAGAAAGTACTGAAAAAGGTATTAAAGAAATAAGAGAAATCAGGCATCCTTGAAGGTTTAGATGAGATAGTATACTAAAACTTGTGCAAACAACACCTATAATTAAGACAAGCAAATCAGTGATAATAAATGTCAGTGGCAACAAAGTAATTGCTGATATACACCACAATCATCTTTATTTATACTAATCATAATCTTCACTAATTAGGGAAACACAATAGCTAATCCTATGAGACAGAGGAAATAAGGAAACTAACTAATCCTAAGAGGTATGAGGAAATTCGGAAACTAATTCTCTCAAGATAAAAATTACTAAACTATAGGCTTGTTACAAACAAAATGACACAACCAAAGATTAATAGAAGGTGGAGTGGGAAACAGTAGCTGAAAAATTGTCTGAAACATGATGACTGGTAGTAAGATGGAGAAAGAGGTGATCAAAATGAAGAAAAAGGCTGGAAGAAGGCAAACTCACAGGATGGTATTATACAATTGAAGGGAGCTAAAAGCCCGGAAGATGTCATAAGGTTGAAAGCAAGAAAGACAATTAATTTGAGGGGGAAATCATAAAATTAAAGTAGAACTCTGAATTTAAAGGAGTTTGACCGTAGAATAGTAACAGGACAGGTCAGAGAGGATATACAAGTATCACTTTAATAATAGCATGGTTAGGTACAGAGGAGAGCAAAGAGATGAAGCACTATTAAACACCAATTTGTAATGAATTGAGGTACACAGTAATAATCACTCACAAAGGCAGGGTTCATAGCTGGTCCCGTGTAAGTAGCACCAACTGTGATCAAAACCAAAGTTGAGATTGCCATCAACAAAGTCTTTGCAGAGGCACTGCGAGGACCCTTGATCATGATGAGGAGAACAACAAATGTGATCACAAATGTCAGCACCCCTTCTGCTAGAGCTCCAGTATGCAAGCTAACCTTCAAAGAAGGCCCTTCAATCAAGTGTCTGTATTTCTGTGGCATATACTCCATAACAGCCAGAACACCACCCACTGAACCCAGTACCTGTGTAACACCACCACCACAAACACTTATTAAATTACCTCAATCCAAAAATGCTCTCATAAAATTGTTTTGGCACAACAAGAACCATATCATGACACAGGTTTCAAGATTTAGTCTGCAATGCAGCCACAATTTTGACCTTAACCGCAATTATTATCACATCAGTAACACTCGTGAGCAACAAGTTTTTAAGAAAAGTCTGCAACAGTAAATTCGGCCATCCGAGTGGCCAGTGCAATCCCTATTGTAACTGCATCCACCACATCTGTCCACAATTTCCTAAAATACTAAAGAACATGACAATAACAGAACCTCTGCATGAACTGTAACTGCAATTTAAAACCTGGTCTGATCTGCAGTATCTCACAAATATTTTAAATTGCTGTCACGATGGCAGAAAATTGCTGACAAAATGCGACCAATGGTGTCAAATTAACTCCAGAAAGGTGACAACTACTACAATTTAAAACCTTCAACATAACTAGCAAACCTTGACGTTGCAGGTCTCCAAAACCACAACACATGCACCACCATGGCCACATTTACCAGCAATGTCCCACAACCTGATGAAACCGCACAATTTAAAACCTCAATCACAATGTCAAACATGTTTTAAATTGAAGTCAGTTGAGATTTCATAGCGATCTCTGATCTTGCAAGAAAAAGCAAACAAATGTTGCCAATGTAACACTGGTAACTCCAAAAACCTTGTCACTACAATCAAAACTACAGTCGCAAACTGTTTTTTAAAGGACAAAATTCAGGTACAGTACCTAAACTTTTGTTTTTTTGCCTTTCTCTAATCACAAAAGGAGTTTTACCGTAATAATCTACGTAATCCTTGATTAAGATAAAACATCAATTCTGATAGGAGAACCATACAAACAATCAAAACCAGGATTGTTCTTTCTTAGAACCTCCAAGGATAAAACCAGTGAACAATGACCATAATTTAAAAAGCAAATTACATTGACATTTTTTTCTCAAATTACACTTCCACTCTAGCTTTTTCAAAACCCATGTAAGCCACTCCTCTGCTTTAAAAACATTATTATATTGTCATCACTTTTACATTACACATGCACCACTTTGAGTTTTAAAAACATCACCCTTACACCCCATGATAAAAAAAATTATAATTTAAGAAAAATTCCGGAAATGCTATCGTGATTTACTCTAATTTAAAACCTTGAACGTAACTAACAAACCTGAGCAGGGAAGCGGAGAGCCATTGAGAAAAGAGTGTCATCGCCAACACCAGCGGCGTAGGATGAAGCATTACCGGTCGGGTTGAAGCTGGCACCGCCCAAGGCATTACCAATGAAGGTGAAGATGGTAACAAGGATAAAGATGAGCGAAGTGATGATGACAGCGCCAGCGTAATCAAAACCATTGTAAGACGCATGACGAAGATCAAGAGCTGTTTTTATGACATCGGTGGCCAAACCCAACATGGAGGAAAACACGACCCAAAAGAAGGTCAACACCAAATCTCCAATGGCTGCTTTTATTACACTAACCATCTTTTCAGGCCAAGCTTTTCACCCTTTGAATCGCGCAACAGTGTTGCAGCAGAGTTTCTTTTCTTCCCTTCTACTGTTTTCGATAAGAAAACGAAGTGGGCAATGAAGCCAAGTGGTTGTGTTATGGATCGAGATGATGGGAGCAATAAAAAACTGTCTCGATACGCTCAAAGATTATTATCATGTTTGTTTATCACTCCCATAAACAGAAAACAAGAGCCGTTGTAAACTCGAGTGTCAATTATTGAGAAGGGAAATTATTTTATTATACAAATTTAAAATTATTTTAATTGATATAAACTAAAATCAATATAATATATTTTTTAAATATAGTAAATTATAAATTATTTGATTATTCGATTATTCGATTTTAATAAAATTTAATTTATCCATTTAACTGATAAAATTTATTTTTATACGAAATTATTTAAAGAATTAAATATGAAAAATTTGTTATGATTGGATAAAATTGTAACTACCTTAAGCAAACTTTTCCCTTTTATAAAATCTCCTCTTTCATCTATTTTCCACCATCATTCAGTTGTTGTTTGTTTTTGTTCATTCTCATTCCGTTATTATTTAGCTTGAATTAAGTATTTCTTATAAAACTTGATTTAATTTTCTTGTGCAAACTCTAACCCCGGTATTAGAAAAAAAAAAAAAACAATCCCTCTTAGTGTATAATGTGATTGTTATTTTCGTATAAATTAGTATTTATAAACGTCACAGTATATGTGTGTGACGGTTTTTCAAAACCGTCATAGAACTGACTGCCACAAAGTTTAGCGTGACGGTCTTACGCTACCCATCGCAACACCGACCACTTTAACACTTTGTATAAAGTTGTGATTTTTATGTGTAAGTGGTGTCAGTCATAATTGTCGCAATTTTTTACTGTCAGTATTATAATAAAATTATAAAAATAATACGTCGATTTCAACTGACATAATTTAAATTCTAAACAAATGAAATTTAGCTACCACTTTTTTATAATCTGGTTTACACAATTAATCTAAACATAATATATTTTCATAATAAAAAATAAAATACTAATAAAATGAAATAATGTATAAAATTATAAGCATCCATTCATTGCATTGAAAATTAAAGCACACATAATATTGTTTAAAAATTCATACATAATTGAAAATTAAAACACAAATAATTGTTCAAAAATTGATACATAATTTGAAATTAAAACACACATAATTGTTCAAAAGTTCATACATAATTTAAAATTAAAACACACATCCTAATCAGTTTTGCTTCCAGCACTTGATCCTATTATTTGATTAGGTGATGAAGCACCACTTCCAGTATCTGATGCCTGAAATAAATAATTTTAAATTAATGAATTTGAATGTTTACAATTATAAAATAAAAGACACCAATAAATATTTAAATATATTAATACCTCATTGATGGATGCATGAACCAAATTAGCTGTCATTGCAGCAAAATGTTCAGGAAGCATAGTTCATACCACTGAGCCTTGTTGTGGATCCTTTGAAAGCAAGGTTGGGACAAGTTTCATATGATAGCCCTCTAACTCGACTTGAATTCTCCTTACCAAATATGACACCAATTGGATCTTCTGGAGATATATCTGAAGTAGCTTTTGGATTTGTCAACATTAGCTCATCAATTTTTTCCTTATAGTTCTAGGAATGATGATTAAAATTAAGATTGGCATAACTTAAGCGTTATCTAGCTGCAACTTACCATGAAAATTTTCAGTTTAGAACCTCACACAGATAGACACATAAAACTATATCTTGTAATCATATGATGAGATTATACCAGGTTGTTGGAAAACTGATCCCACAATTCATAAATATATCTATCATATCAAATGGTGGAACACTCAACTACAACTACAATATCGATTCCAAACATCATGAGCATTTTGCAATGAAAGGTGTTGAAGAGTTGCAGCTAATCAGAATTCTTACTCAGAAAGAAGATTTGATCAAGATATGTATGCAACTTAACTAAAAATATAGTTAATTGGGTTGTAAAAAATAGTTTATTTAAACAGGTAAGTAATAAATAGTTAAATAAAAAGCAAACTTACTTGGAGTGATGGTTGTCAAAACTGAATTGAATTAGCTGCTAGATTGTGAAGCTGGAAATATCCATAAGACATACCAAAGATAGACATTATCATTAGATTACTTCACCAATCAAAGAAGAAAAAACACGGTTTCAGAACTGTAAAACTGTAAAGTCATATATATTGACTGCGCCTACTGCATTTGAGTGCCAGATTACCACTTGATATCAATGTTGTTTATTTTGTTCCATTTCAAAATTTACTACCTAAATATGGATTGATTCATATATATTACACCCATAAGTTATTAATCATTAGTAGACTTTCCAAGCATTTACTACCCTAACCTGTTTTTATTTACAAGTCTAAATTAATTTTTAAAATAAATAATGAAATTATTATATAACAAAATAAATTATAAATACTGAGAAGGAAAGGTATTCAAGCAATAATATTTTATAAATTTTTTTAATAAAATTGAATTCGTGGAAGTGAAAAGAATTAATGACAATTTAAATTAATTTTTAAAAGGAAAAATTAAATGCTTAAATATTATTTAAAGCAATTAAATAAAATAAAATATTAATACATTTAAACGTTGTTATGTTATTTTATAGCAATTAATGTATATTTGAATAACAACGAATAAATGTGTTCTGTTCTTCGATTTTTAGTAACAATATTATTATAGGAGATATTCATAATTATTTTTATTATAATAAGAAATATTTAACTTTATTTTCAAGTATTTAAAAAGTTAAAATTCAATTTAGTAAAAAAATGAAAATACTAAATATGACTTAATTTTTAGACTCAATTCCTCATATAACACTATTTATATTTTCATTTCCTCGTCTATATTTTCATTTCCTCGTCTAGTATTCTTTTATTTTTATTTCCATATCTAACATCCTTTTGTTTTTATTTCCCTATCTAACACCATTTCAAAAGTAAAAAAAAAATTAATAAATTAATAAATTAATAATTTTAATTTTGAATGCATTAAAAAAGTAAATATTTTTAATGTTTAAAATAGTTATTAATGAATAAAGAAATGAGTTTTTACAAAATAAAAAAAAAGTAATAAATTAAAAATATTTAGTTTAATTTTTTTTAAGAATGAAGAAATAAAAAATTAAACCCTACAACAACATAAAAGTTGAATCTATAAACATAAATTAGTATTTATTTTTATTATTATTGATGATGTAATCATGTTAATTTCAAGTAAAAAATACAGAACATAATTATAAAAAATCAAAGTCAATTAGTATTAATTAGTTGTAGACACACAAATAATATTGAAGTGTCTACCCTAAATGCAAAATCTTAAAAAAAACTAATGCAAATGCTTCACTTAATGCTTAAAAATGAGAAGAAAAAAATGTAAAAATAAATAAATATAGAAAATAAAAAAGCAATAATAAAAATAAAAACAGAAACAGAAATAAATTAAGAATGACAAAAAAAATAATAACTATAAACATAAAAGATATAAAATAAAGAAAAAATAAAATAAGAGGAAAATAAAAAAGATAAAAAAAAAAATCTAAACAAGATAAAGATAAGAGATATAAGGTGATACTAAATAAGTATGTCACACCCAACCTTTTCTATTTCTCCATCTTTTCTTTTGTATTACGCACCCAACATTTTGTTTGTTGTCAACAAATGGCTTCATTATATGTTATTGTTCACTATGATGGATCAATGAAAGAATGTCTCGTTGAAGGATGTACATTCAGTTTTATGATACCAAAAGTTGTTGCTATCAAAAGAGGAATGACTCTACAAAGAATGAAAGAAGGCATCGAATGATTGCACAAAAAATTCATGAAATCATCCAAGCTGACCCTTCCACACTAGTGTCAACCATAATAATGCACATGAAGTCATCCTTGGGGTATACAATCACATATAAAAAAGCATGGTTAGGAAAACAACTGGCCATAGAAAATGTATATGGCAATTGGGAAGAGTCATACCAAAAATTGGCAGCACTTCTAAATGCAATGCAACTTTACGTTCCTGGGTTTATTTGGAAAATAAAGACCCAACCTGCTTATGAAGGAAACCAATTGGACGCGGACCATATAATTTTCAAGAGGGTATTTTGGACATTCAAACCATGCATTGATGATTTCAAATTTTTCAAGTCGGTGGTCCAAGTTGATGAAACTTTCTTATATGGGAAATATAGAGGAACGCCATTGGTCGCAGTTGCGCAAGATGACCGGAACAACATATTACCAATTGTCTTCGCCATCGTAGAGGGAGAAACTACTGATGCTTGTTTTTTTTTTCTTGTGAAACCTACGAAGATATGTCACTCCGCAAGATGGTCTCTGTCTCATTTCTAACTGCCACAAATCAATAATTAAAGAGTGCATACTCTAGAGACGGTAGTGGTTGAAATACTTATATTCATGGCGGTTTAGAAATACACACTAAAAAGAAAGATGTTCTCAACATGGGTAATTGTCCTCATAATTCAACTTTTATATTGTTGTAGGGTTTAATTTTTTATTTTCTTCATTTAAAAAAAAATAAACTAAATATTTTTAATTTATTATTTTTTTATTTTTATTTTGTAAAAACTTATTTCTTTATTCATTAATTATATTTCTAACTATTTTAAACATTAGAAATATTTATTTTTTAATGCATTCAAAATTAAAATTATAAAAAAAAATTAATTTATTAAATTTTTTTTTTTACTTTTAAAATTTTGTTAGATAGAAAAATAAAAACAAAAGGATGATAGATGGAGAAATAAAAACAAAAGGGTGCTAGATAGAAAAATAAAAATAAAAATAATGTTAATCTAATTTTTACTTAGGTAAATATTTGAAAAAAAGTGATAGATAACAGAAAAAGACGTGGAGAGAGTTATTAAGCATATAAGAAAAGGTTAATTAATACTTAAAATGCTTACCTATAAAATGCTTTCCAAATAATCTGGAAACTAATGAACTGTCTGAAACTAGTATGACACTTAAGCAGTGTTATGTGACATAGAAAGTTAACAAAAATAAATTATAAATACTGGTAAGAAAAATTTATTCAAGTAATAATATTTCATAATTTTTCTGTAGTATGACACTTGTCTGAAGCAGTGTTATGTGACATAGAAAGTTAAGCCTAATTAGAATAAAATTGTCTATTAAAATAAAAACTAATTAGACATAGGAAAGGTGTTAATGACATCTGTTACGAAGGCAATTATCTTTAACAAATTGAATAAATTATTTATAAATTTATTAAATAGTTATCTTACTTTAAAATAATTATGACAATCTTTAATATATCATGAATAATATTAAATACAGGGAATGTTGATATAGCAGAAGTGTATGACAATGAATGAGAATGATACTGGAAAGTTGTTGACGGACAAAATGGTGGAGTAGTCAAATGCTCCATAATTTGAAATTTAGGTTAACTTAACATTTTGAGAAAAATATCATATTACTTATATTCTAAAAAAACGTTAAATTATAATAAAATATTTGAATAATTCATATAAACACATTAGAATATTAGAATATCATAACATATATATCCTAGAAACTAAAAAAAAAAATACAAAGAAGTGTGATGGGAAATCACTGGAAAAAAAAATCAGTTATATGATTGCTAAAGTTCAACTTTACCCGTGATTGGCATCAATATTCTCTATTTTACATCAAAATGACTGAAAAAAAAAAACTGCAGTAAAAGATACAAGAATTACAGGAATTTGAGATCCTGATCTCACCCTTACAACCCAATCATAACTACATTTGTCCCCATCCTATTTGTCCTCCTCCTTATTCTTATATGCAAATACTCATTACTGAACTTTGGACCTCTTATATAAACTCACCTAATAGGAGCTTTGTTATTAACATAAACTTAACATTACTTGGAAAAAGCCATCTCCTAAAGCTAATCGTTCAGAAATTATTCCATCCATATATGCATGTTATATAAGTTGTGATTATAAGTGAATTTAAATGAGATAAAACAAGAGATTTGTTGAATATTAAGGGAAAACCAAAATCCAGAGAGCACATATGAAACATTATGTATACCTTACAAATGCACTTCAGTATTTCAAAAATGCTACCTAAATATCCAACATTGAAAACATGAAGGGCAGGGTTTAAGTATGCATAGTGCCATGGACAGTCATGAAAATTCCCATGGCATGTAGCACAACCAAGACTCTTGTTAGTAGAACTTTCAATTACACACAAAAAAAAGTTTTTTTTAGCATTTTGTGTACATGAAAATAGCAGAAACATGAGCAGTAGGGGGAATATATATATACGCATAGATGATGAAACAGATTGAAAGGCCTAACAAGTAATATCATCTAAGTCCATCTAACTATTGTTGCAACCTGAATTCTTCAACATATTCTATAAAAATAGGTATGTTGACACCTCTTCTTATAGAGGCTTAAAGGCAAGGCTTCTTAACAATAAAAACAATTAAATAGATTTTTTTGTCAATCACTAATCAATATTAGTATTTAAGAAAATGTAGGAAATAACTTCAGAAAAGAGAAGGATCAATAAAAATACATACGTATATTAAAGCCATTGCTAAATTTATGCAAAGACATTTTTCCATATCCAAACTACATATCAACATTTAAGACCAAATACACATAGGATTCTAGCAATTTCCATAAATTTTAGGGGTAAAACACTAAAACGTGTAAGCAAAAAGTAAACTACCAGTGGAAAATCATTTAGTCCAATTTAAGGAGAAGTTCATAATATTCACATTATGTGTGTTTCTCCCCTGTGAAACAAGGTAGAATGCAGGGGAAATATATAACTATCAAAGAAAATTTGCGGGTAAATAAGAACAACATCATCAAAATAAGCAAGAAAAATCAAGCATATACATTATAAATGAAAAATGTTAAGAGACGAAAGAAATATTTTTCATATAAAATTGTCTATTATATTCTAAAAAACATTAAATTATAATAAAATATTTGAATTCATATAAACACATTAGAATATCATAACATATATATCCTCCAACGAACTCTCATCTACTACCTCTGAAGTAGAGAATGAAAAAAAAATACAAAGAAGTGTGATGGGAAATCACTGGAAAAATGCACAACAAAGGAAACTTATCACCAGATAATCAACAATAGTGTGTATTGGAAAAAGTGAATCAAGCAACACTCATAGTTCACTATTGCAGGTCAAGGCAAACAATAGCAGCAACACTCAAGCATATCAAAATTGAGCATTAGAATCTAATTATTCTTTTGGCAAGTGAAGATAAAGGTAGATTAAATTTAACACAACCGCAAATTAAATTTAGCACAAATTTGAACACAAACTTAGACAGAAGTTTCAAATCCTTGCGCGCGAGGAGGCGGCGATGGCAGACAGTGAAGGGTGTGAGAGTGAGGGTTTAGTGCAAGAGTGAGTGAAGGTGAAAGCATTTCGTGAAGGTTCGAGTGTTTTGTCAAGGTCTGAGGGTTTCGTAAGGCATGAGGGTTTCGTGAAGGCAAATAGGGTTTCGTGAAGGCAACTTACAAAGGAAAGACTCACAGTTGTTTAGCACAAAGAGAGAGGTTTATGAAAAGTGTGAAGAGTTAGTGTATTCGGTTTTCAAGAGTCAAAGCAAGTTTTAAAAAAAAAATGGGAATAGTGAGGAATGGTGTATGGAGGGAAGGAAAACGCGAGATTTTTATTCTGAAGGATAATTGTGGCAATTCAAAATGACACATTCTGAAGGATAATGGTGACGGTTACTAAAATGTCGTATTATATGGAAATCTGTGGCGATTATTAATAACCGCCATATTAAAACCGCCACTTCATACACAATTTTTTATAGTGCCTCTATATTCCTTCTCTCTTTATTCCTCTTCTTTCTTCAATTTCTCTCCCATAACTCATCTATTTTAACATTTGATCACATCCTGCACTAACTAAGGAGTCAAGCTATATTTTTACCCGATCAAACTTTTAAATAGAATAAGTTCACTTTTACTCTAAAGATATTTTATTCTCTATTTTCCCTTAGGATTTAGTCATAAATCTTGATGAGGACAATTGAGAAAGTGTTCCTCTAAACTTGTTTTTACCACATACTGAATTTTGGTGATGTTTAGATAACATGCTTTACGTCCCTAGATTCTGGAGTGGTTTCCCTGCGGGAGTTAAGTTTCCATTGGAATAAAGAATTTCAGGCAATGGAATCTATCTATGTTTTTTTATAGAACCTTAAATAATTGATTTAGATAATAAATTAATCTAGTAACTATATGCATGTTAGGTTATAAAGTTAGTTCAAATGAATTTGATTATGATTTTATATGAGTAGGAATCTGAGATATATATGTAATTGATTTAAGAAATCTTAAATGATGTATGAGTGATTGATATGCATTGTATGTGAATGATATGTGTTGTTTCTGATTGATGAAAGCTTGCATCAACTTGATACCATACATTTGGGGTAATGTATGAAATGTTGTGTATTGATACATTAAGTGTGAAAAGCCTACGAATAGAGATCCTCTGGCTTCACTGATGGTCTATTTCACATAAATTAAGGTATCTGTTGGTGAGAAGTTGAAGAGGAAGTTCATACACATTGTGACTGCTTGTAGTCACACGGTATGGATGTTTGGACTTACTCTGAATCGATTGGAGTGCATTAGATGTTACTCTCTAGTATGAGCATACATAATGAGTCTTTCATAATAGAATAAATCCACATGCCATCACTGATGGAAATGAAATCAAAGGGTACTAGGAATTCAAGGGAAATCAAGGTATCGTGAAACAAATGGATTTATGTGGCCACAATATGATCAATGAGTCTTTCGGAAGACAATAGATCCATATGTAATCACTATGATTGGAATGAAATCAAAGGTACTGAGGGTTGAAAGGAAATCAAGGTACTGTGAGGCAAATAGATTTATGCTGAGTTAGTATGATTGAAATGAAATCAAAGTACTGTGGATTGAAATGAAATCCAATTATTTTGATTCGAAATAAACCCATGTATGATCTATATGATTGAAATGAAATCGAAATAATGTTATTAATATTTGGATTTTGTATGACTGTGCTTGAGTGAAAAGGAAACTAAATTAATTATGAATTACTAATCAAATTAGTTATTTTGCCTATATTTTCGTATGTTGGAACTTTACTTTGATAGCTTACCCTTGCATGTGTTTGTCTGTGTTTGAATTACGATGATTGTACTATGTACACAAGTAGATATATGTATAGGTGAAGGAGCGAGATCTGGAGAAGAATATAAGAATAATGATTTTTTTTCTTCTATTTCCTTCTTTGTGTATTTATACATATATTAAGTGAAATAATAAATTTTATATTTGTTTTGATGTTCATCTTTTTGGGGTGTTACATTTTTTGTATTATAGTGGTTCATCATTAGGATGACTTAAGGGTTGTGGGTTTATTATGTTTCTTCTGCGTGTAGATTTTTGTTTATGTCTAGCTTCAAGACTTAGTTAAAAATTTCTAATAGGATGTTTAACAAATTTGTGTGTTTGAAATCTTGTTTGTGTTTGAGTCAAACTAATTGTTGTAAATAAAGATGAAAGTATTAAGAATGAAAAGAATCTTGATAAATTAGTGAGGATGCACCCTCATGACTAAATTGAGATGACTTTCTATCTTAATTCTAAAAGTATAGTATATTTTTTTATATGTTTTGGATGGTTATTTCTATATTGTGTGAAGTTGATATTAAACATAAGTTTTATTTTAAGATAATAAAATTAATCGTGGTAAGTGTTTGTTTGTAGGTTTTAAAGCGATCTTTTCAATTAATAGTTTTCCACCAACATTTGTTTTGGTGGAGCATATTTTTATACACATTAGGTGGTTGCGATTATTAATGGACTCAAATTCTAAATGAGTTTGAGACATTTGTCTTTGGAGGACCTAGATATAATTTTTAGGATGAATTGACTTTATGTCAATCACATTCTTTTTAATTCTAATGAATAGAAATGTGACATCTTCAAATTAGAATAATATTGAATGAGTAATTGCACAACGAGTATGGAACATGTCACGAATTAGAATAACTTGTTTTATAATTTGGCTTCAAATAGAGGTAAATAATACAAGTTAGACAAGTATAGTATTTCGACAAAATGGAGTTTTTTACACAATTTTCCAAGACAAGCGTAAAGATTGTCTTTAAAGATAAAAATGGAATTTTCTTTGGTCTGGTGCTTGAGCAAGGTGTGCGTTAATGACACCTTATAGAATGACTTCATTTGAGTAGTAAAGTTGAAAAATTAAATTGGAGATTGAATGGAGAAAATAGATTATTGGGTCGAGTATGTTACCATGATGAATATCAATATTGTTGGTAAAGAAGAAGGATGAATAATCTAGATTATGTTTAGAGGGAACTAAAAGTTCATGAGAAGAATTAGTCTACTCATAACACATAAATGATGGTAGTGGTGTTGTCATGAGGATCAAGAGGCACTGACTCGATGATACTTAGTTTGACATATTTAATATCGTAAAAACCTTAAGTGCTTGTTCGATTAGAAGGAACTAGACATGAGACAAAAGAGAATGGTGGATTTGTTAAAGGATTAAGATTTTGAGTTTGTGTATCTTTCGGGGAGGGCGAATCAGGTTGAAAATTCCATGAGCAAGGAAACATTTCAAGTGTAAGATCTAGTGGTTGAAGAATCAAGTTATTGGAGTGTCAAGTACCAAACAGACTAAGAATTTCATGGTGGAAGGAAATGATAATTCTAAGATATAGGATAAGGTTTATGTACTTGTAAATAAAAAGTTAGAGAATATAGTCTAGTATAAAATGTCATAAGAATGATTTAATGTGCATTAGGTGTAACTAAGATAGTATCTAAAGAAGTTCTTTTGATGGTTCAACATAAAAAGAAAATGGCTCAATAGGTCCTTGTTTATCTGACTTGTTAGAGACTGAAGTGGAGTATCAATGATCTGGGAGAATGTTATATCAATGGGATGTGATCAAGTAGAAGTGAAGTATTGTTGTTATACAAGTGGTTCATTTTCCAGAGGCAATGAAAGTGCATAATAGAATTTGGAATGTGGTAGACCGAGTAATGAAGGATGCATAATTTTTTTCGAAAAAGGTGGATGCAGTTATAAAAGATTATGATCTTTAGCTGAAGTACTATCCTGGAAAAGGAAATGTTATTGTAGATGCTTCAAGTCACAAAGAGATATAGGTATCAACACTTCAGATTAAATGGTTGGAGTTGAGTGGAAGTCTTAATAGTTTGAATTTGGAAGTTGTAGTACATTTGTGATAACTAACGAGTTTTTAGAAAAAAGAGAGTAAGGAAATTGGTGAAATTGAATTTGATGATTATTCTAAGATTATTAAGTATTAATGAAACTAAAGAATTATCTATGGGAAGTGAATGGTATTTTAAGATTTAGAAGAAAAAAAATATGTACGCCAGAGGATGATAAATTGAAGTAGATGGGTTATCTAAGAGTCATGAAAGTCAACTTAGTTTACATCTAAGTATGACCCAAGGGCATCAAGATTTCAAGAAGTTTAATTGGTGAAATGGTACAAAGTAAGATATAGTCAAGTATGTAGTTACTCATTTATATGTCAAAAAAATCAAAGGCCAAATAAATAACAACTAGGAAGTATGTTAACATAGTTTGACATTCCCAGGAAGGGAGTGAAATAATATTTCCATGAGTTTTATCACCTCTTTGTCACATACAGTTAAAAAAATGACTTGGTACAAGTAATAAGGAATGGATTAATGAAGACTATGCGCGTTCTACCTATGGAAAGGAATGATATGGTTGAGGTTATGCAAATAATTGGGTGAGCTAAAAGGTCACAGTTTGAAAAAAGTGGTGAAAAAGTGGCATTGGGTATTGTAACTAATGTTAAGAAAATTTTTGCTTGGCTATGTTATTCTTATCTTTTCATAAGAGGGAGAATGAATCCTTTAGCATTTGGTATTGGATAGAGTGAGATGGTGGTAGATCATACTCTTAGTTCTAAGCAGAGGCCTCTAGTAATTGATGTTGCATGTCCTTCTAAATATAAGAATATTATCTCTTAAAATGAAAAACAAAAGAGCTAGTGATGTTGACACCCACATCATGACCATTAGAAAGTAAAGTTGGCTCTCACATTAAATATAGGAAGAATCCATTTTGATTTAGTTATACTTATATGAAGGTTATGTGGATTCCATTTCTTTGAAATTTGGTGTTGCCTATATTAGTATAAGCTTGGATTGAATAACATGAGTGTTGTTAGAGATATGCTTGTGAAGAGGATGGTGTGATGTGTCTTTGTTCATGATAGAATACAACAAAGTCGTGAATCATTGAGTTAGGTCACATCAACATCTCTTAGGCAATTTGACAAGAACCTTTCAGCAAAAATGTTGCAAAATACTCAACGATAATGGGGTTGACCAAGATCATCTGTTTGAGATGGAGAAAAAAGACATTGAAGCATCCATTGATATGTGCTGAAAAAGTTAGTCAAGCAAAAAAAAACTACGTATTTTTCATCATTTCAGTTATGAACAAAAGTGAGCCAAATTTTGAGAATTATTATGATTAAAGACATCTTCAAGTAGACAAACATCTGATGCAGATAAATGAAGAAGTCCTTTAGGTTTCTCTATGGGTAAACATGATTTTTCTGAGAGTTACACCATTCTTGGGTGTAAGGAGTGCAATCATATCTAAGAAGATGTCTTTAAAGTTCATATGTCCTTATTAGATTCTCAAGACAATAAGTCCTATTGCTTATGAACTTGTTTGGTATATTCTATTAGCCAACATTCTCACTATATTTTATGTATCGCAACTAAGTAAATGTTTATTTTATTACAATTATGTCATATCATCTAATTCAATGCAAGTAAAAGAAGATTTCTCTTTTTAGATGAAGCCAACTGAAATTTTAGATTCTCTAGAGTAACATAGTGGTAGAAACATCCATATAGTCAAAGTATTATGAAATCTCTTATGTTGTGATTCCACTTGAGGAACAAAAGAGAAGGTAAGAGAATCATATCCTAAAATTTTTCTTGGTAAGCTAATATTTTAGGACAAAAAATTTTGTAGTTGGGGGATCATTCAAACGATGGGTCCAATCCTTTCTACTAGGTTTCACCATTTTTTTCAAAATTTTCTTTATTGCTTTGTTGGAGATTTCAGCCTGCCCAATGGTCTGGGGATGGTATGGTGTAGAAACTTTGTGAACCACCCCATACTTCTTTAGTATAGCATCTATAAAAGATATTAGGTCTGACAAAATTCACAACAAATTAAGAATAATTAGTTCTCAAGTTATAGCTTCCACCCACTTGGAGATATAATCTATAAAAAGTAATATATATGTAAAACCAAAAGAAGCAGGGAATAGGTCAATAATCAATACCTCACACATCAAATATTTCACAAAATAACATAGGTTACTAGGGCATCTATGACACTGCTCACATGTAGACGATATGTTCAAGGCATCTCTGGAAATTTTGGACTGATAAAAACCAGACTCTAGTACTCATCTTCATGTTCGTTTTGCGCCAAGGTGTCCTCTAGTAGGTGAGGCATGGTAGAAGTGAAGTACAAACTGTATTTCATGGTCTGGAATACATCTGCGAATAATTCGATCATTGCAAAAACGCCACAAATAAGAGTGATGGTTGTTGTTTCACAATCAAAATAAAATGGTTTCAGTGGAGACCATCTAACTCAATGTTAGACCGTCTAACACCAAAGAGATGATAATATAGATTCGTTTAGTTGACCCCAATTCATCTCTTAATGAATCGAACAGTAAATAGAATCAATCAGTGTTCAGAACTTATACGCAAGCATTAAAGATTAGAAATAATAGTAAAGATAAAAAGGGTTTGAGATTGTTGTGCAGAATATTAAGATAGATGATTAATAAATAGTAAAGAAAGCAAGTTGACTCTCAAATTCATCCAATAGTGAATTTGTCATTGATTATCTTAAGATTTTCACTCTTTCAATTCTCACACAGATGTTAAACTTAACCAAATAAGCATCAATCAAGTTCAACAAAAACTTATCATAAGAATAAACGTCTACTAATGTATTCAGTATCTCACTTGTGTCCAAGCATATACTCGTGAAATGTTTATCTTTTACCCCCCTTGAACTAAGTGAACAAGATATTGATTAGAACTAAGTTAACTATCCAAGAATTTCAATTAAAGAAAATAACTAAATTATCAACAAACATTCAAAAACAATTCCTCAACAAAAACCACAATTCAAAAAAACCAGACCTCGTAATACAAACTGCTATAGAAAATTTAAGAATGAAACTTTATTGAACATAAACCTCAAAATTCATCGCGAAATCAAAAGAGAATCAACCCAAAGGAATTTAACCTTACATGTGGAGACAAAATAAAAAGATTACAAAGGAGTAAATAAGAAAAATAAGAAAATTGTAATGCTCTATTTTTCTAACGTCGTTTTGAAGCTTCCTCTTTTTTCCTTGAAGCTTGTATATTTTTATAGGTATTTTTCCTCCAAGGATCTCAAAATATATTTTGTCTTAATAGTTTACAATTTTTTTAGTCTCAAACTTTTCAGAAAAATCATATTTTGTTCTAGTTTTGTTGCGATTGTGTTCCTTCATTTATTTGTTTCCAACTCTATTTATGATATATTGTATATTTTATTATCTAATAATTTAACTAAGATCTTTTTTTTATTCAGAGAAGCTACTTGGACTTCAACGTGATTCAACCCACTCGCAGTTATAGACACTTCATTCAGGTCGTCTAGTAATATCATCTATTAAGATCATCTACTCTAAGAAATATTAGATCATCTACTATGACTAAAACACAAGATTAATAAAAATAGCAATTTAGACCCAAATGAACCTAATCAGATGAATCCTATTTAAAATAGTTGATTTATACATGATTTTAGTCTAAGAGAACTATGATTAAATGTATTAAGTATGAGTAAAAATATGCTCATCAAAGGGTTATCCCAAACATAGTACTTGACATCACTTTTAAGTTTATCTCATTTAGATCTAGTGGCCAATAGTGGAAAAATAGAACCAACAAGGTAGTTAACAATATCGACAAACCACAAAGTGAAAGAAAGAGAAATTGATGATTTGTTAGACGATCTTCCTAGACTGTCTACTAGGTCTTAAACTGACCATTAGACTCAACTAAAACGAAAATATGTTCATCCAAGAACTCATCCCAAAATAGGAAATACATCTTGCTCTCTCTCAATGCGACTTACATTGCCTGCAACGAGACTACATGCACCACTCTTGTCTTGTATGGCTAAATCAAACTATTGGAGTAGCAACATGCATTTGATTAGTCCGGGCTTTGAATATGTTTTCTTCAATAAATACTTCAGAGTAGCATGCTCAGTAAAAATAACTACCTAAGAACCTAAAAGATACAATTTGAATTTATCTAAGGCAAAGACAATGACTAGTAGTTCTTTCTTAGTGGCAGTATAATTGACCTGAGTTGCATCTAAAGTTCTAGACGAATAATAAATCATATGAGACAGTCCATTAACCTTATGTGATAACACAACTCCCAAAGCATAATTTGATGCATCTCACATGAGCTCAAATGGAAGCTTTTAGTCGGGTGGTTTAATGATAAAATGAGTGATAAGAGTTATCTTGAGGCAGTTAAAATGCCTCTTTGCACTGTTCTTCAAATTCAAATGGAACATTCTTTTGTAGCAAGTTGGAAAAGAGAAGGGCAATCCTACTGAAATCCAGGATGAACCATTTATAAAACACTGCATTTCCAAGAAAAGATCTAACCTCTCGTATAGAAGAGGGGTCAAGTAATTGCGATATAACATTTAATTTATAAAAGTCTATTTATATGCCTTTTCTAGAGATTATGTGGCCTAAGACGGTGCATTGTGCAACCATAAAATGACATTTTTCATAGTTCAGAACAAGGTTTAGTTTCTATGCACCTATCAAACACCTTAGTAAGACATTCATCAAAATAATAGGCATAAATACTAAAATTATCTGTGAACATTTCTATCAAATGCTCAATCAAGTAAGAAAAATACTCATCAGGCATCACTAAAAGATTTCAAGGGCGTTGCTTAAACCAAAAGGCATCCTTCTATATGCAAACATTCCAAAAAATCATGTGAAGGTAGTCTTGTGTTGGTCTCCTGGAGCAATACAAATATGAAAATAACTACAAAAACCACCCAAGAAACAGTAATGGGTCTAATAAGCTTTCTCATCACACCAAGTTTATCAAACAATAACTAAGTTCCCTTTTTATTATAATATAGAGGCTAACCTAGGTTGAATCCTGAGTGCACATGTTGATTGAATCCATTCTTTGATATTCTTCCTTTCGCAAATTTAGATTGAGGGTTCAAATGAAGTTTAGAATAAAAAATAGATAACAAAACAACAAAAATAAAAACTGACTAATGAAGTAGACTGTCCAATGAAAATTGTTCTTGCCGGTTGACCTCAGACGGATTGAATGGGCAAGCTCCCCTTCTGATTTTTCTCCAATTAGTGCTTTGATATACTTGGTGCTCCACTGGAACAAAGGGGGCTCTACCTATTGATCACACTCTGAAAATTAAGTCAGTGAGAGCATTCAAAAATATCAAATCAATTTCAGTCTCAAGTATTCAAAAATAACATAACTTTACTCGGGATCTCTAGCCCCTTTTATAGATATCCCTTCAACGGTTTTCTCCAATCTCAACAGAGCAAGATTCTCAGCAGGGAGAATATAATCTTAACAAAAAGCATATAATCATAATAGAAAAACATACTGCTTACGTGCACCTTTATTCTCATGTGCTTAACAACAACAAAACATTCTAGGCATGTGCACCTTTATTCTCGAGTGCTAACCACATTATTTCCAACAACTTTTATTTGTATTTAATTAACATATGTATTATAACCAAAATAAATGTTCCATCTATTTTAATTATCATTTTCAAGATGACCACTAGCGTCTAGGCCGAGCTCATGACTCGCCTTTTGGGCCCATTCTTGCCCAAAACCGAGATGACCATACCTAGCGCTTGGATCGAGGTCCCAAGCACTCCTGGCCAATACAAAAATCATCTATTAGACCGTCTATCAACAATTAAAATATGGAAACTGAAAATCAAATGAAGTTGTGCAAGAGAATTAAATGAAAAATAGAAACATAAATAAAAAACTAGAACTTTATAAACAAAAACTAAAATTACAGTGATGAAACAAAAAACAAAGCATGTATTAGATGATTAAAACAAAACAATACTAGACTATTCAAGTAATACATGAATGTAAATTGAATTAAAATTACAATCTAAATTTAAAGCAAAAGGTAAAAACACATATGGATTTGTGAGGTGTGGAAACAAGTGCAACTATTAGACCGTCAAGTCTTACTAATGAAAAATATGAGTGACCAATGAAATCGTAAACAACCAAAATTTAAAAATGTAGAATTGTAAACGAAATAAATTGTAATCAATAGAAATGGATTACTATCGTTTATTAGTCAAATTAAAAATAGTTCAATGTACACCGTCTAATGCAGTGCTAGACTGTCTAACACCAAAGAGATGATAGTACAAATATGGTCAAATGACCTCAAGTCATATCCCAACAAACTCAATAGTGTTGAACATGGTGTTTTGATGTCTCCAAATCCAAGAGGAATGTTTGAAGACCTTGTTGCTAGTTGTGTATGTGTGTATAGAAGTATTTGAATTTGTTAATCCACTCTTTATGATGATCCAAGGTTAATTGAATCTTAATCCTTTTGAAAAAGATGTTTTTTCTAAAGAGTGTGAAAATTCAACCTGCTGAAATGTCGATTCAACCGGTTGTTTTACACTTAGTGGACTTTGAAAAGGATTTGAAAAACTTGACTTTGTTTGACTTTGCTGTCAAACTAATTCAACCGGTTGTTTCGAGAATTCAACTGGTTGTTTTTCTCTAAACCTTAACAAAATTTTGTTAAGTTGTACCAATATCTTTTAAATAATTCCAACTGCTTTTGGTTCTTGAATTAAATGCTTTTACCATTTAGAGTATAAAAAGGTTGTTTTATGCTCCTGGTCATTAACTAAGAAAGAGAGTTTTAATCAAAAACAGTTTTCAAGATTTAAAAGAGCTTTTGGATCATTCTCAAGTGTGGAATACGATTCTCTGTACTTTAAGTTTGATTGTATCCAGGTGTATTATATTCCTTTCTTCCATAATCACTGTAGTTCTGTGTGACTTGGTGTTGTGCAGTTTCAGAGGGTTGTTATGGAAGCTATGTGTTTTTCCTAAGAGTGGTGTGTGTTCTTGAGGGGTTCAAGATCATCACTCTTGGTGTGTATTGTGCAATCTAGGTTTGATTAGATAATGAATTCTCAGTTGTAAGTTGAGGACTGGATGTAGCTCTTGGTTAAGAGTGAACCAGTATAAACATCTTGTGTGAATATCTCTATCCTTACACACATTAAACTGCTTTAGCTTTGATTTTATAAACTGCTGGTATAAACAACCGGTTGTTTCGCAAAAACAACTAGTTGATTTTTTGGAATCAAACTAAAAACAGTTTTCTAATTGGCTGAACAGTTTTCTATTTGATTGATTGATTAATGTTTTTCACTCTACCTTCAATACTTGCGAAAATCTTTCAAAAACAATTCACCTTCCTCTAGTTTAAGGTCTATAATTCTAACAAATAGTAACTCCAATTGATTAGTGTTCAAAACTTATTTGGTAGCAAAAGTTAGAAATAACCATAAAGATAAAAAAAAAAAAAGGAGTTTAAAGATTTTTCATAGAAAAGTAAAGTAGACGATTGAAAATATAAAAGAAAAGGTTAAGTCTCAGGCTCTTTTAACAATGAATATTTCATTAGTTTATAAAAAAATGTATCATTCATTCAACCATCCAACCAGGACTGAATGGACTAAACATGCGTCGGCCAAAACAATGGAATCTAATTAATGAAACATGTATCCGCTAATTCATTTAATACCTTACTCGTCTTCATGCTAATTCACTCAGTATCTTACTCGTTTACTCATAACATTTTTAATCTTTCACGTCTTGAATTATGCGTCCAAAAGATTGTTCATAAAATGCAAACTATAGATAGAATTGAATCATCAACATGTGTACAAATGCATTTTCCAAACAAAAATTAAAACTAAAAAAAAAAACAGACTATCTAACATAGTCAAATGTTGAAGAACAAAACTTTAATGTGTATTTTTTGAATTAAATCCATTTATTTATTTATTATCAAAATATTAGGAGCTTAAGTAATAACTAAATCTTTAGATTTCATAACTCATATTTTTTATATCCTACCATTTGAATCAATTTTCCAGGAATTAAATACATCCAACAAACACTAAGAAAGAAAAAAAAATTCCTCATAAATATAACATGTCTTAAATAGAGAAAATGAAACATAAATTTACTTGCTTAAGGTCATTTACTTTTAATCAGAACAATAAATATTTAATATGAGTGATTGATATTTCTTCCCAACTTCTTATATGTTTTAATTTATGTTTATTTCTAAACTAGATTTTAATATTTTTAAAAGAAATTATTAATAGCTGAAAAAGAAATCTATGATTCAATAGAATAAAAAAAATTATATTTTCTAAAATAGAGACTAATTGTTCTTATTTTAAAATAGGAGGGGAAAATTACGAATTAAACGGAAGATCAAAATTATATCCAAGTTAAATTATTATTTATTATAAATTTTATTTTATTTAATAAAATAAAATTTATGTTGTATAATGCAAATAAAAAAATACACACATCGAGATAAAATATTTTATTTGAAAATCAATCAACAAATCTTACTCGCTAAAAACAAACATCCAATCAACTTGATAAATTCTAATGAATAAAAAAAGGCAAATAACTAATTTGGTTTTTAAAATTATTACACGTTCTCAATTTTGTCATTAAGAAGAGAAATACTTATTTTAGTTCCTAGGTAAAAGGTTCTACGATTATATTTTATATTGTTAAGTTTTTTAAAATTATTTTATCAAATAATTATATTTTTAATGACCAATTTTGACAAAAATTAAAATAACTACTTTATTACTAAATATAATATCATGGATCAATTTAAACTTTTATATATTTAGTTTAGAAAGTAAATTAGATTTTTATTTTTTCAAAAAATAAATTATTCACTCCCCTTTTTTTATCAGTATTACTACATTCTTTTATTCGTCTCAACGTCTTCCGAGATTCAATCTGTATGTAATTAACTGTTAAAAAAGCTTAAATAATCCCCAATTTTCTAACCTAAACAAAATACAATTAAAAAAGTAATTTAACATTATTACTAAATGATCGAATATTTGAAAACTAGCCGTTGGGACTTGGGTGATGGAACCTCCAACGGCTACTTACTCATAAGAAAAAACTATCCGTTACCCTTTCACAACTCATAAAACTCCACAAACTTCCTTCTAATGTTTCATCACACTCCCTTTCTATTATCGTCTTCAATCATCCTCTTCTTTCTCCTTCTGGTTTTGCTATCGCGCATCAAAATCAATTTCTGATCCCATTATTCCATTATCAATCCAAAGTTCCCAAAATGAACGATCTAATGACCAAGTCCTTCACCAGCTACGTGGATTTAAAGAAAGCCGCGATGAAAGACGTTGATTTGGAAGCGGGTATGGCTGTTCCTCCCGATGTGGAACTAACCTCTTCCATAACCCACTTGGACACTGACATGGGCCTCTTCTTGGAAGAGGCTGAGAAGGTGAAGACGGAAATGGGGTCCCTCAGAGACATCCTCGGCAGCTTGCAGCAGGCCAACGAGGAGAGCAAGTCTCTGCACAAGGCCGAGGCGCTCAAGGCTCTCAGGGGCAGGATCAATGCCGACATTGTAGCAGTCCTAAAGAAGGCCAGGGTAATCCGGACCCAGCTCGAGGAGATGGACCGGGCCAACGCCGCCAATCGGAGGCTCTCTGGTCTGAAGGACGGCACGCCGGCCATCTACCGGACCCGGATCGCCGTTACCAATGGGCTGAGGAAGAAGCTGAAGGAGCTGATGATGGAGTTTCAGGGGTTGAGACAGAGGATGATGAGTGAGTACAAGGATACTGTGGGGCGAAGGTAATGATCTACATATTCTTGGAAACTTTAATATTTGTGAATTTGTGAAAGTTATGACAAATTACTATTATTGGATAATTCTTCTATTCATTCAATCCAACTGCATACCAGATATTGATACAGATACCAGAGATAGAACCAAAAGAGGAATATTGATTCTGTAATTATATATTTGTTATGTTGTATAAATTTGTTTTATGACTGTCTAACTAAGTTTATTCGTACACAAATGGAATATTTAGGTTAAATTAATTACGAAGTCCATGAACTATTTGATAATTTTTAGTAAAATCTGGTGTATCTGTGCATTTGAAAGGTCACAGTAACTTAATTTGTAGTTTGAAATAATTCATGAGGTGCATTACAGTGACCTAATTTGGTTGTATTTTGTAAAATCCATTAGGTACTTCACAGTGACTGGGGAGCACCCAGATGAGGAGGTGATTGAGAAGATCATTGCCAATGGTAATGAGGAAGAGGTTTTGGGGAAGGCGATTCAGGAACATGGGAGAGGGAAGGTTCTGGAAACGGTGGTGGAGATTCAGGACAGGCATGATGCTGCTAAGGAAGTGGAAAAGAGTTTGCTGGAGCTGCACCAGGTGTTTCTGGACATGGCTGTGATGGTTGAGGCACAGGGTGAGAAAATGGATGACATTGAGCATCACGTGCTGCACGCTTCACACTATGTTAAGGATGGGAACAAGAATCTACAGAGTGCAAAGCATTACCAGAAGAGTAGCAGGAAGTGGATGTGTATTGGGATCATACTGCTGCTCATTCTTATTCTGGTTATTGTTATTCCTGTGGCCACCAGTTTAAGCAGTTCTTGACTGTTTTGAGGATGGATTTGGAGTTTGAATGATGATTCTTCTTGACTCATCAGTTTGTACGAGGTCCCATGTTTGTGCTGTTTTGTAAATTTTGTTTGCTTTATTAGTACTATCATTCATCTTATTTTTCCGCAAAATTGTTTTAGCTGTAGTGAAGGTTTACCTTAACATTGCGATTTTTCGCAAAATTGCCAAATCATGTTATGCTGCCTTCATTCAGAACTTTATATAATTCAATTGTATACTGCATCTTTAGTTATCCAATATGGTACAATTTTTTTAAACAATTATTAAAATATTAATTCTTATAATCATAACACGAATGTTATATTGAGACAACTTTTCTATTTCTATATTTGTAAGTTTTTTTAATTTATTTTGATAACTAAAAGATAAAATTATAATATATTAATAAAAAATACTAACATTCTTGGCACGACTCAGATACATGAATATCATCTTAATATATGAAGTCGTTCTTTATGTTTTGACAAATTATTTTGGAGTCCTTATCTCAGATAATAGTTTATTATCAGAACTCAACAAATTCGTGTAATGAAAGGTATCTTATGCTATGAAAAACATATTCGAAAATTAACATATTCCAATAACAAATTCTAAAATTAATTTGAAGCTAATAAAGATAAAATGAAATATTATATTGTTTTTTTTAAAGTTATTGGAAATATCAAATATTATTTTATGCATTAAAGAAATTTTGTTAGACAGCAATCAGTTTATATTGTTAATTTATTGTTGAACCTAAAGAACATTAATGAGCATTCTTAAAATAATGTATTAATTATTAAATTAAATAATTTTATTTAACGGGTAAATTGATTTTCTTATAAATAAATATTATTGTATTTTTTTCTAACAAATTATTAATAAATATTCAATTTAGATAGAGAAATTAACTTTTTGTTTTCAATTTTAAAATGTTTAATTGAAAAAGGAAATGAATTAAAAACTAATATTTAACTCGGTCAAAATATCATAAGGAAGAGAAAGAAATTGTTATCATTCTTGTTATTTAAGAAAAATAAAAACCTTTTTGAAAATAAATATATTGCTGATATCATTTTGATGTTAGGCACTTATTGCTAGTTGGTTATAATTTATTGTTTTATAAAAAACAATCAAATGCATAGAGTTATCACAAAATTCAAGATTTTTTTTTCATTTATATTTTATTAAATAAGAGTTTATTGTCAAAATGTTGATGAGTAGAGATTAATGTAATAATATGGGATCTTCAAAGTTCTCACTGAAAAAAGTTTTAAGCTTTTAGGAATTTTACATGGTAATAATTTTGATACAAACATATTTTTATTATGTTATAAACAACATCATTTTATTAAGGACTTGGTTTTTTAAATGATTCTCTTAACTCAAATAAGTAATTAATACAAGATGTTATAAATTTGTTGTTGCTAAACGAGTTTCTTCTAGGTCTATTTCTTAGAATTTGGTCTTAGAAAATTGTTTTGTGTATCTTTCTGGTGGTGAACAAGAGGCTCATGAGTAATGTCCAACCATTTTGACAGAGGATATAATTGAATGTATCTCGGATGGTATTTTCTTAGAAGAAGCCAACTTGGTCTCCATGTTCTGACTAAAAGTATGGATAAGGAAGAATCATCAAGTGAAGACGATGAACCAATTCAAACTTCAAGAACACTAGGATGTTCTCCTAAAGCTATAGTAAAAGTCAATAAGAAGACCTCTGAGGCAAGTTAACCCAAGAAAAAGTAATGGTAGTGACATGCATGAATATAAAAGGATTTTATTACCACTATTGAATGCAATCGAGGATCATAGAATCAATTGTTCCTATTTGTTATCCTTATAGGAACTCCTATTTAGAAAAGGTTCTTTGCTTGTCTTCTTGTCCTAATTTAGTTTTTTCTATTTTTGGCTTAAACTCCCAATGTAGTTGTTGAGGTAACTCTTAGGAGTTTCTTTGTTTTTTGTTTTTCTTTGCATGGATTTGGTCTAATCCCTCAAGTTTGTTTGTTTTCTCTTCTATTTTTTGGTTTTATGTTATTTTTCATGTGATGGCACGTACAATCTATTAGTTTTTGATTGTGAAGTGTTAGAAAATCGGGAAAGACTATTAATGACATACGATATTGTTGTCATGCTTTCATGCATATTATTGTGCGATTCAATTTCTTTGTCCTTGTTGTAAATAGTTGTTAGTCTAGTATTTTTTTTTATTACTAGCATTATGTATGGATATCAACATATTTTATAGATTAACCATATATGAGATTTAAAAATCGCTTTGTATGGTAAAGAACTACCATGTCATTAGTATTTAATGACGAGTCAATCAATTTTTCTCTCTCAAATAGGTAGGAGTGTTTCTCGGGTTACCCAATAACCAAATTTATGCTAGATTGAACTTTTTTTGCCAACTCAAATTAAATCACCTTTATACTTATTTTACACTTAATTGTTGTAATTGGCATAATCCTAAATAAACCTAAAACTTTAGTATTGGTGGTCTGTTTTCTTCTATTTCATTTATGTCATTCGCTTGTGGTGTTCATCTCGTGGCGATTCATTTTCTTCTTTGTACCAACTCTAGCATTCTCGTCTATGACATTCACCTCCACCACATCTCAATCTTCGCATTGGACAAACAATCCAAATTGTTGCGGTACATCTTTTTTTTATCATCAACCCTAACACTTTTTCCTTTGTCATTCTTCTCCACTACTCACCTATGTTATTTGCCTCCACCTTTTTTCGCTTTGCCTTTGTTGTTTGTCTTTGTTGTTCTCCTATGTCATCTCTTCTCCAACACAATATCATCTTTGACCTCTGTTTTAGGTAAAATATTTTTCATTTTAATTTTCCATTCTTTTAAATAAAAACATTATCTTCCTTTTAAAATACCCTTTATCTCCCTATACCTTATTTATTTGCAGGAACACAAGCTCTTTCTTACAGGAAAAAAGCACACCAATAACATGTGTTATGTGATTCTACTATGTTTTTCACACTTGATTGGGTAGACATGGTGGGTGGATAGTGACAATGTTCATTTGTATATGTTCTTTTCTTGACTACTACTTAATATTCTTATATGAAACAAACTGTTGATTATTATTGAAATGCTTTTGTAATAATTTGTAATTGTTATAGTGTCCTAACAAATATAAAAGATCAATTGTATTGGGTATACCACTAGCACTAAAAGTATGGATGTTGCAAGTCCTATGCCACTAATATATCTTCCAAAGGTCTTACTTGTTGAATAGAGCACTTGCCACTAAGCCAAAAATTATAGTTGATAGTCAGGATAAAACTCTTTTTACTTAAGAGTGTAACAATCCAAACACCACGATATGACTGTGACTTAATCCACCTGACATTTGCCATAGCATAATTAATGTCACTTGCGACAATCTCCTTCTCATAAATTGTCTTGAAAATCAAACTTGTGATCTTGACTCAATACAAATTTTTGTATTAAGCACTTACCTCTAGGCTAAAAGTTTTAGCTTATAGTGGATAAGTGCCCAATTATAGCAAAATTTCATAGTAAAAAGACATGCAAAATAGAAAGAATGAGCACGATTATCATCAAGGAGCATGTCATAACACTTCAACCAAGTGTTGCATATGAAGAACATCAAGTAAAGAAGGAAAGCAATGAGATTGTGTAGAAAAGTGCAAAACAACAAGAAATCAAGGATGCGCATCAGAAGTCAATTCACCCAACGCATAGAAAAGAGCCCAGCAAAATGAAAAATACCAAAACGTTGAGAAAATTGAGGCCAAAACAATTGAAGATTCCAAATACTGAAGCGTTGAGCAAATGACAAAGGCGTAAGTGGATCAAGTACTTAACCATGAAGAAAGCTCAGATTCGCTCATGAAGGGCTTAAGCCTAAGAGTACCAAAGTTGGGACTTAGAAGATTTAGCTTGGATCTAATGTCAATCCAACTTTAACTCATAACCAAGATTTGACAGAGATTGGAAGGATCTGAAGCTAATCCCTAACAAATCCCTAACTTTGGAATCCTTAGAAGCCCAAAGATTAAGGATTGAAGCCAAAAGGGATTGCTTAAGGATGAAGAAATTCAATTCGCTAAGCTAAGCCAATGATGATATATACTCAAAAAAACTGGTGCTTTCAAGGTATTCTTTCTAATTCGTTCAAGTTAAACCCAATTCGCTGAAGCCAGAAAGGGAAAGCAAAAACCGACCCTCTCGGGTTAATATGTGCTATAGCGAATATGGTTGCGTTGAGCAAAAGATTTAAAAGAGCAATTATTTTTGAAAATTCAAATGCATTCACTAAGCATATAAGATGGCACCCAACACACCACTTGAGCACTATATAAGGCATTTAAACTGACTAGTTTTAGTTCTGCTCTAATTCAAAGTCTCTCTAGAATTTCTTTTTTCTTATAATTTTTATGAATCTCATTTCATTTCACTTAAAGCATCTTCTACTGCGTATTACATATTCAATTCCAAAGATTTCATCTGGAGAAGCTTCTAATCAAGTAAGTAAAAAACCCTTCCAAGAATCATTCTTGTCAATTCTAAATTCGCTTGAGGATGTACTTAGCACACTTTTTGTCATAATTGAGGTTCTTCACATGCATGTTGATTTCATCCCTTACATTTGAAATATTATGTTATCTCCATTATTATCAACTTTTGAGTTTGCATGAAAATTTCAAACGTGGATAACACGGAGTTCAAGAATTTGTTTTATAGAAAAATGGCACTAATGACCTAGATGATTCAACCACACATGAATATGAATTTGATGTTCAGTAGGAAAGTAAAAATGTTATTTTTTATTTCTAAAAATGTTGTTAAGAATGTGCATATGAGTATCCATAAAGATTCACTCATAATATCCCAACTTCAAGAAAGAGAAAGGAGATTGCTTCTTCATTTGGAAATGCATAGGTTCATTCTACATCTTTTAGAGAAATAAATGAAGCAGGAAGAAGTGATGAGGGAATGGAACAATGGGATAAATCAAGATTCTTGACTAGAAGTAAACAAAAGGATAGAATTACAACCTGGTGAATTTGAGAAGTTTAAGGTAGAAATCCAGGGAAGGCAATGGGAGAAATTGATCACTCCATGTCTCTACTTTCAGGAGGATACAATTAGAGAATTTTATACAAATGCCTACCCTGTTAGAATTAGTGAAACAACTAAATTTTTTGGATAAGAAGATTGCATGTTGGTTTTGATGATGTAGTTATAAGAAGACACATTCACATTAATCTGAAGTTAACTGAAAAAAAAAAGAATTGAGCTTAATCGAGAAAGGAAAGATATTTATTTGTCCATGACAATAGAGAGTCTTTGCATTCCTGGACAAACATTTGTGAGAAGAAGGACTGGTCATCCAAGAAAGATATATAGATCAAGCATGAGTACATTGACACAAATTTGGACAAGCTTGATGTTTGCCAATATCTCTCCCATGACCCATGTCTCTGATATGAATTTGGATAAAGCTCAATTACTTTACTGCATCTTTCAAGGAATCACAATGGATGTGGCTGAACTAATTTTAGATGAAATTCATAAATCTGTGATATCACAAATAATTGCTAAAGGTACTGCAAAACCTTTAGGTTTTCCCTGTTTGATTTCTGAATCATGTAAAAAATATAAAGTGTGAGTGCCAAGTTACCATGTCTGCATGATTAGACCTCCCATGAATAAGTCCTATATCGTGACTCATTGCACTAACCCAAATTATCAACATCAGGTGCCATTAAGAAGAATAGTTTCACCAAGGAGATCAAAATCTGCAGTTGAGCAAATCACACCAAAAACTGTCTAGCCTCAATCAAGATTACAAGCTACATTAGAACACATACAACAACAACAACTGGCTACAAATCATAGGGCTTATACTGTGATTTTTAAAACCTTTTTGTATTCTCAGTATCAATAACAACACCAACCAATGGTCCATTTTCCTTTTATGATATCTAACGAGTTCAGGAGGTTTGTATCCTGGTCTGGAGACTCCACTAACTTCCAAAGGAGAGACAACTTTGTTGCATAACCAAGATACAATGTGATCGTGAGAGTTGAAGTTGAAGATCCAAAATACACTGCAAATGTTATGACAAATACTGAAGAAATGCAGCCACAACAATCTGCACAACTTTAGGGAGTTGAACATACTAATCAACTACCGACTACAATTGAACCGGAGGAAGCTAACTCCTATATGGCAAACAATGAAGAATTTGTGAGCGGTATCCTTGAAAACCTAAAAACACCTAAAGAAGTTGAAGATTAAAGCAAAGAAGAAGATGATTATAACTTTTTGTTAAAATTGTAACTAATTTTAATTGTTATGACTATGTATGGTATAGTAATAGACTTAAATATATTGGTAGTATAAAAATTAGCCTAACATGCTTGAATGAAGAGTCACAAGGAGATGAGCTGATATGAAACAAGATATTAGAAGCACAATCAAAGATAACAAGTATATACATCATGAAGTCACCCAAGCTTTATATATGGCACAAAGTGAGCATCCCTCTAACGAGCTGAGAGAGCCACCAAAGAAAATGCACTAATTGGTAAGTGATTTCCAACTCTTGAACAAGTTTTGTGTTGATTTTTTAAATTCATAGGTTAACACAGATATTTTAGATACGACTTAAAAAAAAACATAATAATGAGATAAAATATCATAAATGTTTTTTAGCGAATATAATTTATAAATATTTCATGGATTTAAAGTGGAGAAAAAATTGATTGGAGACTAATTGTAAAGTTTGTAACTCAAACACTACAAATATATTTAAGTATAACTTTATTGTCAAATCAGTATAAACAACTTAATAAAATTATTTGATATTAAATATTATTTGTTTTCTTGTAACCTATCCAAAACTAGGTTTCTAGAATTTGGCAATGTTGTACCTCATACACTTGTGGAAAATCATGCATTTGTTGTAGCACGTTCTCTCCAAATCCCACACGAAACCCTTTATCATGCTTTTGTTAATTTTTTCTCTGACATGCTTTCATTCTTCCCATTCACTCATCTATATCTATTTATTCATCTCCCATTCTTCTTTTCTCCATTTTCTCAACCAAAATCACCACACCCCTCAATGTATACATCCTCAAACCAAAACTTTCATCCATCCGAAAGAAGAAAAACACATCAATGGTGGTGACATTGTGTTCTTTGGCAAATTGGTTGGGGCCAATGGAGTCTATCTTGGAAGAAATGTAGGATTTTTATGAATTTAGGTTATTTTTGTCGTGCATTTTACATTATTATGGTTGACATTGATGGTGTGGTTGTGGTTTGACCTGATTTTTTGTGGTGCGGTTGGTGGGTTTCTTTTAGTTTTGTTTTGGTGGAGTTAGTTCTTCTTCTTTTCTTGTGATGAACCTGCAAAGAAACCTTCACAAACACAATGGATGTCACCATCATGAACATGCATGCCACCCAATTGGGTTGGGGTAATTACTCCATGTTGCATCTCTTCGGCACCACCATCGTGTCAGAGACCTTTTTCCCGTAGTCTCAGTACAACTCTCTCCCTCAAAACTCGTTGTCTTGGAATTCGACTATAATGCTCTCTGCCATAAGAAATTTGTTTTTGTTCCCAGAAAATGTTTCAGAGATTCCAACCACGACAATGATTTCTCTTTTGATTCCTACCCTCAGAAGAAAACTGATTCTTTCTCCTTCTTCCTCTACTGTATAGTCTTTGTAAACAAAATAGGATAATAAGTGAACACGAACGTGAACACATATATATTGCAATATAGTTCCAAAATTGGCTCGAAATTTGAAATTTGAAATTTTGAAATAGGAATAAGCGTTAGTTTGTCAAACACCATTTCAGAAAGCGAAAGCTATTATGTTATTGTGAGATAGAGAACAACTTTAAACTCCAATTTATAGTATTTTGAAAACCTCAAATACCAAATAGAGTGATGTGTTATTCTCACAATGTGTCACATGTCGTGTTTTTCTTTTATACTTTTGGTAAACTTTTCAATTTTGTTTTTATTTTGTGTGAAATCTTTGTGCTGACATGGCAAAACTTTCCCCATTTATTTGTATAATTTATAGAAAAATTATTCTTATACAATTGGGGTTTGGCTAGCGCCAAAATACAACTAATGAGGTGGAGAGAGATATTTACGTGGCAGAAACATGTTTGTCAAGTGGCCAAAACAAAGAAGGAGAAAATTGAAAATCGTGATATGATAGGGAATTAAGGTGGTCAAAATTAAATTTGTAAAGTTAAAAATGTATTCTTTCAGGTTTTAAAAAAATCATTTCAATAATTTTCTTTTAATAATATAATAAAATATATCATATTTAAATTTAAACAATTGAAAATATAATTAAAATCTTGATATTATTAATTTTTAATAATTTTTTTTAAATTATTAAAGTCTATCTATTCAATTTAGACGAGACAAATGTTTGATAAAAAAAATTCAAGATATTCTCATATTTGCCATTTTCAAATAAATTTATTTTATGATTCTCAGAAAATCATTTCCATAAAATATATGAAAATTTATTTTTTCTCAAAATAAAATAAAAATTTGAATAATAAAAGTCATATGTTATTATCAATAATATTTTTATCAATGCAACAAATTTATTTATTTATAACATTTATAATTTATGAGATTCATAATTTTCAAGCATAAAAAAATTTGCATACCTAATGTCTCTTTAAAATGATCTAAAAATTTAAAACCTTGAACATGAAAGTTATAAACTTGCAAAATAGTTATATTATTAATATAGTAAAACTTAATAATATTTTTTATTGATCATTTACATCCTTATTTATTTCTTGTTGCGATGCTAATAGGCATTCTTTAGAAGCTTTTCCTAAATTATTGCGAGAAATCCATATAAAGTTTGACCTCGTAAACTGATTGATAAAGTACATACTCATAATAATATACATTGATTACGTGCAATATAGCAAAATACTATCATAAAAAGAATCACAAAATTTACAAAAATAAAAGAAGTATTAAAAAAAAATAACAAAAGGTCCCCACTTACTGTGATTAACTACATCCACACTGAGATTAGAGAACTTGACCTTGGTGTCCTCCACTAAGGTCACTTTATACACACCTCATGCACCACCCTACCAAATAACAAAACAAAGTTTAAAACTTCCAATGGAGAAAAGTGGTAATAGGTCACAATTTATTGCTACACAAGTCATCACTTATTGTGACTAACTACATTGAAGTTGAGATAAAAGAACTTGACCTTGGTGTCCTCCACTGAGATCAGTTTACACACACATCATGCACTACCCAAGAACAAAACAAAGTTTAAAATTTCTAAAATTATTTAACTGTACAAAAACTTAGTAGTGGGTCACCACTTAATGTGACTATGACTAACTACATTAACAGTGACATTAGATAACTTGACCTTCGTGTCCTTCACTGGGGTGACTTTAGACACATCTCATGCACTACACAGCCCCACCCAAGAATAAAACAAAGCTCAAAATTTCTAAAATTACTTTGTTGTGTAGAAAGTTGGTTGCTGGGTACCACTTATTCATACATAGGTCACCACTTACACTTATTAATTGACACTAGGATTAGATAATTGTACCTTGGTGTCTTCCATTGAGGTCACTTCACACACACCTCATGCATCACCTCACACAAGAACAACACAAAGTTTAAAAATTCTAAAATTACTTAACTGTGTAGAAACTTGGTAGTAGGTCACCACTTATTCCTAAACAGGTCACTACTTAATATGTTTTTCTCTAACTACATTAATAGTCATATTAGAGATTAGACATTTTTTCCTCCACTGGGGTTACTTTACACATACCCATGCACTACACCACCCTATACAAGAACAACACAAACCTCAAAATGTTTAAAATTATTTAACTGTACAGAAAGTTGGTAGCAGGGGTCATCACTTATTCCTACACACGTCACCACTTTTATTAACTACATTAACATTGAGATTAGATGATTATACATTGGTATCCTCCATTGAGGTCACATTACACACACCTCAAGCACCACTCTGCCTAAGAACAACACAAACCTCAAATGTTTACATAAGTGGTAGCCCTTTTATAGGGTTTTACCTTCTTGATGAGATCGTTGAAACACGGAACACCCATATATGGTTGGTTAAATTTGCTTGGAGTAGAATTGACTATATATAACTTAGATTTAGCTAAAAGGGGTTTGTGATGGTGCTGAAAATGACAACCCTGCAAAAGGGTTGTTAAATACAAATGAATTCACACAGACCTTTTCGAATAAATGATTTTGAAATTCGTAATTCATATCATCATTTTGTTCTTGTTTTAATACTTCTTTTATTTTTATAAATTATAGGATTCTTTTGATAATAGTATTTTGTTATATTTCATGTAATCAGTGTATATTATCATGAGTATATACTTCATTAATCCGATAATGAGGTCAAACTTTCTGTATTTCTCGCAATAATTTAGGAAAAGCTTATAAATGCATATTAACATTCTAACAAGAAAGAAATAAGGATGTAAATGTAATAAAAAAGACTATTAAGTTTTACTATATTAATAATGTATCTATTTCGAAAGTTTATAACTTTCACGTTCAAAGTTTTAAATTTTCGAATAATTTTAAAGAGACATTAGGTATGCAATTTTTTTATGTTTGAAGATTATGTATCTCATAAATTATAAATAAATAAATTTGTTGAATTGATAAAATATATTATTCATAATAACATATGAATTTTATTATTTAAATTTTCATTTTTTTTGAGAAAAATAGATTTTATATTTTTGATATAAATTATTTTTTTAGAAATCATAACATAAATTTGTTAAACGTTAGTTTTTGAAAATGTTACGCAAGTATGAGCTTTTTTTTTAATTTTAATTTTTTGAATTTTTTTATCAAACATTTGTCTTGTTTAAATTGAATAGATAGATTTTAATATTTTAAAAAATTAATTACTTAACAATTAATAATATCAATATTTTAATTATATTTTTTAACTTTTTAAATTTAAATATGATATATTTTATTATATTATTAAAAGAAAATTCTTAATCAATTTTTTTAAAACGTAAAGAATAAACTTTTAACTTTTATATTTTATCATATTAATTCTCGGTCACATTATAATTTTCAATTTTCTCCTTCACTTGACAAAATTACCCTACCTAAGAATCATTTTTCTTAATTTTTTTTGTTACGTTTCTTAATTTTCTCATATTTTCTCTGTCTTATTGGTTGTAATTTGACGCAAGCCAAAAACTGGTTGTCTAAGAATATTTTTCAAAATATTAATATCTTTTGCTACATTAGTAGTAGTAATATATATCGGCACATCTATTACACAATTGTCCATATATCACCATCCTTATTTATAGATATGCAACTAGACCCTTCTTTTATGTGATGCACTCTCTTATTTTCCCGACGACTCCAGTTCGCCTTCTTCAACATTTGCAGGAGAGTTTTATTATTATTTTAGGATAATTATCTTATTTCTCTCTACATTTTGGGTTAATATTCAATTTAGTATAATGGTGTTTAAAAAAAATTAATTTGGTCTCTATATTTTTTAAAAATATATCTAAAATGATCATTTATGTTAAGTCGCACCAAACAACGTCAACTAGTGCTTATGTGGCAGAGACAAGTGGGATTGAGTTTAGTGTGAGAGACAAGTGGGATTGAGTTTAGTGTGAGGTTTGAGGTGTCAAATGATGTGGATGGTTAGATTAATTTAGTAAAATATGAATTGGAGGTTAGAATTTCTAAAATATGAATTGAGGATTACGAATTTTTAATTGTAAGTAGGATTAAATTTATATATATATATAATTTGATATTTAAAAAATATGAATATATATATATATATTTGATTTAAATAAGTATAAATATATATATATATAATAATAATAATAATAATAAAAATAAAGAATACGGAACAAGAAGAAGGGTGTGTATTTGTATTTTTTATTAGCAATCGGTAATTAATTTTAATATAAGTGTAGTTTGGTTACTTTTTAAATATATGAATTAATTTTTTATTTCATTTTATCGCATAAATAAAATATTTACATCACTAATTTTTTCTTCATCCTCCATCTCTTTTCATCAATTCAAAGAAGATATTTTTTCCTTCCTTTCTTTCACTGTTCTATTTCCTCCGTTTCTTTCCTTAAAACAATTTTAAATTTTAATTAAAAAAAATTACAAATAAAAAAAATATGAATGTATATAAAGTTACACATTATAAAATAATTTTATAGATTAATTATTAAAATAAATAAAATTTTAAAAAGTTATTGAAATAGTTAAATTATGACACAATTTTCTTATAATTAAATTTCAGTTATTTACTGATTTTTTAATTAAATTCTGATTAAAAAAAATTGTGTAATTTAAATATATTAAAATTACTTTTTCTTGACATAACTTTTACACAATAAAATCATATTAACTTTACAATATTTGCCTATTTTAATAATTTTTTAAAACTTTATAATTTATCTATGGAATTATCCTTTGCTAAAAGAAAAAAGATATACCATTTCACTCTCCCCCTCCTTCCTGATTCCATATACTGGAGTATTTGTGTTTTGGCCTTGTTATGATCCCTGAACTAACCTCACACAGGGTTTTCAGATTGCGAAATAGATTATGAGACTATTCGATGCGCACTGTCACTTGCAGGACCCGAGAATCTTCACCAAGGCACAACACCTCATCAAAACCACACAAGACACGGGCGTTGTGTACTTTGTCGTTAATGGGGTCTGCGAACAGGATTGGCACTCTGTGAAGCACATGGCCGAAACTTTCCCTTGCGTCATACCTTCCTTCGGAGTCCATCCATGGTGAAGTCCAATTGTTTGTGTTTTTGTTTCTCTTTCTGGATTAGTTCAATTGGCATTCTGTTGATGGGTTTTAGGTCCAATGTTATGCGTTTACAGGTATGTGAAAGAACGGAGTCCCAATTGGTTTAAAACGTTGAGAGAGTATTTTGATTCTACACCATCGGCTGCAGTTGGAGAGGTAATTGTATGGTTTATGACCAAAGGGGTGCATCAAAACTGAAAAAAAAGAAGAAACCTCTTTCCCCTTTTTGTTACTTTTTTTTTATCAGTAGGAATTGAATATATGTGAGAGCACCTGTTCAACCAATTATGATCATCAACAATCATGAGGATGAATTTATGATCATGAACTTAACTAACAGAATATGGAGCCCGTATGTCCATATTCAGCAGATAAAAAACATCCAAAGAACAAGCGTTGCTGATAGGAAAAATATTATTTATCTTATGTGTAGTAAAGTGGCAAACATCACATTATCTAGGTTTGCTTACAGGTAGATTGATAGGTGGGAAACAACGACCAATAATTAAAAGTAACGCAGCAAAAATAATTCTCCCAACTTGCAAGAACCAACAAGGAACAACAACCGAAAAATGACAACAATATTCACAGAGAGACACAAATTTGTAATGAGGGGAAAACCTCTCAATTTGAGAAGTAAATACCCACACACACAAGCCTGTCAAACAAGTTCCTATCAATAAGGCTACAAGAGAGTCAAATTAATTTCATAAACTAGTTCTTACAACTAGCCAATACATCAAAGCAACAAAGCTTAGAAAGAAAAGAAACCACACAAAGCAAAGCAACTGTATGAAATCGATTTCTCCAACCAAAGGCTTCCACTCCACGATCCCAATGGTCAAACTGAAAGCAACGTGTCATGAATTTGCTGTCCAATTTTTAGCCCGATTTGACGGTGAATGAAGTGGTAATCACAATTTTACTAAAGCTGATCAAGAATGAGTGAACCAGTTTTTCTTTTCTCTTTCTCTCTCCTTCTCTCCCCCAAAGTCTGCCAAATACACACTCTTTTATTGACGTAGAAAACCCCTCTCCACTTTGATTTATTCAGACAAATGGGCTTAACAAGTTTGGGATTTTTGTTTTGAACACATAGCCCAACCCAATACATCTCTCCCCTCACAACTATGTGGAGATGACCGTCAATTTGGCTATCTCACAACAAGTTTCAAACTTCTACCTTGGTATTGCCTTAGTCATCATATCAACATCATTGTCATTGGTATGAACTTTAGCCAACAACTTTGCATCTAAAGCATTACGTTATCATTAATATGTTTGGACCTGTAATGCAAAGTTGGATTCTTTGATTGTTCACAAGTAATAGATAGTTCACAAAACCAAACTCCTTTAAGAATTTCTTAAACCATACCAATTCCTTGCATGCTTCAAGAATGAAAATCAACTCCTAAACTCGTTCATGTTTACATTTCCACACCCTCTGACCTAGTTAACTCGCACAAAGAATCGTTTTTTAGTAGGCTCATGTAAACTTGAGCAAACTTAGTTAAACTAGTGTAAAATCGCAACTTTAGAGGCAATTCAGCGAGCTCAGTTGGACGTTAGAAAAAAGCAAAAACAACATTGGATTTTTTTATTTATAAAATTTATGTTAGACATCACAATGACACCTGACATCTCAGCTAGGTTGACACCCCATGTTTCAACTATCATATGCCATCACATAAAAGATAAAATAAACAGAAAAAAAAAAGATACAAACAAACATAGGGGTCTAGGCCAAAACCTATGCTGAAAAACAAGAAACTCCCAAAAACTATACAAAGAGAAACATGAGAGTTTAAACCTGTTAAGAAAGAAGTCTAAAGAAATGCTGAGAGGCAAACTACTATGCTGGTCTTTTATATGGTTGTCCTCACTTTTCATTGGTGCTGAATCTCCCCAGTATCACTCCTTAAAAGAACCCAACATACATAAGGTACCGTTTTGACAATTTTTCCAATTGCATAAAAGAAGCATTTCCTAGCCTAAATTGCCAAGGAGATGGTTCTGGTACATTAACCACAGTACAATTATTACTATTACTATATATTACATTGGAAAAGACTATTTGTTCATGAAAGTTCTTATCTGTAGTCAAATTTAGATGGTAGAGGCCTTCAACCATTTAAGCAACTAAAAGCAATTGTCTTCTTGCATGAATCCTGATTGCGACAAGTGTTCCTAGAGAAAAAAAATGAATAGCTCTTTGATAATGTCAATTTAGATATAGAAATCAGGTTGAATGCAATGAGAGGTAAATACAAAACATTTTTAAACAGAATAGATTTGTTGAAAGATGAATTATTCCAAAATATTTTAGCCTTTGCAATGCTACCTTTAGACAATTACATTGAAACTGGTTTAATATTTTGGAACTGAACAAATAATTTCATATCAGAGTATATATGATCAGATGCTCCCAAATCAATTATCCACTCATCTTTATTCTTTACCACTTAGAATTAGATATACCTTCATTTAAATTGTTGTGCTCACTAACTGCTTGATTGATGTGAGAAGGTTGTGACTCAGCACTCAGACTGCAAGGAATTTTAATGACAAAATTGCCTTTCACTCTTCTGGGAGGAGGGAGAAAAATTATTAACATTTTCCTTTAATGTGACATTTTAATCTTTTTTAGAATCTGAGTCATCAATGCTCTCAATAGAATTCACTGTAACATTACCATTGTTTCCCCCTTTCCACTTAAAATAAGGGGGAAACCCACACTACTTGTAACATGTATCAATTGTATGTCCTGTTTCCCTGCAATAAGTACAAACTTTGTTGTAGTAGTGACCTGTTCATCTTTCACAACTCTTTCTACTGGCTACTGCATTGATCATATTACCTTCTCCACTAGGAGCAAGACCATTTTTGTCTCTCATACTGTAACACCATTGAGAAGACTCAATTCATTGTAGGTAAAGGCTCCATCAAAAGAATGAGATCTCACTTGAGTAAAATTATCATTCAATCCCATAAGGAAGCAAATAATATAATCCTGATTGTTGTACCTTTTAGACAACCTTGTTGCTTCACAATTGCATTTTGTTGGCCAGTTACAAGGTGGCAGGCAGAGGCTTGAAGTTGTCAAGTTCCTCCATAACACCTTTCAATTCAGTGTAGAAATTCATGACTAACTTGGATCCTTGCTTAAAACAAAATAATTCTGGGTTAATTCGGCTACACAAGCCACATCACCTTGAGAGAAATGCTCTTTGAGATCCTTCCAAACCTCTTCAACTACTTGCTCATATATGATGTTTTGCAAGATAAATGACACAAAATTTATGATCAAAGAGTCGACCGAACTTGTTTTGAGGAGGAATCGATCCATCATTGTACTTGAATTTGTTTTTGGAGATCAAATCCTTCTTCATCAACCTTGCCTAGACATGATAACTATTGTCATTGAGTGGTGGAGAAACTAACGCAGTGTTCAGATTTTCAGTGAGATGTTATGTAATATGGACTTGCTTGATTTTGTGAGGGATACAAAACGATCTGTGACAACAGAGTTAGAACTTGAATTTCTTGGCATGATAGATTTGAAAATGAAGCATTGCTAATTTTTCTTGAGGTTCTTCATATACACAAGGCCTGTTTATATAAAAGGATGCTGAAATAAAGTAAAAGAAACGAGAGATAGTTGTGGACCAACTCAGCCACTACTTACAAACCTTACGAGTGTTAAACATGTGGTCACTAATTTGCTTATTTAATGCCCTTAACCTTTTTGTCTAGGTTTAATTATTCTATGGGTTCTTATACTTAAAAAACTTTTTTTTCTTAATTTTTACACTTACAATTATACCTCTTTAGTTCTTAGATATATACTTTTTAATCCCCTTTAGTCTCTCTTGCAAGGATTAAAAGAGATTAAAATGATGTGTAGGGATTAAAAAGAATTAAAAATGATATATGTAGGGACTAAAAGGATTTAATATATTAAATTTTAGTCCTTATAAAGATTTAATACCTTATCCATCACTATATTTTAACTGAAACACAGGTTTCTAAGGGAAGGAGGAAAGGAATAAACAACGTTACTTTTGATAAATGAGGAGACTAAAAAGGTATTTAATTTTTGTAGGCACTAAAACTGAATTTCAAGATATTTTGAAGGATAAAAATATTTTCTTTTTGATTATTTGGTGTTTGAGACTTGCCCTTTAATTGGTTCATTCCATGTGCCTTTTCTTTCCATGTCTGATGCTGGAATTTTCATCATTTTTTTGTGTGGTTTTCTTTGACTATTGATTTTGTAAATCATCCAGTCTTAAAGAACTTGAACACTGATGTCATAAACAGTAGTTCATATAGTTTGAAAGTTAATAGTGTATATTAGATTAAGATGCTGGATAGGACAAGCATTATAGGTAGAGGGAGACCAAGATAGACTATAGGCGATATAGTTAGGAAGGATTTAGAGGTTAATAGTTTGTCTATAGACATGATTTACAGTAGAATAATATGGCACATTTTAACCCATGTAGACAATTCCACCTAGTTGGAAAAGCAGCTAGTTTTGTTATTTATTTGAATATGGAAGTAAAATAAAGGATAAGAAGAGTATCAATCTCGTAGTCCACAATATCAGTTACTAGATTTTGTTTCAGCAATGAATAAGTCCTATTTTCATTTCTATATAAAAGCCTTATGAGACTTTTGGCCTATGTAGCAGAGACACTAGACACTGGTACGACATGGACACGAACACTTTGACACGTATAATCTCCAAAATGTAAGACACGGGGACACGGATCTACATATTATATAATTATGAATTATATAAATTGACAATAAAGATTTATATGCATAAATATGTCTGTGTTGTTATTTGTGGCAGAAAGATATTTTCTATGACTAGTTCAAAAAGATTTGTTCCTTATTTTTATAATCATAATGAAAACTTATACAACAAGTTTGAGTTTTCAGAAAATTAATGTATTTGTCCTTTTTAAAATTGTGTTGGAGCAATGCTGAAATTGTCAGAGATCCAAAAAATATTTTTTGAATTGGACACTTCACCGATACGTGTTGTATGCGTGTCAGTGTCCGATACGTGTCTCCGACACGGACACACCATTTAAGAGGCGTGTCCGAGCCTTTGGCTCTTGCCTAATTTTTATGCTTGTTCAGTTTCTGTTTTCCTCTCTTTAGATGCCGTAGGGTATCAAAATTCATCTAGGTGGCTTTTATGTACAGATTTGCGTATTCGACCATTTTTAATAAATTTATTAATGAAATTTCTTTTGGTCTTTTCATTCATCTTTAAGTTACCATTTGATGTGATTGAGCTTTTGACTTTTTCTCAGATTGGCTTGGACAAAGGATCACATGGAAGGAAGATTGACTTTTCTGAGCAGGTTTTAGCTTGTCATTTTGTTTTTGGCCTATGTGTGTATTTTTCTGTTATAATTGTGAAGCTCTAGTAACTTCTGGTGGAGCGTAAGTATATATGTGTATATCTTCTATTCTGCATGTAATTATGGGGTTGTAGGTGTAGAGGGAGCGAATAAGGAGAAAAGAGACTCTAAATGATATTCTATTGCGTATCGTGTTGTATTACAATATGATGCTTTTCTTGATTAAACCTTGTTTGTACTAGTAATAATAACTAATGCATGTCCATACAGGCACATTCACATTTTTGCATTAATTTTCAGGAAACCTTAGGGTATATTTTATTTAGGAATATTAATGGTTGATGCCATTTTTGTTAATATCTGCGGCTTTGCTGCCTAAAGGACAAAGTGATTTTCAAAAGACTATGAAGCATAGTGTTTAGGTTGCAAAATGGGTCAAACTACAATTAACTTTTATTGATATATTTTATAGAGTCATAATCAAAATTTTGTTAAATTAACTTTTGTTGAAATATTCTAGAGTCATAATCAAAATTTTGTTGTTTGTAATGCTATCTCTTTGCAAGGGTGCTTACTTGGGTCTAGTGTCCTTAAAGTTAAGAATGTCATTTCATTTATCAAATAGAGTTCTAGCCTTCTAGAATATTGTGGAAACGAGGATCTACTGACAAGAAAATGGCATTAAACGTTAACTTTAATATGAAACACATTGATCAATCACATCTAGGACGGAAGATGTACTTTTCTGCAGAAGAATGTTACCTAGATTGTTGGCTGCTAATGCATTAGGACATCTGTGCAGGTTGAAGTATTCAGGCAGCAGCTTGAACTTGCAAAAGAGTTGAACAAGCCAGCATCTATTCATTGTGTTCGTGCTTTTGGTGATCTTTTTGAGCTAATGAAGTATGAATATCTGTTCCTTCTTTAGTTTCAATTGCTATTGTTAAACTATAGGAAAGAGAGAAACATTGATCAGAAACCTTGTTTTCAAAGACATCAAAAATGCTTTATTTATATTGAGAAAAAGATATTAATATAATAAATACAAGAGATTTGATACCCTCTAAGAATAAATATATGATAAGGGAATAAATTAAAACATTCATAATAATACATATATAATCTAGATATTCTTGATTATATAGGATTTGCTCCTTATTTCTATAATTATAACACTCCCCTCAAGTTGGAGCATATAAGTCATGTGTTATTAAGATAAAAGAAAGGGAGGTATATATTGAATCCCTTGTGTGTATTAAGCACATAGGGTTATGCATTTATAAATAAGAAAATACAAAGATATGGACCAAAGCTTGTTATATCTAACACTCCCCTCAAGATGGCGTATATAAATTGTTTGTACCAAACTTGTTACAAATATAATTAATTCTAGGTCTGCGTAACGATTTAGTGAAAATATATGTTAGTTGATAATTCAAATTAACAAATTCATTATTGACATCTCCAAATACAATATTTTCTTGGATAAATGACAATCAATCTCAATATGTTTGATCCTTTCATGAAAGACAGGATTTGAGCTAATATGAAGAGCATCTTGATTTTCATATAAGTGTCATTTGAGTGACCTCTCCAAATTGAAATTCTTTAAGTAACTGTTTAAGCCAAATAAGCTCACAAGTAGATGAGGCCATAACTCTATATTCTGCTTCTGTACTAGATCTCACCATAACGTTTTATTTCTTACTCTTCCAAGAGATCAAATTATCACTTATAGAGATACAATATCTGGAAGTGGATCTCCTGTCAGAAGGTGATCCTGCCCAATCAGCATATGAATAACATACAACTTTAGTATGATTATTGTGTCCATACGATTCTTTCCTAGGAGAACCTTTAATGTACTTCAATTCAATATACGAATGACTGACGAACCTTTCACTGGAGAACCTTTAGTGTACTTCAGTATACAAATGGTTGCATTCCAATGATCTGCACATGGAGAATTAAGAAATTGACTCACCACACAAAATGCAAAGGAAATGTTAGGACGAGTAATTGTAAGATAGTTCAATTTTCCAACTAATATTGTATGCTTCTCAAGATATAAGAGAAGCTCCTCCCTTAATAGGTAGGAGTTTGGCATTGGGATCCATGGTTGTGGCAACCGACTCTGAAATCATTAGCCTAATTTCCTCCAAAATATCAATGCATACTTCCTTTGAGAGAAAACAATTCCATTATTGGATTGTGCTACCTCAATCTCCAAGAAATATGAGTTTGTCAAGGTCTTTGGTTTGAATTAATGTTTTAGTGTTGTTCTCACTTATCATTGTGAAGTGGCATCTATGAAAATTCTGTCTCCCAAATTTCAATATTTCCAGGTCTATGGGGCCTTTTCCTGCTGGGGTTATTCTTCATTCTTACCTAGGTTCTGCAGAGATGGTTCCTGAATTTTCCAAACTTGGTGCTTATTTTTCCTTCTCTGGGTTCCTTATGTCGCTAAAAGCAAATAAAGCAAAGAAAATGCTAAAGATGGTGATTTTCATCACTTCCTATATATGATTAATGTTGAATATAATTTGCACTATAAATTTTAAAAACAGTGACATTCTTATTCTCTCTCTATTTAGGTCCCTTTTGATAGGATTTTATTGGAGACAGATGCACCTGATGCACTACCAATGTCAAACATAAATTCTCTTCATTTTGTTGAAGGAGATAGTTCTGTCACTCAAGAGCTTCTTCATGCCCAAATAACAACATCGCCTCCAAATTGTAGTTCTTCCCTCGGTGACTCATCTCATGTCTTGGCAGATGCTTGGAAGCTGCCAAAGGATACGCTCAATCATCCGGCAAATATTCATATTGTATGTATCTCAAGAAACTGTCACCTTGGATTTTTAGTTATATGATTCCCTTGGAGATATTAATATCTGAGCCTACTTTATGAGAAAAACAACAATAACAACAATTTTTCTGGTAAGAATGCATGAATAAATTGTATGGACCTACCTTGTTGCTTTCAAATCCTATCTCTAGCTTCAAATCATACAGAAATTTGTAGGTTTCTTTTAACTGAATGAGAGGGGCGTACCTTGTCCTGCAATATATATTTCTATTATGCAGATTACCAGGTTAATTTCAATTTTGATAACATATCAGCAAAGAGATTATTTAAAGAATTGTATCTAAGTTTTCTTTTACATGTATGAGGGTTTCCCTTCTCACATTGCATTCGTGAGGATGACAACCTCAAACTAAACGAGCAGGAACATTTGCTATTGGTGTGAAGAAATATCAACAGGAATAAAGTACTGAATTTTAAGTATTGTAGAATGCATATAATGAATGTTTTTATGTTTACTGGGACCTGTTTTATTAGATTTACATTTTTCAATTCATTGTACTCGCAGGTACTTGATTACGTTGCATCTATGCTAGAAATTACGAAAGAAGAACTTGCTGAATTAAGTTACCAGAATGCAGTCCGGTTATTATCCTACGAGGGTTCCAAAGTACTTCTAAAGTAGACAAAACACAGGTTCTTGTAAGAAACGAATCTTAGCTTGGAAAGTTTTGCTTTTGGAAGTTCCAACTAGATTTCATCAAAGTACGAGCACAAATAGATTACAGCAACAGTTTGCTAACATGTATGATATATACGCTGTACGCTTGCAAAAGTTTATTACGCCTGCCAGAATTTATTACATTTTAAAGGTTCCAAGTTTTGGAAATAATTTTATTATGTCTTAGCATGAAAGCTTTTAATTATGTATGACTTCAGCACTGATAGATAATTTTTAAATTGGTATCTAATAAACTACTAAGATTTTAGCTAGCAAATTTAGAATTTAAATAATTGGTGGATAATTAAATACCAATTTAGAAGTTTTTTGTCACTAATTGAAACTAATTTAGATACCAATAATTATTTTAGTCTCTAAAATAGTATCTAATTTAGTAAATATAATAATTAATTTTTTTTTTAAATTGGTTTTTATTTAATGACTTTCTAGTAGTGATCTAGGATTTTGCTCTTCTTCCTCTACACGTTTGGTGTTATGGTTTTGGTGGCTATCATGTACGATTTGTGCCCATTTTGAGTGGTTTGAGGAATCATGAATGTGGTTGGTGAATTGCGGTGCATTTCCGGTTGTCTTTCGATGCTTGTTCGGAGTGTTTTCATGTGTGACTCATTGGGGAAGAGGAGGTAAATGGTAAGAACTAAAGGAAGAGATTCTCAGACAGACTGTGTATGAGCAACTGCATCAATTAGAAGAAGACAGTGTAGTAGACCTATTAATATTGTGGAAGGTGAAGAAATGTTCAACATGAGGATCACATGTGAAGGATGAAGGCTAATGGATAATAATTGTTGGTTAGTTATGAGGACCATGTGGCAAGGTAGTTATGGAATGATGTGGTAAGTAATGATGTTGTTATAAAATAAGGGATTTTAGTGTTATTTATTAGACTGCAAATCTAAAATGATTCATTGGTTATTGTAGGATAGTGATGGGCTTAAATTGGTTTTTCATGGGAGAAAGATGAATAAGTTAGGGATACCACATAAGCACATAAATGCGGTAGTATAGTTTTTTAGCTCGGGTGGTCTTATTCGTGCTATTTATGACAAGACAAACAAAGGATTATTGTGTGCCTTTGTAGAGAGATGACATGCAAATACAAATACATTTCATCTGTCTATTGGGGAGATGACCATCATATTAGATGTGTCAAATTAGTTGCATCTCCTCATTGTTCGACAATTCTACACCTACCCGACCTTAGATGTAGTTCGAGTGACAAAGTTGTTGGTAGAGGCGCTTTATGTTGACTGTGTAGTTGTAGCTTCAGAGACTAGGCATTTCTGGGGTGGTCATGTGTGACTAAGTTGGTTGAGAGAGATGTATGAGGGCTCATTCAGAAACGACAATGGACAATAACTGTTAAAGTGTATTTGCTTCACCTTATTGGTTGCATCATCTTCATAGATAAGAATGCTACTTCAATCACTATTTCCTACCTGGGGTTTTTTTGTAGATTTGAGGTTGACTAGGGAATATGTGTGAGCGAAAACTGCTTTGACCCACATATACAAGCAGTTGGGAGATTTAGCTATGCAAATACGAGACAACTAGCTGGGTATGCAACCTTGGTTCAAACTTGGATATACAAGCATTTTCCATCCATAAATGTTAGATGTGTGTGGACTGACTATGGTAAGGATGATCCTTGGTGCATGCGTTAGGATGTTGGCAAATTGTCATCACTTGCAGTTGTCTAATTGTAGTTAGATACCATTGGATTAGTTGTAGTGCAATTTAGCCCTTACAATGAGCACATGGCATATCGTCCTTTTGATTGGATATTCTTATTTTTGGGGTAATTCAGTTGGGCACATGTAGACAATTGCACTTGCCTGAATGTGTCCTCCAACAATATGGATATGTGTAAACTATCCCTTGACACCCATCTTTCGTCATAGATGACAATCTCTTTACAAATGAAGTGGATCGTTTGTATACCGACGATGGTTTCATTTTAATGATTATGTTGTCCAAGATGTCGCCTTTGCACCCTATTTCAGAGCTTGCATGCTAAGATATATAAAGTGGTATTGATGTGTATTGCATCCATATATAATCCAAATGGGTGAGGATGACTGTCCTGTGGTGATACCCTTGATATAGGTGTACGTACATGTCGTAGGTGTTGGGTCAGCTGATGATGCTTTGATTGAGCATCTCGTTGTGGTATGAATTCGTCATTTCTTATTTACATTAAATATGTTTATTTGACTTTAATATAATTCCTTTTACTATTGTAGGGTATATGTTGTAGAATTGTAGATATGTTGCAACTCATGGTAGATGAAGGTCATGTCGTGGAGGGTACGCCTACATGGGAAGGAACACACAACCCTCACACTAGCTCGATGAGTGACAAAGGAAAAAGTTGTGTACGTCAGGAGGCATCGACATACTCGCCATTGATTGTAGTGGATAGGTCATTTATGTAGTTTTTTTTCATTTATGCAATTTTGTAATATACATTACATTAACTTTAATGAAAATGGAATGATTTTGTATGAACAACAATTGACTAAATGATTAGTGAATTCAATGTTTACATATTCTATAATTATAAACTGAAATACAAAGTGAGAGCCACAAATGTCGTTGACATTATCTGCATCCAACTCCAACTACTGTAATATGATGACCAAGTTTGGACGGTTGGATATATACCACAATATATATGTTGCTAGAATCGAATAACATTCTTGGAGCGTAACCTATAATAGGAATTAACAATATAAGTTAAATACTAATTAACAACGTAAGTTAAATACGAACTTATAGTTCATAAGTTTAGTATACTTGAACAAAATGATTTCCATAAATGTGTCAAATTGCAATAATTCGATGGTGACTCAAATCAAATGGTGGTTAGTGTTACAATATATGGCCTTAAACGAGAGGGGGGGGAGGGGGAGTGACTTTTTTAAGAAGGGTTTTCAAAAACTTTTTAAGCTAGAATAAAATCCTTTGAATGAAACTCAATCAGAAATTCAGTTAGCCAAGATATAAAGCACAAAACAACAAAATACCAGAAAAACAATCGGTTATTTCTGCGAAACAATCGGTTGTTTATACTAGCAAATTAATAACAACTGAATTTAAATGAGTTTAAGGGAAGAAAAAGATACACAAACAGTTTATACTGGTTCACTCTTAAATCAAGAGCTACATCCAGTCCCCAAAATCCACTCGGCAATCCACTAAGCAATCAAATACAAATTACACACAAAATCACCAAAGAAGTGACCTTGAAACCCTAAAGAAATACACTTCCTTTGGCACAACACAAGTTGTTTTTCACTTAGTTTGAAAAACACTTTAATCTTAAAAGATTTGAAAACACTTTAGCTTTAGATTCAACAAAGAGTGGATTACACAGATAAACTACCCAGATCCTATCCTAAACACAACA